>Ga0187888_1002697_pt1 | contig 14750 bp, 11 predicted proteins | sample June2016WEW_7_40_FD_132987 | JGI IMG/M metagenome (GOLD analysis project Ga0187888, IMG submission 132987) | Peatland microbial communities from SPRUCE experiment site at the Marcell Experimental Forest, Minnesota, USA - June2016WEW_7_40 | ecosystem: Environmental > Terrestrial > Soil > Wetlands... | reverse complement strand
CCAGATATGGACCGGATTTTCGTTCATGCAGGTAGTCGACCCTTCAGCCATGCAGGTTCGTGCGCGCGTGAATCAGTTGGACGTTACCGACCTGCACGTAGGCCAGTCCGCCGAAATTCATCTCGATGCTTACCGCGATTTGAATCTGGCGGGAAAACTCGACCAGTTGGCGGCCATAGGCCTCGGCACCGGGCTCTCGAAAAACATTCGGGGGTTCGGCGCACTCTTCACTATTGAAGGGAGCGATGCGAGACTGGCGCCCGACCTCTCGGCCTCAATTGATGTGATTCTGGACCGCAAGCCGGACGCGTTGGTGGTGCCGCGCGACGCGGTAGTGAGCCACGACGGAGAATCGTGGGTTTACGTCAAGCGGGCGTTGGGATTTGAAAAGCAGGCGATCAAGACGGGTGAGGGAAACGATCTCGAACTGGTGGTTCTTTCCGGGCTAGATCCCGGAACGGAAGTCGAGCGAACGCCCGGGCCGGCAGGGCCTGATGTGACTGGTAGCGCCGGCCTTTAGACGCTGAAGAACGAGGCCTTTGGGTGTTTTGCGCCATTGCGTGAAACCGGCTAGGTCCGCGAGTAGGTCGACCACATGACACGCCGAATACAGAAGATATTGAAGCGCCGCTGGTGGTTGCTGGCGGGCGCGGGCCTATTGATCGGGGGCGCTGGGATTGCCTCGGTTCGCTTCGGCCGCAATGTCTCCAGTGTTCCCACAGGAGACGTGACGCGAGGGGATTTCGAGGACTATGTGAAGATTCGTGGTGAGGTGAAAGCCAAGCGCTCACTATCAATCCATGCTCCGCACACCCGCGGCGGGGTCGGCGACCCTCAGATCGTGAAAATCGCCAAGACGGGAACGGTAGTAAAGAAAGGCGACGTGGTGGCGGAGTTCGACACCGCCAAGATGCGGGAAACGCTCCAGCAGAAACGCTCCGACCTGAAGCAGGCGGAGGCGGAGATTGAACAGGGCAGGGCGACGGCGAAGCTCCAGGAGGAACAGGACCTGACTGATCTGGAGAAGGCGCGTTACGACGTGCAGCGCGCGAAACTGGAGGTCAGCAAAGCGGAGATCCTCTCCAAAATCGAAGGCGAAAAGAACAAACTTCTGCTTGCCGACGCCGAGCAACACCAGAAGGAGCAAGAAGAGAAGCTCGCTTCCGACCGCACCAAGGCGGCAGCCGACAACGACGGCAAGAAACAGAAGCGCGAGAAAGCTTTTCACGACGCGCAGATCGCGGAGCAGGATATCGCCGCCTTGACGCTGCGGGCCCCGGTGGACGGAATGGTGACCGTTCTTCCGAATTGGCGGGCCGGCGGATTTTTCAGCGACAGCGCGCCGCCGTTCAAGGAGGGCGACCGCGCCTGGCAAGGCGCCCAAATCGCCGAACTGCCCGACCTTTCGACGTTGCGGGTGAGCGGGCGCGTGGAGGAAGCCGACCGCGGCCGCGTGAGGGTAGGAGAGGTCGCCACGCTACGCATCGATGCCGTGCCCGACAAAGAATTTCAGGGACATGTGATGGAAATCAGCGCCTTGGCCAAAATTGATTTTTCCGGCTGGCCATTCCCACGTAACTTTGATGTTGCAGTTCAGATCGATCAGGCCGATGCAAGGGTGCGCCCCGGCATGAGCGCTACGGCGCGCGTGGCCGTCGAGAGACTGCCGGATTCCATATTGATTCCGGCGGAGGCTACGTTCCAGAAGGGTGGCAAGACCGTCGCGTACGTGCTGAGCGGTTCTAGTTTTCGTGAGCGTGAGATCGTGGTGGCGAAGCGGGGAGAGAGCCAGGTGTCTGTGGCGCGGGGGCTGAAGCCGGGCGAGAAGGTCGCTCTGAAGGATCCCACGCTGCAGAAGCAGTGACATCCGCAGATTTCGCAGATTGCATAGATCTTGCTTGTCATTCTGAGCGAAGCGAAGAATTTCTGCAGTTCGTCGCGTGTTGTCAATCCAAACTGCGGAGATTCTTCGCTTCGCTCAGAATGACAGACCGTGCTCGGAACATGGACAAGGCGTGGGCCCAAAAGCGAGTCCACGCTACCCAGGAGTGAAAGTGAAGATAAGGCGAAAAACACGCTGGGTGGTTTTACTGGTGGTCGCGGCGGCCGCTGGAACGGGGCTGTGGCGCACGCTCCCGCGCTTGCACAAGCCTGAGCACGGCATTCCAACCGCGACGGTGAAGCGCGGGCGTTTGGACAAGAAGGTGTACACCGACGGCGAGCTTCACGCCCGGCGCAGCGTGATGGTGGTCGCTCCCTCGGTCTCTGGCAACCTGCGCATCGTCCGCCTCGCGCCCACGGGTACGCACGTTCACAACGGCGACGTAGTGGTGGAATTCGACCCGAGCGAGCAGCAGTACAACCTGGAAGAGAACCGCTTCGACCTGGAAGAGGCCGAGCAGGAGATCGCCAAAGCCAAAGCGGACGCTGCGGTGCAGTCGGCCAAAGACGAAGTCGAGTTGTTGAAGGCGAAATTCGATGTGCGGCGGGCCGAGTTGGACGTGAGCAAGAACGAACTGGTGAGCGCCATTGATGCGGAAAAGAACCTCCTGGCTCTTGAGGAGGCGAAGCGCCATCTCACCCAGCTTCAGCAAGACATCCAGTCGCATTCTGCTTCAAATCAGGCCGCGCTCGACGTTGCGCAGGAGAAGGAGCGCAAGGCGCGCCTCTTGATGGCGCAGGCGGAAAGCAATATCCAGAGCATGAACGTCAAGTCCACCATCGACGGCCTCGTATCCTTGAAAGAGAACGACCGCGCGTCAGGAGGATTGTTCTTCTCCGGGATGAAGTTGCCGGAGTATCGGGAAGGCGACCAAGTGGGGCCCGGCACACTGGTGGCTGAGGTCATGAACCTTGAACAGATGGTGGTTCAGTGCAAAGTGGACGAGGGCGATCGCGCCAACATGAATACGGGGGCCACCGTAGAAGCGCACGTGGACGCTCTGCCGGGACGAGTTTACCCGGCCAAAGTGGAGAGCGTGGCGGGAATGGCTTCGCGCGGCATGCCCTGGTCCGGAAACACCACCAGCAAGTTCGACGTTTCCATCACGCTCGATAAGTCGGACTCCGGAATCCGGCCCGGGCTTACCGTGCATGCGGTCGTCGAGGGAGGACAGACCAAGGACCTGTTGCTGGTTCCTCCCCAGGCGCTCTTCGAAAAAGACGGTAAGCCGTTCGTTTATCTGCGACACGGCGGCGACTTCGTGGCACGGCAGGTGAAAGTGACGGTGCGCACGGAAAGCCAGGTGGCCATCGAAGGGGTGAACGAGGGCGCGCAGGTGGCCTTGGTCAATCCCGAGGAACAGCCGAGGAAGACCGCGACGAGCGCCTCGAACCAGCCGGCACTGGTAGGTGGGGGCGGGCGATGATGACTGTCTCACGCCTCGATTCCGATCTTTTGCACGGGGTCGAAAACCTGCGCCTGCACAAGCTGCGCACCTTATTAACGATGCTGGGAATGATCTTCGGCGTGGCGGCGGTGGTCTCAATGCTCTCGATCGGGGCGGGAGCCCAGCAGCAAATGATGGCCTTCATCGAGCAGCTCGGAGTGCGCAACCTGATTGTGGAAGCGAAAGAAGCCACCAACTATCAAGATCTTCAGAAAGTGCGGAAGATTTCCCCCGGCCTGACCTTTCGCGACTGGCGGGTGATCAAGGCCAACATCAACGGCATCGACCGGACTTCGCCGCGCAAACGTTTTACGCCCTCGAAGATGCTTCCAAAGCCGCAACGCGACATGCCGGTCGCCTACGGCGTGGAGCCCAATTATCTCCGCATCGCGGGGCTGCAAGTGGTGGAAGGGCGCTGGTTCGATGCAGACGAGAATGGCCACGCCGCGCCGGTTTGCGTGCTGGGGGACGCGGCGCGGGCGGCCCTGTACGGAAACGGCGAGCCGCTGGGGCAATACTTGAAGGTCGACGAGCAGTGGTTGCACGTTGTGGGCGTGGTAGCCCCGCAGTTGACGGTGCAGGGGGCCGCGAGCGGCCTGCCCTCGCAGGACCTGAACAACCTCATTTACGTGCCGCTCTATACGGCGTTGGACCGGCTCGAGGACACCTATAGCGACCTGAAAGACGACATCGACGGGATCTACCTGCAAATGCGGCCCGGCGTGGACGTCCTTTCCACCGCCGACGTGGTGCGCGGCATTTTGAACAACACGCACGGTGGGGCGAAGGACTTCAGCGTGGTGGCGCCGGCCGAACTGCTGGCGGAACAAAAGCGAACGCAGCGCATCTTTGAAATGGTTATGGTGGCCATCGCCTCTATTTCATTGCTGGTGGGCGGCATCGGAATCATGAACATCATGCTGGCCGGAATTCTCGAGCGGACGCGCGAGATCGGGGTGCGGCGCGCGGTGGGAGCCCGCCGGGTCGACATCGTCCGCCAGTTTCTGGTCGAGGCCACACTGATTTCGATTGTCGGCGGCTTGATCGGGATTGTTTTCGGCTTCGGCATGTCGCGCGTCATCGCGCTGCTGGCCGGCTGGTCGACGATCGTAACGCTCTCGTCCATCCTCCTGGCGTTCCTGGTGTCGGTCACCGTGGGCCTGATTTTCGGCACCTACCCGGCCGTTAAGGCGGCGCGGCTCGATCCCGCCGAAGCCATCCGGTATGAGTAGCGTAGGGGCAACCCTTGTGGTTGCCCAGGACGGCCACAAGGGCCGGCCCTGCGAAGTGGGCACGGTAGCGCTTGAGACCTGGCACTTACTTGCGGAAGTAAGCGTTCTTAGTCGATTGGCGTCGGACGGGCGGGGCTTCAGCCCCGCCGTAGAGAACACGCCACCCCTCGGGGCTTCAGCCCCTGAAGCCGCGTTGCTTCAGGGCCTAAAGGCCCCTTCAATCGTGCTCTGAATACCGGCGGGGCTAAAGCCCCGCCCTTCCCTCTGACACCCGATGACTGACACCTAACTCGTGAGGTTCATATGAAGCAGGCCGGATTTATGCTGATGTTACTGTTGGCAGTTCGTGGCGCGGCAGGACAGACGTTCCCCACGCCGAGTTATATGCGCCAACTGGCGTATCGTCCATCCATCGCGTCGCAGGTAAAGGGTCCCGTGGAACTCCAGGATCATGTGGTGGAGGGAAAGCTGCGGCTGACTCTGGCGGACGCCATCCGTTTGGCGCTGCTGAACAACACCGACGTGCGGCTTAATGAATTGCCCATCGAAAACGCGCGCCTCGAGGTGCAGCGAGCCTACGCGACGTTTGATCCCACGTCCACCTCGAGCTTCAACGCCGGCCGTATGACGGCTCCTGCCTACACGCAACTTCAGGGTGCGCCAACCGTCAGCACGCTTAGCCAACAGGCACAGTTCGATTACAACCAGACGTTTCAGACCGGCACGAATTATGACCTCAATTTCAGCAGCTTCAAGTACGCGACAAACAGCTCCTTTGAGACGCTAAACCCCTACATCGACTCGACCGGTACGGCGACTTTGACGCAGCCCCTGTTGCGCAATCGCGGGCTCTTTCCCAACCGGGCGCCCATGGTCATTGCGCGCCGAAATTTGAACGTGTCGCGCGCCACCTTCACAGCCCAGGTGAATGACTCGCTGCTGCTTACGGTCCAGCAATATCTGACCGTTTTGCAGGCGCGCGAGAGCCTGGTGGTCTTGGAGAAATCGGTCGAGCAGGCCCAGGCGAGCTATGACCGCGACAAGCGTGCCCTTGAACTGGGGGCGATCCCGCCCTTCGACATTTACCGCTCTGAGTCGCAGGTGGCGGCGCGGCGCGTGCAGGTGATCCAGGCGGAGTACAGCCTGAAACAGGCTGAGGATGCATTTCGTCGCGTCATCGGCGCCGACCTCGACCCTTACATTCGGGCGCTTGACCTCGACCTCACCGAATCACTCGAGCCGCGCGGCGACCTCCTCTCCTTGGACATCCAGCAGGCCTATCAGCAAGCGCTGGAGCGGCGGCCGGAGCTTGAAGCGCTGCGCCAGCAGATCGACAACGACGAGACTTCCGTACGGCTTGCCCATAATCACCTTTTACCCGACCTCAGCCTCAGCGCCTTTTACACGACCAACGGCATCTCGGGAAACTCCTACAATATCGCCACGACTCCTCCCGCCCTGATATCCACAGGGGGGTTGGTCGATACTCTTTCGCAGATGAAAGGATTTGACTTTCCAAGCTACGGCTTCACCGTGCAACTGCGGCTGCCTATCCGTAACCGGGCTGCCCAGGCGGACCTGGGTGAGGCCATGGTTTCCAGGCGGAGGGATCTCTACCTTCAACGCCAGGAAGGGCAACAATTGTGGCAGGAGGTCAAAAACGCCGTCCATCAGGTCGAGCAGGCCGAACTTTCGATCGCGGCCGCCAAGGTGTCGCAGGACTTGGCCCAGAAAACCCTGGAGGCCGAGCAGCGGAAGTATGAATTGGGGGCGTCGCAGATCTTCTTCGTGTTGGATGCCCAGACCCAGTTGGCACAAGCGGAGTTGAGCCTGGTTCAGGCGCAGATCGGATACCAGCAGGCGGTGGCGGGGGTGGAACACGCCACGGGGACCTTACTCGAAAACCATAAAGTAAAAATCGAAGATGTAGCGCCCTGAGGGATTGACGGAAATCCCACAGGTGGTAAACTCTTAGTGGGCCTCGGGTAGTGCGATTCAGACACCGAGGCGACACGATTATGCGAACCAAGCGCACTCATATCGTAATCCCGGAGCAACTCGCCGCGCAGATTGACAGGGTCGTAGGAAGTCGCGGGCGCAGCCGCTTTCTTGCCCAGGCGGCGGAGAAGGAGTTGATGCGTCTGCGTCAGATCAAGGCCCTCAAGACTGGTGCCGGCGCCTGGAAAGACGAGGACCATCCGGAATTAAAGGACGGGGCCGCAGCTTGGGTTGCAAAACTGCGCAGGGAGGACGAGAGCCGGTACCATCGGATAAGCGCGCGCCGCTAACATGAGCATCTACCTCCTCGACACCAGCGTCATCATTGATGCGCTGAACGACAAGCGGAGGCGCAGCGAACTGCTAGCTGAGTTAGCAGAGCAGGGTCATTTGCTCGCCTGTTGCTCGATCAACGTGACGGAAGTGTACGCAGGTATGCGGCAGGAGGAACGCGCGAAAACCGTAGAATTACTGGAAAGCTTGAAGTTTTATCCGGTCACGTTCCTTATCGCACGTTTAGCTGGCCTTATAAAGCGGGACTATGCCCGGCAAGGAATCACGCTCGCCATAAGCGACGTCACAATCGCGGCTGTGTCCCTCTACAACGGACTGACCTTGATCACGGATAACGTTAAGCACTATCCCATAGAAGACTTGTCACTGTATACGTTGCCTGCGGCTTAATGACGAGGCAGTAGCGAGGACCTGCATTTTGGACCGAGCGAGGTACATCGTGGCGCGGGCGTACCATGAAGGGACGCGAAATTACTTAAGTCGCTCTGTACAACTTGACCTGGCGCGCCAATTGTCGCTATTGTAGACGACATATGGTAAACGAATTGCGAGCGGTGATCGGAGAACTGGGAGGCAAGCAGGGTCTGGGTCGTGCCCTAGCCAGCGAGAGTCAACTGCGAGAAGCGATCCGCGAGGGCTTCCCTCCACGGGTTGTGGAGGAGTTGATGCACGCCTCAGGCCTGACATTGAAAGAACTCGCCAGCGCGCTTGACCTGTCCGCCCGGAGCCTGCAACGTCATCGCCGCACGGGAAGACTGGCGCCTTACGAATCCGACCGGCTTTACCGCCTGGCGCGAATCATCGCCCTAGCTGATGAATTCCTGGGCGACCACGAGCGGGCGCTGCGCTGGCTGAAGCGTTCCAATCACGCTCTCGGCGGCCTGGCCCCGGTATCGGTGATTGACACGGAGCTGGGCGCGCGCCAGGTGGAAAACCTCCTGGGCCGCATCGGATACGGCGGAATTAGTTGAGCCGAGTCTATCGAGTATTGCGGCGGCGGTATGCTGCCAGTCCTTTTGATGGCGAGGGCGCATACCGCTACGGGGGACGTTGGTCGAGCCCCGGCACCCGCCTCTGCTACACCTCGGAGCATCAGTCCCTTGCGCTACTGGAGTATTTTGTGCACCTCGACAAAGACGATCCACCCGCCGACCTGGTCATCGCGACGGCGGAAGTTCCGCATGACCTGGCGCAGGAGCGCGTCGAGACCGACGAACTGCCGCGCAATTGGCGCGAAGCCGCAGCGCCCGTTCAGCTCGCCCGATTGGGTGATGACTTTGTTCGCAGGGGCGAGCATTGTTTGTTAGTCGTGCCCTCGGTCGTCGCTCCTGAGGAGAACAACTGTCTGATCAATCCCGAGCACCCCGACTTTAAGAGGATTGTGATGAGCGGCGTGGCGCCGGTCAACTACGATCCGCGCATGTTTGTAAAGCAGCGAACCCGACGCAGGGAGCGAAGATCATAAGCAAAGAGATGAGCGACCGCAGCGGCGAAGTGGGGACCTGCATCTTAGGTCCGCAGCTCGTGCGGCGGGATCGAGAGAGGCCGCAGACCTTGGGAAGCGGGTCTACGCTACCCTCCCGGCGCTCACGAGGACACGGCTTTGAAAAGAGCTTCCTTGACCCTCTCCGGGGTCATGGGAAGTTGCAATAGCCGCGCGCCAGTTGCGTCGAATATGGCGTTCGCGATCACGGCGCCCATGCAAATGATGGGAGGCTCCCCGCCGCCCTGAAAGGGTGTGTCCTTCGCATCCAATATTACCGTTTCGATTTGCGGCAGCCACGAAAAGTGCGGAATCGTGTAGGTGTCAAAATTCGAGTGCAGAATCTCGCCGCCCTTGAATCGAACCTCTTCGCTCAATGCATAACCCAGGCCCATTGTGATGCCGCCCTCTAATTGCAGCCGGGCGCCTTCCGGGTTGACGCATAATCCCATCTCCTGCGCGCAGACGACCCGCTTCACCACGACGCTCCCTGTATTCTTGTCCACGGCGACTTCCGCCATGTGCGCGACGTACGTGCCGGCGTCGGTGCCGCAAGCCACTCCATGGCCACGCTTGCTCGGCGCCTTGGCGGGCGACCAGCCGAATTTCTTTGCTGCGGCCTGCAAGACGCGCTGCATGCGCGCGTCGGTCAGGTTCTTCAGCCGGAACTCGACGGGGTCCATGCCCACCTTGGCTGCCAGCATATCGATGTGGGATTCCCGGGCGAAGGTATTAGTATTGTTGCCGGGGGCGCGCCAAGGCCCGGTGGCGAACGGATGCGAGCCGGGCGCCGACCCCCAACCGGAGCCGTAACTGGCCGTGCGATGATTCGGGATGTTGTAGAACTGCGGCGCGCCTCTTTCCCCCGCCCAGTACACGCCGTAGTCCCAGAACGTCATCAACCCTGCTTCACTCGCGCCCGCCTGGATCTTGACGACCGCGGCAGGACGGAAGGTATCGTAGAAGAATTCCTCCGCGCGAGTCCAGACGACCTGGACGGGTTTTCCGGTTAGTTTGGCGAGCCTGACCGCCTCCATAGCCTGCTGGTTGTTGCTCTTCCCCCCGAAGGCGCCGCCGATGAAGGGCGTGATGACCCGCACATTCTGCGCGGGGAAGCCGAGAAGAGAGGCTGCCGCTTCTTTCAGGGCGAAAGGTGTTTGCGTGGAGGCCCACAGGGTTAGTTTGCCGCCTTCAATCTTGGCCAAGGCGGAATGGGTTTCGATAGGAGCGTGCGAAACGTAACTGTTCAGATACGTCTGCTCGATCACGTGGCGGGCCGCTCTTCTTCCCTCGTCGAGCTTGCCGCCTTGCGCGACCGTCTGCCCTTGCGGCGCGACTTTAAGCAGGTGGTCGAAGATGGTCTTGTCATCCACGGTAGGCGCGGGCCGGTCGAATTGCGCCTGGATTTTCGCCAAGGCTCTCTCCGCCATATCAGGCAGCGGGTGGAGGACGGCGATCAGGTCTCCGTCCTCAATAATCTGCACGCCTTCGATGGCTCGTGCACCCGAAGGGTCCGCATGAATGAGCTTCGCGCCGTGAACTGGGGGCCTCAAAATGCGCGCGTGCAGCAGGCCCGGCTTCCTGATATCACCGGCATATTCGGCCTGGCCGGTGACCTTGGCGGCAGCGTCTCTTCTCAAAACGTTTTTGCCGATGAAAGCGTCTTCGGCCTGAGGCTTGGGCGTCACTCCTTTCACATGGCGCAGAATCTTCTGCCCCTTGGCAAGTTCGGCGTAGCTTATTCTCTTCTGCCCTGCTTCGTCGTAGACGACGCCCGCCTTGGTCTTCAGCCGCTCTTTCGGCGCCTGCCACTGTTCTGCGGCCAGTTCGATGAGCGCAGCCCTCGCTTCCGCCGCGGCGGCTCGGAGGGCGGGACCGAAGATTCGGGTACTCATTGTGCCGAACGTGCCCATGTCCCAGGGGCAAAGGTCCGTATCGCCCATCACCATGTCCACGGAATCGAGAGGGACGTCGAGTTCTTCAGCCAGGATTTGGGCCATGGAGGTTATGATTCCTTGCCCGTACTCGACCTTTCCGGTAAACCCGCTCACCCGTCCGTCTTCCGCAATCCTCAGGAAGGCATTGAAATCCTGGGGCAGTTGCTGCCCGAATCCGCGGCGGCGTTCACCCTCCTGCGTGGCGAGGGAATCGGGGACCGTAAAGCATACGACGATGCCACCTCCAAACAGTTGCAGGAACTGCCGGCGGTCGAGCGGCAGCGAGGGACCGTCGTGAGTAGCCGCGGAGAAATCGAGCTTCAAATGATCTTCATAGACGCTTCCTTGCTGTCTGTATTCGGGTTTCATCTTGCTCCTCCTCCCGCCTGCTTCGACGCGGCCTCGATCGCTTGCACGATTCGTTGATGGGCCCCACAACGGCACAGGTTGCCGTCCATCTGCTCGATAATCTGACTTCGCGAAGGGTGCGGGTTGTTCAAAAGCAAGCCGTAGGCGTTCATGATCATCCCGGGAGTGCAGTATCCGCACTGCAGAGCATCGTGCTCGACGAAAGCTTTTTGCAAGGGATGCAACTCGCCGTTCCGGGCCAAGCCCTCGATAGTCGTGATCGTCTTGCCGGCGACGGCCTTCATCTCCAGGACGCACGAGCGCTCAGCCTTCCCATCCACAATCACGGTGCACCCCCCACATAGCCCCTCTCCACAGCCGTACTTGGTGCCGGTCAGACCCAGATCATACCGGAGGACCCAGAGCAGCATGCGGCTGGAATCGACTTCAATACTCACTGGCTTTCCGTTCAGCGTGAATCCTATGGTCTCTTTCATGCCAACACCTCCCTGAAGCACCGCGGTGTGCAGCACAGGTCTCTCGGCCATGAGTGCCAAGACCTAAAGCCTCTTTGCCGGGGACTATTATAGTCCCGGCTGACGCAAGTGCAAGAGACAGATAGACCGTCGGTATTGCGGTTGCGCGGGCGGGAGTGACCGCGCTGCTCAGCAGTACAGGGTCGCGCAAGAGAAGGAATACGAGTAAAATCGTGGCCTTTGGAAACTGTAGCGCGAGATGGGTTAACTTCACCAGGGAGAGCAAGCCTGCTCCCCAAGGTCTGCGGCTCTTCGCTATTCCCCAGGCACGAACCGCGGACCTGAAATGCAGATCTGCGCCAATCGTTGCGGATGCGCGCCAAGTGTGTCGGAAGAAGGAGAGAGTAATAATGACCAGATTGAGTCGACGGAGGTTCATCCAAACTTCCGCAGCATCTTTGCTGCTCGAGAGTGTCAGCAGTTCTGCGTCTCCAGCGGATGCGGGCGAGAGCGATGTGAGCGCACAACCGGTCCGGGTGGAGAAAAAGAACTACACCTGGGAATGGTCGGCGAAGGACGACCGGTTTCGGCTCCTGGACGGGCAGGGACGAGTGATGACGAGCGGAATTCTCCAACCGGCGGTCATCGTTCAGCCGGGAACGAACAAGCAAGCACGGAAATGCACGTCAGGAAAGCTCGCGGGGCACAGCCAGAGAGAGAGTGACATCACGGTGAACTATGCCGGCGTAAACGGAGACGCGAGAATCTCCGTTACCTGGCGGTTTGAAGAGGAAGCTCTTTGGCTCGAGCCGGTTGTGTACGAATCGACCAACATCGAGAACATCGTGGCCCTGCACTACTTCGCTCGCGGAACCAGCCAGGGAGCCCGCCCGACACTCGAAAACTTCTACCTCATTCTCCCGGGCATCAGCGAGTCGCCCGGCATGAGTCCCATCGTCACTGGAGACCTGGAGTTGAATATGACCAGTTGGCTGGGGCGAGGTTCTTCGCCTACACCGGGACTGCTGCAACAATGGGGCTTGCCCGCGCATTTCTTCTGCGGCTTTCACGGCGCCAAACCGGGAGCGGTCAAATCTTCCCTCACCAAATATCTTTCTGAAGCGTTTTGCTGCGGGCTCGCCGAACTTCCGGGCGGCGACTTCTTTCTTGAAACCCGCGATGGGCGGCACAGCCCGATTGTGATCTACCGCAGCGATCTTTGGGGGAATCTGCGCGGGCCGGGAAAACTCACTTTGGGTGCGAGATTGCTTTGGGCGCGCGGGACGAACTACTATGAGGCGATCCGCGCCTATTATCGGGGGCTGGTGGGGGCAGGGATCATCAAAAAGAACGACAACTCCGAGCGCAAGAATGCCGTGGTCTTGTCGACGCAGTTCAACTGCTGGGGGGCAGAGGTGGCGATCCAGAAGGCGGGAGCAAACCTCGACGAAGCCACCCTTAGTTCCTTCTACAGCGATTTGAAGGCTTCAGGGATGAAAGCGGGAATGTTCGTCATCGACGATAAGTGGGAAGGAAAATACGGCAATCTGGAGCACTCCGGGGAGAGATTCCCTCACTTCGAAGAGTTCCGCGAACAGGTTCGAGCTGATGGTCTGCACTTCGGTCTCTGGGCTGCCTTCATGCGCTGCCAGGATCCGGCAGACATGGGCTTAAATGTTTCGCATATGCTGCAAAAGGCAGATGGGAAACCGCTGATCGTCGGTGAGGGTGAGTCGAAGTATTACATTTTGGATTTCACGCAACCCAAGGTCGAACAGGTGCTGCGGGCGCGGGCCAGAAGATTCGCGGAGCGTTACAAAGCGGACTTGGTGAAGTTCGATTTCGGCTACGAGCTTCCGCCCTTGTCGGTGGCGGCGCCCCAGAACATGGCTTGGGCGGGCGAGCGTTTGATGCTCAGAGGGCTCGAGGTGGTGGTAGGAGGCATGCGTGAGGCGAATCCCGACCAGGTGGTGATGTACTACTGTCTTTCGCCGCTTTTCATCGAATATCTCGACCTGCACAGTCCGGATGACCTCTTTATGGCGGGGGGCGAATATGATTGGGAAGCCAACCGGCGATTCTTCTTCTCCAGCCTGTTAGGCGAGATCGGGATACCGACGTACGGTTCTGGCGGGTACGATTGGGTGAGCATGCCGGAGATCTGGTTTGACTCCGCCTTGATCGGCACCCTGGGATCGCTCAACAGCTTTGTTGGGGACGAGCAGGACTCCCTGCCGACGCCCGACCGCATTGCGAAATACAATGGCCTCTCCCAGGTGTTGCGGGCTTCCAACTCCTTTAGCATTGAGCCGGTCGACGCTGAGTATCTGGGCGCAACGCGTGGTGCGCACTCAGCCTCCTGGGCGCGCTTCGAAGGCGGTGAATTGGTCGGCGTCGCCCTTCGCACCCGCCGCCTCAATGGGCAATTGGGCCCGGCGAAATTCCGCGACATCGTTCGGACCAACGCCTCCGTTGTTGCCGCTTCAAGAACCCAGGATGGCATCGCCACGGCAGCCAAGCTGGGCGTGGTACCTTATGGTGATGGGGAGTTAGTCATTCAACGCAGCGGCGGCCAAACTTCCGAAGCCGCCTGTACAGAACACTATTTTGGAGGGAAAACCATTTACCGACGCCTCGAGATTCTGGAAGGTACGCTGCGCTTGCCTCTGCGCGAACGGGACGAGGATCGTACGCCCTTGGAATGGATCGAAGTGAACGTTTACGGCAGGTAGCACGGGCCTCCTCTACGGGCAACCCATGTGATTGCGCACGAGGGCCAGTAGGAAGGCTCCTACGGAGCGAATGGAAAAGGAATAATCATGGTTGAACAGTTTTGGTTGGGGATGGCAATCATTTTTGTCAGCGGCATTTTTAACGGCAGCTTCGCGCTGCCCATGAAATATACCCGGAATTGGAAGTGGGAAAACACATGGTTCGTATTCTCGGTTGTGGGCATATTCTTATTGCCCTGGGTTATGGCATTCGGATTTGTACCCCATCTTACGGAGGTCTATGCGGGTGTGCCAACGCGCGTCGTGGCGCTGGCGGTGACGTTTGGCTTTTTCTGGGGAATCTCGCAAGTGACCTATGGCTTGAGCCTCAAGGCCGTGGGGTTGGCGGTTGCGGTATCGGTCGTCTCCGGTTTAGCTTGTCTTTCGGGAGCATTGGTACCGCTCTTGGTCCTGAGTCCGGCGGACCTGTTTCGAGCGCGGGGTGTGCTGCTGTTGTGCAGCATGCCTATTCTGTTTGTAGGCCTTGTTTTCTACTCGCTCGCGAGCCGCAACCGGGAGAAGGAACAGCAAAAGGAGAATCCCGCCCAAGCCTCCTCAGGCGGCAACTTCAAGGTAGGGCTGGCGCTTTGCATCTTCACGGGCGTAGTTGGATCATGTTTTAACCTCGGTTATGCTTTCAGTGAAGACATCATTCGCAAGAGTATCGACTCCGGAGCCTCTCCGCTAACGGCGGGTTACGTCGTCTGGTCGCTGGTCTTTTGCGCCGGTTCTATCCCCAACCTCTGCTACTGTCTTTATAAGCTCTTTCGTAATCGTACCTTCGCCACGTTCACTGAGAAAGGCTGGCCGAAAGAAACTCTG
>Ga0187888_1002691_pt1 | contig 14769 bp, 10 predicted proteins | sample June2016WEW_7_40_FD_132987 | JGI IMG/M metagenome (GOLD analysis project Ga0187888, IMG submission 132987) | Peatland microbial communities from SPRUCE experiment site at the Marcell Experimental Forest, Minnesota, USA - June2016WEW_7_40 | ecosystem: Environmental > Terrestrial > Soil > Wetlands... | reverse complement strand
GGAGGACTGGTAGTGGCGCTCGGTATCTTGCTGCTGCCTTTTGGGAGCGGCATCAGACGCTCCGGCAAACGCATGCTGCGGCTCTCTTACCTGGTGCTCTTGCTGGCCGGAGCAGTATCGTTAGCGGGGCTTACTGGGTGCGCCGTCCTTAATGCCCCAGGCGCGTTTTCCAGTGCGAGTGCGCAGACTTACACCGTCACGGTGACCTCGGCTGCGGCGTCGCTGTCGCAAACAACGACTGTCACGCTCATCGTCGAGTAAAAACGGAGAACAATGGCACACCGCAAGCGCAGCGATGCTCACAGAATAGGCCCAAGGCGTGTCCTTGCGGGAGTGGCGGCGACCGGCTCCGTGAAATAGGATTATAATTCGATGAAATTGTGATATGACTGCAACCGGTCTCAAAATGCCGTAGGGCTAATTTCTCCGATTGTGAGCACGCCAACAAGGCGGTGATCATGCTCTCCGCACGTCGATGCGGATAGTTTATGAGGCCGGTTCTAGCCTTGAGCAGAGAGGCAAGACTTGCTTACGCCTTTAACCGAGCACTGGATACGAACGGTCGAACAGGGTAAAACCAACCACACTCTCTGTGCGCTGTCGAGTGCCCTTCGTTTGCTATCAGGCAGGCACATTCGCGTTTCAAAACATGCTTATCCGGGCTTGAGTCCGTCACGAGTTGCCCGATTGCTGCAGGTTGGAAACGGCGCCCGCGATCTGGTTCTGTCGGCGGGCAGACAAAGAACCCTGGTCTCGGGGGAGCGTCTTGAATACCTTGCCGGCGACATTGAGTACTTCACGGGGCCTATTCTCCGGCATGGGTGGAGTCTATTGGGCGCCAAGCGGCCGTTCTTTGCCGTGACTGGCACGGATCCAGCCGGCTCAATCGCGGCTGTCACGGGCTGTGATGCACAACCCGCGCCCCGGCTTCGCCTCTCAACCCATTGTGTCGTCGTAATTATGGCCAATTGGGGCGGGACTCCGGCTGTACTGCATTATGCTGCCTGCGACAAGGCAATCGCCGAGTTGGAGCGCCAGGCAGATAGTCTTGGAATTGCCTCATCCGACCAGCAAATTCGGCACCTCGTACCTCGCTTGCTAACGCACGCTCATCTCGAAAACGGCGCAGCAGTCCTGGTGCAATCACGAATTCCGGCAGGACCTTACGAATTCAGTTGGCGCCGTATCGATGCTGCCACGGAACTATGGCTATCCCGCAAGCCTGGAAGCGAGTATGGAAGTAGGGCCTGGGTGGGCCAGCGGCTGGTTCAGTTGTGTGCGTTTCTTCCTCATTTTCAAGATTCGCTCATCCCGGCTACAGACGCCCTGTTGGACTGGTGTGAGGCGGCGAGAATTCCGGGAGATCTCACGCATGGAGACTTTTGGCTCGGGAATGTGCTCTTCAGCGGCGATACTGTCTCTGGGATCATCGATTGGGAGTGGGCTCAAAAAGATGGGTTTGTGTTGGTAGATGCCTTGCACATGCTGCTGATGTCGCCTGCTGCCGCGAATGGAGGTCGTGTTGTTCATTATCTCCGCCAACTTTGGGCCGACGAGATTGGTGACGCGGCCCTGCAAGAGCGAATTGTCAAGCTGCGCATTCAGTCCGGCATGGATAAAGATGATCTGAAATTCATTGCCTTGCTGCTCTGGCTCGGCATTCTTTGGCAAAAAGCAATGCGAGGTAGAATGCCGTCGGACCAGTGGTCGGAGGATATGATTCCACGCACAATGCCTGCAATAGAGAAATGGCTTAGTCGGTATTCAAAGACGACGGGGATGCGTACAATTTAAGCGCAAATCTGGTGTTATGGTCCAATTTCTGCGCGGATTGGTGATTTGCAGGCCGATTAGATGGGCTGAAACAGGTTGGAAATTTTGCAGGTGAGCGACGGAGTCAGGGAAGACTGGCCGCTTGGAGGGCGTTTCTTTGCTAAAGGAGAGAGCATGGGCGGCGAAAGGATTTCTTAACACCCCACCGGTCACAAGCAGACAGCAGATTTCCAAGATGCGTCCCTTAAGAATAGATCACATTGTCATGCGCTTGAGCAGAACTGGCTCCCAGCTTATTGGAGCTTATATTTGACAGCACAATAGACTTGAGCGGTATCCTAAGGTAATTCGTTATACGGAAGATGTCGCTGAGATCGATAAGCGTCGCAATGGAACCTATTCGGATTTCCCCCTTCGTTAGGACTCTCTCCGCGTTAGCGGAGGTCGGACTGCAGCCATGTTTAATGAGAGCGGATGCCGATATCACGACCTGGGAAAAGGAACTTGACCTTATCGTTTTGCCATCCAAGCTACAGGCGACCCTCCGCGTTCTACGCGACCTTGGATGGGAGATTGGGAACACTGGCTTTTTCGATCCCTCAAGACGCCATCTCCTGCTTTGGTCGGATGACCGCTTCCTGAGGATTGATTTGTACTCCAAAATCGTGAGCGGCGGCCTCGAGTACATCGATGCCGACCGCTACTTGGCTGGAGCAACATTGCAGGGAGACGTGTATGTTCCTCATGCAGGGAATTGGCTGCTTCACGTAGTGGTGAACACTATTCTGGAGAAGCGGCGTCTCCGTGAAGACTACCGTCCCAGGATAACGAGTGTACTTCAGAACCGGGACGCAGTCCGGCAGGCTATGGTCGAAGCGAGGCGTTTAGGTCTTGGCTATTTGTTCGAGGGTGATCCTGAACTTGGCTTCCTCTTCGACGAAACTCAGATCGCCGGCCTGAAGGTTGAGGTGCGAAAGACGCTGCTAAAGGCGCGGGCCGCAAACAAAGTGCGGCTTGTCTGGCGTTGGACAATGCAAACAATCGGCAAGAAGCTGGCACTGCGGCCTGGCTTCAGCATTGCCGTAATTGGCCCGGACGGCGCGGGGAAAACAACATTCATATCCACCCTGGAGGCGGTACTGAATGGGAATGGTATCGAGACACAGACCGTCTACTTTGGCCCATGGGAGCGGGCATGTCTGCCGAGCACTAAATGGCTGAGGAACCTGGGAGCCGATCCCCTGGACATTGGTGAGAATTCGCCTGCCCGAAGAACTGCCGCAAAGCTCCTCAAAGCTCATCTGCGACGTATATTGTATTACGCCAACTTCCTGCCCGAAATGTGGGCTCGCTACTTCTCGCGCGTGTGGCCCGCCGTGCTGGAACGGCACATCGTGCTCCTCGACCGGCACGCAGTCGATCTCGAAACCGGGTACTATAACCAGCCCATGCAGAATTGCGGGTGGCTTCGTTTACTGCTTGCGCGACTGAGCCCTCGCCCGCGCATGCTGATCTTGTTAGACAACGACGCTGAGGTCATCTGGAACCGGAAGAAAGAGTTTTCGCTCACCTTGATCGAGAGTGCACTCCGCCGCTACAGAGAGGCGGCTCAGGCGTATGGGATGATAGTGATCAAAACCGAACGGCCGCCGGAGCAGTTAGTCGGCGATCTGATCAACCGGCACTGGCGCGAATTCGTCCGTATGCGGAGGGATGGTCTGCCATTCCTGAGGATGCGGTGAGCGTGCCCTGCTATAGGAGTCCGATCTTGTTCGTCTGCGCTTGGTGATAGACATCCTGGCCCTGTTTGCGACACACACAGAATGACCGCCGATAGAACGCTTTGGCGCTATGCTACCTGCTCCGAATTTGGTCGAAAAACAATCTGACCCTGGGAAGAATCTGACGTTTGAAGTTATCCCGGAACATCAGGCCAATGGCAATGCCAAAAATGGGTAAAAGGGCCACTGTTTGCAAGACAAACATTACCATATTGCGCGCAGGGACAATTACCGCGACTGCATACGAGGCTGCGGCAAATGGTACCGCACAGAGAAAAACAGGCCCCCAGACATTCCGGAAGACCTCACGATAGGTAACGTCTATGAGCCGGGCGACATATCGCGGCCACAGAATCAAATGCACAACCAGGCTTGGCGCCAGCGTTCCAATTGCCACTCCATAGATCCCATACTTGAGGGCTAATACAACGCTGAGCGTCAAGTTCGCAATGGCCTCGCCGATTGCCCATTTTGCGACGGTTTTATGTTTTTCGATTCCCCAGGCGATAGCCGATGCCGTGGTGTTGTTCGAAGAAAACAAGAGCGCAGTCGCCAGAATCGCCAATACGGTTCCCGATTGCTGGGAATACTGAGGCCCCATCCACACTCCGATAAAAGTGTGGCCGCGAATCAAAAAGGTAATCACAATGGGCAGAGACAGCGCCATGGTTGCGCGGGTGCCGTTATAGTAAAGAGCGCGCAGGCTTGCCGTATTGCCGGAAGCCTCATACGTGCTCGCCGCGGGAGTGAATGTCATGGTCATTGAGCTGACAATCTGTTGTGTATAGCGGCACAAGGAGTTGCCGATGGAGTAGAAGGTCACCGCGGAAGCCGAAACAAACGCACCGACGACCAGATTGTCCGTCTGGTAAATCAATTGCCCGGCAACCATGAGCAGGAAAGCGTAAACGCTATAGGACCATATCTTGCGTAGAACCTCCCGCCGCGGTCTTGTCAGCCGGATTCTCAGTTCCGGATATATTCTGCGCGCAATGTACGCCAGCAAACAATTGCCAACCGCGGCCGCAAGAAGCTCGCAGAGGGCGATGGCAACAATGCCGTGGCCGGTAAGCAATACGGACACAACCCCGATCACGCGAATACTCAACTGCGTTAGGGTGACATAGCTCAGCAGGTCGTACCGGTTCAGCGCGGACAACACGCCGCCGAGAACTCCGATCGACATGGTAATCGCGGTTGTCAGGCCGATGACCAGAATGGCCTCGCGAGCTTCCACGGCCAATGCGGGAGGAACCTTGAAGATGAACGGAAACGCTGCCGCGAGGCCTCCGCAAAGGACCAATACCAATGCGCCGATCTGCAACCGAACCCAAAACGCTGCCGAAAGCGCCTCGGATGCCCCTTCGTGATCCTGTGTGGTGTTTCCTTTGGAAACAAACCTGATTACCGAACTGCGCATGCCCAGATCGAGGAGGTTCAGATAGCCTACGGAAGAGATGGCCAGAACCCAGACGCCATATGCGACATTTCCTAGTCGATGGACGACAAAAGGCGCCAAAAAAAAGCCAACCGCCAAGGTGGCCGCCGTAGCAAACCAGTTGGACAAAACGCTCCGCGCAATGTGCCATAAACGCAACTGCAAGCGAGACTCCTTTACGCCTACGCTGATTTTAGACTATGGTAAAATTATAGACTGATTCTGCATGCTTCCAACGTTGCGATGTTAAAACCTGGGCGATGGTAGACGACAGCAGGAGTGCATGCAGCTGAGAACAGTCGCTCACAACAGAGCGTTGCACAGACTCTACAGCGTGATTACTCGCACGATAGTCTTTTGATTTGCGCACTAATATTCATCGGGTGCGTTGCTTTCCGCCGTCGATGCGATATCGCCATACCGGAGCGTACCATGAAAATGCTCTTCTGGCTCTGCACCGCATTGGTAGCCTACACATACTGCGGCTATATCCTCTGGCTTTGGCTCTTCTCCCATGTTTGCAAGCGGCCGATCTTAAAGAAGTACCTTACCCCGAGTGTTTCCATTATCATCGCTGCGCGCAATGAAGAAGCGAACCTGCCTGCAAAACTGGAGAATCTTCGTCTTCTGAACTATCCCCAGGACTGTCTTCAGATCGTTATCGCCTCGGATGGATCCACTGATCGTACCGCCAGTATTCTGCGTGGGCAAGCTCCGCATATCGTCCCGGTAATTCTCGACGAGTCGAACGGGAAAGGGTTCGCCCTGAATGAAGCTGCAAAGCGCGCTACAGGCGAAATATTTGTGTTCCTGGACGCACGGCAGTCTGTCGAACCGAACGCGGTCTTAGAACTGGTCTCCAGTTTCGCCGATCCAGCCGTTGGTGCAGTCAGCGGCGAGTTATTGCTTGATGCTGATTCCAGTCCGTCCTCTGCAAGTGCTCTTGGCACCTACTGGAAGATCGAAAAGACCGTGCGCAAACTCGAATCAGCGTCGGGCTCGGTTGTTGGCGTAACTGGAGCCATCTACGCAATTCGGCGGGAACTCTATACGGAAATTCCTAAGGGGACGATTCTTGACGACGTTTTTGTCCCCATGAATGTGGCACGCATGGGCAAACGAGTCGTTTTTCAGCCCTCAGCGATCGCGCACGACCGGCTTTTCAGCATAAGAGGGAAGGAGTTCTCGCGCAAGGTTCGCACCTTGACAGGGAACTACCAGTTGCTGCGACTGACTCCCTGGCTCCTTACGCCGGCAAATCCTCTGCTTTTCCGGTTCATCAGTCATAAGCTTCTCAGGCTCGTGTCGCCACTGCTCCTGATCCTGATGCTTGTGGCTTCCGGAATGTCCAAAGGGCCGTTCTATCAGGCTGTCTTCTGGCTACAGGTCTTCTTTTACGTCTTGGCCTCGGTCGGAATCCTGAGCCCGCCCGCCAGGAAGTTCAAGCCGGTTGCTATTGCCGAAACATTTGTCATGCTCAACGCGGCTGCAGCGCTTGCGTTCTATAATTTTATCGCAGGACGGGACAGAGTATGGATTCAGTAAGCAAGTTCTGTAGGCCTGCGGCAAGTCCGATTGTCACGTAAAGGAGAAAGCTTTGTCCAACCGAATAACTGACATCTCTGCAAACTCTGTCATAAAGCCAACAGTCGCTTCTCGTCTCAGGGCTCACCTGCAGATTATGCGGCTGGATCACTCTATCAAAAACATTTTTGTGATTCCCGGAATCATTGTCCCTTTAAGCATACTTCGTATGCCATTGCTGTCAGAGCCCTTAGACAGAAACATCCTAGTTGGTTTTATCGCGGCTACATTGATCGCGTGCAGCAACTATGTCGTGAACGAGTTGCTAGATGCGCCTTTTGACAGACTACATCCGAAGAAGCAAAACAGACCGGCGGCTCAGGGTCTTGTCATTGTGCCGCTTGCGTACGCACAGTGGCTTCTTATGATGGTCGCAGGTATCGCGTTGGCGCTGACCATCTCCGTGCCCTTTGCGTATTCAGCGGGCGCCCTTTGGATCATGGGCTGTTTCTATAACATTCGGCCGTTCCGGACGAAAGACAGAGTATACCTTGATGTCCTTTCCGAGTCAGTCAATAACCCGTTGCGCATGCTTCTGGGCTGGTTCATGGTAACCTCCGTTCTGATTCCGCCAGCTTCCCTTCTAATTTGTTATTGGATGACCGGCTGCTACCTAATGGCGCTGAAAAGGTTCAGCGAATACCGTGAATTTGGCGACGCACAGGTAGCTGGGGCGTACCGAAAATCGTTCCGGTACTATACCGAAGTATCGCTTCTGACCTCAGTAACTTTTTATGCATCAACCGCGATGCTCTTCTTTGGTGCGTTCATCATGCGGTATCGGATTGAATTGATTCTCGTCTTTCCTTTGGTCGCTCTCTTGATGTCGACGTACTTCAGGCTCGCGTTCAAGCCAAATAGTGCTGCCCAGAACCCCGAAAAGCTATATCGCGAGCCCGTGCTGATGATCGAAGCCGCTCTCATTTCGGCCTCGATGATTGTTCTTCTCTATGTTGACATTCCCGTCATAGGACAGATATTTTCGCCCACTTTGCCTTTAGCCCTGGGGCGTTGAGTTCTGCGCCATTCGGGGACGTGTGGAACCGCCAATCTAAATCGGCGACCGTCGCGGCCCAGCGGATCGCCCTGAAAGGAGTTCGGATGAATCGGAGCCTGCGTACTGTTGACAGACGTTTATTCTTCGCCTACGTCGTTTGCAGTTTGATAGCCATCTTCTACCTTCCCTCCTTGGTCCCGATGCCCCCCACCGCGTCGGACTCATATATCTTTGGCTACAACAACCGCGCAGGCATCGTGCTCTTGGTGTTATTGGTAACGATTGGATCGGTATGGTTCAGAGGGCTGAATCTTCAGTTTTGCGCTGGAGGCCCTTCTAGACCTGTTTCCCTGAAAATCCTGGCGGCGTCCCTAATCGCAGTTCTGCTCGGATGCTTGACAATGTACGCGGTCGCTGGCCGGTTTGGCGGCTTTGGGGAGTCTTCGTATGAAATAGATCGGCTGTGGCTGCTATCGCAGGGCAAGATCCCCTACGTAGACTTCGAATGGCCGTTCGGAGCATCTTTTCTCTATGTTCCGCTGCTCCTCCAGCATATACTTTTCATCACTCTCGTCCAGGCCTACTATCTCTTTTGGACCCTCAATTGGTTACTAGGGACTGTGCTTCTGTTCGTAGTTGTGAACATGGTAGATTATCCCACTAAATTCAAGACCTCTATTTTCCTTCTTTTGTACGGTGCAGGGTTTATTTCCATTCTCTCCATGGGTACCCACGCAGCATTTCTGAGGTATACATGTCCGCTCTTCTTTATCCTGGTGGTCTACAAACTCCTTAACCGCGGTGGGACCAAATGGCAGATCTATTCCGCTATTCTCGCAGTGGCATTCACTATGATCCTACTTTTGATTTCTCCTGAGACCGCCATCGCGCATGCATTCGCCTGCGCATGCGTCTTTGTGCTTTCTTCCACGGTTCGGCGCAGCTGGTCATTCGCATTGCTCGGCGGGTTGCTGCTTGCATTTGCTGTTGTATTCTGGGCCGCGCTAAAGCTTCATGCGCTGGATACAGTGAAGGCCTCCGGGGGGGGGGCAGATAGTTATCCCGTGTATTTTGCCTTTAACATTGTGCTGTATTTTGCAGCGCTTTTCGTTTGCGCCTGTTATGTGTTGCGGCGCTTCTCCGAGCGGCAAATCAACGACAATACGATCGGCCTGATCGCTTTTTCAATGCCGATGATTGCCGCAGCTCTCGGACATTGCGGCCCTTCCCATGTCTTCTGGAATGGAGAAGGTGTATTCCTGGTTAGCCTGTTCTATGTCTCCAACTACAAGAGTGCGTGGAAGTTGTACAGTGCTGCCTTTGTATTTGTTTTGATCCTCTTTCAGGCTCTGTTTATGGCGTGGTATTATTCGGGGGCGATGGCAAGCGTTGGCTCTGATTTGCTCCGGAGAAGAGGCAACAATTCACAGATCAGGAGCAGTGTGATCTATTTAAGCGGGGAATATATTGCCACATTCGTCCGCTCTGACAAGAAAGCCGACTGGGAGGCTAGACTCGCAAGAGCAGAGCGTCCGGCCATGCCTGACAAGATTGATTTCGCACACGTCTACCCCTCGTGGCATGGGACGTTTCTAGCTCCGTTCGGGTACGCACCGAGCGGTCTTGGCACTTATCTATCCGATAAGATAGATTATGGTCGCTATGAAGGATTCGAGAATGCGAATACGCTCGCGGCAATCCATGAGAAGGTCGCAGAGATGAAGGACCATCCCGAGCGGGCACTTCTGCTGCCGGAGCAGTTTGAGCATAAATGCCAGATTGACGTATCGGCTGAGAGGTCGAAACTGAGCGCTTTGTATATGTTTCCTTACTTAGGGAGAGCAGTCCATCCGGAGAGCGTCCGTAAGCCCGTCTGCGCCTACATCCTTGCACAGTACAGATTGGAACAAGAGCCGGGCGAGGAGAACTTCTGGTACGGGCTTTGGGTTGCGAAGCAAGTTGAGGCACCGCGATGAATGAGCCAGCCGCGTGGTGTTCACTTCCGGGACCTGGGACTAAGCCAGAGGGATAATTCGTGGCTACGAACTCTATTACTCGATTGGGGCAATTGCTTGACGCCACCAGCTCCAAGATGTAGTGTTCAGTGTGACGATCGAGGATTGCCCGTCACACTTTACAGACGTCATGGAGGATGCACCTTGGGGTTGGGATCAGGCCTTGGGCACTACATTCCGGTGGTCGCCTACGTGGGCTTCTGGATCATGTGCCTCGTTTCGTTAGGGGGGCGGCCTCTTTGGGGGCTTTACTATTTGATTCCATTCGTTCCTTATCGCTCGTTTCGGGATCACTGGGTCGACTATCCCCTGGGCGAGCACATGCTGGCCATCCTGGTCATTGCCGTGATTGTCGGAGCTCTCATTCGTGGCAAACGCCTCCCCAAATCGAAGCTTTACCTGGTCTGGTTGGTCATTGGGGTTTACCTATATTGTTCGATGTGGCTCGGGACCGCACTTGGGAATGCTCCCGCGCCGCTCTGGCTCTCAGACGTCAATTTCGTTACCTGGAAAGACTATATGTTGGTCCCGTTGTTATTCGTAGCAACTGGATTGGTCGTCGAAGACCGGAAAGCTGTCAGGACAGTCGTCCTCATCTCTGCCATTACCCTCTTGTTCATCGACAGGAGTTGCATCCTGGAGAGCATGTCGAGAACCTGGACAAACTTTGACGAGAGGAAACGCAGCGGCGGCCCACTGGCCTTCGGATCAAATCAAACAGCCGCATTCCTGGCCCAATTCGCGATGTTCTTTTGGGGTTTCATAGAATTCGTGAAGAGAAAGAAGCTCAAACTGTTCGGCTACGGATTGGTGGCGATCACCCTGTTTGCGACCATGTACACGTTCTCCCGAGCCGGGTATCTTGCTGTGCTTGTCAGCGTCCTAGTGCTTGGCATTTTAAAAGACCGGAAGCTTCTGTTGATTCTAGGAGTCTTTCTGGTGACATGGCAGGCCCTTGTGCCTACAGCCGTTCGCCAACGCGTTACCATGACTGAGGACGTCAACGGGCAACTCGAATTTTCTGCCCAGGAGCGCATCGACATTTGGCACGAGTCGTTGAATTCGATCGCGCACAGCCCAATCGTGGGAAACGGTTACGCCACCTTCCAGATAATACCGCATGTGCATGGCCTGGAAGATACGCACAACTGGTATGTTCTGGTGATGGTGGAAACGGGCATCATCGGGCTCATCATGGCTTTTATCCTGTTTGAACAAATCATTGCAATGGCTTACCGGCTCTTCAGACAAGCAAAGGATCCGCTGTACCAAGGCCTCGGCCTTGGGCTTGGCCTTGCCATGTGCTCCTGCATCGTCGCCAACTGTTTTGGCGACAGGTGGACTTATCTTGAGATTACAGGGCCACTGTTTGTGTTGGCCGGAGCTGCGGCTCGCGCGGTTCATCTCATGGCGGTGGTACCAACATCTGAACTGAATCCAGTGAATTCAAATGCTTCAGCAGCAATGTATTTTACTTAAAGGTCTGGCAAATCACTCGGTCTTGATTTGCACATAGGACATTTTGCGTGAGCGTAACGTGCAACTCCGGAGGGTCTTTGACCCGGAGGAAGTCGACTAACAGGAGTGCAAAGGGTATGGCAGACGAAGAGATGAGTCAAAGGGGCGTTCTTCCCCAACCGCGAACAGGTGCAGAATCTTTGCTTCCAAGCGACGCCGTGGTTGTCCGCCTGCCCCATTTCCGGTTGCAGGGAGATTCGTTGTTTTTCCTGATCTCGAAGCGTCCATTTGCCGTTTTAACCCCGGCGGAACAGAACTTGTGGAATGCGTTGGAGAAAGAGGCGACGGTCGGAGAACTCGATGCGCGGCTGGGCGCGCCGTCGGGGGAAGACATACGCCGCCTCGTGGCGCTCAATGTTGCCAGAGTGCTGACGCCTCCCCCGTCAGGGAAACGGCGGCGCGTAATGGTCATCGAACCGCACATGGACGACGCAGCTTTGAGCGTTGGCGGGCTGATGTTGCAGCGGCGGGCCGAATGCGAATTCCTTCTTGTCACGGTGGCCACCCAGAGCGTGGCCACTTCTTATAGAGGGATCGACCGCGATTTCTTCGATGTGCAAACTATCTCGAATCTCCGCAAGGCCGAATCCGAGATCGTGGCCCGGACAGTCTGGGGACGCCACATTCCCCTCGGATTGGTAGAGGCCACTTTGCGCTACTATCCGCAGAAATGGACGCTCGACTGGTTCCAACGGCACGAACAGGCAGTTTGGGAGTATTTGGAACATGCCGCCGGGCGGGGCGAACTGGAACTTTGGACTTCTACCATCGCCAAGGCAATCGAGGATCTACAGCCGGAGGAGATTTGGATGCCCCTGGGTATCGGCGTGCACGTGGACCATCAGTTGACCCGCCACGCCTGTCTCAATATCTTGCGGACCAATCCGAAGCTTGTCGAGCAATGCGTCTGCCGGTTCTTTCAGGACGTGCCCTATGCGGCAGACGTTCCGAATCACATTGCCGCGTTGGTGGAAACGCTTCGAGGCGCCGGCGCCAAGCTCGAAGAGGAACGCGTGGACGTTGCGGACGTAAAACAGGAAAAAATGCGCCTGCTTGATGTCTACTGGTCGCAATGGAAGACCGAGATCATCTGGCGGAGGGTGGAGAATTGTTCGAAGGCTCTTAGCGGGCCGCCGGAGAGTTTTAGCGAATTGTGGTATCGCGTGACTGCCGCGCCCACGGAAAACATCGACATGATCGATACCTCGTCGATGAGGGAGTTCATTTATCGCGTCGCGCGGGACGTTGCGCCCTGGCTGCGCCGTAATCGGAATGCCCAGAAGATCGGCATTTTGCTCGCTGTGCCCATGGGCCGTTGGGCTGACGATCTCCAGTATCTGCTCGATTGCTTTCCCAACGCGCAATTCGAAGTGCACATGCAGGCCAAATTCGCGGGGCATGCCGAGATGTTCGCGTCGCCCAGAGTCGAGGTCCGGGTGGGGGGCAATCGCTGGCGTTGGATCCTTGGCGACGCACTGATGACCATCCTCGGGAGGCGGCTGCCGCTGGTGTTCATTACGGGACGGCAAAGAGAAAAGCATGGCCGGTGGCTGGCCCGCTTCGGCCTGATCTCGGACCCGGTGGCCGCGGCGACAATGAGCGATTTTGTTCAGGCGCTTCAATACGTCGCCAAGAAGGGCGAGTAGTTTTCTCGAACTCACTTTCACACAACGTGAGCTGCAAGGTTGCGACGAACGCGTGCGAAATTCGGTTGGGACTCTAGAGATTCGGATCTAAGGAAGATCAGTTACGATGTTGTCGCTACAAGTCGGTGCCGATGTGCGTGCACGAGAGTTCGGGAAACATTTGATAAAGTCCGATTGCCGCGCTTTACCTGGGTGAAGTGATCGGAGAGCAGACGGTTTTGTAGCCGTGGAAGGGTTGGCCGATGATCAAGATCGTTGCTTCAGCGCCGGAGCCACCAGGCATAAGGAATGCAGCGGAAGGCGATCTGCCTCACATCCTGTTTGTTGTCGATCAGTTCGGGAAGACGCTGGGAGGGGGAGAACGCATCGTTCTCAAGCTCGCGGGCCTTCTGCCGCACTATGGATACAGGGCATCCATCCTGACTTTTTCCGCGCATCCCGAAAGCGCGGCTTTGAAGTCGCCGCCTTGTTCCATCTACCTGCTGCCCTTACGGCACACCTACGACCTGACGGCGCTTCGAGCAGCTCTCGAGTTGAGACGATTCCTCAAACAGCAGAAAATCCAGATCGTCAACACGTTCTTTGAGAGTTCTGACATCTGGGCGGGATTGGTTACGAAGACAATGTCAAGGGCAAAGCTGGTTTGGGCCCGCAGAGACATGGGAATTCTTAGGACCCGCAAGCATCAGATTGCCTATCGGCTCATGGCTGGGATGCCCGATGCAGTGTTTGCCGTCTCGGAACAGGTCAGGCAGCATTCGATCGAGGTGGATCGTATCGACCCCGCTCGCGTCCAGACCATCTACAACGGCTTGAATCTTGAGGATTGGGATACAACCCCCAGGCCGGCTAAGGCTCCGGGCGAATTTCTGGTCACGACGGTGGGCAATATCCGGCGGGTGAAGGGGCACGATGTGTTTATCAGGGCAGCCGCGGCCGTCGTCGAGCAGTTCCCCAAGGTCTCCTTCAGCATCGCCGGCGAGGTGCTGGAGCCGGGCTACTTCACAGAACTGCAGAAACTTGTTCAGGAATTAAAACTAGACAATCATCTCCGTTTCGATGGCGGAGTAACGAATCTGCGCCAATACCTTGCCGCAGCCGACGTCTTTGTTCTTCCCTCGCGCAGCGAGGGTTTCTCCAATGCCATTGTCGAGGCCATGGCTGCATCTCTTCCGGTTGTTGCGACCAACGTGGGCGGGAACGCAGAGGCCGTGAAAGATGGAATCAGTGGATTCCTTGTCCCCTCGGACGATCCTGGCGCCCTTTCAGCGGCCATCCTCCAATTGCTCTCCGATCCGTCTCAGGCAAGAGCAATGGGCGCAGCGGGAAGGAACTTAGCCGCAGAAAGATTTACGACCGAGGCTATGATGAACAGGACTGCCAGCGCCTACAGGAACCTGCTCTCCTGAGGGTGAGTCACGACCCCCTGAGCAGTACGCCTGGGCCTATCAGAGCCTGGCAATCGTGCTGTCTGAAGCGCACCTTTCGATCCGGCCACAGAGACGTAGTACTTCAGCGCCCCCGTCCATGCTCCCGGCAGGATTTCCATTCCCCAATTGGAGCTGCTTCGACTCAATAGAGAACCTTCCTAGTAATTTAGATGTGCAAGATATTGCACATTTCCGAATCATCGTGAGCGTAAGTTGTTGAATTTAATAGCATTCAATTTGGCGCTCAATGTGCATAGATGTGTGAGCGCTATCGGTGTGCCGGCAGGGCCTGCATCGCCCTTCCAATCACACGGGCAACGCCCGGGCCCCGCAAAATCGAGCGAATTTTCCTCTGGAAGTGGGCAGGGAATCCTGGTGCGAATGCCTGTGGATGGCATAGCTCAGTTTAGAAATTCAACGCGTAACCATTTGAAATTGCATTTTTATCTTTGCCAGCCCTCTGCAGGGGGCACTAGCAAGATAAATGCCCGCAAGGGCAACTCCTGGAGAAATGATGAAGAAAATCTTCTTAGAGCGTGTTTCAAAAATAGGTTCGGCCTCAAGTTAAGCACTTACTTGTGAGGCGG
>Ga0187888_1002690_pt1 | contig 14776 bp, 15 predicted proteins | sample June2016WEW_7_40_FD_132987 | JGI IMG/M metagenome (GOLD analysis project Ga0187888, IMG submission 132987) | Peatland microbial communities from SPRUCE experiment site at the Marcell Experimental Forest, Minnesota, USA - June2016WEW_7_40 | ecosystem: Environmental > Terrestrial > Soil > Wetlands... | reverse complement strand
CTTTAATTTACTTTCTCTATATCACCGGCTTCTGGGGATTCAATTATTGGATGCCGACGGTGTTGAAGAGCATGTCAGGCTGGTCCAATCTGGCGATTGGGGGATTGCTTGCGATTCCAATGCTCATCTCCCTGCTTGCATCCGCCTACAACGGCCACTCTTCCTCCAAGCGGAATGAGAAGCGCTGGCATGGCGCCATCCCCATGTTTATCGGGGCAATCGGCTTAGCGGTTGGGGTGTTCATGCACAATCCCGTGGTCGCTTTCTTTTTCGTAATTCTGGCAAACATAGGAACCTACGCTCCGATGGCGGTATGGTGGTCTTATCCAACCACCTTCCTCTCAGGGCCTGCGGCGGCGGGCGCCATTGGCATGATCAATTCCTGCGGGAACCTGGGCGGATTTGTAGGCCCGTACTTAACTGGATGGATCAAGACCGCGACAGGATCCTTTACCGGCGCTTACGTGTATCTGGCATGCTCACTTACTGCGGCTGGACTCCTTATCCTTACTCTTAGGAAGCAGACGCCTACCGATATGCTGGACGCGAAGACTACTCGCGCGGAAGCCGCGACAGAAGAAGTCGCACCGGCATCGCGGCCGCAATGATGCAGGGTCAGCATTCAACAGGGATCAGACTTCCATGAACGTCGAGTTTACGATGCCCCAGTTGGGCTTGACGATGACCGAAGGTACTGTCACCAAGTGGCTGAAGAAGGTTGGTGACCCGATCGTGGCAGGCGACCCGCTGGTTGAGATCTCAACGGATAAGATCACCAGCGAAATCGAAGCCACAGCGAGCGGCACCTTATTGAAGATACTGGTTCCGGAGGGAGACATTGCCCCGGTCCAAGCGCCTTTGGCAGTTATAGGAGAACTACGAGAGGATATCGTGATGCCGCACGCCTCTGCTCTGGCGAAAGCCGCAGCACCTATTTTGCGGGAACCAGACCATCCGACAGAGGCAGATGAGGGCGCAACAAAGGCAGTCAAGCATCCGGCAGAGATAGCCGACGGGTGGATAGTGGCGTCTCCCTTGGCCAGGAATGTTGCGCGGCAGCGAAACATCGATTTGGCCTACGTGAAAGGTACCGGGCCTGGCAAACGTGTTTTGGAGCGAGATGTTCTCGCCTTCGCGGCGAGTCCCTCGCCAATGGCCAGAGTTGCACCGTTAGCCGAGAAGATTGCCTCTAAACACGGCGTGGACCTGGCCTGCTTGGATCGGGCGGAACGGCAAATCATGGAAGCCGATGTTGTGACCCATTTTCCGCAACTGGCTCACGCATCCGTGCCCACTGTCGCACCCGCCGGGACCCCGCTTACTGGCATGCGAAAGATCATTGCCGAGCGGATGAGTCTGAGCTGGCAAACTGCTCCGCACGTCCACCTCACAATAGAAGTCGATATGTCCGAGGTGATCCAGCTGCAAAAAGAGCTCGCGGCCAATCTCAAAATCTCGCTTACGGATTTCATTGTCAAGTACGCCGCGCAAAGCTTGACTGAATTCCGCATGGTCAACAATCGTTTGGCAGACGGCCGGTTGATTGAAAACCCGACGATCAACATAGGCATCGCTGTGGGGCTGGACAACGGCCTGATCGTGCCCGTCATCAGAAATGCCGACCGAAAATCTCTGCGGGCATTGAGCGAAGAGCGAATTGGGCTTGTCGCCAAGGCTCGGGAACGAAAGTTATTGCCGGAAGATTATGCTGGCGGCACGTTTACGATCAGCAATCTCGGGATGTATGGCGTTGACCATTTCACGCCGGTCATTAATCCTCCCGAGAGCGCCGTCCTTGGTGTTTGCCGGTGCGCGGAGCGCGCGATGGTAGTTGGTAAGGCAGTTACCATCCGCCCGATGATGAACCTGTGTCTGGCATTTGACCACCGCTTGATTGATGGTGTGTTAGCAGCGCGATTCATGTCTCGTCTGCGCCAATATCTGGAAATGCCGATGTTACTGTAAACAAGCATCAATACCGCCAACGTCGGCCGCACGGCTCGCCCACCTACCTCGGCACTGCAGCCGGAGGTAAATCAATTCTGTCTTCTTCCCAAGCCGAGCAACGTGCTATACCAAAACTATCTCTTACGGATCAGACCGAGAAACGCCGATGGCGCCCGTATTCCGAGCGGCCGGGTCCGCCGGAGGCTGCTGGCTGCCAAGGAAGGAAGTTGATGCGTTAGCGGCTCCCGAGCGGTGTCACTTTGTCGCAAAACGGGCATTGCTTGCATGCGGCAGAAAGATCACCAGGATTAGTAACGAAAAACGCCCCTCGATCCACCCATGTGGATTTGCATTCGCGGTGCCTAGAGTAGCCCACAGCTGACGGGATTAGACATTCAGTGAAACGTAGGGGGCGCAACTCCAGCGTCGGGGACCCTGCCAGGTGCTGCGGATTATCGATTCCGATCCAAAGGAGCATACAACGCGGGCGTCTCGGCGGACTTAGCTAAAGTCTCACCGGCTCATACGTGTTTCCACTGCGTTCTGTACGGCTACGAAAGAAATTTTCGGTGTTCTTATCCATAAAGTAGACGTAGCAGCCCTTCATTCCGCGAGTCAGGAGAACGCGGTAGGTATTCTTTACCATTTGGGTGAAGCGGTCGCCGGACCTCTTCACCACCGTATCGTAGGACTTCGTTTTGTCGCCCTTCCACTCAGCCGCTTCAGGCACGTAGACCAGATCGGGGCCGAAAATCACTCCAACATAGTCGAACTCAAACCCCTGAGCGGTGTATATGCACCCAATCTGGTTCACGCCGCCGTCGTCGTAGGCCCACAGGCTCTCTTTCGGTATTCCTGGTGCGAGCCTATCCGTTTATTTTGGTGGCTTGGGTTTGCGCCCAAACGAAGGGGCAACAATGGGAATATGGCTTTGAATGGTCTTCAGAAGCGTGTGGACCGGGTGATCGGCGGGAAGGTTGGGGACTTTGGCTTTGTAGTCGGTGATGTTGTGTTCCATCCGTTTCCAGCAATCTAGGTCGAGGTCGTTTTGATACCTCTCAATTACCCACTCCGTTGCTTTGCATTCCCTGTCCAGCACTGCCAGCGGATCAGTGTCTCCCACTTCTGGATCACACATCACATGACCAATTTCATGTAGCGCAGCAGCCCAATCGACTCGCTTGCGAATCTTAAAGACCCAAATCTCCCTTGTCGCCATACACGCCCGGTTTAAGCTGCAATCGGTAATTTCTTTCCAGTGGCACTTGATTTTCTCTCGACGGCAGAGTTCGTCAATTTCCCGCGTCAGCGTTTTGGCATCATCCATCGATTCTGCCTCCCTTCCGTTACCTGACATTCTCCCCCGATTCGACCGCAATCCGCAACCCCTCCCGGTTATTCATGGTAGAGAGGGACTGACAGCGGTAGTCACCCCACCATCGGATCATGACGGCATTCGCTCGATACCCGGTTGTGACACAGCCTCTAACGAGTCAATGACTCGCTAAGTTGTCATCCCTCTCCTGCCAAGGAGCAGGGATATGCCGTTCAAGTCGAAGGCACAGCAACGATATTTCGAAGAACACCGCAAGGAATTGGAAGCCAAGGGCGTCAACGTCGAGGAATGGGCTCATTCGACCAACTGGGAACTGCCGGAACATGTGCCCCAAAAAAAGCAAAAAGAAAAGCCATAGAACGTCGAAGCGCAGGGAGTAATCATGGCAACGGCCAAAATCCAACCAGATCAGCCCCGCTGGCATTTGTGATGCTGGTTCTAGTGTGCCGATCTAGTCATCTTCATCGCTCTGAACTCTCATCCTTTGATCTCGCTCGCTAATAGGATGGCTTACTTCAGAAAAGTGCATGTACGTCCGCGCAACGCCGGGCCCCACCCGGTGCAGCAAGCCATTCGTGATTTCATACCGCTTTGCCACAACCGAAAGAGATGGAAAGCCACCGTTTGAGTATGTAAGCAGATCGCATTCGACACGCTTATCCACAATTGCTACTGTACCACACAGCAAGAACGGATAGCGAGCCTGGAGCGTTCGCTAGCGAAAGAAAGTGAGCACATGAAACCAGAAGAAAGAGACGCTGTGGCCGAACACGGCAAACAGATCGAAACGCTCTGGTATCGAATTAGAGAGCTGTCACCCGGCACAGACGCAAACCGTCTCGCTCTCGGGCAAGCCTTTCAGGCGTTGCGGGCACTTTATAGCGATAGGAACTCCGGCGGTGTCCGCCCGACTTCCGGACACGGCACATTCGAAGCCGAGCTTCGCAAGCGCACCAAATATAGCCCTCGCGCCGTCCGCGACATGATTTCGGATTATGAGGCGAATCTGCGTGGTGAACCGTCCACGGCAGCGAAACGCAAGGCGCGTCGGCGGGCGGAGGCGTCCTCTGTGGCAGACGTGCTGATCGAATTTGCGCGGTTGCTTCCCTACTGTGCCGCACAAGCCGCGTACCGCGAGGCCGCAAAGTTGTACCACCCGGACCACGGGGGCAGTAACGGCAAAATGCAGCGGCTTAACTTGGCTTGGGGACGGGCGAAGGCGTACTACGCGCCTACATTGGGGGACCCACATGCGTGACCCAAGAGCGTCGGATCGCGGGGCGTTCAAATCGCTAAGTTGTTGTTTCTTCGTAGACGCCCTTTGATCTCAATCTGTTACCGCCAAAACCGCATAGTTTGAAGGGGCAAATACGCTGGGCGTTACCCCAGAGGCGATAAGCAATGCAAGAGAGCGTTATCGAAGATGACAAAGTGATACGAAGTTGGCGGACGCATACTTCAGATGTTTGTACCTTTCAAAGGAGAAAAGCATGAACGCAAGGAATTCCGACCCGGAAACCAGCCATCGATCGGCGGCTACCTCGGCTGAAGTTTCGGGAAAACTCCGGGCTCGCATAGTCCGGTTGGCCCGAGCAGCTGGGAGCAAGGGCATCAGTTTGTCAGAAACCGTACTAGCGATTCCAGATCACAAGTTGTCGAGCATCACGCCCCGATTTGTTGAATTAGTTGAAATGGGACAACTCGTTCGCGTTCGTATGGGAGTGGGAAAGCCGACAAAGCGGTACCCAGCAGGGCGACCTCAATTCTTGACCCGCTTCGACGAACAAACCAAGCGGAACGTGCTGGTCCAATGGGTCCCCGAATTTGCTCCATCGGCGATTGAAGCCCGGAGACGGGAACGAGGAAGTGACCAGTACCTATTATTCACGCCAGGAGAAGGTGCTCAATGACTAACCTATCGTGGATAACCGGGCTTCGGGAAGTCTTCGTTAAGGACGCCACAGGGAACCGAGTTGGATATTTCTCCGACGTTACCAAGGCACTTGCGGCTGTGGCCGGGGATGGCGAGTACCGCGCGGTCTGGTTTTCGCTCAACGTCTGTCCTGGAGTTCCGGCAGGCTTTGAGCCGAATCGTTTGTACAAGGCGAGTGGCCGGTTCAAAAAGACCGACTATACCGGGCGGCAACTGCTCTTGATTGATTGTGACCCGAAGCGGAAGGCTGACACGGCATCCACGGCAGTGCAGAAAGCCTCCGCCAAGTTGCAGGCGCTCGCCATACGGGAATATCTCCGCGCGTTGGAGTTCCCGGAGCCTGTCTTTGCCGATAGCGGCAACGGGTATCACTTGCTCTACGCGCTCAATGAGACCAACGACGAAGCGACCGAAAAGTTAGTGAAAGACTTTCTCGCCGGTCTGTCGGTCAAGTTCAACAACGATGAGTCAACCGTAGATAGCGGCAACTACGAAGGTAACAGAATATGCAGGTTGTACGGCACTGTGAACCGGAAGGGCAGCGACCCGAGCCTGTGGCGGCGGTCTGAGGTTCTTGAAGTACCCACACGGAGCACGGAGCTGCCCGCGAAGGATGGCCAAAAACGGGAGACAACGGTTGACCAAGACTTTGAGCCGGTCTCACGCGCGCTCTTGCAGGCCGCCGTTGCCGAGTTGCCCGTCCCCCGCGACACCGCAATGGGCGATATGTCGGATAACGACATCGTAAAGGTGGACTGGTTGCGTAAGTTGTGCGGAATTGACCCAGCTCATGCCGTGGCGATTCTCGGGGAACGCAGACAGGGGAAGTACTTTGTCTTCGACATCGTGTGTCCGCGCGCGGCTTCGCATGGCAGCACCACCGGGGATTCATCCACCACCATCTCATACGCCCGTGGGGTGGGTTACGGATTTTCCTGTCTCCACGGCAGTTGCAGCTCACACGGTAAAGACGATGGCATCCACTCATTCAAGGCGTTTCGCAAGGTCACGGACCCCACGGGGATGATGAGCAGCAAGCTGCAAGGGCTGCCCGATGATGCGACACATGCGAAGGTAGCCGATTACATCGCCGGTCTCGACATCTTCAAGAATCACCTCCGCATTTACGATAGTAAAAAGATGCGGACCACCTTCGTAGGAACAAGGTGGGACTTGGTGGGTCAAGATGACCTGCTCTTGATGAAAGCGATTCAGCCGGTATGCGACCGCCTCCGATACGATATGCCGGAACCGGAAGACCTAGGCAGTGATTATCGGCGCATCTTGGAGAGCCATCCATTTCGACTGGCAGTGGTGGGGGAGTTAACGCCGCGAAGGGTAGTTGTGCGGTTCGACCAGTTGGACGCCAGTCCCTACCTAATCGGGATGCCGGGTGGGGTGGTTGGTGACTTACGGCCCAATGGCCAATTACGGAAGATGGAGCGGGGGGACTTCATCACCAAAAGACTCCAGTTGGCTGCGACCAACACACCCACGCTCGTCTATGACTACTTTTTGCGGAGTATCAGCTCAGCCAACGACCAACCGGCAGACCTGGAGTGGATGAGTTATTTTGAACTGCTCCACGGTTACTTTCTCATCGGGCATTGCAATTATCACATCTGGCCGTTGTGGACCGGCGTTGGTGGGAACGGCAAATCCGAAAACGCCAAGCTGATTAAGCGCACGTTGGGTGACTTTTGCGCCGTGGTGCGATGGTCAGAATTGGCCCACGATGAACGCGGCGGGGACAACACGACCAAGAGGCTTTATTACAAACTGCTCCAAAGCCGGGTTGCCTTGGTCGAAGAGATGGGGCAGACGCACGGGATTAATCGGGTGTTGGAAACGAGCACCATCAAACAGCTCACCGGGGGCGGAGAGATTACCGGAGCGGATCTGTATAGGTCCGAAGTCACGGGAGAAATCAAGTTCAAACTCGTCTCGCTGATGAACGAAGCCCCGCATATCGAACCCGACGCCGCGTTCAAGCGCCGTGTTCGGGTGATTCCGTTTCGTGCCCGGTTTGATGAAGTGGCGAATCCAGGCTGTATCGAGCTGGCAATGGAGCGCAAGAACGCGCCTTCACAGCTCCGGGAATCCCCACATCGGTTATCCACGCTGCTCGCCAATGAACGTCCGGGGATTCTGTACAAGTGGATTCAAGCCGCACAGAGGTTCATCGCCAACGGGGAGGAGCTAGGCAACATTCCGTCTTCGGTCAGGGAAGCAACAGCCGCTATGTTCCATGAGGCCGATTACCACGCTCGGGTGGTTGAGCGGCTGGAGTTCGGGGACGAATCGTTCAATGTCACAAAAGGCGAGCTACTGGCGCTTGGGGAACGGACATTTAGGGAAAATGGCCGGGACCCTCGTTCGTTCGATATTGGGAAGCTGTTCACTTTGCTGGCAGACCGGCGTTGCACAGCTGTGTTCAATGTCATGCGGGAGGGGAGGCGAAAGGAGGGTTGGCGCGGTGTTCGATTGGTTCCCGACACTCCGGTTGTCCGGGTTTAGCCGGTTTGCAACCCGTGCAACCCATTCCCCTGACCTTTTTTTTAATAGAAATGAAAGTGGGTAATAGACGGTGTAGAGAAAAGTGTCGGCAAGTGGGTTGCAACGGGTTGCAAAACTCAAATGGAGGACAAAAATGAGGTTTTGCCGCGGTGCCGGTAGTGGGCGCGGGCCAGCGGACAATATCCCGGCGATAGATACGTGGGCTACTATCTGCGGTCCAATCTGCAAGGGCTGTGCTGCAAGTGCCACGCGGACAAGACGGCAGAGGACAAGGCGCATGTTGGGCCGTGGCCGGATGTTGTTGCTGCGGAGGCACTTGCGCCTAAGAGCGTGTAGTCCTTTGGCTAGGCGTGAGCCCAATGTAGTCAATGTGTTAGGGGGTGGGGGTGGGTCGAATCTTGGACACCTCCCCAGCGTCGCCCACGGTAGCTCATTAATTTTTACAGATGAATATACATTTCGTTTTGCATATTTATTGCAAATAAAGCTAGTTAGGAGCCTAAATACATGCCCCGTAAAGTGAAGCAAGACAAGAACTTAGCGCCGGGCCAACCGACAAAGCCCGGCACATCCGGCGCGCCCGGCGCACGGGCAAGGTTGTGATGTTTCCAAAGTCCTGATGTCGTTATTTTGAAGGCTGTTTATTCGGGTGCGGGGAGGCACCGGGAATGGGGTCAAATCCGTGGAAATTCTATGGCTCACCGCAAATGAGGCCGCCGAACACTTGAGGGTCAAGCCGCGCACCATCCTGAAGTGGGCGAAGGAAGGCCACATCCCCGCGCATCCGTTGTCCGGCTCAAAGCGCGTGACTTGGAGATTTTTGAAATCTGAATTAAATGCTATGTTGAACGTGCCATCTGCTGCCGAACCGGGGAGGGTTTAATGCGCAGCAGAGCAAAAACGGGAAGTGTTGTACAGGACAAGCGCGATAAAGTTTGGCGCTTCTATTGGTGGAAGAACGGCAAGCGGCGATCAAAAATGCTTGGACGGTTTACCACCAAAACAGCCGCGTGGTCCGCAGCAAAACCATTGCGGAATGAGCTGGAATGCGGAACGGATACCAGCAAACCATCCGCGCCAATCGTGAGCAGTCTAATTGAACGTTACCGGGCAGAGAGAATGCCAACACGCACAGACACAAAGCGGTCTTACGAGGTCTGGATTAGCAACTACATCGTCCCGAAGTGGGGCGAGTGCGCAATCACAGACTTGGAGCCGCGCCCTGTGGAACTGTGGATTGGTTCTCTCACACTCGCACCGAAGAGCAAGACGCACATTAGAGGCATGCTCAGAAATCTTTGGGACTTTGCCGCGTGGAGCGGGGACATTCCAAGAGAGCAGCGCAATCCAATGGAGCTAGTGAGAATCAAGGGCGCATCCAAGCGGGTTCGCACGCCCCGGAGTCTCACGGTTAAAGAGTTCCAAGCATTCGCACAGCATCTTGCGGAGCCATTTTGCACGATAGCTTTGCTGTGCTGTTGCTTGGGACTTCGCATCAGCGAGTGTCTTGGTTTGAAGTGGTCAGACGTGGATTGGCTCAACGGAAAGTTGTTGGTTGAGCGCGGCATTGTCTGTCAGCAAGTGGACGATGTGAAGACATCGGAGTCACGCAAGCAATTAGTGATTGCCGGTGAACTTCTCACTGCTCTCCAGACGTGGAAGCAAGCGGCCCAATTCTCCGCGCCGGGTGATTGGATGTTTGCTTCGCCGGTCCAGCTCGGGCGTCTTCCGTGGTCCTATGACCAAGTGTGGCGCGTGTATCAGAAAGCAGCAAAAGCGGCGGGTATCGGTGGTCTCGGGACTCACTGTCTTCGGCACACGTTCCGCACATGGCTTGGTTCCGTGGGCACTCCGGTGGGCGTACAGCAGAAGCTAATGCGCCACGCCGACATTCGTACCACGGTGAACATTTACGGGGACGCGGTGACGGCAGATATGGCGGAAGCGCACGGCAAGATAGTAGAACTTGCGCTTAATGGCACGGGAACGGCACGGAAGCCGGTCTAAGTGATTGAAAAGTGGTGAGCGCGGAAGGAATCGAACCTTCAACCTACTGATTAAGAGTCAGTTGCTCTGCCAGTTGAGCTACGCGCCCTTCATTGACCTACAGCGACAGCTTGAGAATGTGTAGCGGAAATCGTAGCGGCCTTTCGCTTTTGCGTTCCCTTGTCAGCAGCCGTTCGCTCATTCCCGTCTTCATTGTTCTGCCGTTCTGATTCTAACGAACGCGCATTCATTCTGTCTAGCCACGTCGGAGCAGAGAAACATGGCTGTCCAATCCCTCACCGATGGATGCGACTCGGTACCAAGTAGCTCTTTCGGATTAAGAGTGAGCTGCTCTGCCAGTTGAGCTACGCGCCCTAATTTTCAGAAACGCCTGCTTCGGAACGAAGTTGGATGGCGGAGCCAATTACGGCTTCTGCTTGACTCAGAAGTTCACTCGCAATCTAACCAACGAGTCTTTATTCCGCAAGCCAACAAGGGAAGGATCGCTCCCGAACCCAACCACCGGATTTCAGTCGGCAGCCGGGGGCGTGTTGATTTGTATCAAATCCGCCGTTGGACGCGCCGACAGCCGTCGTGTGGGCTGTGGCATCGGACTTCCAGGCAGGTGGCTCCGCTGGACTCGCTCGGCCGCGGCAACGCCCCTCGGGCAAGCCCGCTCGGGCCGCTGCGGCGCACGCCAGAAGTCGAGGTAGCCCACCTGGTGCACGCAACTGACGGTGCACTGTGGGGCGCAACTTTTTTCCGTCAAAAATTCGCGGCGGATATCAGCCAGCGTGTATTCCGTCAATGCCTTGCCAGGGTAACCGCGCTGCTGCGAGCAGTAGTGCACCAGTCCATCTTCACAGATGTAAAGATAGCGGGCGCCGGCGCGGCATCGCCACTGGTTCGGCAAGCCTAGCGCGATCCTGTCCTGAAAGTAATTGAAGCGCGAATAATTCCGCCGGTCCGCATCTTTCATTATCAGGAAGACCCCACGCTCTTTGGCCGAGAGCGGACGCAACTGGCCATCGCCGTCGTGAATGATGCCTATGGTTGAAGTGAAACCCAGTTGACGCGCGCGCCGTCCCACCACCAGGGCGTCATGCGGATTGCGGACGCCGCCGCCGACCACGCTGTTGATGTTTACATGGAAGTCGGCGTGTTCGGCCAGCAGTTGCAGCTTTTTGTCGAGCACCTTCAGGCTTTTCTTGCTCACCTCGTCCGGCACGACGTTGTCGATAGAGATCTGCATGTGGTCAAGCCCGGCACGGTTGAGCCGCTGGATGCGCTCGGCGGTGAGCAGATACCCGTTGGTGATCAGGCCGGTGATCATTCCTTTTGACCGGATGTAGCCGATAAGCTCGTCCAGTTCCGGATGGAGGATAGGTTCACCGCCGCTGATCGTGACAATCGTGGTGCCCAGTCTCGCCAGGTGGTCGACGCGTTCTCGCATGATGGCTAGCGCCACCGGTTTGGATGTGCTGTCGTACTCGTTGCAGTAGGCGCAGGAGAGATTGCAGCGGCGCATGGGAATGATGTGCGCCATCACGGGATGGTCGGTCGACACCAGTCCTTTGGCAATCATCGCCAACTCGCGCAGGCGACGATTCGCCGCGATCATTGTTCTACGTAGCCCACGATTCTTAATCGGCATAGGGGTCCAATCTTTTATTACAGCACAGGACCCTCGGCCCCTTGGAACCTGCATTCGCTGATCAGCGTAAAAACCGGGTTTATCGGGGCATAACAGCGGGTGGATAGATTCGTGCAGCTCGGCGCAATCCGGGCTCCTGCAACAGACCGGGCTAACCGCCGGCCCCTGTGACAGCCGCCCGGCGGTGTCGAATTCGGGCCACTCGGGCCAGTGAGGCTGCGGCGCTCATTTATAATCATCTATTCCGTGTCGAATATCGGAGCTCTAGAAAAAAATGATTCGATTTCTGCAAACCAAAGGCCCGATTCAGAAGGTGTTACTGGTCGGCTTTTTGGCCATCATCTGCATCATGATGGTCGTCACCCTCGTTCCCGGCGGCATTCTCAATGAGTTCGGGATCACCCATGAGGGCCTCATCGCCAAGGTTGGGTCCGAGCAGATTACGGCTCAGGACGTCAATCAGCAGGCCAACCAGATAGCCCGCAGTCAGTTCCCGCGTGGAGCTCCTCCGCAGCTTCGCCCGTACCTTGTGCAACAGGCCGCTGAATCGCTGATGATGCAGGGCCTTTTGATCAACGAAGCCAATCGCATGGGCCTCCGCACCGGCGACGAAGAACTGCGCTACGAACTGCAACACGGCGGGCTTTCGCCGCAGCTTTTCCCGAACGGCAATTTCGTCGGCACCGATCAATACAAAGCGTTTGTCGCAACCAACTTCAATATGACCATTCCGCAATTCGAAGACAAGCTGAAGCGACAAATCACGATTAACAAATTGCGCAATGTTATCGAGGGAGGCGCAAGCGTCTCTGGCGATCAGTTGGCCCAGCGCTTCCGCCAAGTCAACACCAAGGTGAAATTTGACTATGCCGTGATCGCGCTGGGGGACATGGCGAAACAGTTGAAGCCGACCGATGCCGAACTGCGGGCGTTCTACGAGAAGTCGAAGGCGCAATACGCTAACAGCATTCCTGAAAAGCGCAAGGCGGTTTACATCCCGATCGAGCAGGCGAAGCTGCCGAGCCCGCCCAAGGTCACGGCGGAAGATTTGCAGAGCTACTACAACGCTCATCAGGACCAGTTTCGGGTTCCCGAGTCGGTGACTGTGCGTCATCTTCTGATTCGTACTCCGCCAGCCGGGCCGGACGGCAAGGTGGACCCCAAGGCCGTTGCCGAGGCGCGCGCCAAGGCCGAGGACATTCTGAAACAGCTCAAGGCGGGCGCCGATTTCGCAACGCTGGCGAAGAAGTACTCGCAAGACCCGGCGAGCGCCCCCAACGGAGGATTTCTCGGTCCCATTACCCGCGGACGCACGGTTCCCGAGTTTGAAAAGAGCGCCTTCTCGACGCCCAAAGGACAGACCAGCGGCATTATTCAGACCGATTACGGCTTCCACATCCTTCATGTCGACGATAAGACCGAAGCGCACGTGAAGACCCTGGCTGAAGCCAAGCCGGAGATCGAGCCCGTGGTCGCGCGCGAAAAAGCCAAAGCAGCAGCCGAGACGCTATCACATGCGGTGGAAGCCGACGCGCGCACCGGCGGCATGGAAAAGGCCGCCAAGAATCATGGCCTGCAGGTCGTCAATACGGGTTACTTCGTTCGCTCCGAGCCGCTTCCCGGCATTGGCAATGCGCCGGGCTTTATGGATGCCGCGTTTGCCGCCAAAGCGATGGCGCCGCCGGCCGCTGTGGCCACGCCGCAGGGTTTCGTGATCCTGCAGGTCACGGACGTGAAGCCTCCCTCGACTCCGACCTATGAGGAAGTAAAGGATCGCGTTGAGCAGCAGTTCAAGACGGATCGGGCTCAGGCGATGCTCTCGCAAAAAACGCAGGAGCTCTCGGACCGGGCTCGCGCCCAGCACAACCTTCGCGCCGCAGCCAAGGAACTTGGCGCTGCTTTGCACACCAGCGAATTGGTAACGCCCCAGAGCCAGGTGCCGGAGATCGGCGCGTTCACCGGGCCGGCAGCGCAGATTTTCACCATGAAGCCGGGTGAGATTTCGGGAGCGATCAACACCGCACGGGGCGGGCTGGTCATGATGCTGCTGGAGAAGCAGGAGCCGTCCATGGCCGACTTTGACAAGCAAAAAGACGACATCCGCCAGCAACTGCTCCAGCAAAAGCAATCGGAGATGTTTGAGCTCTACATCGCCAATCTGCGCAAGGTGGGCGAGCAGAAAGGCATCATTAAGGTTTATGACAAAGAGTTCACTCGTTTGATGGCCACCGTTAGCGAGTAGCCTGATTCATCGGTGCGCAGGGGGAGTGAAACTCGCGGCTTTAGTTCTTTGAAGGGGCGCGGCTTTACAGGCTGCTGAAAAACTCGTAGCAGTGTCATCCTGAGGTCGCTCCGGTTTTGCGCGACCGAAGGATCTGCTTTATTTTTAGCACGCGCAAACAGCAGATCCTTCGCTGCGCTCAGGATGACACCTCGGAGAACAGTTTTTCTGCAGCCTGTTTAGCCGGGGTCCCCACTACGCGCCGTGTTTGCGCGTAGTGGGGTGGAAGCCGCGCCGTCCAGAGCCAACAAGAATGCGGGCTTTAGCCCCTGAGGAGATTCGCCGTTTCCTCTGACATCGGTTTATGAAATAAGCTCCTATAGATTGAAAGACGCTGATGCCGAACGAGCGAGCTACCGGAATTCTGTTGCATCCGACTTCATTTCCGTCGCACGGTGGAATCGGCGACCTGGGTCCGGCTGCCTACGAGTTCGTCGATTTCCTTGCCGCCGCCCGGCAGTCGCTCTGGCAGCTTCTGCCGCTTAATCCGCCGGGGATCGGCAACTCGCCCTATTCTTCCACGTCGGCCTTCGCCGGAAACGTTTTGCTGATCTCGCTCGACCGTCTCGCCGAACGCGGATTGATTTCGCGCGAGGCAATCTCGCAGCTTGCCGATACCGGGGACCGGGTCGACTTCGAGCGCGTAGAGCAAGCGAAGTTGCCACTGCTGGCGGGCGCCGCGCGCGAATTCCTGCTCAGCGCCGGTGGAAACGACAGCTCCTCCTATGACGCTTTTTGCCGCGACAACTCCTGGTGGCTCGAAGATTTTGTCCTTTTCGATGCCTTGCGCCGCCGTTTTCACGGGGAGAGCTGGAACCGCTGGCCGCGCCAACTCGCGCGGCGCGAGCCCGATGAGTTGACCCGGCTTCGCGACGAGTTGCGGGATGAACTCGACATTGGGCGTTTCTTGCAGTTTGCGTTTTTTGAGCAGTGGCGTGCGCTGCGCCTGCGCTGTGCCGCCAGCGGCATCCGCATCATCGGCGACATCGCCATATTCGTGAGCTACGACAGCGCCGATGTCTGGATGCATCCGCATCTTTTCCGCCTCAATGCCGATCTCGAACCCGAGGTCGTCGCCGGTGTGCCGCCGGATGCGTTCTCCGAAACCGGCCAGCGCTGGGG
>Ga0187888_1002689_pt1 | contig 14780 bp, 18 predicted proteins | sample June2016WEW_7_40_FD_132987 | JGI IMG/M metagenome (GOLD analysis project Ga0187888, IMG submission 132987) | Peatland microbial communities from SPRUCE experiment site at the Marcell Experimental Forest, Minnesota, USA - June2016WEW_7_40 | ecosystem: Environmental > Terrestrial > Soil > Wetlands... | reverse complement strand
CAGACCGGCGTTATCTGCCGGACTGCCGGGAGTGACTTGGTGGATCACGGCACCGTGCACGTCCTCGCCGGCTTGCAGTTGTTGCCGGATGTCAGGCGTCAGGTCCTCCAAGCCAATGCCCCAGCGCGGCTTACCGTGGCCGGCATCGGCGCTTTGGTTGTCATTGTCCCCTTTTCCCATCGCCTCCAGGGTGACCGATACGTCGACGGACTTGCCGTCGCGCAGGGCTTTGAGGTGGAGCGTGGTTCCGGGCTGCTTTTCTCCAACCTGCACTTGCAACTCACCGGCGTCGTTCACGGTGTTTCCGTTGAGTTCGGTAATGACATCGCCGACTTTCAGGCCCGCTTTCGCGCCTGGAGAGTTCGGCTCGACCTGCGTGATAACGGCTCCTGAAGCGTTGTCCACATGGAAGAACTTGGCTTCATCGGGAGTGACGTCGCTGATACCGATGCCGATATAGCCGTGGTTCACCTTTCCGTACTTAATGAGACTGTCGACGGTTGGCTTCACAATCTGCGCGGGAATGGCAAATCCCATGCCCGAGAAGCCTCCGGTCTCGGAAACCAAAAAGGTGTTGATGCCCACGACTTCTCCGTGGGCGTTGACCAGCGGCCCGCCGGAATTGCCTGGGTTAATGGCCGCGTCGGTCTGGATGAACTGGCCAGGCGAACGGCGGTCAGCGGCGAATGGGTTGGGACGATTCAACGCGCTGACGATGCCGCGCGTCACGGTGAAGCGGAATCCCAGCGGATTGCCGAATGCGAGTACGGTTTGGCCGGGATGCAGTTGCGTGGAATCTCCCAAGGGCACGCTCGGCAGGTTGGTTCCGTCGATCTTGATAACGGCAAGGTCCGTAAGAGGATCGGCGCCGATGAGCTTCGCAGGGAGGATTCGACGGTCGGTCATAGTAACGCGAATGTCTACTGCTCCGTCGATGACGTGGTTGTTGGTCACGATGTAGCCATCGGACGAAATAATGACACCGCTGCCCAGACCGTGCTCAATTTGGGGTTGCGGCCGCATCTGTTGCCCGAATTGGCGACCGAACTGTTTCCCGAAGGGTCCAAAGAATTGCTGCATCCCGTTGGAGTCGCTGTCGCTGTTGTTGTTTTCCCCGTCGGCCGCATTGGCGCTGTTGCCGGAGCGTTTGGAAGTGACGGTTACGTTGACGATGGCCGGAGTGACGCGTGCGGCCAAGGCCTCCATAGCGCGATCGAGCGAAAGCAATGCGCTGACACTGTTATCGTCGAGCGGTGCCGCGGCCGCAGTGGGCGCCGCCGCTGCTCTCACGGGGTTGTCAAACTCATAGGCGGCAAGCGACAAAACCATCGCAACTGCGGCCAAAGGAACAAGGAAGCGCCGTTTGAGCACTACCTGGCAATATTTGATCCAGCTTTTCATGTTACTCATTCTCCTTTGTTAACAACTAATTGTTTAGTTGATGAAAGTAAAAAAATTAGCCTCAAATTGAGCTTAGAACGATGGCCGATTGCAACTGCTTCTCAGCCGAGTTTCCTCCTCCTATTCTCCAAACACAGAGAGTCCACACCCCAGCCCCGGAAGCGTCATACTGAGCGGTTTGCAGAATGACGAATGTCTCCTGAAAGGGAAGCCGTCCTTGCGTTGCTCTTGCGCGCATTACCACAGGCTTGCGTCGGGACGTCGCTTTTAACTGCAACGGGGCCACTGCTGTGCGCAGGTTGAACACCGCCGGAATCGCTTTAGGCCGCGGCGCAGGATTTGACCGTTGCGGATCAAGCGCCGCCACTGTGCGACTCATGGCCGCGTCTGCGCCTTCCGGCTGCAATTCCGCGTTTGTCGCTTGCTGCGTCGCTTGAATTTGCCGCGTTTGACTCCGGCTCGATTGAGTCTGGAACGCGACAAACTGCGGCGCGTAAGGCGCAGCACCAAAGACGAGCGCAAGCATACCCGCGCTCAAACCCAGAATCGGTTTCCAAAGCCCGGTGTGGTTCGGGCGTTTTGCATCAAGGATTTGCGCTACGCGCAGTGACATATGGCGCATCCGGCTCACCAGGGCTTGCGCCAGCGTCAGGGCTCGGGCGTTTTGCAACTTCTCGGCAAACGAGATTAGAGACGATGCGTAAGCTCTGGGGCTCGCCGTCTGCGCCAAAACCATGTCGTCGCAGGCCATCTCACGCTCAAGTGTCAGGCGGCTTTCAATCCACCAGACTGCGGGGTGAAAGAAAAACACGGCTTTGACCATCTTCTGGGCGAGATTGGTCCAATCGTCCCAGCGCCGAAAATGCGCCAGCTCATGGAGCAGAATTACTTTGATCTCCTCGGGGGAGAGCTGTGGCAAGAGCCATGCCGGGAAAACAATGGCAGGCCGAAAGAAACCGATTGCTGCCGGAACGGTTACGTCGATGGAAACGCACAGCTTCACTTGGCGACGAGACTCGAAGTCTCGAAGGATCCCGGTAATTGCGGGATCGAGACTAGCGAGGTCCACTGCGGAGGACTTCCTGCGGATTTGACGCACCCGCCAGAGCCCGACGCTCAGCCTGAGAAGCAACAAACCGGCACCGACGCCCCAGGCAGCAAACAGATAAGAAGCCCAGGAGCTCGAGAGCGTGATTCCTCCGTGCAGGTTTGCGGGAGGAAGAGTCCGGGAATATGAGGCACCGAAGCCTGACCCGGAAAGAAATGGAAGCGCGACAATTGCTAGAAGCGCCGAAAACCAAATGACAAAACGGGTTCCGGAGTTCTGCCGGCCCACGAGGCGAAGCAACAGCCATACTAGGCCGGCGAGAACAATGCCCTCAGCCGCAGTATTGAGCAGCCGTCCGGTGAAGGGTTGCGCCAGGGATTGCAGGTCCGGAACGGTCATTTCGCATCGCTCCGTTCCAGCATTTCGCGCAAGCGTTTGAGCTGGTCGGGGTCGAGCTCTTCGTCTTGCAGAATGTTCAGTACCAATGCCTCATGGGAGTTGCGGAAGAAGCGGCCGACTAGATGCTGAATCTCGGAGCGCGTGGCCTCCTGGCGTCCGATGATCGGCTCATAAACGTGGGCACGGCCATCCTTTACATGCTTCACGTGACCCTTTTTCTCCAAGATGCGGATCGTGGTTAGAACCGAGTTATAGGCCAAAGTGGAGGGAAGCCAATCCAGCACCTGCTGGACCGTGCCGGAGCCTTTACGCCAGAGCACGTCCATGATGCGAAGCTCGGCTTCTGTCAAGGTTGCGGACCGCTTTGGCGGCACTCTAGCTCTCCTAACTTATGTGTTTAGACGCGGGAAGCTTTTAAAGGTAACTAATTATTTAGTTGCTGGATGGGGCCGCGGGGATGCCCGGTTTCTATTCGATTCCGAAGTTGCGCCGCATGAATACGGAAGTGGTCAATCTTGAACAGACTCTGCGTCATATTTCTTGGGGTAGTGATCGTCAGCCTAGCCTAGGGCTCGTTGTCAGCTGGTTAGAAGGCAGGCTTGCAGCTATGAACAGAGATTTACAACGCCCCCTCAGCAGATGGAAAGATAACCCTTGCTTTCAGAATGCCTGAATCCAGAATGTCGAACACGGGTCCTTTACCTGCGCCCAGGCCGGATCTTGCGAACCGTGCATCAAGGAGGTACCCCTGACGACCGGGCATCTTTGGCTCTGTAGCGAGTACTGATCGTCTTGCAAATCAGTTCTATGGCAACTAGCCGAATGTGTGTGCCGAGTCTCGACAAACACCCAACGGCTCTCAGCGGTGACTACCAGACAAAACCGGAGCCGATGATATTCCGGTGAACCACAAGTGTTGGGAGCCTGCGTTTCAGTGCAGGAAATGGCGGGACAGGACTATTCCGCAGAACGTGGCGAAGCCAAGCAGGATAAGGCCGAGGATGGCATTGACGAGGCGGAAGAAGATCGGGCCGATGTGGTGGGGGATGAAGCGAACGGCGACGATCAGGGCTGTGAACCAGGTCATCAGGCCTGCCGCGGCCATCAGGATTCCCCACCCGGGAGCGCTGTAGCCCATGACTGAATGAGCGAAGGGGAGCCAGTTGGAGGTAACGCCAACCCAGTAAACTATGGTTAAGGGGTTGAAGATGGTCAGGGCACCACATTCGGTGACTTCGGCGATCAGATGCGCAGGGACGGTGCCTTCGTCCCATTGCTGGCGAGCACTGGCATACGCCCTCATGGGATCCTTGAAGGCGCGGACAAGGAAATAGATCCCTAGCGGGAGCAGGACGATTACGCCGATGGCAGCCAGGAGGGTCCGGAGCGTCGGGTTAGACAGGTCAGAAAAGAAGTAGTGCCCCCCGACAAGGACCATAGAAAAAAGGATCAGATCGCCGGTTACAGAGCCGATTCCGCAGGCTAGGGTATGGCGCCAACCGCCGATCACGCCGCGGCGGATGGCCAGCATGTTAACAGGGCCCATCGGCGCGGCCGCCGCCAATCCCATCAAGAATGCGGCCAAAAGCACGTGGATGTAGGAGACGAACACAATGTTGCGGCAGACAGGTAGGATAAGCCCAAACTTCCACTCGGGCAATGCACATCGAATGGAACCTGATGAAAGCAACCGTCAAGCTGACGATACCTGCGACTGTGCCATTGCAGTTTGGAATGAGTGATACCACCTCCATTCGCCCGGCCACGACAAAACTGTGCAGTCTGGACCAGCCGAGCCATTCTTTCTTAGCCCATGCTGTATCTACCGAGAGATGAACAGTCGCAGTCAAGGGCGCTCTTCATACCTCTTGGAAAGAGACAATGGAATATGGCCCATACTGCCCGCAATTCGATACCCAAGCTGCCTAAAGCTCCCCAACCGCCTCTGTCGCATCCCGGGGCGACTCCTGACTCGGACCGCGCCAAGAGGCCGTCGCTCGCCGAGCCCTCTGCAGGCGAGCAGGAATTGAGTCCAGGAGATCGTGTCGAAGGTTTGGGCGACTTCGGAAAGCCAACTGGAGAATTCGGCACAGTTCAGCGAGCGAACGAAGATGACGCGGAAGTCAAATGGGATGACGATGGTCGTGTGAGGGTCCACCAGCCATCGCTCAGGAAAGTTTAGCCAGCCCCGCGTCGATCCCTGCATGATCTTTGTAGTCAGAACTTGGAGCAAAGCAGTCACGCGATGGATGGCAATGGATCGATTAGTGCCGGAGGCTGAACGTGAGTATCTCTGCGCTGAAGACGTCGTGGTTCATGGTGAGTCTCCTATGGAGTCTCCTATTTTGTATAAGAATAGTCACACCTTCGCATGCGCAGTCCGTTAAACCAGCCCCGCCAACACCGATTGACGTGAAAAAGGTCGAGCTCGGTGGGACACCCTGGAATCCACAATGGGACCAGATCATCGAGAAGGCGCTGCCGCCCGAAATGCTTTCTTCGCAGGTGCCCCGCGGCGTGCGTCGATTCTGCCCACGATTTTACGAAATGGGCACAGCCGACAAACGCACATTTTGGGCGTACTTCTTCCAGGCGCTTGCAGGCGCTGAGGCCGGCTTGAACCCGAACGCCAGCGTGCGTCACACTGAGCCAGAAGGCACCATAGCCATGCGCAGTGAAGGATTGTTGCAGCTTGCTTACGCAGACCACAAGCGTTATGGCTGCGATTTCAATTGGCGAGTGGACCGTGCACTGAAGGCGAACGATCCAGCCAGAAGCATCCTCCAGCCGAAGAACAATCTCGAATGTGGAGTGAAGATTCTGTTCAACCAGACCATCGTCCAGCACAAACCCTTGCTGACCCGGTCGGGATACTGGTCGACGTTGCACCCGGACGGGCCGAGCTACCGTGCATTCGCCAAGCAGATGACAAATCCACCGGTTGCATGCGGTCTGTTCACCAAATCGACGATGGACAAGTCGGCTACGACGAAGTCCGTGCAGGACGACGCGAACCGGGGTGAAACTCCCAAATAGTTTGGCGCCGACTATCCTATGAGCTACCCGCGAATGTTCACCCCAGCCTAGCGAATCGAAGAGTCACGCTGCGATGGCGATTGCTGCGGGTGTAGGGGCACTGCATTATTCGAGTGGATTCTCCAGACCGGTGCGGCGTGGCGGTTCTTGCCCGATGAATTTCCTTCGCCTTCGACCTGTTGGCGGCGATTACGGCAATGGGAAGAGGAAGGGGTTTGGCTCAACGCCTGGCGCGCCTTGCTGGGCGCGCTGGACCAAGAGGGTCTGCTGAAGTGGAGCGAGGCTTTTCTCGACGGCAGCTTCGCCCCGGCGAAAAAGGGGGCTCCGCCGTCGGGAAAACCAAGCGGGGCAAGGGCACGAAGTGGATGGTACTGGTCGACGGTGAAGGTCTTCCGCTGGGAGTTCGGCTGGAAGGTGCCTCCCCCAGTGAAGTTACGCTTGCGGGAGCCACGCTCGCAGAGGTCCGGGTTCCGCGACCCAAAGGCCGCCCGCGGCAAAAACCGGAACGGGTGATTGCCGATCGCGGTTACGATTCGGATCCGCTGCGCCAACGACTGCGCCGCCGTGGTATCGAACTGATCGTGCCCTATCGGGAGAACAACCAACATCGGCGGTACGAAGACGGACGCAAGCTCCGACGCTACAAACGCCGCTGGATCGTGGAGCGGACCAATGCTTGGCTGGGACAATTCCGCCGGCTGCTGGTTCGTCATGAGTATCTACTCCCCACCTATCGCGCCTTCTTCTACCTCGCCTGCTTCTGGATTACGCTCAGGAGGTGTTTTTGAAACACGCTCTAGTCGTGTTGATTACGTTTCTACCGCTTTCTATGAGTCAGGAATCGCGATTTTCCACTACTGGGCAGTCGCGACGTACGATTTGATCATCTTCGTTGGATCGACGACGCGGTCGAACTCGTCCTCCGTCACGAAGCCAAGCTTGAGCGCGGCGGCCCTCAGCGTGAGGTCGTTGTCCATCGCGTAGTGCGCAATCTTCGACGCCTTGTCGTAGCCAATGACCGGAACGAGCGCAGTCACGAGCATGAGAGAGCGATCCACATTCTCCTTGATCTTCTTAAGATTCGGCTTCGTCCCTTCGACCAGGAATTTGCGGAAGTTCGTGCAACCGTCCGTTATGATCGTGATGGAGTGGGCAACGTTGGAGATGATCAGGGGCTTGTAGACGTTCATCTCCAGGTAGCCGCCGGCGCCGCCGAAGCCCACTGCCACGTCGTTCGCCATCACTTGGACGGCGATCATCGTGAGCGCCTCGGCTTGGGTCGGGTTCACCTTGCCCGGCATGATCGACGAGCCTGGTTCGTTCTCCGGGATCACTAGCTCGGCGAAGCCAGCTCGCGGGCCGCAGGACATTAGTCGGATGTCGTTGGCGATCTTGTAGAGTGACACGGCCAGCGTGCGTAGTGTGCCGGAAAGCTGTACCAGAGCGTCGTGAGCGCCCTGCACCGTGAACTTGTTCGGGGCGCTGACGAACGGCAGGCCTGTGAGCCTGGCGATCTCGGCCGCAGCTGCCTCAGCGAAGCCGGGCGCCGAGTTGATGCCGGTGCCCACCGCCGTGCCGCCGAGCGCGAGACGGTAGACGCCTTTCAGAGCATCTTCGATCCGATCGAGGTCGTCCGCGAGCATTCCCTCATAGCCCGACCATTCCTGCCCCAAAGTGAGTGGCGTGGCGTCTTGCATGTGCGTGCGGCCGATCTTGACGATGTCCTTCCACTCCCCTACTTTCGCAGCGATCGCATCGTGCAGCGCCTTCACCGCCGGGATAAGCCGTTGCTTCACATTGACCGCCGCCGTGATGTTCATTGCCGAGGGGAACGAATCGTTCGACGACTGCGACATATTGACGTGATCGTTCGGATGAACTGGAGACTTGCTCCCGAGCGGCGTGCCGGCGAGCTGGCAGCAGCGGTTGGAGATGACCTCGTTCACGTTCATGTTGAATTGCGTCCCGCTGCCCGTCATCCACACATGCAGGGGGAACATGTCCTGATGCTGGCCCGCGAGGATCTCATCGCAGACTTGAACGATCAGCTTGTGGCGCTGGTCGTCGAGCCGCTTGCCTGCAAGGTTTGCATTGGCGGCGGCTTTCTTCAGGATGGCATATGCGGCAATCATCTCGCGCGGGATTAGGTCCTTGCCGATGCTGAAGTACTCAAGCGAGCGCTGGGTCTGCGCCCCCCAGAGCTTGTCGGCAGCAACATCTACTTCGCCGAGGCTGTCGGTTTCTTTGCGAATGCTCGTCATCTTGTTTCTCCTTCGGTCGACGGGTCAATAGGAGAACTCGCCCGCGATCGCTGGGTTCAGCGCCCTACCACCGGCGTCTTTTGCATCGAGACCTTCGGCAGGACCGACTTGTCAATATTAAGATGCGCCCGCACCAATTCGTATGGTGTAAATGCCAACCACTGTGCCAGCGAGATATTGGAGAAGTGAACGGACCGCCATAGCTCGAGGTAACGCAGCTTCGTCGTGCCCGTGTTCTCGATATAGTGGGGCATGCTCTTCGGCACGTGGCTGACGGCGCCCGCCTGGTAGTCGAAGGTGCCCGCGTTGGTATTGAACGCGTACACCGTCATCCGTCCGTCGCCCGCGATGTAGTACTGCAACTCATCCGAATTTGGGTGCCATTGCAATTCGCCTATTCCGCAGGGCCCGACTTCGAGCAGCCCTCCGGCAATCATCTTAGCCGCCGGAAAATTGGAGGAGTCGACGAGGCGGACGCTGCCGCTCTTCGTACGGATCGACTCCTGGGCCATCAGCCGGTGGCTGTAGGTAAGAGGCACCGGCCCGGCGCCGACCACCCGATTCTCGACGACGTCGCTAAGAAGATCGTGCGCGGATGTGAGTATGTTCTCGGAGACCAGCCAATCGTAGACCCCTTACGAACTCTCAATCTATTTCGTCGAGGAATCAGCTATATCTGAACCAATTCCTGCCTTTTAATACTCCCTAGAGCGTGTTTCAAAAATCGTTCCCGGCGTTCCGGCGGTCCCCATAAGTGCCTTGAAATCAGGTCCCAGAGGTTGTCCGGGAATCAAGGTCGTTAATATTTGAAACACGCTCTAGTCACTTTCTGAAGTGATATTCACCCACCGTGAACCCCAAATTCATCACAATGGCTGCGCCACCCGTCTAGACGCCGATCGCGCGCACGATAGACACTGCCTTGAGGAACTCGAAGAGTCCGTTCATCGATTAGGCTTTCGGCCCCGCGGCTTTCACTTCGGCGCTCGCGCCTGCAGTGTAGGTCTCGAAGTTCTTATTAAACAGCCCCGCGAGCTTCTTCGCGGTGGCGTCGTAGGCGGTCTTGTCGGCCCAGCTTTGACGCGGGCGCAGGATCTCCCCGGGCACGCCGGGGCACTCAGTGACAATGTCGAAACCGAAAATCGCATCGCACTCCGTCTTCGCCCTCGCTAGCGCACCGCTGTAGATCGCGTCGATGATGGCACGCGTGTGATTCAAACTGATGCGTTTTCCGACGCCGTGTGCACCGCCGATCCACCCCGTGTTGACGATCGTTTATGTCGGCTAGTTGTCGTTCTTTTTTGTGCTCAGCCCGAGCACGCGATACGTGAGTCATATACCACAAGTGCCACTAAGAATTACCGAAGCTCCGGCGATTCCGAGCGCCCAGCCAAGGTAAGGATGACCATTGACGAGGATTCCCGCAATCCCCAGACCGATCCCCAGAACCACGCGCAACGCACGATCCATTCGCCCCACATTTAGAAACGTCGCCATATATCCTCCTCCGGTATACAACCGTAAACAAAAACTCTCGGCATTGCCCGCCCGTCAGTCCGGCTTCGTAGCACAAATGAGGGCATACCCCAGTTGTCCTTGCTTGACCGCCGCCATCGCACTGTTCGCCATTCGCTTCGCCGCTCCCAGATCAAGACCGGGCAATTGCAGTTTGTTCAATCCCGTCATGATCTCGGCCCCCAGGAGTTTGACGCGAACCTGATTCACCATTTCCTCCAGAGCATTATTCCGCTGTTTGGCGCTATCCACGGTGAAGCCAGCATCCCGAAGCAAGGCTGTGTAACCATCCAAAGTCTGAGCATCGCCGATACACGCAATCCACGCTAGCAGCCCGTCCAACTCTGCGGGGACTGTTCTCTCTCGGGTAAGGTCGCTGATGCCCACGTGCCCTCCCCGGCGAAGCACACGAAAGAATTCCCTGGCCGATGCCACCTTGTCGGGGAAAGTACAGAAGGCGCATTCACAAATCACGGCATCGAAATCCCCGTCCGCAAATGGGAGATTTTCCGCATCGCCGCGTTCAAATTGCACCCGCGAGTTCACATGGTCGGCTTGCGCCAGAGACCGCGCAGCCGCGACATTCTGTTCGCCGCAGTCGATGCCAAAGACTTCGCACCCGAACTCTTTCGCGAGAAAGACTGCAGTCGTCCCTTTGCCACAGGCCACGTCCAGAACCCGGCTGGCAGGACCCAAACCAAGCATGCGCCCTAGCTGCCCCGTTAATTGCAAGCCACCCGGATGGAACGAGTCGCCGAGCAGGAACCGTGTTAGGTCGCTTTCGTACAGCCTGGCGCAACACTGTTTAACTTGCTCGTTCTCCGGGCGAACGCGAGTTGTGTCGTCCGTCGTAGCCATGAATTACCGTTGCGAGTCGATGCCGACGAGACCTTCGAAAGGAGTCTCCGCGTGCTTGAACGTGAATTCGATGGGCCGGGGCTCAAACCTGCGGCCTTCTGACTTTGCCCGCCTGCGCCCGGGCTCCAGCGCTTCCAGTTGTTTCCTTGCCTGTTCGCGGTACCCGATAGTGTTGTACGCGCAGAATGGAATCTGCTTGCCGCCCGGCAGCAGGAATTCCTTGCAGCACTTCATCAGGTTCCTTTGGTTGAATGTCCACGAATCCATGAAATCTTGCAGCATGATCATGATCATGCGCTTGGCCAAATCACCAAGACTGAAGTCGGGAACGCTGCATGCCTGACACGACATCAGAAGCTGATCGACCGACTTCTGCGAACCAGCGACCGAAGAGGACGACCACAACCCTTCCAGCGCCCGTTTTACCTCTAAACTGAAATCCGGCAGCACTCGGTTGGAGATGTAGTCGAGGTAGTCGTGGACATTCACGATCCGGGGCAGCGGCGTGACCTGATCGCCCTCCACAAAGGCGTAGGTCACCGAGTTGCACGTAGGGAAACAGCATGGCACGGGAACGAAATCGCTCGTCATGAACTTGCCGTTCGTTTGCGACTCAATCAGCCGAAGAACGTCGGGAATTGTCATGCGCTTCATGGATCGTGCTGATGGTGACGACCCGCGTGGAACGCTGGCTGAAAATTGATCCCCCGCACTGCCGGGTGCTGAATGGCGAAATCAACGATTTTTCCGATCTCGTGCTGGTTCACGCCGCGCTCGACTGCCGGGACAAGCGTGACGGATAGTCCGATCTCAGCAAGCCGATCAAGGGCACGCAGTTTCTCTTCCAAGATGTTCGGCTCTCCCCGAAGAATGTGATATGTCTCCGAGTCGAAGCCGTCGAACTGGAAGTAGATGGCTGGGCGGACTTCGTTCAGTTGTTCGACGAATCGGTCGTCGCGAGCAATGCGTTTCCCGTTCGTGTTCATCATCACGAAAGAAATGTCGCGCTGCTTGGCTGCCCGTACAAATTCGATGATCTGAGGGTGAATCGTCGGCTCGCCCCCGGAGAACTGGATGACCTCGGGCTTGCCCTCGGTTCTTACGAAGTCATCGAGCATCTGCTCGACCTCTTCGAGCGTCAGGCTGAATCCGGGTCCAGCTTCCGAAAAGCAGAGCGGGCAATCCATGTTGCACGCGCTGTTGACCTCGATGATGCCGAGGCAAGTGTGCTGTTGGTGGTCGGGGCACAAACCGCAGTCGTAAGGACAGCCTTCTCGGATGTCAGTTCCGTAAGCAAGCGGGATCGTTCCCGGCTTGTTGAACTTGCCGAAGCTGGTGTATGCCTCGGCATCTCCGTAAACCAAAGCCTCGAACGAGCCGCAATCCGGGCATCGCTTGACCATGAAGACCTTGTTGTCGCGCAACACGATCTTCGCGTCGATCACTCTCCGGCACTCCGGGCAAATGCTGCGTGTCAGTTCGTAAAAGACGTAGTCCGCATCCTTCTTCAAGACCCTGCCATCGGTTGAATTCTGACTGAGTACCGCACCATTACTCATCGACCATCGCCTCCCGAGTTAACAAGACCTAGCACCTTGGCTCAGCGCAGCCACCATATCTCCAACAGCAGAACTAGAGAGAGAATAGTTGTCAGCATGCAGTAGAAGCAGAAGCTTCCGAGATTCACCATGTCACGAACGCCGAGGAAGTTGGCGAGCGTGGCAGCGCAGGCAAGCACCAACAGCGGCACCCATATCCAAAGCTTTGCGGTCGGCGCCATTAGGAGCAGGAAGATCACCGCATAGAGAACTGCCGCAATGTATCCGTCCGGGATGCCGAACGGCTTCGCGAATGCAGCATCAGCTACCGCCTCGCAGCCTTTGGCAAAGACTGGGCACCAGATGTGCCGAACCGCTCTGCTCTGGTAAAGCCCCACATAAAGCATCGCAGCCATGCTCGCCGCCGCGAGCCCCATCGCCCACAGGCGATGGGAGGGATGAGCGAGATGTTCCTGCATCGACGCCACCGTCTCCAGTTTTCCCACTATTTCCTCTCAATGCATGATTCCTGACATCGATAGAGATTACAAGAACCAAAGTGAACGCGACTCCGTTCCGTGTAACGCATTTGGAATTCCCGAATCGTTGCTGGAGAGTGCTTCTACTGCTTGCATTGGGTGGCTGATCAGCCTCAGGCTGTGGGCGCACTATGACATTCAAACCGATTGGGAGAATCCAATGAAAATGCTTAGTTATGCACAATGCGCCGTAATGTTCACTGCTCTGTTCGCTGGGCTCGTAGCCACATCCGCTTTGGCACAAGAGGCACGGGTGAACATCCCCAGCAGCAAATCCTTCGAGCAAACCGTGGACGCCTTCAAGATGGCTGTCAGCAAAGGCGGCACGATGGTCATGGGCACCGTTGATCAAGGAAACATGCTCAAGATGGCCGGACTGGCGATGAAGGGCACGCTGTTCCTTGTGGGTAATCCGAACGTTGGAAAGCAGGTCTTCGAGCACAATCCCGCCGCAGGTCTGTACCTGCCCCTGCGCGTTTACATCTATCAGGGATCAGACGGGAAGGCTTATTTGAGCTATGACAAGCCATCCGGAGCCGCGTACGAGGAGTACCGCAAGAAAAATTGGATTCTGGCTGCCAAAGAGGAGAAACAAGGACAATGCCACCTAACAAGGCGTTGCAGTTATACGGTTCGTCTGGGTGCTAGAGCAGATTGCTGTTTCTTTTGCAGCCAAAGATCAGAGCCAGGTTTGCCTAGAATCTCTTTCGAAGAAATTCAAAAAGGCTTTAACCGATGAGCGCGGCTATGGTGGCAATGGCAAAATTGGCAGCGGTAAGAACATCTCCGATTGCCCAAGCTAGACCCCTCTTCTGCCCCATGCCTGAGCGCTCAAATTCTCCCATCAAAAGGTTGGAATAAAACAAGAAGATGATAAAACCTACCTCGATCACCGCTCTCCAGACATTGTTCTTCATGGCAAATAATCTCCCCTTGGTCGCTTCGAGTGAGCAGGGCACGCTGTTCTCAACGGAACTCGGCGCGAGCCACGATATTACTAGAAGCGACTATGAATCTGGGTACGCTGGAAAGAGCTTTGCCCTCAAGTAGCCGGGAGTGACACGGAAGCGTCAATCCAGCCGTAGCCCGTAGAAATCTCCAGCCTGTCCCCATCGCTTTTCTTCGCCGCCGTAGTCGAACAGTCGTACAATAGCTCGCAATTCTCTGGAAGTTTTCCCTCCCCTCTAAGGCAAAGCCGTATGCCTGTCCGCTACGTCATCGACAAAGAAAGACGACTGGCAATCAGTACCGGAGCGGGTTGTGTGACCTTCGACGAAATGAAGGCTCACCAAGATCAATTGCTGAGCGATCCCGATTTCAACCCGGAGTTCAATCAAGTCTTAGACGGAACAGCAGTGACGGTTCTTGACATCTCGGTTGACGAGACTAAAGAACTCGTCCGCCGAACCATGTTTTCTGCCACATCTCGGCGTGCGTGCGTAGCAACCAGCCCAGCCATCTACGGGATGATGCGGTTGGCTGAAGCCTACCACGGAATGTCGAAAGAGCCCTATCAGTTCGCCGTGTTCTACGATCTTCTGTCTGCTTTGAAATGGCTTGGTCTGGAAAGTCTGCCTGACCCGACTGACGCGGAAGCCAAGAAACCAAACACTGCCGAGGGCGCGAAGAACACAAACATAGGCTAATTTTTTCGAAACAGCCCCTTACTGGAGGTAATCCAGTCCGCTGCTGATGCAGCCCGCCACCTCAAGTCTCGAATGACACTTCTTACATGTCCAGCCCGTACCTCTTCACGAAAGAAAAGGCCTCCGGGGAACTATTACCAACGTGACCTATCAACGCTTTAGAAGTCCGGTCCAATTTTGAGGCATCTGCCCAATGAAACAGTGGTAGCATGCAGTCACGATATTGTCTGAGCAAAAGAATGGGGCTCCTAATGACTGAACTGCGAAGACTGTGGACTGAGGACAATGGTCAGGACATTGCCGAATATGCAGTGATGTTGGCGGTGATTCTCGTGATCGTGGTAGGCGCAATTCGGCTTGTCGGCTCAAATGCCAATAATGTCTTTTCCGCTGCGGCGAGTTCGATTCAATAGGCTGTGACCTGCCCTCGAAAAACTCAACCAGCTAGAATTGGGGACTTCACGGCGCGGCGGTAGCGTCGAAGGAGGACCATGGAGATGAAGCGAGGGCGATTCAGCGAGGAGCAGATCGTAGGGATT
>Ga0187888_1002688_pt1 | contig 14787 bp, 13 predicted proteins | sample June2016WEW_7_40_FD_132987 | JGI IMG/M metagenome (GOLD analysis project Ga0187888, IMG submission 132987) | Peatland microbial communities from SPRUCE experiment site at the Marcell Experimental Forest, Minnesota, USA - June2016WEW_7_40 | ecosystem: Environmental > Terrestrial > Soil > Wetlands... | reverse complement strand
CCGACGCCGACTGCCGCGTGAACTCTTCCTCGATCGCGGCCAGGTCGTCGCGCAGCAGGTCGAAGACCTCTTTCGCCGTCGCAATGGAGAGAGCGCTCACTTGAATTTAGAGTAGCAGGTCGGGGCCGGCGATTCGGTGATTTGGCTGGAGTTTTCCGTAGGTAAGGAATAGAATAGAAAAAGTAAGGAGATTATCCATGCCGGCAACCATGAGAAAGGCAAGTCGAGAGGCTGCGGTTTCCAGTCGTGCGAAACTGACCAGCAAGGGACAGATCACACTGCCGGTCGCCCTGAGAAAGCGGCTCAGGATCGTGGCCGGCGACAGTGTACTCTTCAAGGCGAAGGGCGATGAGGTAGTCATGGTGCCGCAACGGCGAGCCAGCGTCTTCGAGGAGTTTCGCGGCTGGGGAACCGAGGGAATCGGGAGCAGCAAGCAGGCGATTCTGGACTGGGTTCGCGAATTTCGCGGTGAGATGTGACCACTGCTCTCGATTCCAATATCGTGATCGCACTGTGGAGCGAGGACGACGCACTGAACGTCGAGGCGGAGCGGGCGCTTGAGCTTGCATCGGCCCGAGGCACTCTCGTGATTTGCGCTCCAGTGTATGTCGAAATCAGGGCCTTCCCCGGTCGCACTGAAGATAAGCTGGATGATTTTCTGAGTAGAACTGGAATCCAGGTTGAATGGGAGTTGGAGGAGCGAATTTGGCGCGAGGCAGCCAGGGCAGGCCACGCATGCTGCATTCGACGTGAGAGCCCACGCAAGCTGCCTCGTCGCGTGGCCGCAGACTTTATTATCGGAGCACACGCAATGGTGCGCGACTACCCGCTGCTCACGCTGGACAAAAGAACATTTCGGGTCGCATTCCCTTCTCTGAAGATGGCGACCGGAAGCTCCTAGCTAGTTGCGGTAGTTGGTGAACTGCAGCGCCACGCCGAAGTCCCCGGCGCGCAACTTCGCGATGATCTTCTGCAGCGTGTCGCGGTCCTTGCTGACTACGCGCACGGTGTCGCCCAGAATGCTGGCCTGCGCCTTCAGCTTCATCTCCTTGACAAGCGCAACCATCTGCCGGGCCTTTTCCGTCGGAATGCCCTGCACCAGCTTGATCTTCTGCCGGACAGAGGAGTTTGCGGCGGGCTCGATCTTTTCGTACTCCAGGTTCTTCAGCGAGACGCCGCGCTTCACCAGCTTCTGCCGCAGGATCTCTTTGACCGCCTCCAGCTTGTACTCGTCCTGCGATGCAAGCTGGAGGGCGTCGGCGCCCTCGATCGTGATCCTGGACTTCGAGTCCTTCAAATCGAAGCGCGTGTTGATCTCCTTGGTCGCCTGGTCGACCGCGTTCTTCACCTCGGCCAGGTCCACCTTGCTGACTACATCGAAGCTGTTGTCGGATGCCATAGAGGACAGTATAGGACGGTTGAGAGTTGCAGGTTCGAGGTTCAAGGTTCGGGGTCCGAGGTGGTGGGGAAGAGGCGATGGAAGTTGGCGGTGGTGAGCGCGGCGATCTCATCCAGCGAAACTCCGCGCAGACCGGCCAGGCACTCCGCAGTGTGGACCATCAGCGCGGGCTCGTTCTGCGCGCCGCGATGGGGAATGGGGGCGAGGAACGGCGCGTCCGTTTCCAGCAAAATGCGGTCGGCGGGCGCATACGCCGCAACCTCGCGCAGCCCGGCGGCCCTGGGGTATGTCAGGTTGCCGGCAAAGGAGAGATAAAATCCGAAGTCCAGCGCGCGCCGCGCCTGCTCCACCGTTCCGGAAAAGCAGTGCAGGATTCCGCCCAGGCCGCTTGCCGCCCAGTGTTCGACGAGCAACTCCAGCAGCTCCTCCCATGCATTGGCGGGGCCGAATTTCTCTTTGGCTTCGGGCGTGGCCAGCTCCGATGTCCGGCAATGGATGAGGACCGGCTTGCGCGCCGTGGCGGCCACCTGCATCTGCGCGACGAAGGCGGCGCGTTGCAGCTCGACCGCGGGGTTGTCTACGTGGTAGTAGTCGAGGCCGATCTCACCGATGGCGATCACTCGCTCGTCCTCTGCCAGCCGCGCCAGCTTGGCCAGCGAGCCGGCGTCAACGCGATGCGCCTCCTGCGGGTGAATACCCGCGCTGGCATAGATTGCGTGCGTGGCCGGTTGGCCGCTGAACTCTTGCGCAATCTCCAATGCTCGCTGCATCTCGTCGGGCCCCTCGCCGATGCCGATGGCAAGAATCGTGCCCACCCCGGCAGCCTGCGCGCGTGCCAGCACGCCAGCCAGATCGCCGGGGAACATATCGAGGTGCGCGTGAGAGTCGGTCAGATGCATGGGTTTCGATGTTCAGGGTTCAGGGTACAAGATTCGGCGTGCAAGAGACAGCCCGCGTTACCGCGCGTGAGTTAGGATTGAAGCCATGAAAAACATGAATCGCCGCGATCTCTGTGCCTCCCTTCCAGCCTTGGCCGCCATCGGAGCGGGCGCGCCACAGGCCCTCGCATTGCAACAGCATATCGACCCTGGCCAAGCGCGGCGGGGGGCTGCGGCACCCCCCGCGGCAACAACCGCGGCGCCAAGCGCGGCCTCCGGCTTACTGGCCTATTCGCGCGCCTTCGCCCTCGAGCAGATGTCTGTGCGCACCATGCCCAATGGCGGGGAGAGCCGCGACATCGTGCATGGCACGCTGGCCACGGGCGAGACCGTCAATCTGCACCAGTCCATGCAGGTGGCCGAGGCCGAGCCCAATCCGCTGCACGTCATTCAGCACTCGGAGTTCATCCTGGTGCGCGAGGGCGAGCTCGAGTTCCAGCACGAAGCCGCGTCGGGACTGGTCACAGAGCGGGTTGGGCCGGGCGGCGTCTTCTATGTCGCTTATGGCACCCGGCACACCGTGAAGAACGCGGGCGGCGTTCCGGCGAGCTACTTCGTCGTCGCCATCGGCGGCGACGCGAGGTAGGAGTGGGTGCCAAAGTACCTTGGCGCGGTGTACGATCTTGCGCATGAATCCCATGAACCGTCGCGATCTGTGTTCCGCCCTCACGAGCTTTGCAGCGTTCGCCGTGGCCGCCAGCCAGGGCCAGACTCCAACCCAGGCCCAGGACAGAACGCCCGTCCCAGCCCCTCCGGCATCGCCCGGCGAGCGGGTGCTCTCCACGCAGCGGACGTTTCGCTTCGACGAACTTCCCGTGGTGAAGAACGCGAATGGCGAGACCCGCGCCGTGGTCCGCGGCGTGCTGCCGACCGGCGAGGCGGTGGAGATGCATGAGACGACGCTGCTGCCGGGGCACATGCCTCATCCGCCGCACCAGCACCGGCACTCGGAGTTCATGATGGTCCGCGAGGGCACCATCGAGTTCAACAACAACGGGACGCTGGAGCGGGCTGGGCCGGGCGGGGTCTTCTTTGCCGCGTCCAACGTGATGCATGGGCTGACGAACGTGGGCGAGACGATGGCCAACTACTTTGTCATCGCCATCGGGCGCGACACCGCCGTGCAGCCGGTGTAATCCCTCCGACGGCTGGCTGCTTACTGTCCGCCGCCGCCCACGCCCGCGCTCATGCTGAAGATGGGCAGGTAGAGGGAGATCAGGATGGTGGCGACAACGATGCCCATTCCGACCAGGATGATGGGCTCGATCAGGCTCATCGCTGCGGTCAGGTTGGTCTGAACGTCCTCCTCGAAGAACTCGGCGACGGAGTTGAGCATCTGGGGCAGCGCGCCGGTGGATTCGCCCACCTCGATCATCTCGACGGCCAGTTCGGGGATGAGCTTGGTGGCGGCCAGGCTGACGGAAAGGCCCTTGCCCTCGCGCACCGTCTCCACGCTGCGGAAGACGGCGTTGCTGATCTGGCGGCTGCCGATGGAGCGGGCCGCGGTTTCCAGCGATGGCACCAGCGGCAGGCCGCCCGTCAGCAGCGTCGCCAGGGTCCGCGCGAAGAGGCCGACCTGGTACTTCAGCCAGACGTTGCCCACCAGCGGCAGCCCGATGCGGATACGGTCCACCGTGTTCGCGCCGGCGTCGGTCTTGATCCAGCGGACGAAGAGAAAGATCGCCAGCGCCAGCGCGCCGCCGAAGTAAAGCCCATAGCTCTGCGCTTGCTTGCCGAGTTCCAGGAGGAAGATGGTAATCGCAGGCAGCTTGGTGCCGAGCTGCTCGTACAGCTCCGCGAACTTTGGAACGACGTACGTGATCAGAAAGACGAACAGGCTGATGACCATCGCCACCAGCACGGCGGGATAGATCAGGCTGGCGGTCAGCTTTTTGCGGAAGGTCAGGCTCACCCGCTGGAAGTCGAGGTAACGTTGCAGCACCTCTTCCAGATTGCCGGAGCGCTCGCCCGCCAGCAGCGTAGTGGTATACACGATGGGAAACCCGCCCTGCGCCTCGAACGCGGTGGAGAGGGACTCGCCGTTCTTGACGCGGGTGGCAACATCCTCCAGTTGCGCGCGGAAGTGGGGCAGCTTCTGGCGGCGGGCCAGCAGCTCAACGGACCCAAGAATGGGAAGCCCCGCGCGGACCAGCGTCAGAAACTGCTGGTTGAAGACGAGAAAGGTCTCCAGCTTGACCTTCTTGGCCTTGCCGGCGCCCGCCAGCAGGCCGCGCGCCTTCACCGAGTAGACGTAGTACCCAGCCTGGGTGAATCGCGCGCGCAGCTCCTCCTCCGTGGCCGCCGAGTGCGTCTGCTCCTGCACCCGCCCACGCTCATCCGCCAACCGGACTACGAATTCAGCCATAGAAACGCATCACCATCTGCCAGCGAAGAGCATCGCCGCGCTCGCCCGCAAAGTCCCTGTCCATCTTAGACGTTTCTCGCGCAGATTCCTCTCAGATACCTTCGGCTTGGTCCTTCGGCCTGCGGCTACAGCATGGAACTGTGGCTTGGGCCCCTCGGTTTGCCGAGGAGGTGTAGACTCCGATGCCGACTGTGGTTCGCCGTGATTCCGACTCATTCCCAGCCTGCTAAACTCACATCGGCAACCCAGTATTGAGGGAGCAGGGGATCGGATGGCGAAGATAGCGGTCATTATCGGGGCTGGGCCGGCGGGGTTGACGGCCGGGCTCGAACTGCTCCGGCGCACGGAGATTGTGCCTGTGATCCTGGAGGCGAGCGACGAGATTGGCGGCATCTCGCGGACCATCCGGTACAAGGGCAACCGCATGGACATCGGCGGCCACCGCTTCTTCTCCAAGAGTGACCGGGTAATGCAGTGGTGGATGGAACTGATGCCTCCCGATCTCTCCGTTCCGGCACTGCCAATCTCAGAGTTCGCTGCGAGCGCGCCAGAAACGGCGATACGGCAGACAGAGATCAGCTATCAGGGCAAACTGAGAGTCGTGACCGTCCCGGCGCACCCGCCGGAGGAGCCACCCTTGCGCGGGCTGGGCCCGCTGCAGCATACGGCGGAATCCTCTGAATCTAGACATAACAGTATGACCAACGATACTGACGAGCTCAGTCGCCTGGTCTTACAAGCTGTTGCCGACGATTTCGAAGAAATCGAAATGATTGTCCACGATGTCACGAAATGGCTGGGCGGTGTCGACGACTCGACGTATCGTCGGCAGATTGAGCACGCGCTCATGAAATGCATCGCAGACAAGAATGTCAAAGCGTATGAGACATCTGATGAACTTCAACAGTTTGTTGCCACGCGGGCCGACCTTCAGAAAATAAGCGAACATTGGTTCTACATCACAGAGCAAGGCAAGGAGCAGCTTAGAAGACTTGAGGAAATAGATGAAGACGAGGCCGATGCCGACCACTCCAAGGCCTGCATCGACGGCGAGCCTATTGAAGACGTCGACGAGACGGTTGTGGTTCCCGAGCCCGAGAACCCCGACCTGGTCATGCTGATCCGGCCTCGGCGCAGCCGCATCTACTATCTGCGGAAGTTCTTCGACTACCCCATTACGCTAACGGCCAATACGCTGCGCAACCTCGGCGTCATTCGCATGGTGCGCGTCGGCACCAGCTACGCGGTGTCGCGCGTGCGCCAGATCAAGCCGGAGAAGAGCCTCGAAGACTTCCTCATCAACCGCTTCGGGCGCGAGTTGTACCTGACGTTTTTCAAGAGCTACACAGAGAAGGTGTGGGGCACACCGTGCCACCATATCTCCGCCGAGTGGGGCGCGCAGCGCATCAAGGGCCTCTCGCTGACCAGCGCCGTCAAGCACCTCGTCAAGAAGCTCTTCAGCGCCAAATCCAAGCCCGGCGATCTGGCCCAGAAAGGCACCGATACCTCGCTGATCGAGCGCTTCATGTACCCCAAGTTTGGCCCCGGACAGCTCTGGGAGCACGTCGCCGGCCTCATCCGGCAAAATGGGGGCGAGATCCACATGGGATGGAGGGTGGACAGACTCAACTTCGCAGACGGAGAGCCGCTGCGCGTCACTTCCATCGAGGCCGTCAGCCAGAGCGGCGGACGCCGAACCTTCGCCGGTGACTTCTTCTTCTCCACCATGCCCATGCGCGATCTGCTGCGCGCAATGAAGACTCCGGTCCCTGAGAATGTCCTGGAGGTGAGCGATGGGTTGCAGTACCGCGACTTCATCACCGTCGGCCTGCTGGTGGACAGGCTGAAGGTGACCGAGCCGGGCGGCGGCCTGCTCAAGGACACCTGGATCTACATACAAGAGCCGGATGTGCTCCTCGGACGGCTGCAGATCTTCAATAACTGGAGCCCGCACCTGGTCTGCGATCCGTCCAGGGTCTGGATCGGCCTCGAATACTTCTGCTACGAGACCGACGATCTGTGGAAGATGGCCGACGAAGACCTGAAGCAGTTCGCCATCGCCGAGGTGGCGAAGATCGGCATCCTCAACGCGGCGGATGTCACCGACGCGCATGTGGTGCGCGTGCCCAAGACCTACCCCGCGTACTTCGGCACCTACGACCGGTTTGAGGAGCTGAAGGCCTTTACCGACCGCATCGAGAACCTATTTCTGGTAGGCCGCAACGGGATGCACAAGTACAACAACCAGGACCACAGCATGTTGACCGCGATGGCTGTGGTGGATGGCCTGGTTGCGGGCTTGGTCGACAAGCAGACCCTGTGGGAGATCAACACCGAGCAGGAGTACCACGAGGAGAAGGACAAGAAGTGATCGAGGTTCGAGGTTCCAGGTCCGAGGTTCGAGGAGTGCGATGAAGGCATTTCTGCTGCTTGTGTTGGTGGTGCTGCTGGCGCTGATCGCGGTGAACCGGCAGCGCATCTATGTGCGCGACCCGCTGGCGACGGTCTACAAGACCAACGCGCGTCAAAGCGGCAAGTCCGACTTGCACCAGAGCGGGAGATCCGGCGCGCGAGCAAGTGGCAAGTCCGAACTTCCCCAGAGCGGCAACTCCAGCCAGCGCCAGAGCGGCAACTCCAACCGGAGCCATGGCGTGATGACTGAATCTCTCCAGCCCGGCAACCCCAACCAGAGCCATGGTGTGGAGACCGAATATCTGCGAAGCAGCAACTCCGACCAGACCCAAAATGAAGTGACCGAACCGCTGCAAAGCAGGGTGGACGGCGTGCTGCAAGCCGCAAAGGCCGAACCGCTGCAAAATGGGGTGTCCAAACTGCTTGAAGGCGGTGAGTCCGGAGTGCGCAAGAGTGGGGTGTCCAGCTTGCTCCAGGAGATGAATTCAGACCTGCTGCAAGGCAGTCGCAAGGACGGGAGGCAGAGTGGTGTGCAGGTCTTTGTCAACGTCTCGGGCGACGTTCTGCTGTGGCAGGATGCGGAGCCGGGGGCGTACCGCATTCTGGTGCAGGGCTGGAACAAGGCGCCGGGAACGCCGATGCGCCTGACATGCATCCGCTGGATCGTGTGTCTGACGGATGCAGACCGCGCCTCCATCATTCCGCTCGATTGGACCGGCAACAGCGGAAGGGGCAAAGGGAAGTACGATCCGCATGTCTCGATGACCGGTCGCGAGGTCTCCTTTGTCAATGGAGACGGCGCGACGATGCGCGTCGAGTTGCGATAGAAAAAACGAGCTAGAGCAGGTTGCTGGCGGGCCGGGTGGGTAGCGTGAAGTGGAAGGTTGAGCCTTTGCCCAGAGCGCTGGAGGCCCAGATGCGGCCCCCATGCTGGGCGATGATGCTGCGGCAGATGGCGAGGCCGAGGCCGGTGCCTCCCATGGTGCGGGAGTCGGAGGCGTCCACCTGGTGGAAGCGTTCGAAGATGCTTTCGAGCTTGTCTTCGGGGATGCCCCGGCCCTGGTCGCGGACCTGGATTTCGACCTCGTTGGCATCGGTGCGGCGCGAACGCAGGTGGATTTCGGTGCCTGGCGGGGAGAACTTGATGGCGTTGGAGATGAGGTTGGTGAGGGTTTGCAGGATGCGGTCGGGGTCGGCCCACACGTTGACGCCGTGGGAGTTGAAGGTGATGCGGAGCTGGGCCTTGAGGGCGTCTGACTGATGCAGGATGGCGGCGCGGCGGAAGAGGTCGTCGGCCGAGCACATGGTGCAGTGCAACTCGGCCTTGCCGGAGCCAATGCGTTCCAGTTCCAGGATGTCGTTGACCAGGCGGACCAGGCGATCTGTGTTTCCGGCGGCGATCTCCAGCATCTGCTTGAGCTTCTGCGGTCGGGTGTCGAGCGAGCCTCCGGTAATCAGGCCGAGTGCGGCGCGCAGCGACGTGAGTGGGGTGCGCAGCTCGTGCGAGACGGTGGAGATGAACTCGTCCTTCATGCGGTCGAGGGCGCGTCGCTCGGTGGTATCGGTGAAGGCGACAACCACGCCAACGGCCTTGCCCGTGGGCTTCGCGTCCATGGAGGCGGAATCGATCTCGGGCTGAACATTGGGCTGAACTCCGGGCGCGATCTCGAACAGGATTCCGGACTGGACCTTGGGCTCGATTCTGAATTGGGGTTCGGGATCGACTTCGATCTGCGGGCGGGCAACGTACTCGACCGGGAAGCTGGTGCCATCCTTGCGCCAGAAGACTTCATTGGAGACGCGGACGGTGTCGAGGTCGCGGAGGGAGTTTTGAATTGGGCACTCTTCCTGCGCGTAGGGGGTCCCGTCGGCGCGTGTGTGGTGGATGAGCGAGTGCAGGTTGCGGCCGAGAAGCTCCTCGGGTTTGAAGCCGAGCATCTGTGAGGCTGCGGGATTGACAACCGTGCAGTTGCCGTTGAGGTCGATGCCGTAGATGCCGTCGCCAACGGATTCGAGGATGGAGTTGGACTGGCGGATGAGGGACCGCAGCCTGTCTTCGGCGTGGACCTGCTCGGAGATGTCCACTCCGAAACCGAGGATGTAGGGGTCGCGCCCGGGGGCCTGGATGAGTTTGTTGCGGTATGCGACGACGCGCACGCTGCCGTTGGTGTGGCGCAGGTGCAGCAGCCCCTGGATCTCGCCCTGCAGAACGAGGTCGCTGAGGTATCTGTCGAAGGATGCGTGGAGGCCTTCGGGAATGAACTCGGAGAGCCGATGGCCGACCACTTCTTCGCGGGTACGGCCGATGCTCTGCGCGCCGTGGGTGTTGACGGAGAGCACGAGGCCCTGCAGGTCGTGGGTGCAGACCATTCCCAGCGAGCCTTCGACGAGTTGGCGATAGCGCGCTTCGCTCTCGCGCAGGGTCACTTCCGCCCCGCGCTGGACGGTGACGTCGATGCCGGTGGCGATGATGAAGTTGATTCGGCCCTGCTCGTCGAACAGCGGCGAGGCAGACCACGCGATGCGGCGCAGGCTTCCGTCACGGTGCAGCCAGTGGTTCTCGAATGCGCAGGGAGTGCCGTCGGCGCGCATGCGCTCGAAGTCCTGTATGGCGGCGTGGACGTCAGAGTGGGGGATGAGCTTGTCCCAGAGGGTCCGTCCGACCAGGCTGGAGAAGTCGTATCCGCAGGCAGTCTCGCAGGCGCGATTGAAGCGGACGATGCGGCCGGCGGTGTCGAAGACGGCGACCAGGGCGTCAACGGTATCAAGCACGGTGGATACGAAGTTGCGCTCCACGGTGAGTGCGGACTCGACGCGCTGGCGGGCGCGGGCAACGCGCTCCATCTTGCGCAGGGCATGGCTAAGTTCGATCGAGGTCATCGCCTGCCGCCCCAGCACGGTGAGGGTATGCAACTGAAGGGGGGTGAGCCTGCGCGAGGGGATGTCGAGGACAAAGAGCGATCCGATGCGCACCCCGGAGGGCGTGATGAGCGGAGCGTCGGCATAAAAGTGGAAGGTGCGGCCTCCCAGGAGGATCCCTCCCGGAGCGAAGGCGGGATGCTGCGTGGTGTCGGGAATCTCGTATACGCCCTGGCTGCGCAGCGGAGGCACAGCGGGCAGACTGCCAAGGGGCAGCTCGGTCTCGCCGATGCCGCAGCGGGCGTGGATCCAGATTCGGTCGGCGGCGGCGAAGGAGACCCCGGCGACGGTGGTGTTGCAGACCTTTGCGGCTAGCTCGGCGAGGTCGTCGAGGGCAGGGTCGGACGCCGCGCCGAGGACCTCGTATCGTTCGAGGGTCTCGATACGCTGGGCTTCACTGCGCGTAACTTCGCGTTTTGCCAAGGTAGCGATCATCTTACGCCTCGATAGTAAGCGATGGCTGGGCAGAAGACACTGGCACTTTTGGGGAAGCATGTGGTACTTCAGGGGTCTGAAGAGGCGTGGCAGCAGCGGATTCGACCCAATCGCCGCGGAGGGCGTCCAAGGGATTGGTATACTTAGGGCTGTGGCTCCTTCGCAACCGAAGGGCATATGGGGAATGTGGCCCGGACAGGCGAGAGCATGGATGAGCTGTTGAGCGGGATCGAGTCTCCGGCGGATGTGAAGCGGTTGACCATTCCGCAACTGACTCAACTTGCCGAAGAGATTCGCGAACGGCTGATCGTTGGCGTGGCCAAGACCGGCGGGCACCTTGGCCCCAACCTGGGTGTGGTGGAGCTGACGCTGGCGCTGCACTACGTCTTCGACACGCCGCGCGACAGCTTCGTCTTCGACGTGAGCCACCAGGCGTATGTCCACAAGATGCTGACCGGGCGCAACCGCCGGTTCGAGACCATCCGCCAGCCGGGCGGGCTGAACGGCTTCATGCTGCGCTCCGAGAGCGAGCACGACAGCTACGGCGCCGGCCATGCGGGCACGGCGCTGAGCGCGGCGCTGGGCATGGCCGTGGCGCGCGACATGTCTGGCGGACGAGAGCATATCGTCGCGCTCTGCGGGGACGCGGCGTTCACCAACGGCATCTCCTTCGAGGCGCTCAACAACATTGCCGCGCAGACCCGGCGGCTGATCGTGGTGCTGAACGACAATGCCTGGTCGATCGACAAGAATGTCGGCGCCATCGCGCAATACTTCCACAAGATTGTGACCAATCCGACGCTTGCCGCCATGCACGACCGCGCGGCCGGCCTGTTGGAGCGCTTCGGCGGCAAGACCGTGCGCCACATGGCGCGCAAGGCGGAGGAGGCAGCCAAGGGGCTCATCGGCCCGGGAATGCTCTTCGAGGAGTTCGGCCTCAGCTACTACGGCCCGGTGGACGGCCACAACCTGCCGCTGCTGATCGAGACATTCAAGTTCCTGAAGCAGCAGAACAAGCCGGTGCTGCTGCACGCGATCACCCAGAAGGGGCGCGGCTTCCAGCCCGCGGAGGAGAAGCAGAAGAAGTTCCACGGGCTGGGGCCGTACGATCCGGAGACGGGCGAGACCAAGTCGGCCGGGCAGAAGACCTACTCGGAGATCTTTGCCGAGACGCTCTCCAGGCTGGCCGACGGCAACGACAGGATCGTGGCGATTACGGCGGCCATGCCCAGCGGCACAGGGCTCGACCTCTTCCGGCCGCGCCATCCGACGCGCTACTTCGACGTGGGCATCGCCGAGGCGCACGCGGTGATCTTCGCAGCGGGCATGGCGACCAAGGGATACAAGCCGTTCTGCGCCATCTACTCGACCTTCCTGCAGCGCGCCTTCGACCCCATTGTGCATGACGTCTGCCTGCAGAACCTGCCGGTGGTCTTCTGCATGGACCGCGGCGGCTTGTCGAGCGACGATGGGCCGACCCACCACGGGCTCTTCGACATCAGCTACCTGCGCAGCCTGCCCAACATCGTCCACATGGTGCCGAAGGACGAGGACGAGCTGGCCGACATGATGTATACCGCGATGCTGCACGACGGGCCGGTGGCCATCCGCTACCCGCGCGGCGCGGGGCCGGGCGTGCCGGTGAAGGCGCAGCCCCGGGCGCTGGAGATCGGCGTGGCCGAGGTGATCGAGGACGGCCACGACGTTGCCATCTTTGGCCTGGGCGCGATGCTTCCCGAGGCCATGCGGCTGGCCGCGATGCTGCGGCGCGTGGGCTTTTCAGCGGCGGTCGTCAATGCGCGCTTCGCCAAGCCCATCGACCGCGAGTGCGTGGAGGAGTACGCGCGCCGCTGCGGCCTGCTGGTCACGCTGGAGGACCATGTGCTGGCGGGCGGCTTCGGCTCAGCGGTGCTGGAGGCGCTCAGCGAGCTTGAACTCGACGTTCCGGTGGTGCGCGTGGGCTGGCCCGACCGGTTCATCGAGCACGGCAAGCTGGAGCAACTGCGCCAGAAGTACGGCCTGACGGCCGAGGCCGCGCTGGTGAAGGCACGCCCGTATCTCGCCGCGATGGAGAGCCGGAGAATGGCGCTGCGGTAGGAGTTCCGCGCAACTCCGATTGGTTGACAACCGCGCGGGGCAGCCGTCAACTGGATTGGGCGCGTCATGCAGGTGTGGGGCGCGGCGTCGAAGCGTATGAGTGGGATTGAGATCGAAGAAGTGGACGAAGCCAGCGGAAAGAGAACCGGCGCGACCGGCGGCAACAGAGCCGGCACAACCCGCGAGCACACAGCAAGACATCACGACAGCGGCCTGCTACTGATCGGCCTGTTCAAGCTGGCGGAGGCGGTCTTCTTCTTCCTGGTCGGCGTGGGAGCCTTCCACTTCATCCATCGCGACCTGGGCGACTCGGCGTTGCGACTGGCCATGCGGTTGCGGGTCGATCCCGATGGGCGGCTGGTCTCGTATGTCATCGACCATCTGGACGCGATCACGGCGCATCGGCTGAAGCAGATCGGCGTGGCCACCTTCTTCTACGCGGCGTTGCGGGCCACCGAGGGGATCGGGTTGGTGCTGGAGCAGACCTGGGCCGAGTACCTGACGGTCGGCGTGACCACAGCATTTCTGCCATGGGAGTGCTACGAGATTGCGCGGCGCCCGGACTGGGTGCGGGTCTGCCTGCTGCTGGCCAACCTCGTCGTGCTGGCGTACCTGGTGTGGTGGCTGGGGCGCAGCCGCCGGACGGAGACGACTGCGGCGGATTGAGCTGCCCTACTGCTGCGCTGGCGAAGGTGGCGCTGGTAGCACGGTGATGGTGATGATGTTGGATTGAACCAATGGCATCCCCGGCTCCTTCCGCGAAACCTGAATCGTGTACTTGCCAGGATGATCAAACTGATAGACAGCGTTAATCAGCGTTCCGCTCCCAATACTATCCCCTGGTTTAAGTATGCCCCTTCTATTACTTCCGACTAAATGATGCGGCACGACTTTGGCCGCCATCGCTCCCTGCTCGTCTCGCACCTCGTATTGATAATCGGTTGCCACGCCGTTCCAATCTCCAAATACCAAAGTGAGGGTATCCTCCGATATGTTCGTCATTTTAATCCAGATTTCTATATTCGATCCTAATGTGACTTCGCGGGGATAAGCAGTAAGGGTAAGCGTGAACTTTGGGATATCAGGATTTGTTTGCGCGGAGAGTACGCTCGCGAAGCCAAAGGACGCCAGAAAAACGAATATCAGAGCTTTCATGTACTTCGTCATTGTTCTTTCTCCGGCAGCTTCGCTGCTGCTTTTAGATCGCTCTAGCACAGCTTATTTCTGATGGCGTAGTGTAACGCGCGCGATCGAAATCGGGGATTCTTCCCCTTCGACTGCGATCAGGGGCAGAATGACAACTTCTTGAGAGCTGTTTTCAGTAGATCGATTCACATTCACAGGGGAGATATTCGCTTTTGTTTTGCTATCGCATCTTTGGGTGGGGTGCAAGGGGGAGTTTGCTGGGGAACCATCCGGCACAACACTACATATAGCGGTCGTGGCGTAAGTGCCTCTACAGATAGATTTTTCCACATTCGGCCCGAAAATAGTTCCCCTCACTCCTAATTTAAGGCTTGCCAAGGCTAACCTGCTGAGGCACGATGTCGATGTGGAGTTAAGTGGTATAAATTGGAGTGCAGCGGAATAAGCCGCCCGCATCCAGGCCAGTTTACTCCCCAAAGCTGTCTTCTCCGGGATGGCAAGTTTGGTTCCGGGGTCCTGAGGTCGCAATGTTTCGTGGCAATCACCCAACCCGCGTGGACGAAAAGGGCCGGCTGAAGCTGCCGGCGGAGTTCAAGCGCCGCGTGGATGAGGTGTACGGGCCGCTCTTCTACATCACCAGCATGGATGGCAAGCGCGCGCAGATCTACCCGCTGAAGGAGTGGGAGGAGATTGAGGCGTCGCTGAAGAAGATGTCTCCCATGGACCCGGTGCGGCGCAAGTTTCAGGATGTGACGAACTTTTATGGGCAGATGGCTGAGATGGACGCGCAGGGCCGGTTGCTGATTCCGCAGAAGCTGCGCGAGATGGCGAAGGTGACGGGCGACGTCGAGGTGCTGGGGTCGCAGACGCTGCTGGAGGTTGTGAACAGCGAGGTCTTCACCGGCATGATGACCAAGGCCACGGGCGCGGTCGAGCTGACGGACGAGGACCTTAGCTCGTTTGCGGGGAAGACGAACGAGACGTAGATCGGGATGAGTTTTGCAGGGTAGCGAGAGTTTGGTTTGGCCCCCAGGGGCAGCACAGAGGCGGACGGGATGAACAAACCGCAACATGTG
>Ga0187888_1002685_pt1 | contig 14815 bp, 9 predicted proteins | sample June2016WEW_7_40_FD_132987 | JGI IMG/M metagenome (GOLD analysis project Ga0187888, IMG submission 132987) | Peatland microbial communities from SPRUCE experiment site at the Marcell Experimental Forest, Minnesota, USA - June2016WEW_7_40 | ecosystem: Environmental > Terrestrial > Soil > Wetlands... | reverse complement strand
GCACTGCGAGGCAAAAGCCATCGGACGATAGACCCCTATGCCTTGAAAATCCCCGCCCCGAAGGGGCGGAATCTACACTAACGGAGAACGCCGCTTCTCCATTTCACGCTGAGCCAAAACATTCCACTTGAGATGCGCGGCATTATAAACGAGTGTGCGCGAAAGATCAGTGTCTAACTTCACAAGAGGAAGTTCGTGGAAGAGGATCAGCACGGGAATCTGCGTCGCCCGGAAGCGACTGAGGGGCAGCGGAAAAAGTGGACGGTCAGCGCTGGGAGCAATCGTCGGAAGTGTTCGGAAATCTACGCAGGAAATCTACGAAATAACAGATTGCGAATCTACAGATTCTAGAAGCTGAAGGCCACGCCGCCGCGCGAAAACGTTCCAGCGCCTGCGGATCTCGCGCCAGACCATCGGGCAGGATTTTCAGGGCGACGAAGCGGCCCAACTCGGTGTCTTCGGCCTTATAAACCACGCTCATACCGCCGCCGCCGAGTTTCTCGACGATGCGGTAGCGGGAGATCGTTTGTCAGGAATGGCCACATCCGCGCGGAGGATGCCTCAGGCGACAGCGCTGCGGACCGGCTGGTCTCCAGACGGCACTTGCACCGGAAGATAGGGCAGTCGCGCCGAGGAGGCCCATCGCGAGCGTACCGGGCCCAGTAATACGCTGGAAATATCTTTTTGGGCTCTTCTCATGGAGAGGAACTTTTTCGTCGTCCGCACAAGCCAGTCGTTTCCATAGCAGGAGTGGAAGCCCTGTTCGAGCAGAGATTCCAGCACGCCGGACGCGCAATGTGGGTGGTTCCAGACGAGATGCTTGGTGTCGAACTTAGACCAGTCCTTTTCAAAAATGCCGTAACCGGAATCGAGTTCATGCCACATTTCCGTCTGTGGATGCGGCGTGACGATGGTGATTTGCGTGGCGTCGAGCTTTAAAGAAGCCAATGTCCTAAGATCTTCGGCGATCGATCCCGGCGTCTCCGGCGGTAGCCCGAAGATATAGTAGCCTTGGGCGTAGAGGCCGGCGCGGTTGAGTCGCTCGGCGAGTTCAAATGCAGCCTGTACGTTTTCGCTCTTGTGCATCTGCTTGAGGATGTCCTGGTGAAAACTCTCGATGCCGAATAGCGCCCCTTCCATACCGCAGCTCTGCCAGTCATTGAAGTTCCGAAGAAGCAGGTCCACACGCGACTGCACGAGCCAGCGGACTCGGTGGCGCGCCAATAGCTCGATGACAGCGTCGGCATGCGAGGGAAGGTTGCCGAAATTCTCGTCGAGTAGCAGGACAAAATGAATGCCGTGTTGGACATAGACACGCAGCACTCGATCCAAAGACGCAAGAGAGATTTCCTTTGGTTTCGGCGCAAACGCAGTGGTCTGGCAGAAGGTGCAGCGAAAACTGCATCCGCGTGAGGAAAACAAAACACCTAGCGGGAACGACCACCCTCCGGGCAGGCGGAAGCGGGTGACTAGCGGTGGATGTTGGATTTCGTCGAGATGCGTCCCCAGCTTCTGTCCCAGGGCGTCTTCACTGTAGCTAGTGAACACATGATCGAAGTGCGATTGGATGGGGGGAGTCAGAGCGCCGTAATTCCCCGCCCACAGTTCGCGGATGCCTGCCTGCCGCGCTTCGGCGGCCATCGCCAGGATGTCGTTGGTCTCTTCGAGGTAAAAGGAAAAACCGACGGCGTCCCAGCCCTTCTTGAGCTGAGCGGAAAACTCGGCGCGCGTCGGATATTCGAGGATGTTCAGGTCCGGAATATTCTGCCGCAGGAATCGCAGGCCAAACGAGATCGTCCGTGGCATACCGAAACGCCAGCGAAAATTCCGCGGCGCGTTTTCGCGAAAATAATCGTAGAGACCGGAGTCACGGCAACGCGTTGTCAGCAAAATTCGAGGCAATCTTTCCTCCCCTGTGCAACCCACCACAGAAGCGGACTTGGGCGCGGCCAAGACTCTAGCACATCCCTAGCCCCAAGTGCGAGAAGGGAGCCATAGGCTAGGCGAGACAACGGCACGATTCGGGCGCTCTTGCCATTTCCTCGAAAACTTCACCGAAGCTGGATCCCCTGTGAAACCGCAACAATCGACCGATGATGCCAACTCGCGAGTCGTCGACCGCTCGGCAGTGATTGCCAAGGTGACGAAGCGGCGCACACCTTGAGGCTAGTGGGGCTTCGGCTGAGGACGCGCGTAAGAGTGCCCGCGCCGCACAGGAACTATGGGGGACATTCCTCCGCTGGTTCCACTATCATGCTTTGCGGAGGAGAAACGGATGCTCTCGGCGACGACAAAAACTCTTGCCATTCTCTTGTTCCTAGCCTGCTCTGGTATGGTGTTCGCGCAAACAACCAGCAACGCACCTAGTACCAGCGGCGACGCGCAAATTTTCATGGTGATTCCTGGACTTGATAAGAGCCTGATGGATACGACCGCCGACCCTTGCATCGATTTCTACCAATACTCGTGCGGCAATTGGAGCAAGCTGCATCCGATTCCGAGCGACTCGCCGTACTCCGGCCAGTTTTACAATCTGGAGCAGTACAACCGGCAGGTGCTGCACGGGATTCTGGAGAAAGCGGCGGCGAACGATCCGTCGCGCGACGCGAATACGCAAAAGATTGGGGATTACTACGCTAGCTGCATGGATGAAGGGGCGGTGCAACAAAAAGGGCTGGCGCCGTTGCAGCCGGAGCTGGAGCGCATCAATGGACTCACCAGCAAGGAGCAGCTTCCCGAGTTGCTGGCACACTATCAACTGATCAACGTGAATGCGTTTTTGGGATTTGGATCCCAACAGGACTTCAAGGATGCGACCAGAACGATTGCGGTTGCGTCCCAGAACGGACTGGGGCTTCCAGAGAAAGATTATTACTTCCGCACGGGCGCGAAGGATGAAGAGATTCGGAGGCAATATGTGCGGCACATTACCAACATTCTGAAGCTGCTCGGGGCGAGCGAAACGCAGGCGGCAAGCGACGCCGCGGCGATCATGAAGTTGGAAACGGCGCTGGCGAAAGTTTCGCTTGATGTCACCGCGCAGCGCGATCCGCACAACATCTATCACGTGATGCCGGTCAAGGAGCTGCAGGCGCTTACGCCAACGTTCAACTGGCATCACCTTTATTCCGCCACGGAGTCTCTGGCGTTCACGGAGATCAACGTCGCCGAGCCGGAGTTCTTCCAAGGCATGAACCAGGTCATCGCCGAGACGGATCTGCCGACGATCAAGGCATACCTGCGCTGGCAGTTGGTCAGCTCGATTGCGGGATCGATTTTGTCCAAGGCGCTGGATGAAGAAAAATTCGATTTCTACGACCGCAAGCTGGTGGGCACTCCGGAGCAGGAGGCACGCTGGAAACGCTGTGTCCGCAGCACTGATGGAGCGCTGCCCGAAGCGCTGGGCAAAGCTTACGTCGACCAGCAATTCCGGCTGCCAGCAAAGACAAGGCACTGCAGATGATTCACGATATCGAAGCGGCGATGGATCGCGACATCGACTTGCTGGATTGGATGAGCGCGGCTACCAAAACGCGCGCGAAAGAGAAGCTGCACCTGATCGCCAACAAGGTGGGATATCCCGACAAGTGGCGCGACTACTCAAAGCTCGAAATTGTACGCGGCGACGCCTTCGGGAACAATCTGCGCGCGGCGGAATTTGAGTCGCGGCGGCAGCTGGCGAAAATCGGAAAGCCAGTTGACCGCGACGAGTGGATCACGTCCACGCCGACGGTGAATGCTTTCTATAACCCCAGCATGAATGACATCAACTTCCCGGCGGGCGTAATGCAGCCGGCATTCTTCGATGCGACGCAGCCGGATGCGCTGACCTACGGACACATCGGGTTATTCATGGGGCACGAGATCACGCACGGTTTCGACGATCAAGGGCGGCAGTTCGACGGGCACGGCAATCTGGAGGACTGGTGGACGAAAGAAGATGGCGACAAGTTCAACCAGAAGGCGCAGTGCCTTGTGGACGAGTACGCGCAATTCAGCGTGGGAGACACCAAGCTGAACGGCAAGCTCACGCTCGGCGAAAATACGGCGGACAACGGCGGTATGCGGCTGGCGTACATGGCGTTCCTGGCGCGGGCTGCGCAAGATGGCATTGATTTGAACAAGAAGTCGGCCAATGGTTACACGCCGATTCAGCAGCTTTTCCTGGGATTCGGGCAGGACTGGTGTTCGCAATGGCGTCCGGAGCTGGAACGGCTGGTAGCGACGACTGATCCGCATGCACCGGACCGCTTCCGGGCGAAATGGAATTCTAGTGAACATGCCGGAGTTCGGGAAGGCGTTTGGTTGCAAGGTGGGGCAGCCGATGACGTCGGCGAAGGCTTGCAGGGTGTGGTGAGGCGGTGATGGCTTCCGAGCCATCCAGACGGCACGCGATCATTCGCGCAGCGGTTCTGCGTGGATGGTCGGCAATCCGGAAAGTGGGACAGTTCGCTAAGTTCTGAGTGCGCCATCATCCGCGCTTCCGAATTCGCTGGTGCTTGCCGCGGATTTTTGGGTGGCTGACAGCCTGCCTTTCTGCATCCGTATACCTGGGATGCACTGCAGTCGTATAATCCGGCTTCCGACTGCTACTGTGGGAGCTGCGTTTTGAATCGCCGAGAATTTCAAGTCTCTGTTCTAAAGCTTTCTGTCGCAGCGTTCTTTGCCCCCCGTCTGTTCGCGGGCCCGCGCGCGAGTGCTCCGCCCGACATCGCTGAACTTTACAAAGGCGCTATCGTGATGGATTCGCTCTGTTGTCCGTTTCTTGATCAAGAGACGTCGCCCAGCCCTCAGGCCGTGGCAGTGGTTCGGCAATCGGGGATTACAGCTGTTAATTGCACAGTCTCGGACCGGAATTTTGAGGGCACGGTCAAGAACCTCGCCTGGCTGGAAGCGCTGGTTGAGAAGTATCCTGACGCGTTCGGAATCATTCGCAAACACTCGGATATCGCCCGTGCCAAGCGAGAGAACAAGGTCGGCATAATTCCAGGTTTCCAGTACACCGCGTTTCTGGAGGATGATCCCGAGCGCATCGAGATGTTCCGCAATCTTGGTGTGCGCATCATGCAGATCACCTACAACAACCGCAATGCCTTTGGCGACGGCTGTCTCGAGCCGGGTAATGCTGGCTTGAGCAACTCAGGTGTGGCGGCAGTTAAGAAGATGAACGAAAACGGAGTTGCCGTCGACCTGAGTCACAGCGGATATCGCACTACGACGGAAGCGGTCGCCGCCTCTTCGAAGCCGGTGCTGATCTCACATTCGGGATGCGCCGCGGTTTATTCGCATCCCCGCAACAAACCCGACGAGATTCTCAAATCCTTGGCAGATCGCGGGGGCTACTTCGGCGTGTATCTCATGCCCTACCTGGTTGCCTCCCCCACGGTGCCGACCCGGCAGCATGTGCTCGATCACCTGGTGCATGCCATCAATGTATGCGGCGCGGATCACGTTGGGATCGGTTCCGATGGCTCAATTCAGGAAGTCGTGCTCAGTCCCGCCCAGAAAGCCGAGTTCGACGCCGACATCGCACGCCGTAAGAAGCTCGGTATTGGCGCGCCGGGCGAGGACCGTTATCCCTTTGTGCCCGATCTGAATGGGCCGGATCACATGCAGATCATCACGGAGGAACTTGCCCGGCGTGGCCAGCCCTCGTCAGTGATCGACAAGGTGCTGGGTGCGAATTTCCAGCGCGTGTTGGGTGAAATTTGGGGAACGAATTAGAACCGGAGAACTTTCATGCGGAGCGATAAATCCTTCGCGCGAAGTCTGACGCACGTTGCGGTTGTGAACCTGCTGATAATTGTCAGTTGCTGGGCGCAGAAGCCCCAGAAAACACAAAGTGCCGTACCCCCGTTGCCGGTGGACATTCCGGGCACTGCCGATCGCTATTCCGTCCTGATTATGGGAAATCTCGCGGGACAGCAGGCAATTTGGACCGCGCCGGACGGCAGCCTCCACATTTTTTATCAATACAACGACCGCGGCCGAGGACCCAAAACCACCAGCACTCTCAAACTGGATGCAAAAGGTGTTCCGGTCGCAGAAAGCGTCAACGGCAACGATTTACCTGAAATCGCCAGTTCACGAAAGCTACATGCTCGAATCCGGTACCGCTCGTTGGAAGAACGACTCCGAAGAGGGCGAGAAGAAACTGACTAGGCCCGCGGTTTATATCCCGATCAACGGCGCGCCCGCGGAGCTAGGTCTTCTCGCACAAGTGGCGCTTGGCAATGGAGGCCATCTCGCTTTGCTGCCGGAAGGTGAGGCAAAGATAGACCTCCTCGCCGAACTGGACCTCGAAGCCTCGGGTCAGAAAAAGCACGTCGCCATGTATGCCATCACCGGCCTGGACTTTTCGCCGACGTACGTCTGGCTCGATGATCGCAACAAATTCTTTGCGTTCGTGAGCCCCTGGAGCACCGTGATCCCGGAAGGTTGGGAAGCAACCGCGAAGTCGTTGCAGGCCGAACAGAATAAGGCCTCGCAGTCCCGCAACGCTGCGCTAGCTGGCAGGCTGGCTCACCCGGCACCGAACGGCATCGTGTTTGCACATATCAATCTTTTCGATGCCCAGTCAGCGGAGATTTTAGAGAATCGAAGCGTGGTCGTTGTCGGCAATCGCATTCGCGTTGTCGGCCCCTCCGATCGAGTCATTGCGCCCGCTGGAGCGGAGCTTATAGACGCGACCGGAAAAACGCTGCTGCCCGGACTCTGGGACATGCACGCCCACGTCGGTGACAACGATGGTTTGCTGAATCTGGCCGCCGGCGTCACGACGGTCCGCGACTTGGCGAACGATATCGATTCCCTGCTCGCCCGCCGCAAGCGCATCGAGGAAGGGAAAGAAATCGGCACTCGCATTATCCTCGCTGGAGTCATTGATGGACGCGGGCCGTACCAAGGGCCCACTAAGGTCCTGGTTTCCACTCAAGACGAGGCCCGCGCCGCCGTCGACAACTACGCGCGCCTGGGCTACGTCCAGATCAAGATCTACAGCTCAGTGACACCTGAGCTGGTGCCGGTCATCATTCATGAAGCGCACAAGCTAGGTCTGCGCGTCAGCGGACATATTCCGGCGGAGATGACCGCGGCACAATGTGTCGAGCTCGGCTATGACGAGATCCAGCACGCCAACTTTCTCATGCTGAACTTTATGCCCGACGTGAAGAACACTAACACGCCCACCCGCTTCACCGAAGTCGCCAAACGCGGCGCCGATCTCGACCTCGATTCGCCGCAAGTTCTGTCCTTTATCAAGCTCCTTCAGGACCATCACACTGTGATTGATCCTACTCTCAGCATTTTCGAGAATATGTTTGACGATCGCGCGGGAAAAATTCCTCGTGGATTCCAGCCCATCGTCGGGCGGCTGCCGACGCAGGTACGGCGTGGGCTGATGTCGGGAGGCTTGGTGCCTCCTTCGGGCATGGAGGGGCGCTACCAGCAGTCGTTTACAAAGATGATGGAGCTGGTCGGGGCAATGTATCGCGCTGGAATTCCCATTGAAGACGGCACCGACTCAATGGCCGGCTTCGCCCTCCACCGCGAACTCGAACTCGACGTTCAGGCTGGCATCCCCGCCAACAAAGTGCTGCAGGATGCCACGCTCAACGCCGCCCGCATTATGAAGTTGGACGGTGATGTCGGTTCGATTGCTCCCGGTAAGCTCGCTGACCTCACGCTCGTGAATGGCGATCCGGTGACGAACATCGGCGACATAAGAAGGACGGCATTGGTCGTGAAGGACGGTATCCTCTATAAGCCGGACGAGTTGTACTCCGCGCTTGGGGTGGCACCATAGCCCAATCCCGCGTACTGGGCAACTCTAACCGTAGAAGTGGCCGTCCTCGGCTTTCGATTCGAGCCACCATGCGATAACTCCCGGATAGTCGGCAAACCGGAGAGCTAGCGTTTATTGCTACTTGGTCGTGAGGCCGGCTTGCTGGACCCGCTACCGTACCCTGTGTGGTCGAGGTTCGAACTGCGCCCCCATCCCGTACAATAGATTCCTACCTGACTACCGCATGAAACGCATCGCCATCCTGGGTTCGACGGGCTCGATCGGCCGCAGCACTTTGAGTGTAGTCGAGAGCTATCCTGACCGCTTTCAGGTCGCCACACTGGCGGCTGGCAATAATGCCGAACTCGCCTTTGAGCAAGCGGTGCGATGGAAGCCGCGAGTTATGTCGCTGGCGGACGAAGCCGCCGCGCAAGCACTCCAGGCCAAACTGCGGCAAGCAGGCTTAGGAGAGATTGAGGTCGTTGACGGCGCGGCGGGCACGGTTCGGGTGGTGACCCATCCCGAGGTGGATTTCGTGGTCAGCGCGATTGTGGGCGTCTCCGGCCTGGAAGCGACCTACGAAGCGGTGCGCGCGGGGAAGACCGTTGGTCTGGCCAACAAAGAATGTCTGGTGGTGGCGGGCGAGCTGATCACCGCCGAGGCGCGGAAGCAGGGCAAGCCGCTGCTGCCGATCGACAGTGAACATAACGCCGTCCACCAGTGTCTGCGCGGCGGCCGGATGGACGAGGTTGAGCGCATCTGGCTGACGGCTTCGGGCGGGCCGTTTCTGAAGACGCCCAAGTCGGAATTTGCCTCAATTACGGTGCAGCAGGCGCTCAATCATCCCACTTGGAAAATGGGAAAGAGGATCACCATCGATTCTGCAACATTGATGAACAAGGGGTTCGAGGTGATCGAGGCCTGCCGGTTGTTCCAAGTCCCGCCCGACCGCGTGCAAGTCATTGTGCATCCGCAGTCTACGATCCATTCCATGGTCGAATTCGTGGATGGCAGCATACTTGCTCAGTTTTCTGTGACTGACATGCGTCTGCCCATTTTGTATGCGCTGACGTATCCGGATCGCATCCCTTCGGAGTTGCGATTCTCGATCATGGACTTGCGGCATCTGGATTTCTGCCGACCGGATATGGCTAAATTCCCTTGTCTCGGTTTGGCTTACGAAGCGGTGGCGACCGGAGGCGCGAAGACCATCGCCCTGAACGCCGCCGACGAGGTCGCGGTGGCTGCGTTTCTGGAGGAGCAGATCGGATTCGAGGAGATTCCGCGGATCATCGAAGAAGTAATGTTTGCAACGCCAGCCGGACATTTGGAATCTATACCAGAGGTACTGACTTTGGACACCGAGGCCCGCCTTCTGGCAAGAGAAATGGTGAAGCAGCGCCGCCGAAAGGGATCGCCCATCAGGGCCATTTCCTAATAGGAGTTATGAAGTAATCTGGGAAACTATGCCGCAGCTTTTGTCCATCCTTCACACCATTTTCGTCATGGGGATCGTGCTCGGATTCATGATCCTGATTCACGAGTTCGGCCACTTCGCCGCGGCCAAGTATTTCGGTGTCCGGGTGGAAGTGTTTTCCATCGGCTTTGGCAAGCGCCTGCTGGGCTTCACGAAAGGGGAGACCGACTATCGCATCAGCGCCATTCCGCTGGGCGGTTACGTGAAGATGTCGGGCGAGAACCCCATGGACGACCGCACCGGCGATCCGGGGGAGTTTCTGTCGCATCCGCGCTGGCAGCGCTTCATCGTAGCCCTGGCCGGACCGGCAATGAACATCATGCTGGCCGTCGCCCTGCTCACCGGCGTGTACATGGTGCATTACGAATATCCCGCCGTGCTCGATGAGCCGGCCGTTGTGGGATGGGTGAATCCCGACACTCCCGCCGAAAAGGCAGGCATCCAGAAGGGTGACAAGATTGTCCGGGTCGAGGACATCGAGAATCCGAATTGGGAGCAAGTGGACGTCAAGGATGCGCTCAGCCCGAATCAGCCTTTGAAGTTTGGCATCGAGCGTGACGGCAAAGTCACAGAGAAGGTCCTCGTTCCGGAACCGCTGGGGCCCAATCAATACGGAGTCATGGGTTGGGTGCCCAAAGAATCCAGCGTGACTTTGACTATCGTCGAAGCTGGGATGCCCGCCGAAAAGGCCGGGCTCAAAGTCGGAGACCGGATCCTCACCGCGAACGGGCAGGACATTCCCGCCCTGGAAGCGCTAGTCCAGATGTTGAATCGCACCCAGGATCAGCCTCTGGAAATTGTGGTTCTCCGCAACGGCCAGAAACAGGCCTTCACGGTGAAACCGACCCTCGCCGCCGCAGGGCCCTCGCAAGAACTTCGCTACCGGATCGGCATCGCCAGCGTTCCCACCAAAGTTGTGAAGCTCGCTTTCGCGGACGCGCTGAAACGCTCTCTGTCGGACAATAAGAAAAGCTCTTTCCTGATCCTGGAGTTGCTGCAAAAGATGGTGGAGCGCAAGGTATCCATGCGTCAGGTCGATGGTCCGATCGGAATCGGCAGCGCCGTTGGCCAGGCCGCCCGTGAGGAGGGCTGGACGCCGCTGCTCTTAATCACCGCCGCCATCAGCTTGAACCTGGGCATCATGAACCTGCTGCCGATTCCCATCCTGGATGGCGGCGTGATCCTTCTCCTGTTCATCGAGAGCCTCATGCAGAAGGAAATCAGCCTGCCCATCAAAGAACGCATCTACCAGGCGGCTTTCGTCTTTCTGGTGCTCTTTGCCGTGATGGTGATCTATAACGACCTCGTCAAGACGCTGCCGGGGCTCACACGGATGCCGTAAGCAGATTGCGGAAAAACTCGTTGAAAAACTTCAAGAATTGTCATCCCGAACGAAGTGAGGGATCTGCAGTTTGTCAGAAATCGGCAGATTCTTCATCTCTTCCCAATGCCGCGACGGCTGCGGCGATGCAGGAGGCGCGCCATGGCGGACTGCCTGCGTTCCGCAATGTCTCCGACTTGATGGCCGACTTGAATGCTAAAATAGACCTCAAGCATGGCCGAAATTCAGCGTAGAAAAACCTTCACTGCCACCATCGGCGGCGTCCGCGTGGGCAGCAATGCACCGCTAATGGTGCAGTCCATGACCAACACCGACACCGCGGACGTTCCCGGCACCGTAAAGCAAGTTGCCGCGCTGGCGCGTGCCGGCAGCGAAGTCGTCCGCGTCACCGTCAACAATGACGATGCCGCCAAAGCCATCCCCCACATAGTCGAAGGGCTACAAAAGCAAGGCCTGCGCGTGCCCATCGTCGGCGATTTTCATTACAACGGGCATCTCCTGCTAACGAAATACCCCGGCTGCGCCGAGGGCCTGGCCAAATACCGCATCAATCCTGGCAATGCCAGCATCGGACGTAAGAACGACGACAACTTCCGCACCATGATTGAGGTGGCCGCGAAGTACCAGAAGCCGGTGCGCATCGGCGTGAATTGGGGATCGCTCGACCAGGCGCTGCTCACCCGCATGATGGACGAGAACTCGCTTCTGCCGGAGCCGAAAGACGCCCGCGAAGTCACCATGGAAGCGATTGTCGTAAGCGCGCTCAGTTCGGCGAAGCTGGCGGAGCAGCACGGACTGCGCTCCGACCAGATCATCCTCAGCGCGAAAGTCAGCGGCGTGCAGGATCTGATTGATGTGTATCGCATCCTCGCCGCGCGCTGCGAATACCCGCTGCATCTAGGACTAACCGAGGCCGGCATGGGAGCCAAAGGCATCGTGGCGTCAAGCGCGGCGATGGCCGTGCTGCTGCAGGAAGGCATCGGCGACACAATCCGCGTTTCGCTCACCCCTGCTCCCGGCGGCGATCGCACCGAAGAAGTCCGTGTGGCGCAGCAAATCCTGCAATCCCTGGGCATTCGCAGCTTCACACCGCAGGTCACCGCCTGCCCCGGCTGCGGTCGCACTACCAGCACTTTCTTCCAGGAAATGGCCGAGCAGATACAGACTTACCTGCGCGACCAGATGCCCGTCTGGAAGGAAAGCCACACCGGCGTGGAAGAAATGAAAGTCGCCGTGATGGGTTGTGTCGTCAATGGTCCCGGCGAATCGAAACACGCGAGCCTCGGAATTTCTCTGCCGGGAACGGCCGAGGAACCGAAGGCCCCCGTCTACGTGGACGGCCGCTTGTTCACTACGCTCAAAGGCGACAAGATCGTCGCCGAGTTCATCAAGATTCTCGACGATTACGTCGAGTCGCACTACGCGGCCAGAGAAAAAGAAAAAGAAGAAGTCGGCGCACGCGGCTGACCCGGCCACACGCTCGTCCAGACCAGCAAGAAAACGTCTTGCATCGAAATCCCCCTTGTTTCTGCACTCTTGTACAGTCTCAGGACATCCTTTACCGCTGAAGCCGCGCCCCTTCAAAGCATTTCTATTTACGCCGCGAATTTGTGGGACATAACGCTCAGTGCCGCCAGATTTTCTGAGCGCGGTGGGCGCCGTCGCTGGGGGCGCTTTCGGGCTGTCCGGGCGGAACGCTTGCATTGGCGTTGCCGGGAACGGGAGCGGGCGCAGCGGTTGAGGCAATCGGAGTGGCCGTGGCGGGTTCGGGCTTGGAGCCTACTTCGTCGCCGCGGAAGTAGCGGCCTTTGGCAGCCCGCATTTCTGGCATGGCGGTGTAGGGCTTCGAGTAGTCGTTATTGGCGTTCCAGAAAAGAAAGCCGATGCCGCCTTTTTGTTTCGCTACCTCGATCTGAACTTCCACATACTTGGGCGAGTAAGTTTTGGTGCGCCAGGCAAAGGCTTGCAGCCAAGGGCGAATCACCACGCCGCTGTCTTCGGTGATGAGTTTGAAGCGGTCCATGGACTCGCCGATGAAATGCTCGGGCGCGTCGCCGGGGCGGGCGATGCCGTCCATGCCGAAGAAGTGCGAGGGATAGATCATGGGCGAGAGCACGTCACAGTGTTTGACCATAGCTACGATGTCCTGCCCGGTGTGCGAAAGATCGACGGGACGCTGCCACGCCATGACTCCGAAAACGTCGAGCGAGAACAGGGCGCCGGTCGGATGGATCTGGGCATAGGCGCGGCTGAGGAAATCGGCGATCACTTCCGAGCGCTGCTCTTTGGGATGATCGGTCTGGAAAGTGAAAGCGGTATCTTTCTGGTCGCCTTCGGCGGGAAAGCGCACGTAGTCGAACTGCACCTCATCGACTCCGGCCTGAGCTACGAACTTGGCGAGGGCGATGTCGTAATCCTGCACCTTGGGGTTCGAGGGATCGGTCCAGACGAGCTTGCCGTTCTCGCGCCAGGGCTGCCCGGTACTATGGGACTTTACGGCCAGTTCGGGATGGCTGGTGACCAGGTGCTCGTCGCGGAAGATGGCGATGCGAGCGATGGCGTGCATGTTTTCGGAATGCAGAAAGCGAATGAACTTGGGCAGGTCGGAAATATAGTGGCGCTGTCCGCTGGCGAGCGGGTGGTCGAAGGCGATGTTGACGATGCCGTCGCTATCCTTGATGTCGAAGACGACCGCGTTGCCGCCGACTTCGCGCCAATGGCGGATGATGCGCAGTCCGTGATCGCTGCCCGCCATCACCCCGGTCAGGTAAACGGCACGGACTTCGAAATCTCTTGCAACTGGGACAGTCTTCTCTACAATAGGCGCTTCGAGAATTCCGGGGATGATAATCTGCTCTCCGGATTTGAGGAAGACCCCCTGCCGGCTATGGTTGGCGGCGCGGATGGCTTCGGCCAGTTCGGTTGAGGTGAGGTATTTGCTCCGCTTCAGATATTTGCGGGCGACCGACGGGATGCTGTCTCCGCGCTGGGCAAGGTAAAGATCGGAGCCGGGGGGCGCAATGACCGAGACAGTCGCCGGGGCCTCCAGCTTCCTGGTAGCATCGGCTTTCACCTGGACCACTTGCACGCCGTGTGGGTTTTGCACACCGGCGGCGGGGGGAGAAAAGAGGCCTAAGCCGACCAGGGCCAGCCGCAACAGGAAGGCAGGAACGCTCGCGATCAAGAGTCTGGCCGTCGAGAGTCTAGCCATCGAGAATTGGGACAAGGATCTTCTCCAGAGAGGCAATCTGTTTCTATTGTGCACCAGCGGTAACCTAGGCTGCCAGTTACGTCCGGCCAAGCGGGTTACTGCTTGGCGGACATGGGCGCAGGGTGGTTGGAGCGCTGAGGGAAAGTTCCAGCAGACTGCAAACTATTGCTCTTGCGGGCTCTGTGGGTGACGTGACCGGCCTGGCATGAGGTGGGCTAGCCGCATCTAAAACGATGAGAAGCGGGGGAATACGGCGCCTCCGAGGATGGCTAGCGGCTTGCACAAGGAGGGAGTGGGCGAGGAAATAGAACCTTCCTCCCAATGGATAGGCAAGTGACAAAAATGAGCAGTTTCGCAGAAAACTTGAAGTTCCCGGAGAGGAAGCAAGGGTCCGAAACGATGAGAACGAACCTTGCAACCGTGCTGGATCCGAGCCGCCGCAGCAACGACGCCCGTGACTTTGAGACTGCCCTGCGCCGTAAGATTGTTGGCCAGGATCAAGCGATCGAAAAGGTCGCGGAAATCTATCAGATGTTTCTGGCCGGGCTGAATGCGCCGGGCCGTCCCGTGGGCAATCTGCTGTTCCTGGGGCCGACCGGCTCCGGCAAGACGAGGGTGGTGGAAGCGGTGGCCGAGTCGCTGTTCGGTGACGCGCGGGCCTGCATCAAGATCGATTGCGCCGAGTTCCAGCACTCGCACGAGATCGCCAAGTTGATCGGCTCGCCTCCGGGATACCTGGGACACCGCGAAACGCATCCGCTGCTGACGCAGGAAGCGCTCAACCAGTGGCACACGGAAAAGCTGAAACTGTCGATCCTGCTGTTCGACGAAATCGAGAAGGCTTCCGATTCGCTGTGGCAACTGCTGCTCGGAATTCTGGACAAGGCGACGCTGACGCTGGGCGATAACCGGCGCGTGGATCTTTCGAGTTGCATCATCATCATGACCTCGAACCTGGGCTCCGCCGAGATGAACGGGTTGGTGGATGGCGGCTTGGGCTTC
>Ga0187888_1002675_pt1 | contig 14862 bp, 14 predicted proteins | sample June2016WEW_7_40_FD_132987 | JGI IMG/M metagenome (GOLD analysis project Ga0187888, IMG submission 132987) | Peatland microbial communities from SPRUCE experiment site at the Marcell Experimental Forest, Minnesota, USA - June2016WEW_7_40 | ecosystem: Environmental > Terrestrial > Soil > Wetlands... | reverse complement strand
TCCGCGAGGAGCGTCCAGCCACGGTCCGGCAAGGGTCACAAGCAGGGAGAGCAGGACTAAGGTCCAGTTAAGAGTTGATCTGGAGATGAAATGCGCCATGCTGATTTCCTTTCGAGCGGTCTATCTTCCTTTGCGACTGGGCGCTTGACTTTTACATTTCATAATACCTTTTCAAGCCATGGTTACAGTCTCCTCTCGTTAGCGGCTCTGCCGCCCCGACTTGCGGAAAGGCTTCGCCTTTCCGGTGTAAGCGTGAATCCTCACTTCCAGGTTGAGGCTACGCCTCAACCGGCGAGGCGCAGCCTCGCCGGAAAACCTACGGTTAGTTAGCGAGGTCCGGAAAGGCAAAGCCTTTCCGCAAGTCGGGGCGGCAAAGCCGCAAATGCACATCGAACAAGAAGAACAAACACGACGCAGTCTCCCAAAGCATAGGACCCTTCGTTCAAAGCGAGCGCCACCCGAAAGGGTAAAGAATTGACGCTGTTCCGCGAAGCCTATAGACCAATATCCCCCAGCGCTTTTTCCATGTCATCAAAGGCGGATTTCGACACTTCACAGGGCAAGAGGTCGGTGGAAAGCCGGGCGTAAACATGGTCACCGGCCTTTGAAATCTCCAGCATCTCCGTCTGGTTCTTGTCACCGAACCGCACGTTGAACTGATAGGCCGGTTTGTGAAGCCCCAATGTCGCCAGGTCAGAACTCTTGGGAAACGTGGTGGCACGAAGATCCCGCAGGCGGGAGAGCAAGGTGTCCATTTTGGCGGACGGGACGGTCTTCGACCCACCCTCCGTCTGCTTCCACTGATTGTCTTTTTGCTGCTCGAAGACGCTGTGGCCCTTGGGAGAAGTGATCTCGAGGTGTTTCACGTCGAAGCTCGAGAAGGAGAAAAGATCTTTAGCGCGAAAGTCGGAGGGATCCTTCTGGAAGTCGGTCAGGAAGGAGGAATTGAGAGTGAAAACAGGCGGGAGCGCGGAGTTCACGGCGAAGTAACGATCGCCCTCCTTGTCTTTCTTGCCGAGCAACAAGGTTTGCGCGCCACTGGGCCCCGTCAACTCGAGCCTCAGCTCCGGAGAGCTCAACCCATACGTTGCCTGGCTCTTCTTATCCTCGGCGGCGATGGATTGCATGGAGAGGCCGCGCAATTGGTTGAGGAGGCCGTCCACCGCGAATTTGTCGGCGCGCACCGAGGGCGGCAGAACCAGGTCCCAGACCCCTTCGGGATTCTTTTCCAGCGTGTACTTCTTCCCTTTGGAATCCACTTCCATCTTGCGAAGCTGGTCCGCCTCGATCGTCAGGGCGCGCCGGTCGCGGAGATCGAAGAGAGTCTTTTCGAGATTGGATTTCAAGTAGCTCGCCACGGTGACCACGCGGGGATTGCCCGCCACCTGCGCGTACAGTCCGCTGCTGGTGGGAGTATCGTCGCCGAGCAGCAGGGTGAATTTGGGCGGGTTGGTGTCCGTCGCGACTTCCACGGAGTAGGTGGGAGGATCGAGGCCGAATTGCTTCACATCGGTAGCGTGCGGCTCAACCACCTCATCCACCGTTGCCGTGGTCAGGTTATTCAGCACCGTCGAGAGCGTGCCCTGGTCGGCGGAAAGCTTCTTGGGTTCGACGATCGCCCAGGTGCCTCCCGCGTGTTCGCAGGCCACCGCATCGCCCGAGCGAGGATGGAAGGTAATGGCCGTGATGTGCTTGCTGTCCAGGGTGAAGAGTTTCTCGTCTTTGGAAGGTTCGACCTTCGACGCTTGGCGGCTCTGGCGCCGGTTGTAGTAAGTGAAGGCTCCCCAGAGTGCCCCAAGAATCACCAGTGCGACCAGAGTGTTGATATATTTCTTTCTCATCGACGTTCCCACCAAACCAGAGTACCTGCCAGCACGATCAGGAGCGGCAATCCAATGACGCCCAGCCAGAGGAGCTTGCCCATTTGCGCGGCGTTCAGCATCAGGTGCTGAGACTCGGGCGGTTTGGGCCGAACGGAAATCAGGTCTACATCCGCCGACAGCCAGTCGATCATGTTCATAAACAGGTCGCGATTGGACTGAAATCCCAGAAAAGCATTGGCGGCCAGCAAGGAAGTGCCCATCGCGATGAATCGGCCCTCGTTCTTTTTCTCGCCCTCCCCGCTTAGCGTGCCGGAGAGCGCCACAGTCAAAGGACCCTTAATGTCCTTTCCCGCCCGGAACGAAACCTGGTGCATATTGGGATTGAAATCCGCCACGCCAAAGCTTGCATCGGAAGTGTCACAGAGGGACGAATCGCTCACCCCTGCTTTGACGTCCTTGCCGATGGCGAAAGAGCGCGAGTAAGGAAACAACGAAGCGCGGCCAGAAAGCGGTTGCGTGATCGGGCTGGAGCCGTACTTGAGAATGAGCGGCATGGTGGGCTCCGTCCCGAAAATCTGCGCCACCGGATTTTCGTCGATCACCAGGTCGTTCCGGACCGTCACGTTCCAGTCCGCCAAAAGCTTGGACAGTTCCGGGAACTGCACGCCCGGGTCGAGCAGGAACATGGCCCTGCCCCCTCCGGTTACATATTTGCGTATGGTGTCAACTTCCTGAGGAAGATAATCATTCTTGGGCCCGGCCACGACCACCATCGAACAGTCGGAAGGAATCTCCATCTTCTGCAACAGGGTGATGGATTTGGTCTGGAAGTTCTCGTTCTCGAATTCCTTCTTGATTTTCGAATAACCGACGCGCTCACTGTTGTCAAGTTCGTGTTCGCCGTGTCCACCGATGAAGCAGGCGGTCCGCTGTCCCTTGAACAACCGGATCACGGCGTTGCTGATCGCTTCCTCCGAGTCGCTCTGGGCCTCGAAGTGGCGGCCACCCGCAGCCACCACGATCGTTCCATAGCTGCGCACGCCGTATTCCTTGGCGAGGGAAGGTTGCCGGTCCACATCCACGTAGCGCACCGTGACTCGGTGCGAGGCCGAAGTGAACATGTTCAGCAAGTCGCGCCGTTCCCCGAAGCTGCGCTCCCGGTCGAAGACGTAAATCGTTACATCCTGGTTCAAGTCCTTCAGCAGCTTCGCGGTCTGCGGCGACAAGCTGTATTTCTTGTTCGGTGTCAGGTCCCAACTGTGATCGTGATTGGTCACAAACCAGTTGGCAACGGCAAGGATGGCGATAACGATCACCGTGTAGACGGCAAAGTTCGCCCCTTCCAGGATCTTCCGCCCGCTGCGTCCTGTGATCTGATCTTTGAGAGCCATGGTTACGGCCTCCCTTTCAGGGCATCGACGGAACGGGCGGTCATGAAGATTCCAAAAATGATCACGGAAAGGTAATAAGTCAAGTCGCCCAGATTGATAACGCCCTTCGAGAAATTGTCAAAATGTGTGGTGAGCGCCAGATAACCCATGACGCGGCCCATCGGGCCGGTCGAGTAAGCCGTGACCCAATCGAGCAAAAAGAGCAGCAGGAAAACCGCCAGTCCGACGGCCCCGGCGATGATCTGGTTTTTCGTAAAGGTCGAGAACCACATGCCCAGCGCCAGCAAGCCGGCTCCGTAAAGCAGAAATCCCAGCGCGCCGGCAATCAGCGGCTTGGCGTTCGGGTTGCCGTAAATGAACAGCACGCTGAAATAAAGGAAAGTGATGGCTTCCAGCACGGCGAAGAGAGCCAGTGCCCCGAGGAACTTCCCCAGGATAATTTCCATGTCGGTGAGCGGGGAGGTGAGCAGCAATTCGATCGTGCCCGACCGTTTCTCCTCGGCGTACAGCCGCATGGTGATGAGCGGTATCAAGAACAGCAGCACCACCGTCATCACACCCGCCAGGATGGGACGAATGATGTTTTCGTTAAGGCTCATGGGCGGCGCGCCCATGCCTCCCATCGACTCCATGCGAAACGTCTGAACCATGAAGAACGCCGTGGAGCTATAAAAAACATAGCCGCAGATCAGCGCGTACACGGTCATGACGAGGTAAGCAATGGGCGAGTGGAAATAAGCTCGCAGTTCCTTGCCGGCAACGGCTAGCATGTTGCGCATCTCAAATGATCCTTTCCAAGTTCGATTGTTCTTTGTCCGTCGTCAGTTGTCCCTGGTCCGTTGCCCGTCCGAATCGGCCCCGTCTGTCATTCCTCGCTTCGCTCGGAATGACACCGACAACCCATGGACAAGTGACAACGGACAACGGACTACTGACTACTGACAGTTGGCTCTTCGCTCAAATCCTTCGTCGTTAATTTCAAGAAGATGTCTTCCAGGCTCAGCCCGCTGCCTTTCAGTTCAAAAAGCTTCCAGCCGGATTCCACCACGGCTCGCGCCAACTCCGCGCGTACTTCCTTGCCTTTCTCCGCGTGCACCTCGTAGGTCATGCGTCCTTCAGCAGCGTCGTGCGGTTCCACCAGAGTCACTCCTGCGACGCGTTGCAGTTTTTCTGTGACTTCCGCCGCTGCACCCTCGATGTTGAGCAGGATGGTCTCAAACCCCTGCAGGCGGCGCGTAAGTTCGTCCGGAGTTCCCACCGCCACAATCTTGCCGGCATTGATCACCACCACGCGCTGGCAGGTCTTCGAAACCTCGGGCAGGATGTGGGTGCTGAGGATCACCGTGTGCTGGCCCGCCAGGCCCTTGATGAGTTGGCGCGTCTCGATGATCTGCTTGGGATCGAGGCCCGCGGTGGGCTCGTCGAGAACCAGCACTTCAGGGTTGTGGATCAACGCCTGGGCCAAGCCCACGCGCTGCCGGTACCCTTTCGAGAGCTTGCCGATCTGCCGGTGGCTCACGTCGGCAATCGCGCATTTCCCCAGAATTTCGTCCAACCGGGGTTTTAGCTCGCGGCGCGATATACCTTTGATCCGCCCCACAAAAGCGAGGTACTCGGTCACGGTCATGTCCGGATAAACGGGAGGGGCTTCCGGCATGTATCCCGTGCGGCGCTTGGCCTCCAGCGGTTCTTCCGCCACATCGAATCCGGCCACGCGCACCCGCCCCGCGCTGGGCGGCAGGTAGCCTGTAATCACGCGCATAGTGGTTGTTTTCCCCGCCCCGTTCGGTCCCAGAAAGCCCAGAACTTCACCCTTCTGAGCCTGGAAAGTCACGTCGGAGACGGCCAGGGTCGGCCCGTAACGCTTCGTCAGATTTTCGACTTCAATCATGGGAATTCCTTCCTGAAGTAGGGATGGCGCTGCGGCCCCCCTTTGCCGGAGCCCGCTCCAGCCATTCCATAGGCATAAGCTGAACCCTTCAATATATAACGAATATTGAAAATCGCACAAGGTTGCCGGTCGTGGCTGAACTCTGAAGTGGTTTGTGAAAACAGTTTGCAATCTTCATTTGATACCGAGTTTTCACACCGAATTATGCAACGGCATTACGTATATTTTTTAGTATACTGGGAAGCGGCCCCGAATGCGGGAGATATGAAACAGGCACGGCGGGCGGAGGCGCGTATGACGCCGCAAGAGATGGAACGAACCATGGAGTTCATCGTCGAGCAACAGGCTCAGTTTGCGGTTCGCATTGACAAGCTTCTCGAATCGGCCGAGAAGTTCGAGCGTTCGCAGCACGAACTACAGCAAGCAGATGCCAGGTTGCACGAGAACCAGGCTAGGCTGTACGAGAACCAGGCCACCTTGACCGCCTCCCTACTGCGCGTGGCCGAAATTGTGGAGGACTTGGCAGAAGCCCAGAAGAAGACCGAATCGCGTCTCCAGCAGACCGACGAACGCCTCAACGTGCTGATTAACGTGGTCGAAAAACACATCGCTGGCCACGACCATGGCGGGCACCCTCCGCAATAATCGATTTTCTTGCCATTCCGAGGAGCCGTAGGTTACGAGGAATCTCCCGTCACCTCGAAAAGACTCAGAGCGAGATTCCTTCACTTCGTTCAGGACAGGCTCTTCGCTTCGCTCAGGATGACAGCGAAGCGCTCGGAATGACAGCGTGAATGAAGTTCTCGCACAGACTCTACCGCCTTAAATAATCTAATCTGACCATAGGAGGCTTCGCGATGAAACTGATGAACCTCGATTTCAGCCGCATTGCGCATGATACGTTTCGCATCCAAGGCTCGAAGGTTATCTATACCGATCCCTTCAAGGTGACGAAAGGGGATGAGGCTGATATCGTTTTGATAAGCCACGAGCATTTCGACCACCTCAGTCTGGAAGACCTTCAAAAGGTGACCTCCGCCAAAACAACTCTTGTGGCCAGCTTAAGTTGCAAAGGTGGACTGAAGCAAGTGAAGGCGAAGGAAACGAAATTTCTCGAACCGGGAGGAAAGGTCAGCGTCGATAAGGTCGAAATCGAAGCTGTTCCCGCTTACAACCTGAACAAGTTCCGCGAGCCGGGAAAGCCATTCCACCCCAAAGACGACAAGAAGCTGGGATTCATAATCACGATGGACGGGACGCGAGTCTATTTCGCCGGCGATACCGACTTCATACCGGAGATGAAATCCATTCAGTGTGATATTGCACTTCTCCCAGTCTCCGGCACCTATGTGATGACGGCAGAGGAAGCGGCCGAGGCGGCCAAGGCGCTCAAGCCAAAAATCGCCGTCCCCATGCATTACGCCGCGATCGTGGGCAGCGACGCTGATGCCCAGCGATTCAAATCTCTGGTGAAGAACTGCCAGGTGGAGATTATTTAACCCGAGTTCCGAAGTTGCGAGGCTCCAAGGGAAGAACCCCTCACCCGGCTCGCTACTCTCGCCACCCTCTCCCCAAGGGAGAGGGCCATCAACGACGATTGTTTTTAGCCCCCTCCCGTAGGGAGAGGGTGCCCCGATCCGGCGCATTCATCAGCCGGAGCGGGACGGGTGAGGGGTTTCTTTCTATCTTCCCAGTCAACCTATGGTTTTTCCGCCGCCCAGGCAAGTCCATCGGCATCCGGCCCCGCAGCAATCAACTTATCCACGGCCCACGTTTTCAAATTGACCACCGCAATCTTCCCGGCGGCCTGGCAGGACACGTAAGCCACCTCTCCGTCGGGTCTCACCAGGATTTCCTGAGGCATCTTGCCCACCGCAACGGTTCTGGCAATTTTCATCGTCTCTATATCGAGCACGCCGATTTTGTTGGCATCTGGAAGTGTGATCAAAAGCCAGCGTCCATCCGGCGTTGCAGCCGTCCCGTAAGCCACGGTGGGAAGGCTCACCCATGTCTTTAGCGTGTTTGTTGAGGTGTCAATCACTGCCAGGCGGGGTGCGGTCTGGTCCGCGGTGAAAGCCCAGCGGTCGTCGGGGGACAGCGCAATCCGCTGAGTCTGGGACGAGATGGGAATAATGGCCAGGGTTTTCTTGGCCACCAGGTCAATGGCGGAAACCGTTCCCGGTCCCACATTGGCCGTGTAGCCGCGTTGTCCGTCCTGCGTAATGGCCAACATGTGCGATTCGCGCTGCCCGGTGGGAATGGAGGAAACGATTCGCAGGCTCTTCGGGTCGATGACGGTTATGGAATTGGCAAGCTCCGTGGTGATGTAAAGCAGGCCGTTCTTGGGACCGAAGACCGCGCAGTGCGGACGCAGTGGCTTGTCGAAGTCCAGCGTCCTAACCACGCGACGACTGGCGAGGTCGATCACGGCCATGGTGCGGCCGTCCGTGCCGGGCCTGCCCACGCCGGAATTGCCGTAAATCGGGACATAAGCCGTCCGCCCATCGGGCGAGGCAACAACTTCATGGCCGGTGATTCCTCCTTCCGGAACTTCCGCCACTTCTCGGCCTCCCTCTGGATCGATAATCCCCAGCGTTTGATTGCCTTTGTTGGCCACCAAGAGAAGGCCGCGAGAGGGCGGCGTTTCAGTTTCCGATGAAACCAGCAACGGCGCCAGGAGACCAATGCAAACCACGCCGAGCACCTTCAAAACAGGCCATCCCATAGCACCCTCCAGCTCTTAGAATTACTCTCAGAATACTCTCAAGCCCTACCCCTATCGTACCATACCTGGCTGTTGGACCTGCTGCTTTAGCTGCTGCACCAATCGAGGCCATGACTTCGTTTGTCGTCTGCTCGGTAAAGCGGGTATACTTTGGTCATGCAACGCCTGACACTTCCGATTATTGTGGAAGGCGATGAAGACGGCTATTTCGTCGATTGCCCCCCGCTCCAGGGCTGTTACGGCCATGGGGCAACCTACGAAGAGGCAATCGCGAACATCAAAGACGCCATCCAGTTACACCTCGAAGATCGCTTGGCTCGGTAAATTTCGAGCTTCACTCGAAAGGCTAAAGGTCCGTTCGGGAAGTTTGCCGGGCAAGATCGCACTGCGGGCACGAGCACAGGTTGCGCAGGTAATCGAAGGAATAAATTCCTGTGGAGTGGCCATCGTTCCAATAGATCTGGAGGGCGTAACGTCCGACCAGTTCCGCGCGCTCTGGCTTCAACGGCTTGACGCCGAGCATGGGCAGCAAGCTCGAAGGGCGGTCATGCGCCTCGCCTCCCTCGGTGCAAGTTGCGCATGGACAACGCTCGCGGAGGCTGCGGTACGAATACACGCTGGCATGACCGTCCGCCCAGAGGATAGAAAGCGTGTCGTTCCCGGCGTCGAGTTTGATTTTGGTTGGGAGGTGGGGCATAGGATAAAGAGTCCGTTGTCCGTTGTCGTTTGTCCGTTGCACTCATATGTCGGGGAGTCGCAACTAACGACGGACGACTGACCTGCTGTTTACTCGATGCTGATCGCCTGCTGATGGGCCAAGCTCACCTGTTCCGCGAGGGCTGCCGCGACCTGCTGGAAGGCTTTTCCGTTCGCTGTCTCTCCGTCCAATGCGGCAGGTCTGCCCTTGTCGCTTTGCACTCGGATGACCGGGTCGAGAGGGATCTCACCAAGAAAAGGCAAGCCAAGCCTGCGGGCCGCTTCCCGGGCGCCGCCGTGGCCAAAGATATCCTCTCGCTGGCCGCAGTGCGGGCAGACAAAGTAGCTCATGTTCTCAACAATCCCGAGCACGGGGACGTTGAGCTTTTGGAACATGGCGATGGCTTTCGACGCCACCGTGAGCGCCAGATCCTGCGGCGTGGAAACAATCACTGCTCCAGTCAACGGGATGGTCTGCGACAAGCTCAACTGAATGTCTCCCGTCCCCGGCGGCAGGTCCATGAGGAGATAATCCAGCTCACCCCAGCGCACGTCGCCCAGGAATTGTTGGATGGTCTTGTGGAGCATGGGGCCGCGCCAGATCACGGCTTCATCCTTGGGCAGGAAATACGCCATCGAGATGAGCTTGACGCCATAGGCGATGGGAGGTTCGATCTTGCCTTCCACAACGTGCGGCTGCTCTCCGCCGCCCATCAAGGCGGGGACACTCGGCCCGTAAACGTCCGTGTCCATCAGGCCCACCCGGGCCCCCGCGCGCTCCAGCGCCACAGCCAGGTTGGCCGCTACCGTCGACTTGCCCACGCCGCCTTTGCCGCTCGCCACCGCCACCGTGCTTTTAACCATCGGGATCAGGTTCGACTTCCCCGGCTGCAAGGACGGGGCCGGATCGATCACCCGCACTTCCACGTCCGCCACGCCCAGCCCGTGAACGATTTCCTTCATGCTGGCCAGCAGTTGGCTCCTGGCGGGGCTGGCCGTCTGCATTAATATGCTGACTCGTCGATCCCCCACTTCGATGTCCTTGATGTACCCGAGCGACACGACATCCTTCTGCCGGTGCGGATCCTCAACCGCCTTCAAGGCGTTCAGAACGTCCTGCGGGCTTAGGTCTTTAGGCACAGTAGCTCCTCATCAGCGCTTCTATTCAACTCTCAATTATACATGTTCGCGCGCGTTGGTAGGGGCGGTTCGCGAACCGCCCCTACCTCCGCCGCGAAGATCGCAGTTGACCAGGAACGCACAATTCCTCTATTGTCTCCCAAGCGCAAAATCAGGCAACATATTAGGGATTCCCGCCCACGTGGGAATGGCTCTATGAACCTCGGCAAACCTGGAACAGCGCCGCCCGTCGCCGTCGCGGAGCAGCCTCAATTGCTGCGTGCCCTGGGCTTATGGGAAACCACGGCGATTGTCATGGGGATCATGATTGGGTCCGCCATCTTTATCGTTCCGGCGGAAGTGACTCGGGAAGTCGGCAGCGAACGCGCTGCCCTGGGCGTTTGGATCATCTCCGGAATCCTCAGCCTGTTCGGGGCGCTATCGTTCGCGGAACTGGCCTCGATGTTTCCCCAGGCCGGTGGCCAGTACGTCTATCTTCGCGAGGCTTACGGGCATCTGGTGAGCTTCCTCTGCGGCTGGACGTTTTTCCTGGCGGTGCAGTCGGGCGGTATATCGACCGTCGCCGTGGGATTCGCGCAATATCTTGCCGACTTCTTTCCGATCAATCCCGTGCAGCAGAAGCTGGCGGGAAGCCTCGCCATCGTGGTTCTGACCGCCATTAACTATCGCGGTGTGCGCGAGGCGGGTTGGCTCCAGTCCGTCCTGACCGGGGCCAAGGTCGGTGCGATGGTGGCCCTGGTGGCGCTGGGCTTCGCGCTGGTGCACGGTCATCCCGTGGGTGGCGTCGTGAAACTGCCCACGCCGGCCGGTTGGGGGTTTCTCTCTTCCTTTGGAGTCGCCATGGTCGCAGCCCTCTGGGCCTACGACGGCTGGAACAATGGCACGTTTGCGGCCGACGAAGTCAAGAACCCCGAACGCAACATCCCCTTGGGCCTTATGCTGGGCACCGGCGCGGTCGTGGTGATTTACATTCTCGTGAACCTCGTTTACTACCACGTGCTGCCGCTCGTGACCGTGGCTCAATCGCCGCGCGTCGCCGCGGAGGCCGGAACGCGCCTTTTCGGGCGAAGCGGCGCCCATTGGGTGTCGCTCGCCATCATCGTGGCGATGTTGGGCTGCGTGAATGGAATGATCCTGGCAGGTGCTCGAGTTTATTATGCCATGGCGCGCGACGGCCTCTTTTTCCGCTGGTGCGGCAACGTTCACCCCAGATTTCACACTCCGCATCTCTCTTTGCTCTTCCAGGCTGCCTGGGCAATCCTCCTCGTGCTGCTGGGAACTTACGAGCAGCTCTTCACCTTCGTAATCTTTGCAGGTTGGATCTTCTACGCGCTGGCAGCGCTGGGGGTTATCATCCTGCGCCACAGTCAACCAAACCTGCCGCGCCCCTATCGCGTCTCCGGCTATCCCTTGGTTCCTGCGATTTTCGTGCTGGCCGCTGCGGTTTTTATCTTGAACACCATTCTCGCTCGCCCGTTCGAGTCCGGCATCGGCGCCGGCATTGTAGCGCTGGGGATTCCGGCTTACCTGATTTGGAGAAAAGGGGCCTGACGCGCGGCTTCAGTTGTGGTGCGGGCGTCTCGCCCGCTGTCGCGCGGGCATCATGCCCGCGCTGAGATTTTCTGCACTTGGTCTTCTGCCACGTGCGGCTCTGCCGCCCTGCCTTGCGGAAAGGCTCTGCCTTTCCGGCCGCGCGCAACCCAATTCCCGGTTTCTCGGCGAGGCTGCGCCTTGCCGGGTTGAGGCGCAGCCTCAACCCGGAAACGAGGCCTGCCCCCCCCCGGAAAGGCGAAGCCTTTCCGCAAGACAGGGCGGCAGAGCCGCAAAATGCGGGAAAGCCTGATTATTGCGGAGGTGTGCAAACTGGAATGCAAGAAGCCGAGACGCGAGCGTCCTTCCCGCGCCGCGATGACGCGCCCAAGCCGCCCGCGCTACCTATGCCTCACTCACTCGCATCCTTGGCGGCTTTCTTTACCTTCCCCAGGAGTTCGTCCGCTTGCGATTTCCACGAACTTTGCAAGGCCGCCGCCTTGCTCAGCGCTTCGATGGCGCCGTGGTGGTTGGCCGGGTAACCGGATTCATAGGCGTATCCCAAGTAATACAAGGCCTGGGCCTGCAATTCGGGATTCACTTCCAGCAAATCCGCCGCCGTCTTGAGGTCCTCGATCGCCGGCCCCAGCTTCTTTGACTTCGACGTGGCCGCGCGCGTGAATTCAACATATCCCAGCGAAAGGTGGGCCATGCCCAGTACATTGTCCTGCGCTTGCTTGAACTGAGCGTCGGTAAGGGAGTCCGGCTTCTTCAATTGCTGCGCCAGTTCAATGGATTTCTTCGCATCCGCGACTGCCTTATCGGGGTTGGTGCGGCCGATGGAGTAGGCGTAAGCGAGAAAACTGTAAGCATCCAGGTTGTTAGGATCTGCCGCGACGGTCTTTTCACCGTACTCGATGGCCTTGTCCGGCTTATTCGACATCCGGTAGGCCGTGAAGTAATCGAAGTTGATCTGCCCCGCATTCTTGGCGGCGTCGTCGGGGAAGGCTTTCGCGAACTCGTCCAATCGCTCGATGCGCTTGTTGGGATCGGTCACCCGTGGGATAAGCTGGAGATCCGCGTAGACCACGTAAGCGAGCTCGTCCTTGGCCTGTGCGGCGTTCTCTTCGAGGGCTTTTTGCCAATCCGCGTCGCTGACGCTGGGGGGACGGGCGGGCTTGCTTTCCTCGGTGATCAGCCCGGGAGCCATACTGATGACGTCGAAAGCGCCATCGGTCACCTTGCCGGAGCCCACGTAGCCCTTCAACGTATTGATCGCCAGCATCACGTCTTTGTATTTCGTGGCCAAACCCTTCTCCCCGTATTCCACAACTTTGTCATAATTGTTCAGCTTCAGGTATGCCATCGTGTAATATTCATCGACGCATGGCATGAATTTGGCATCCGCGTGCGCCTGGGCATACTTATCCAGGGCCGCGATCTGTTCTTCTGGCTTCTCCGCGCCATTCACCGCCTGCATAAGCTCATCTTCCGGCGTGTTCGCCACATAGGGCAGACCAGGACAGACTTGTTGGGCTTGAAGAAGACCGGCAAAAAGCAGCAGGCCCAGAATAACCAGGGAAACAGATGTCTTGCGCATGGAATCCTCCAGTCGAATACGATATCCCGGTGTATGCTAGAACTTGATACATCAAGACGCGGAGAATTGCCAGTGAAAAATGACGGGCTCTAAACCACTGAGTCACTGAGTCACAGAGAATTGATAAGAGCTGGTATTCTCAGTGCCTCTGTGTCTCTGTGGTTCACACTGCCCTGAATCCCGAATCCTGCTGTAGAATAAAAGAAATCATCGAGGCTCTACGAAGGGAGCAGCATGGAACTTTTTTCCTGGGAAACTGTGAAGAAGGAAGTGCTCAATGAGAAGTTGGCCCGCAAGGTCATCTCGGGCGAGAAAATCACCATGGCGCAGATCTTCCTCGCCAAGGACGGCGTGGTACCGCTCCACCAGCACGAGAACGAGCAGATCAGTTCAATTGTGACCGGCGCCATGAGATTTGAGATCGAGGGCAAAGAGATCGTGCTCCGCGCCGGCGACGTTCTCTTCATCCCGTCCAACGTTCCGCATCGCGTGACGGCGCTGGAGGATTCCCAGGCGCTCGACGTCTTCAGCCCCATCCGCATCGATTGGCTGACCGGCAAAGACGACTACCTGCGGCGGTAGGGTTCTCTTGAATCTGAAACAAATCATGAAGTTACTTGCCAGAGGCATCCTGATCTCGGTCGTTTCTAACCTGCTCGCTACGCAAGCTCTCCGAAACGACCACAATGTGTTGCTCCGGCGTTACCGTGAAGACGAGAAGTTGACTTACCGTATGACAGGGATCAACGAGCGCTGGCATTATGAGATTCAAGCTGAGGGAATCGTCGAGAAGGACTCCGCTGGATTTTACTTCGAGGAGTATCGCTGGTCAAATCTGATTTCTGACGATCAGAAGGTCGAACTCCCCGCTGCCAGCCTGGATTTTCGGCAGCAGCTTACCCTTGATCCCAATCGCCATTCCGTGTTCCCCGATCTCAGCCGGATTGACCGCAGGCTGGTCGGGCCCGCCACTGACTTCATGAACTTCTACGTTGATTTGTGGCTGGCCGAAAAGACGGAGAAGCTCGCCCATGCCGGAGATCATTTCTATCTCAAACACGGCAAGCCCAACTCATGGGCGGATGGCCGCTATGTCCTGATCGGGGAAGACTCGATCGATTTTGATCTCAGTCTCGAGGACGTCAACCAATCGGAGAACACGGCCATCATCCTCATCCATCACGTGCCGCCCGAAAAGCCGGAGGTTCAACTTCCGGCAGGCTGGATGCACAAGCCTGTGGCGGATACAGCGAATAACTGGGTCCAAGTGCAGAAGATGCAAAACGGAAGGTATCTTGCCGCGGTCGGCAAGGAAACCTTCGACGTTGAAATAAGAACGAGCCTGACCGATGGGAAGATCCTGTCAGGCAAGATAGACAATCCGGTCCAAACAATCGGGCGCGAATGCACGGATGCCGCCTTGACTGAGTGCAGTGATCCCAAGCCCCATTCCATTAGAAGGCAAATCGCGATTCGCTTGGAACCATAGCCACTTCACCTAGCCCTGTCATTCCGAGCGCAGCTTCCACGATCCTTCGGCTCACCACCGTGCATGAATATGCGCGCAGCGCCTTGGAGTGCGGTAGCAGCAGCTATCGTCTCTTGACGGTCTCGACCCTGAAAAGTGCGCATACCGTCGCGATAGCTGTTATATACTCTGGTGTAAAATGCGTGTTAGGTGCCCTTTCCAGGACGTCCTCGGTTCCTCATCGTGTTTTCCAATCCTAATTGCGCCACCGCCCGCGCCTTAATCCCAGCCACACTCCAAGTGCTCGCCCCGCTCGGCGCGGGTCCAGCGGGACGGACCGCTCACTTTTTTTGCATTTTCCGCTGTTGCATTTTCCGCTTGACAAAGTCGCGGGCTTATGATAGCCTACCATGGTGGTCATGTCGTGGACACATTGTCGTAGGCGACCGTCTTTCCGCGACGAAGCGCAAGGCAAAGCGGAAGGGTCCCGCCGTGAGGGTAATGCAGGGAACTACAAAAAATGCAAAACAGGGGGAACGAAGCTAAGAAGTACTTGAAAACAAAGCACATCACTTTTTTGAATGCTGCAGATTATGCG
>Ga0187888_1002666_pt1 | contig 14893 bp, 11 predicted proteins | sample June2016WEW_7_40_FD_132987 | JGI IMG/M metagenome (GOLD analysis project Ga0187888, IMG submission 132987) | Peatland microbial communities from SPRUCE experiment site at the Marcell Experimental Forest, Minnesota, USA - June2016WEW_7_40 | ecosystem: Environmental > Terrestrial > Soil > Wetlands... | reverse complement strand
GTTGGTTCCTACAAGCTGCGCAAGAAACGTATTTTCAAGATGGCGCCGATCCACCATCACTTCGAACTGCTGGGCTGGTCGGAATCGAAGGTGATTGTGCGCTTCTGGATCGCATCGCTGGTCTTCGCGCTGTTTGCGCTGACAACACTTAAACTACGATGAAGGAAAATTTGTAATTGGTAATCTGTAATTGGTAATTTTTTAAGTCTCAAGACGAATTGGCAATGGAACGGGTTTAAATTACAAATTACCCAATTACCAATTGAACTCGATGGAACTCACGAACAAACGTGTTCTCGTGGTTGGTCTCGGCAAATCCGGCGTGGCCTCCGCGCTTTTTCTCAAGTCGCGCGGCGCCCGCGTTACGGTGTCGGATTCCAAGCCCGCATCCGAGCTTCGCAATGAAATCCTGCTCCTGTTGGAGCATGGGATCACGGTCGAAACCGGTGGTCATGGCGACCGCACCTTTCGTGGGCAAGACTTGATCGTCCTTAGCCCGGGTGTGCCCTTCGATACGCCGCAACTGGTGCAGGCACGCAATCTGGGAGAGCCGGTCATCGGCGAAATCGAACTTGCGGCGCAATTTCTGGCCGGTCCGATCGCCGCCATTACCGGAGCCAATGGCAAAACCACAACCACCGCATTGGCTGGCGAGATTATTGCCGCCGGAAAGTTCTCCACACTGGTGGGCGGTAATATCGGCACGCCGGCCATCAGCCTGGTGGATCAGGCTGGACCCGCGACCTGGACCGTGCTGGAAGTATCAAGCTTTCAGCTGGAAACGATCGTTGAATTTCGTCCTCGGATCGCGGTGATTCTGAACATCACGCCCGATCATCTCGATCGTCACAAGACCTTTGTCAATTACGTCGGCGCCAAAGCGCGCGTCTTCGAGAACCAACGTGCCGATGACTTCTCCATCCTCAACGCCGATGAACCCACGACCGCTGGATTGTCGGATCGTACCCGCGCGCAGTTGTTCTGGTTCAGCCGGAACAAGGAGGTTGATAAAGGAGGCTTTGCCCGTGGCATGCATATCTATTTCCGGGATGGCCATAGCGAACGCGAGATCATGCCACTTGCGGACGTACCGCTGAAGGGCGCGCACAACCTGGAAAATGTGCTGGCGGGAGTTTCCATCGGCATTCTTGTCGGTTGCCAGCCGGAACAGATCCGCCAGGCTGTCCGGAATTTCAAAGCCGTCGAGCACCGGTTGGAATTTGTGGCCAAGGTTGCGGGCGTGGATTACTACAACGACTCCAAGGCCACGAACGTAGACGCCACCATCAAGGCGCTGGAATCTTTCCCGGCGAATATTCTGCTGATTCTTGGGGGCAAGGATAAGGGCAGCGACTACACTGTGCTCACCGATTTATTGCGACAGCGCGTGAAGCGCGTCTACACCATAGGAGCCGCGGCCGCCAAGATCGAATCGCAGATTCAGGGTGCTGCCGAAATCGAACATGCTGAGACTCTGGAAAATGCGGTCAGACGCGCCAGCGAAGCCGCGGTGGCCGGCGACGTTATTCTTCTTGCTCCGGCTTGCGCCAGCTTTGATCAGTTTCAGAATTACGAACACCGCGGACGAGTGTTCAAAGAGACGGTGCAGTCGCTGGCGGTGTCTCGATCGACGTAGCGCCGTGGATGGAGGGATGGGCGTCTCGGCCGTCTGGCCGGGCGGGGGCGCCCGGCTCTCCACTTTCCATCAGCAAACTCTCTCCACTAGCAAACTCTGTTGAACCAACTCAGTTATCAGCCTGCTCAAAATCCAGGGCTGAAACTCCTCCATATGTGCTTGTCTCCGTGGTGAAATAGATTACTTATGGCCAAACGGGTCAGCGTCGATCGCTGGATGTTCACCGTGACCGCGATCCTGGTTTTTATCGGGCTGGTGATGATCTTCAGCGCCTCGGCGGTGATGGCCAAGGAGCGGTTTGGGTCAGCCTACGAGTTCCTGCTGAAGCAACTGGTATGGGCCGTTGCGGGACTTGCCGTGATGGTCGTGGCCATGAAGGTGGATTACAAACGCCTGCAACATCCGGCGCTGGTTTTCTCGTTTCTGGGCTCTACCACGCTTCTGCTCATCTCGGTATTTTTTCTTGATCGCGCCCACGGCACCCACCGCTGGTTTCACGTGGGTCCGGTTTCTTTGCAGCCGTCGGAACTGGCCAAGCCCGCACTCATCCTGTTTCTCGCGTGGTTTCTCGAAAACAAAACCAAGAGCATGGTCATGGACGACTGGCGGAATACGCTGATTCCCGCAGTGGCGCCCACCGTAATTTTTCTGGGGCTGATTGTTTTTCAGCCGGACCTCGGAACGGCCATTGCCTGCGCGGGCATTACCGCTTGCGTCCTGTTCGTGGCCGGCATTCGCCTGCGCTACTTCGGATACGCCTTTGCGGCCGCGCTCGTGCCGCTCTATTTCCTGATCTTTCACGTGTCGTACAGAAAGGACCGCATCCTGGCCTTTCTGAATCCCTACGCCGACCCCAAGGGGTTCGGCTTCCATATTATCCAGTCGCTGATTGCGGTCTCGACCGGCGGCGTGACCGGACTCGGGCTGATGGAAGGGAAGCAAAAATTGTTCTATCTTCCCGAACCGCACACGGATTTTATTTTCGCGGTCACCGCCGAAGAGTTGGGCTTGGTCGGAGCGCTCACCGTCATCATTCTGTTTGCGATCTTCCTCTGGCGCGGCACGCGCGCGGCGCTGCGCGCGCAAGATAGCTTCGGCCGCTACCTGGCCGTCGGAATCACCAGCATGATCGTGCTGCAGGCCTTCATCAACATCAGCGTTGTGCTCGGCCTGATGCCAACCAAAGGCATCCCGCTGCCGTTCGTCTCCTACGGCGGATCGTCGCTGTTTGTGACCCTGATGTGCGTTGGGGTGCTTCTGAACATCACGAAACAGGTGGAGTAGGCCACTCTCGTGAGAAGATGTGGCGATGATGGCCCGAGTCTGTCGCCGGCAATTCCCAGCTGATGTCAACCCCTTGTTTTCAGCAATGATTACAGATGTTAGGCTTCAGAGCGCAAGTGAGCTCTTGGCAACCGTTCTCTGAAAAGAACGGACAAAGATCAGCCGCGCAGAGTAGCGCGGCGGGAGAAAACCAGTGATTAGCAAACCAGTGATTAACAAAATGAACGTCTGCATGGCATTGATAGTCCTCCTCAGCGCGTCTGCTCTGTCCCAGAGCAAGGACAGTAGGATTGGCGATGACTACGCTAAGGCAGCACTGCGGGCGGTGATCTACACGAATGAGAGTGGCATAACTCCGGAGCGTGCCTCCTTCTTGATCGATGAGGCCGACGTGGAAGCGAGCACTCCTGCGGAAGAGGCTTCTCTTAAGGAACTAAACCGCATCTTGGGCGTCTGGATAAGGAGGCCGACTCAGGATAACCAAGTTTGCTACCAGGCTCTCAAAATCAACCTTAAGGCGCGTAACGGCGCTACACCCGAGGCGTGCAAGTAAAGTCGCATGCGGTCTCACCCGCCATTTAACTGTGGTTGGCTCGAGGGGATATCGCATGGGGTGGTAACGCGATCAACCTCGCTTTGATTGGGGCGGCCTGGGTAGTCGCCGACTCGATAGCGAGTCGCGAAAAGCAGGTCCAACTTCGGCAAGATCCAACAAGGGCATAGCTGGCGTAGCATCGCCAAAGCTGCTCATTGAGGGGTTGTGAGCGCTAACGCCTGTGGGTGTTGAAAACTCTTTTCACGGAATTTGACCGCGAAGCTCGTTCGTAAGTTGTTGAATGTTCGTTCGCAGAAGACGCTAGAATTCGCTGAAATTACTGCTTTGGTTCCTTTTTCAACAGCCACGCCTGTTTTCAACAGTTATCGTGCCCACACTGCTCTCCCAGCGCCAAAAAAACGAGCCGGAAAAATGCTCTCGGGCTCGTGAAATGACATCTTGAAGATGAAGGTGGATGAATGCACCCTGACAGTTTGCTTGGGTGAGCATCCTCAGACGCGACTCAGCAAACTCGCAAGTGTCCACATCCTTTCCTTCGTGGACACTTGCGATGACCATACCCCTTGTCAACACGGCCTACTCCGGACGCTTACTTCACTTCCGCCCGAGAGCCCACTACAAACAAGCGTGTAGCACAGTAGAACTCAATTCATCAGAAGGTGAATCGGAAACCGAACTCACCGCTGAAAGAATGGGCACATTCCGTGCAGCCCGGGTTATAGAAGCCCTTAACGGTGTTCAGTTCCGCCCCCGAGGTAGCAGTGTTGAAGAAGTCGTTTGCGAAGTTCGCCTTGTTGGTGAGGTCGAATGCCTGGAACATGAGCTGCAGATTACAGCCTTCACCGATTTTGATGTTCTTAGAAATGCGGGCATCCATCTGGAAGAACCGGTTGCCTCGCATGGTGTCGTAGCCGACCTGGTGACAGAGCCCCGCCGCCAGGCACGCCTGAGCCGCCGCGCCAGCAGCGGTGGTAGAGCCGCCGAAGCTAGTCGTGGGGTCATATGCGAAGAGGTTTGTCGGGGCATTGTTGTTAACGATCAGCGGCCGGGAATATCCGCTGCCAATGCCGAGCACGTCGTAACCCTGATTCAGGTCATACGGACGCGCACTGCCGAACTGCACGATGGGCGCGACCTCAAAGCCCCCCGGCAACAGAGCAGCGCCACTGACGCTGATGTGGTGACGCTCATCAGTAGGCGTTGGTCCGAAATCACGCGGATCCCATGGATTGCGCGGATCGTGGGGGTAGTTGCGATAGTTGGATGCTGTTCCGCCATAGCCATTGCCACTGCTGCCCGAATTCACAGACCAACCGTAGGCACGTGACAGCGTGTAAGTGGAATTCACACTGAAGCGCCGGCTCATGCGTTTACGGAAGGTGAAGTTCACGCCGTCATAACGGTCACGATTAGACGAATATTCGACCGTAATCCTGCCGAGCGCCGGGAGTCCCGCAGCGGCAAATGCCGCGGCGAGCGGACGTTGGCCGGTGGTGGGATCAATGAGATTGGTGGTCAGGCCCTTATCCTGATGCAGGTCAAGAACGTGGACATATTCAATCTCAACCACGGAGTTGGTGGTGACGCCCCACTGATATCCGGCATTCCACTGCTCCGAAACCGGGTTGCGATAATTGCCGTCCATGAGCCGACCGATGGACCCAGCGTCTAGGATCCCCGAGGGAGGGGCAATTGTGGGCAACGGATCGACGCCGAGGCGGTAGTTCGAAAGCTTAATATTGGTCCCAGGCACAGTGTCTGCCGAACTCAGTGAAAACACAGTCTGGAAAATGACCTTGTTGGCCTGCTGTTCCATGAACAGCGGAAGGTTCTGGAAGATGTTGCCGTAATACAGACCGTATCCTCCGCGCACGATGTGTTTCCCGGAGCCAGTCAAATCATAGGCAAAGCCCACCCGCGGGCTGAAGTCCTTGTTGTCGTCATGGGCCAATTTCGAGACCAATGAGGCGGCCAGCGGGCTGCTGTTCGCGATCTCCTTCAACTCCAGGAAAGTCGCACTGTTCGCGATGGAGTGTGTACCAACCAGGTTGAAGTCCTTGTCCCAGCGCAAACCGAGGTTCAATGTGAGCCGCTTGGTCACTTTCCAGTCGTCCTGGAAATAGAACCCAAGCATCTTGGTGGATTCAAGGAATGTCGGATCGCCATTGGCGATCGCCATGCCGGTGACGAGTCCAGGTGTCGCATAGGCCGCAGGCAGCGCAAGAATCGCGCTCGGCTCTTGGCCTAAGTCAACTTCGAGGGTGGGGTTGGATTCAAAATATCCGCCCATCTTCGGATCCCAGAGATAATCGACCCCGCCACTGAGAGTATGCCTACCGGCGGTCTTGGTCATGTCATCGCGCAACTGCCATTTGTGCTGGAATGACTGCTGCGGGACGTTGAGGTTGGTGCCGAAGGCCTCGCTGCCCGGGAAGGTGATGTAGGGAGCCCGGATCTTGCTGTCGATCAGGTTGTTCCAGTACTGGAAGCCAAAAGTGAAATTGTTGACCAAGGTGTTGGAAAGCACAGAGTTCAGTGTCACGTTTTCAGTCTGCATGTGATTTATGGTGTAATTGCCTGCGGTCAAATCAAAGAAACCGTTCGACTGATCGTTGAGGCCGTTATTCGCCTGGATGCTGGTGCTGACGTAGGCGCTATGGTGCTGGCTAAACTTCCAGTCCAGACGGCCGTTGTAGCGGTTTTCAAAGAACGGCGTCGGGATCACGGACGCTGGGATGGGTGGCGTGACAAACGCAGGCAGCAACGATGCGTGAGCCGCTACCAGACTCAGTTGCGTAAAGGCGTCCCCGCTCTCAGGGATGCTCGTGTGCTCCCGCTGCCGCTCGAAGGCGAAGAAGGCGAAGACCTTGTCCTTCTTGACTGGCCCCCCGATCGAGCCACCAAACCACTGGCGACTGTAGGGAGGCTTCGTTCCTGTCTTGGCCGAGAAGAAGTCGATCGCATTCAGCTCCTCGTTACGGAAGAAACCAAAGCCGGAACCGTGAAAGCGGTTGGTTCCCGCTTTTGTCACCATGTTGATGGCGGCGCCCTCAGAGCGACCGTTGGCTGCCGAGAAGCGTTGCGTGCTGACAATGAACTCCTCCACCGATTCCAACGGAAGTTGCTGGACCGGACCGCCCACTGTGCTGTCCTTATTATCGATACCGTTCACCGTTACGTTTATGTTGCGGCCGCCCAGACCGTTGACGGACAGAATGGCATATCGGTTCTTGGTTGGATCATAAGAGTCTGTCGCCTTTACGCCGGGCGCCAGATAGGCGAGATTGGCCACATCGCGGCCCAACATTGGCAGTTCTTCAACCTCGGCCAATGAAACGTCTTGACTGACACTGGTTTTCTCTACGTCGACCAGTTGTGCCGCGGCGGTGACCTCAACCACTTCACCAGCGGTGCCAGGGACCAATGTGGCGTCGGCTGTCGCGGTACGGCCCACTGTGAGCACCACAACTTGCGACACGGTAACGAACCCCTTCTGTGTGATCTTAACTACGTAGTTGCCTACGGGAAGCAGTTCGAAGCGATAAAGACCCGCGTCGTTGCTTCTTGTGGTTCGTACAGCACCTGTTTCACTGTTAGTGGCGGTCACCTCGGCGCCAACCACCACTGCTTGCGTTTTGTCGACAACCGCTCCCTGGATGGTACCGTCTGCGGTGGCTTGGGCGAACAGATCTCCGCTCCCCACGGTCAACAGGCAAACGGCAACAAGAGCTAGATATACGCAGGTTCTCATTTGAGTGCCCTCCTTGGAGATGGCAAAATATCAATCGCAAAGGTTAGTCTTGCAATCCTCTATCCCGATTGGATTACTAGGGTTCCTTGTAAGCGTGCACGGTTTGAATCTCTGAGCCATGCAGAATGGCTCGCGTCAGGACACACATCCACTGCTCAATTCGAATTTGCCGAAGCACTTTGGTGACCATAACAGACAAACATCTGGGCACCTCTTTTCATATACTTACAAGCAACGGCGGCTGCTTTTGTATGAAGAATGGAATGCGCCGGAAGTGTGGAAATACGGAATTTGGTATTAGAAAAGGTAGTGCGCGACTCGGCGCTGGAACTGCAGGCTTCGTCGGACTGGGAGGGATCTCTCGCGGACGCCGAGGGTTTGCATTTCCAAACTTCAAGTTTCTCCCAGACAAGTTGAAACTGGTTTTGGCTGCGGGTTTGGAACTGCCCCGAAAAACTCGTACATCGCCCCGGGAAAGTCCGCGCATCTAGTAGACTGTTCATTCCGTTGCAGTGGAAACCAGGGCCCTTAGACGCGGAATCGCTTCCAAGTTCTACTTGAGGTTCCGTCCCTAGGAGAGTCGCTTTGTTCAATTGGTCTGGCTTGCATGTTCGTGGTTCAACACACGATCAGTGGTTAAGGGGAATGGGTGATCTCCGCAAAGTCCGGCCAGGCCTTACTGTTGTAACAGCCCGTGGCTGTTGAAAAACTCTTTCAAGGGAATTTCACCAACGAAATCCGTTCGCAAGTTATTGAATGTTCGTTTGCCGTAGACGCTGAAATGCACGGAAATTACTGCTTTGGTTCCTTTTTCAACGCCACGCCCCATTGCACTAACAACGTTCTACGCTCCTGCCTCTTTCTCCATCGCGAGCAGTTGCTCTTTGCGCTCGATGCCCCAGCGGTAGCCGCCTAATTCGCCGTCTTCGCGGATTACTCGATGGCAGGGGATTGCTACTGCTACCGGGTTGGTGGCGCAGGCTCGGGCTACGGCTCGGGTGGCTTTGGGCATGCCGATGTTTTTCGCCACGGCGCTGTAGGAGCGGGTTTCTCCTCGGGGAATTTTTTGCAGCGCTTCCCAGACTCGGCGTTGAAACGCGGTCGCCCTTATGTCGAGCGGAAGGGAGGGATTAAGCTCGTGTCCTTGAATGAGGCGGGTTAGGTTCTCTCGCCATTGGGACATGGCGGCATCGTCGCGGCGGCGAACGGCGAACGGAAACTCGCGCATCAAGCCTTGTTGGAGCTGCTGCTCGGAATCGCCGAACTGAATGGCGCAGATGCCCTTGTCGGTGGCGGCGATCAGCATGTGTCCAAGAGGCGAGCCGGGCTGGCGGACGATGGTATAGCGAAAGATGGTGTAGCGAACGACGGCGGCCACCGCGCCTCGGCGGTACTTTTCCGGGGTCATGCCTAGCTGCGTGGCGGTGCGCTCGTAGAGACGGCTGCTGGAGCCGTATCCGGCGGCGTAGAGGGCGGTGGTTACGGAGTGGCCGGCCTGTAGGTTTTGTTTCACTTGTCGGAGGCGGCAGGCGTCCATGTAGGCCTTGGGCGACACGCCGAGCACCGATTTGAACGTGCGCTGCAGGTGGAAAGGACTGCGGCGGAATTCTTTGGCGAGCAGGCTGAGCGTCAATTGACCTTCGATGTGCTGCTCTATGTAGCGGCAAATCGACCGCACCAGCGCGGATTGAGGGTTCCCGTCCACCGCCTTCGGACGGCAGCGCAGGCAGGCGCGATAGCCGGCCTGCTCGGCTTGGAGGGCATGATCGAAAAAGCTGACGTTCTCGCGGCGCGGGCGTTTGGCGGGACACGACGGACGGCAGAATATGCCGGTGCTGGAAACGCCGAAAACGAAGGTGCCGTCGAGGGAGCCGTCGCGCCCGACGACGGCTTGCCAGCGGCGGGCGTATATTTGAACTGCCTTTGGCACGGCGGTTGGTTGCGGAGTTCGTTTCATCGGTTCTTCTTCTGAAAGTATCGCATTGGTGGCCATGCCAGTAACATAGGGCAAGTCGCGCCGCGCGGACTATCCGAATGTTGCGGTCAAACGAATTTTCCCAGCGACAAGAGGGCATCCCTCCAAAGGCCTTGGCTGGCGCGGGTTTCGGGGCGACTGGTTCGAGCGAACTAGCTTGGGAGAACGGCTTGAGTACGATGGTTTGGTTACTCATAAAGTGCAGATGCTTGCATCCGCGGGCCCGGCCCAATTCCGTCTCCGCCTACTAACTCCGTTTACAACACACACTTACACTACCCTTTTCGTATGGTTTCACGGGTGCAGTGCTCCTTTGTGAGGTCCGGTGTGTATGCGACGAGCTGGGGGCGAACTTTGACTGTCATTCGCAGCGCTGAGTGCGTAGCGGCTCTTAAAACGACGACACGGCCAGCGGTCGTCCTGCCGCTGCTGGTGATTTTGTTCATCGTCTCCTACGGCATCCTGACCATGCTTGTTTTCGAGCAGGGTAAGACCATCGAATCGCAGCGCGGTTTAATCCGCGAGATGTTGAAGGACAGTACCCAACTTGCCACGCTGAAAGGCAAGCTGGCACGCGACGACAGCAAGCGGTCGCAGGACAAGGCGTCTGCGCCGGCGGAGCAGAAAGACGCGGATTCCGGCAATCCTGCGGCAGGGGCAAAAGGAGCGGACAAAGAAACAAAACGACCCGGTAAATCGGACCACTCCACGAAGCAAGCTCCCCGGAGGCCGGCCGCGGATATGGAGGATGTGCGGCGCTGCACGCGGGTGATCTAGGGTCGACTAGCGTGAGGTTGCGGATCAGCGAAAGCGGTTCGGGTTTTAGATTCAGATTTTTTAGATCCAGATTGTTTTGGACCCAGATTGTAAAAGTAAGAAAAGAAGCGGTTCTGTGAAACGCGGCCTAATGTGGTGGCCACAAAGTGAGCGAGACACAATCATGAAGACCCTGGCCCTAGCCCTCATCCTGTCTCTTCCTGTTCCCAGGCTGGCACCACCAGCCCAGATCTCTCCCACCGCCAGCCAGCAACCGGCAAAGAAAAAGGGCGGACAATGGTACTTCGCCGCAACCGGGCACGCTGTGTATTGCTACGGACCGGTGGTGACCTTGCCCCAGGCGCGAGGCGGCTTGGTGAAAGTGGCAACCTTTTGCCGTGGCGATCAAACCATTGTGCCGCTGAAAGATTAGAAGGTCCTACCGCTCTGCACCCGCCGTTTTACAGATATTTCTCTCAACAGGCTGCGGAAAAAGTCTAGCTTCGCGCCCCAGCCCCTGAAGGGGCGTGTGATTGCGAAAGATTACGGCATCGCGAAAGCGATGCCCTGATACGCAACGTTAGTTTTTCCGCAGCCTGTAAACTCGTGCCCTTCTAAACCCCGCTTTGATCGGAGTTTTTCCGCATCCTGGTGAAGATATTTCTGCCGCCTTAACGAAGCTCAGACACGGGCGAACGTAGCGCGGTATATTTAGAAGGAATTATTTATTCCAGGGAAGGGCTGCGCGCATGGCTATCGTTTCCCCAACCACCACGCGAGTTTTGAATTCCAGTCTGGCGCAGAGGATCATGGGCGCCGACGAAGCTGCGGCTCTCATTAAGTCCGGCGACCAGGTCGGCATGAGTGGCTTCACCGGCTCTGGTTATCCCAAGGCAGTTCCGATTGAGCTGGCACGCCACATAGCCGATGCGAACTTCCGCGGGCAGAAGTTTCAGGTCAGCGTCTTTACAGGGGCTTCCACCGGCCCTGAGCTGGATGGAGCGCTGGCCATGGCGGGAGGCATCCATCTGCGCCTTCCCTATCAGTCCGATCCAGAAACCCGCAAGCGAATCAACGCCGGCGAAATGGACTACATGGACATTCACCTCAGCCATGTCGCTCAGTTCGTGGAATATGGATTCCTCGGCAAGCTCGATGTCGCGCTCATCGAAGTCACCGCTGTACTGGAGGACGGGCGGCTGGTGCCCAGTTCATCGGTCGGCAACAACAAGACCTGGATCGACCAAGCCGAGCGCGTGATTCTGGAGGTCAACTCGTGGCAGCCGGCTGCGTTGGAGGGCATGCACGACATCTACTACGGTCTCGAGCCGCCACCGAATCGCGGGCCGATTCCACTGGTGCGTCCCGGCCAACGCATTGGCACGCCATACCTCGAATGTCCTGCGGAGAAGGTCGTCGCCATCGTGCTCACTGATTCTCCCGACCGCAATAGCGCCTTCAAAGCGCCCGATGAATCTTCCCGGCGGATCGCCGGCCACATCCTCGAATTCCTCAGCTGGGAGGTGCAGAAGGGCCGTATGCCGGCGAATCTGCTCCCGCTGCAATCCGGGGTCGGCAACATCGCCAACGCGGTTCTCTTTGGGCTTGAGGAAGGCCCCTTTGAAGGACTGACTTCCTACACGGAAGTCATTCAGGACGGCATGATTCGTCTGCTGAAGTCGGGCAAATTAACTGTCGCCTCGGCCACGGCATTCTCGCTTAGCCCCGCGATAATGACCGAAGTGAATGCCGAGATGGCCAACTACCGTGAGCGTATCGTTCTGCGCTCGCAGGAGATTTCAAATCATCCCGAGATCATTCGCCGCCTCGGCGTAATCGCCATGAACGGCATGATCGAAGCCGACATTTACGGCAACGTCAACTCGACGCATGTCATGGGATCGCGCATCCAGAACGGCATTGGCGGGTCAGGTGACTTCGCCCGCAATGGATATCTATCGATCTTTATGGCCCCATCGACCGCGCAGCACGGGACCATCTCGACCATCGTTCCCATGGTGTCGCATGTCGACCACACCGAACATGACGTGCAGGTCATTGTCAGCGAGCACGGACTGGCGGATTTACGCGGACTCTCGCCGCGTCAGCGGGCGCACCTCATCATCGAGAAGTGTTCCAGTCCGGACTACAAACCTTTGCTCCTCGACTATCTCAACCGGTCGGAGCGGTTGTCGTATGGCAAACATACGCCGCACCTGCTCACCGAATCGCTGGGCTGGCACAACCGTTATCTGCGCAGCGGGAAGATGCGTTCTCAGGAAGAGAACTGAAGAGTAGAGCAGGGTTCATAAAACCGGTCTAACTCCAGGCATCTTGCAAATTACCGAGTTGACCTACTGCTTCGCTGACAATCTCCCGCGGCATGCCAAAGCGCTGTTCAATTGCGACAATCAACTCGTCGCGATTTGACAACGCATGCACGGTCGATTTGTCGCCTTCCGATTCAACCAGTGTCAAATTGTGAATGAGGACGGAACGGCCCGGATAGAATCGCACCAGCAAAACCGAATTCAGGAACGTTGCATCGGCAGAGAACGATGCCGCGATCACCTTACTGAAATCTTCAATCGTCTTGGCCGCCGGCTTCGCCAGATAACCGTGGCGCAAGACTCCACCACGATACAGTTCAAGGCGCGAACAGCCGTCTGCGTCTTGTGGCTTCAGCACATAACGATCCCGGCCTAATGTGGTTTCATAGTCCGTCGCTAAGTCACGAGGAATTGGCTCCAGCAGCGGGGCGGGGTAACCCGTGTCTGCCAGATACTCTCGTCCTTCAATCGTAATTATGTTCAGCGCGTGAACTTGCGGAGTCTTCATGTCTGAAGCGCATAATTTCGCTTCGTATCCCAGGCTGCGGAGCAACAGATGGAAATGGTAGTTATTGAATAGCAGGTGCCGCCGAAATGGTACTTATCGATGCCATCGAGATAGAGTCGAATTGGCGGCAGGTTCACCAGTCCGAGGCGCTTGCGGTAATAAAGCTTGGAAATATTTTCGAAGGGAATTCGGGTGAGGTGGGCTGCCAGCAACTCACGCAGGGCCTCCAGGCTGGGTTTTCTTGGCGCGACTCCCAAAATTGCCAAGTAGTGAGCGCGGAGTTCCTCAGGCAACGACGCCAGTGTTCGGTCAGCTTGCATTGGCGATGAAATTATCATTCTCTCAACGCTTGCGGGTTGCAAGTGGTCTTCCTTGCCCCGTTCGGACCCAAGCGCCCGACCATTTCGAGCTACTCTCGCTTCAACATCTCGTCGATAGTCACGATATCAGCTAACCCGGAGCAGCCGTAGATTACGGGTAGAATGCGATCTGCCGGGTAAGCCCGTCGCCATTGCGCTACTCGCTCCGTTCCTGCCCGATAAGCCGGAAGATACATTCGGCCCAGTAATGGATGTTGACCCCAGGCGCCAGAAAGCTTGTCGGCGCGCTCTTCGGTGACCAGGAAATCGCGACGAAGAACCGGCGCCACTTTTTCGCGCTGCATTTTTTCTCCCCAAGTTAGATACGACGACTGATTCTTGGCATCATCCTGCAGTAACGCCAGCAGTACGCCGATCTGCAAATCTTCGTCGGGTAGTTGCTCGATTTCGGTTACGCCATGAGCGATTAGAGTGGCATTGTTCGCGAGTCCCTCGAACAGGGTGGCGGCGCGAGTGTTCATGGTCAATACCGTGGCTTCGAAGCCGGCTTTCCCGCGGACATAGTGATCTTGCAAGTAGGCAAAGGTGGTGACGTGCCCGGGCACAACTTCGTGGCTCACCAGTTGCTCGAACTCCGGAACGGAGATTTGCAACGACGCGTTGATCTCGTAAGTGGCTTCGTATTTCGGACTGCCATCCGCGTTCCGCGCGCGACCGATGTAGTTCATCGAGCCCGAAAACCATGCGTCCTTGATGGGCAGGAATTCAATGTTGGCCCGTGGTACGGACAAGAGATCCTGGGGAAGATAGGGCAGTAAGTTGGCCGCGCTTAGTCGGTCAAAGTGGGCAATCATGGCCGCGCCCAGAGCACGGACAGAAGCCATGGGAACCACCCGATCGCGCCGCCAGGCATCGACCGCCCCGAGAAGGCCGGCAGAACCGGAGGTTGAGTAACCGGCGCGGCCCAACAATTCGGCAACACGCTCACGTTTCGCTTCCGGCATAGAAGGTTCCGGTGGCCGGCCCGTCGAGGACTCAACACACCGGGCGTAGGGAACCGGCTTGCCTTTGCCGAGCACTTCCATGGCTAGGTCCCACATCGTCTCCAGGCAAAGCGACAGGCCTTCGAGATACTGACGGCGCATGCCGTTGCTTTTTCGAGCATCAATCTTGCGGGCCTCGTCGCTCAGTCCGGCGATGGCTTTTGGCAAATCCACCTGACGCAGGTACTCTTCCACCGCCTGACGATCGACGTTCTTGCCGGAAACGCCGCCCGTCTCCCGCACCCGCGCCGCCGCCGGATTCGTGTAGGCCGGCGGCAGCGGTTCGTCCGAGAACCACGAGTCGGCGATGAATCGTCCCGTGCCCGAGGCACACATGACATCGCCGCCCCAAAGCGTGTCGATGCCGAGAACTGCGTCTGCGACAAATCGTTCTATCGAGTCCATGCTGATCTCCTTATTCTTATTCTTCTTCTGTGGAAACTTTCTTCAGCGAGCCAAACCATATATACAGACAAAGTCCAATAAACAGCAGCGCGGAAACGCTTTGCGACACCGTATTGTTGGCGTAGAAAGGCGTCTGAATCCACTCTTCCTTGAACTGCGGCAGCACGCGCAGCGCCGCCCCAATCACCCCGCCGAGTGCGCCGCCCGCCATCAAGCCGCCGGCAATGATGATGCCGCGCTCACGGATGGTCTTGCCGTGCTGGCCGCCAACTTTCTCCCCGCGCTTGTTCACAAGATGCGAGAGGAATCCGCCGGCCAAGATCGGCGTG
>Ga0187888_1002658_pt1 | contig 14912 bp, 12 predicted proteins | sample June2016WEW_7_40_FD_132987 | JGI IMG/M metagenome (GOLD analysis project Ga0187888, IMG submission 132987) | Peatland microbial communities from SPRUCE experiment site at the Marcell Experimental Forest, Minnesota, USA - June2016WEW_7_40 | ecosystem: Environmental > Terrestrial > Soil > Wetlands... | reverse complement strand
TCATCGACTACCTCGGCCCGCTGGCCCGCCACGCGCTGAAACCCAGGCTCCAGGACTTCGAGAACCAGTTCCGCCAGGCTCAGGCCAGCGGCGAATATCCCCAGGACCGCGAGATCATCACTCAACTCGACAATATCACCTCCCTGCCCGTGCCTGTGCCTATGCCTATGCCTGTGCCTGCGCCCGCCGCCCAGGCCGTCGAGGGCTGATCGGGCCAACGAACGAACGAGCGGATGCTGGTTCCGAGTCGAGCGATCCGAGAGAGCGAGCACGAGGCATGCCCACAGCCCCAGCAATCCGGATTATCGTGCTTGGCACGGGCGACTTCGCCCTTCCCATGTTCGATCATCTCTGCGACACGGGACATCAGGTTGTGGCCCTCTTGACCCAGCCCGATCGGCCCCAGGGACGAAAGCAGGAGCTGATCCCCAGTCGGATCAAGCAATCGGCCCTGGCGCGTGGGATCGCGGTCCTTCAGCCCGAAAACGTCAACGCCCAGGAGAGCCTGGGGCAGATCCGCCAGCTCGGCCCTGACCTGCTGGTGACCGCGGCCTATGGCCAGATTCTCTCCCCCGACTTGCTGGCGATTCCCACTTTGGGCGGGATCAATCTCCACGGTTCGATCTTGCCCGTCTACCGCGGCGCTGCTCCCGTGGCGCGGGCCATCCAGCACGGCGAGACCGAGACCGGCGTCACGGTCATCCGGATCACGCCCCGGATCGACGCCGGCGGCATGATCGCCGTCGCCCGCACGCCGATCGGCGCCGATGAGACCGCGGGCGAGCTCGAGCACCGCCTTGCCGTGCTCGGCGCTCCGCTCATTGCCCAGGCGATTGCGGACATCGCCGCAAACTCCGAGCGGATCACTATCCAGGATCGCTCCAAGGTGACCCGAGCCCCCAAGCTGAGCAAGGAAGACGGCCTCATCGATTGGTCTCTGCCCGCGCCCGCCATTCACAACCTCGTCCGCGCCATGCAGCCATGGCCCCTCTGCTCCACCACCTGGATCTCCAAGGACCCGTCCTCGAAGGGCCCTCTACGTCTGATCATCCACCAGACGCGACCGGTCGAGAGCCCCGAACAAGGACCGCCCGGCACCGTCGTCGAAGCCGGCGCCGACCGCCTCATCGTCGCCGCCGGAGCTGCCGCCGTCCGCCTGCTGCTCCTCCAGCTCCCGGGCAAGAAGCCGGTGTCCGCCGCCGACTTCCTGCACGGCCACCGCGTGCTCCCGGGAGACGCGATGCAGTCCTGAACGGACCTTCATTTTTTTACACAAGGTGTCAATGCAAGCGGCATGCGGAGAAATCGGGAAACTTCCGATCGGGCGGCTGGGTATGTTGGTAGAGCCCCTGTGAGCTCATGGATCGACGAGGATCCGGGCGGGGCAGGAAAAAACGGGTGCAAGGGAAATGACATCGGAACCCGACGGGATCATGCCCGACCAGCGGAAGCCGGGTGTCCTGGCCGCACGTCTGCTCATCGGGCTGATCGTCCTCATCTGTGCCGAGGTGTTCTCGGGCGCCTCCCTCCAGATCGGGCTCTGGTAGCTCTGCCTCGCGCTCTTGTACGGGGTCTCGTATTTCAAGTTGCGACCCGAGGGCTTGCCCTCCGTCCGTGTGCAAACTGCTCACACTCGTCATCTACGCACTGGTCATCCTCGGTCTGCGGCTGCACAGTCCTCGGGAGCCCCTGCCCGTCGATGTGGTCGACGTCGAACCCCGCGAGTTGAGACTGGCCATGGCGGTGTTCGCCTGGGTGATCGGCCTGGGATTTGTCTTTTCGTTTGTTGCGCGTCAACCCCTCATCTTCGTCCCGTTCGTTCTGAACAGCGTTGTCTGGACGTTCCTTGGTTTTTGGTTTCCTCCTGACCGCAATCGCCCTCTGGCAGGGTGTCAGAGAGTACCGCAACCCACGGGCTGGAAGCCAGGGCCTCAACAAGGAGAATCGCGGTTTTCGGGAACTCCAGCTTGCCACCGAAAAAAATGCGCTTGATGATCCAAATCCCTGCGTTCCTTGAGATCCTTATCTCTTGTTTTCTCAGATCGAATGAGGTAAGATTCAGTCGGTGGGCAAGCCGGCCAGGTGGGGCTCCTAGAAACCGTAGCCCTTCTGGGTGGAGAACTGAAGGGAAGCTTGCCGGGCTGGTCGAGCGTATGCCGAATGTTTCGCCCACATGGTCTGCAGGGCGGACGGATTCCGCGAAGGGCCGAACTCAACGCCCGGGACTTCGGGCCGGATGAAGAGATGCTCCAGGCGCTGATGCGCGGACTCTTGGGTGCCCGTGAGCACACTCCCGAACCTCGAAACCCGGTGATCGTGGCTCTCATTTCTCAAGGCGTTCAGGTCTGCCTCCAGTCTTCCTTCGGCTGGTGACGGATCGATACGTCGCCGTAGCCCGCAAGGCCAAGCGTCAAGTAGGGGAATGCCTCCCACGGTAGGTGCAACTGTCTTGACCCGGCATACCCAAAAAACGGCTTTCCGTTTCCCCCAGGGTGATCCTTGGGGGTTTTTCTTTTCCTGGGGCCGACTCCTCCATTCGGCGCAAGGGGCCATCCAAGTTTCCCTGGTACCAGCAAGTGGACGGCCCCTTCCGTCTTCCCTTCCTAATCCTGATCCTGATCTTGATCATCATCCTTCTCTTGCTCGTCGGTGCATTGTCATGAGCCTTGTACAAATAGATTGGCAGAGGGTAAGAGGAAGATTACGATCAAGATCAGGATCAGGATCAAGGTCAAGATCAGGATTGTTGTGGACCGGAAGTTTGTTTGTCGGACTCGCCCTGGGGGCGCCGGGCGGTTTCCCGGGCAGGGAAATCCAGGCCCAAACTGGCACGCGCCGACCAAGCGGGGAGCCGATATTCCCTTTCTGCCAGCCGGTCCAGCCGCCTCGCCCGGTTCAGGTCATGGTGCACCGAGCTCTGGCGCGGCAGGCTCCCGAGAACACCAGCCCGGCGATCACGATGTGCATCGCCGATGAGCTGGAGTGGGTGGAGATCGACGTGAGGCTGAGCAAGGATGGCATTCACGTCTTGGCCCACGACGATCAACTCGACGGCAAAACGAACGGACGAGGACGGGTCAGCGACTCGACGGTTGAACAACTTCATGCGCTCGATGCGGGCTCCTGGTTTGCCCGGAGGTACGCAAACACCCGGCTCCTCACGCTCGCGCAGGCACTGGAGATCGCCAAGGGCCGCATCAACTTATATCTCGATCGCAAGCAGGCGGACGCGGAGAAACTCGTCGCCGATGTCCGTGCCGCCGGCATGACACGGAAGGAAATGGCGGGCATTGCGTGGTTCTCCATCGCCGGGAGCGCATTGAAACCTGTACGCGGCGACTGTCACACGATGAGGTTCTCCTTCCTCCCGGCCTCATCTTCGAGAGGATTGAATCAGCCAAGTGCCGCACGTCCTCGCGACACCGCGTGTGAGCGCTGGTGGGACGGGAGGGGCTCTCTCTTGACTTGGCTCAAAGTGGATTGTTGTGTTATTATGTCCAGGATGGCAACAAGTGTCTTAGATCGGGTGAAGCATGTCTGTCCAAATGATCGACTTGCTACCTGCTCTTTACGAGCGGGATGAAACGGCTTGGCTGGAGGCTATGGCCGAACTGGCCCGCGACGGGCGGGCCAAGGATCTCGATCTTGGCCACCTCGCGGAGTACCTGTTCGATATGGCGCGGCGGGATCGGCGGGAAGTGGAGAGTCGCCTCGCAGTATTGCTAAGTCACCTCCTGAAGTGGACCTATCAACCCGATCATCGGGCGCGAGGCTGGAGAGCCACCGTGATCGAACAAAGGCAGGAATTGAACCGGCTTGCCGGCCGCGGTGTGCTCCGGAATCATGCCCAGGAAGTTCTCGCCGACGTCTACACAGAGGCGGTTGAGCGTGCGGCCGCGGAGACAGGGGCAACGCGCATCCTCTTCCCGGTTGACTGCCCCTACACGCTCGACCAGTTGCTCACGGTCCAGTTGCCCGAGGCCGAGGCCTGAGCTGGCGCTGCAGCAGACCGGCCCACGGATGTCGGCTCCGGTCTCATCGAGGTTGGTCTCGCGGGACTGGGGCATTGAAAATGGTGAACGCGAATCGCTCGAGATTCCGCGGGTGATGAGGAGCTCGGTTCGGCGTGCTCAGGAGCCGGCGCGGGCCGCGGCCAGCCGCGCGACGAAGGCCGAGTGCTCCGTCGTCGCCAGCCCGCGGTCGAGGATCTCGCGGAGCCGGCGGGTGTTCCCCTCGATCAATGCCCGGGGATCCAGCCAGAGCCCGGGGAAGGATTCCGAACGGAATATGCCTTCGGAACCGGACGGCAACTCGACGAGACGTCCCTCGCGCAGGAAAAACCAGAGAACTTCGTCGGGGTCAAGCGCACGGACAACGTACTCGAGAACGCCAGCGCGCTCATAATCGTCGAACTTGGGACCGAGATCGGTGAAACGGGTTGTATGAGAGACTTCGACGATCAGTTCGGGAACCCCGCGGACGAACCGCCGGTCGGTCTGGGTACGCCCGCCGTACTCGGGCAAGATACGGAGCTGCACATCGGGCTGTGGCTCTCGCCTGACATCAAGCACGGTAGATGCGTTGTCCAGGACATCAACACCAGGGGTATTCTCTTGATAGTAGCTCAGCCACACGTGCGCCGGTATCGTGGCGCGCCCATGTTCAGGACCGACGGGGCTCGGCATGTGGACAACTCCGTTGATCAGTTCCGCGCGAGTGCCGTCAGGCATCTGCTCGTATCGCTCGTGGAACGTCGCCTGGTCGAGGCGTTGCCCTTCTACAAGGGGAGCAAGAGTCGCGGTACGCACGGATCGCTCTGTCGTGCTCATGGATGGCACCCTCCTCATGCAGGATATGGCCCCGCAGACAGACGGTCAACTCGAGCCCGGATGCCGCGCCAGCTCGTGTCGCTGAGCGGCCTTTTTTTTCGTAAAATGGGAGCTTACAGAACGGGCTCGGCTGCGGAGGCAGCCCGAAAATCGACCCGGCCAGACCGAGCTTCCTGCATTTTGGAGGTTGATACGGTTGATCGAGAGCCCTACTGCTGCGGCGCGGCGGCTGATCTTTCTGGGAACCGGAACGTCCACGGGCGTTCCGGTCCTGGGGTGCGATTGCTCGGTCTGCACCTCGCGCGATCCGCGCAACCAGCGGACCCGGCCCAGCGTGCTACTGGCTTTCCCGGCCGGTAATCTGCTCATCGACACGACGCCCGAGATGCGGATGCAACTGCTCCGCGAGCGGGTGCGGCGGGTGCACGCGATCGCCTTCACGCATCACCATGCCGATCATCTGTTCGGACTGGACGACGCTCGCTTGTTTCCGAAGTGGATCGGCGGTCCGGTTCCGGTCTTCTGCGAGCAGGGGACCGAAGAGTGCATCAAGCGTGTCTTCTCGTACGCTTTCCACGAAGGCACCGAGCACTGGCCGGCCGGCTTCGTGCCCAAAATCCAGTTCGTGAGAATTCAGCCTGGAGTGCCGTTCGATGTGCTTGACCAGCAGGTCATGCCGATCCGGCTCGATCATGGCCCGTTCACCGTGCTGGGCTTTCGCGTGGGCAACCTTGCCTACTGCACCGACGTCAACCGCATTCCCGACGAAAGCTGGAGCCTGCTGGAGGGGCTGGACACGCTGGTTCTGGACGCACTCCGGTTCCAGCCCCATCCCACGCATTTTTCGCTGCAAGAGGCACTTGCCGTGATCGAGAGGCTGAAACCGCGCCGAACGCTGTTCACTCATCTTTCCCACGATCTGGATCACGGCCCCACCGACGCCATGCTTCCGGCGAACGTGAGTCTGGCTCACGACGGGCTGGGCGTGGAATTCTAGGCTCGGGGTGGATAGAGTACACAGAGTTCATGGGTTTCGATCCAGTAGCCGAGGGTTGTCTGGGACCGATGCCCGCCTGCCAGGCCATGCAACGCAAAGCAAGGCTGGCGTTTTGAGCCGTGAGGAGTAAGACGCCCCATGTCTCCCGACCCCAACCTGATCGAACGCTTGGAACGTTACGGGCAAGGACACTTGCTGGCGTGGTGGAGCGACTTGACCGATGCCCAGCGGGTGCGACTTCAGGCAGAGATCGCGGCGATCGATTTTGACCAACTGATCGGCCTGATCGGCGATCTGATTCGAGGGGAATCCGCGGCGGCGGTCGAGCCCGATCGCGTCCAGCCGATCGAGGTGATCCGGCAGCCGCAGACCGACGGCCAGCGCGTGGCTCGTCGCCATGCCGTGGAGATCGGTGCCGAGACGCTGGCGGCCGGTGAGGTGGCGTTGATCCTGGTCGCCGGTGGAGCGGGCACCCGACTGGGCTTCGACGGCCCCAAGGGAACCTTCCCGATCGGCCCGGTCTCCTCGGCCAGCCTGTTTCAGATCCATGCCGAGAAGATCGTCGCCCTGGGACGCCGGCATGGCCGCCCGCTGCCGTTCTACGTCATGACGAGCCCCGAGAACCACGCGGCCACGATCTCGTTTTTCGAGGCCAACCACCGCTTTGGACTGGATCACGTGCGGTTCTTCACCCAGGGGCAGATGCCGGCTGTGGACAGAGTCACCGGCAAGGTCTTGCTGGCCGCCAAGGATCGTGTCGCCCTCAGCCCCGACGGCCATGGCGGCACGCTGGCTGCGCTGGCTGCCCCGGGCCCGGATGGCGCGCCCAGTTGCCTGGACGAGATGCGCGAGCGGGGCATCCAGACCCTCTACTATTTCCAGGTCGACAATCCCCTGGTCCAGATCGCTGATCCGGCCTTCCTGGGCCTGCACCGGCAGGCCGATGCCGAGATGTCCTTCAAGGTCATCGAGCGGCTTTCGCCCGACGAGAAACTGGGCGTGGTCGTGATTGTTGACGGCCGTCCCCAGGTGATCGAGTACTCCGACCTCGCGCCCGAACTGGCTGGCCTGCGTGATCCGGACGGGCGGCTTTCACTCTGGGCGGGAAGTATCGCCATCCATGTTCTGGAGCGCCCATTCATCGAGCGAATCGTCGGCGAGCACCACCTGCCGTTCCATCGCGCAATCAAGAAGGTCCCCCATGTGGATGAGACGGGACGCACGATCGAGCCAGCGGAGCCCAACGGCGTGAAATTCGAGCAGTTCATCTTCGACGCCTTGCCCCAAGCCAGACGGTGGACGATCGTCGAGACCGACCGGTCGAGCGAGTTCGAGCCGCTCAAGAACGCGGTCGGTTCTGACTCTCCAGCAACCGTGCACCAGCGCCTGAGCGACCTGTTTGGCAACTGGCTCGAGCAGGCCGGGGCGACAATCCCGCGCCGCGCGGACGGCTCGATTCCGTTCGCCATCGAGATCAGCCCGCTCTTCGCCCTCGACGCCCAGGAGCTGAAGTCCAGGCTCGAGCCAGGGCTCGTCGTCGAGCGGCCAATCTATTTGCGTTGATGATGCGACCAGGATGAGCTCGAGACTCGCCTGGAACGACAAGGCCGGATCGGGCATGAAACCCGCCACACCGGCGAGAAAAACCAAAACAAGGACTTCTCATGCTGCACGCGATCATCATGGCGGGAGGAAGCGGCACGCGGTTCTGGCCCAAGAGCCGACGCGATCGCCCCAAGCAGCTCCTCAGGCTCTTTGGCGACGCGTCGATGCTCCAGCAAACCGTGGCCCGGATCGAGCCCCTGGTCCCCAGGGAGCGGGTCGTGATCGTTACCGGTGCCGACCAGGCGGAAGCCACCCGCGCCCAGCTTCCCGAGCTGCCCCCCGGGAATATCGTCGCCGAGCCCTGCCCGCGCGACACAGCCCCTTGCGTTGGCCTGGCCGCCTGGATCGTCCGCAAGAAAGATCCCCATGGCACCATGATCGTCATGCCCGCCGACCACGTCATCGAGCCGGCCGCGGTCTTTCTGGCCGCGGTTCGGGCCGCGGCCTCGGTCATCGAGAACGATCCCACGGCCCTGATCACATTCGGAATCAAGCCGACCCGACCCGAGACCGGTTATGGCTACATCGAGCGCGGCGAGCTGCTGGAGACCCGCGAGGGAATCGCCGTGAACCGCGTGGTCCAGTTCCGCGAAAAGCCCGACTGCGCGACCGCCGAGAGTTTCGTCGCCGCCGGCAACTTTGCCTGGAACTCGGGGATCTTCCTCTGGAAAGCCCGGACCATCCTGGAGGAACTGGAGCGCCACCGGCCCCAGCTCGCCGCCGCCCTGGCCCGGGTCGGCGCTGCGCTCGGCACACCGGCGGAACGCGACGTGATCGCCTTGGAATATCCCCGGATGGAGCGCGCCCCGATCGATAAGGCCGTGATGGAAAAAGCCGCGAACGTCCGCGTACTCGAAGTCCGTTACGACTGGAACGACGTCGGCGACTGGCGATCCCTGGCCGACTTGCTCCCCCAGGACCCGCAGGGCAACGTCATCCAGGGCGACGTGCTCGCCCACGAGACCACGAACTCGATCATCATCTCCGACGACGGCGGCCTGATCGCCACGCTCGGCCTCGACGACATCGTCGTCGTCCAGTCCGGCAAGGCGACCCTGGTCGCCCGCCGCAGCCAGCTCGACAAGCTGAAAGGACTGGTCGAAGGCCTCGGGAACAAGGGATATGGGGAGTATGTTTGATCGAGCACCATAAGCGAGTCCTACCCGCCTGGCTGTTGCTCCCTTTCCCTGCACTCTTTCCGGATCTTGCCTTAGAAAGGGAATTTCCCCTCGCGTACCATGACTTCTCGCCACGCCACGAACTCAGGGTGATTGATTTCCAGGACTGTAAGGGTCGCCCTTCCGATACGTGTCTGTCCGACCAGGACCGGGCCATTCCATGTGAAGTGCCGACCGCAGCGGTCTTTTCGGGGATGGAATAACCGCACGATCCGGCCAGAGAGAGGATCAATACCCGCAATGTTCGACCCCTTATAGCTGTTGCAGAAGAAGCATGCAACTGCGAGGTTTTCGGCGTCAGTCGGTCCTCCGTGCTTACGGGCGATTATGTGGTCGATCTGGTGGGGGAGGGGCGAGAAGGCTTGTGGGAGCTTGCAGTATTCGCAACGATGCCTGGCCCGTCGCCAAACCTCACGCTCAAGCGTTGTGTCCATTGGCGACGTCCATGCCGGCATGCTGCAGGGAGAGCCGTGCCTTCGACCAGAGGACGCCCAAGAGGTATCCCGCCCGCCGGTAGCTCTCGATTTCCGCCTGCTCGTCGGGGGTCACTGTTCCTTCTTGGGCTTTGACGGAAAGCTGATTCATCCGTTGCACATCCCCGTCATCGAATTGAAGACTCAAGATCTCGCGGGCAGCTTCGGGCGATAGGTCGCCGTGGTCGGGCTTGACCAGCCGACCGAAAACAGCGGCATCGGTAGGTGTGAGATATCTGTGCTGCATATGCGTTGACCTATTCTGCCTTTCAATCTATAGATTACCAAATCCTCCCCTGACTTGCCAGGCGGTCTGATTGCCTGCAATCATTACTTGGCTGTGGTGTCTTTGGCTGCGAACCGGTGCTGTCCGTTCCGGGACCGTCACAGCGCCACGACCTGCACGGAGAGGTCAGGAGCAGCCGCATCACGATCGCCAGGCCGCTTCCCCAGAGCATCGCCTGCCGCCGTTGCGCTGCAGGCAGCCGGTGCGCGGCCAGAGCAATGACCATCGCGTTGTCACCCGAAAGCACGGCATTGACGAGCACGATCTGAATGATCGAAGAAACCCAATCGAGAGCCATGGCGAGTTGCTCGTGCTTCTGAGGTCGTGTCTAAACGAAGAATTTAGGACTCGAAACCAAGTTGATCAGGGAGCGATCCATGATTGCGAACCATTCACCACCGACAGAATCGCGAACGTCAGCAACGACGCTGTTGCATCCGCTCGGCCTGATCGATCGGCAGCCACCTGCGAAGGGGTCTTCAGTGTGCAGCCGGTGCTTCCAGCGAGCGGCCCAGAATCGCGTCGGCGCTCTGGCTCGCCGCCTGTGCCCCGTCGATGAGACCACGAACAGCCGCGTTATCCCGAGGAATCGCCCGCGCCACGAAAGCCGCGGGAAACACCACGCCGTACGAGACCGCGTACGTGGTCTGGTAAACGACCCGAGAAAGGAACAGGCTGGTGTTTGACAGGGCCTTGCTGGCCGCCACGCGCGCGTCCGCCGCGCCATTTCTGGCGGCGTTAGCGACCAGATCCAGCGTGCCCGAAACCGAGTTGAGACTGGAATTGACCCTTGCAGTCACATCGGACATGGAGGATCTCCTGATCGGCAAGGCTGTACAAGCATGAACGCAAACCGCAACGATGCTAGATCCTACACTAGTTTCTCCGGTTTGCCCAGTAATCGCAAATACTCTATCACGTTGTTTGCGCTGGGTCCACTCAATTGAACAGTCCTCATCCCAGGAATGCCGACTAGGGAAAGGCTTTGGCCAGGCACCTCCGCCTCCGCCCCGATCCCGCGACTTACCAGGAATTCTCGCCCATCGTCATTCCGGGCGAGCTCCTCTCCGAAACCATCATCCGCGAGCGCCGCTGAGGTGGCCGTCTATCTCTTCGACAGCAGCGCCATCGTCCGCAACTCCAAGTGACGACGATCGGCCTTCATCGCCGCACGGCCGCTGATTCCTGCCGAGTGTGGCGGCATGCGCTTCCACTCGGTGGCAGAATTCCAGCGGGTTCATGGCCGGTTCGACCGCAGTGTCCCGATGATTTCTGCAGCGGTCGTCACGCCGGTTTCCCCGAGCAGGCCGGTCAGCTCATCGAGGAGATTTTCGGAGGCGGGTGGATTGTAAAACGTCGCGGTTCCGACCTGGATGGCCGAGGCGCCCGCGACCATGAACTCGAGGGCGTCGCTGGCCCTGGCGATCCCGCCAATGCCGATGATGGCCAGATGCGGGAGTGCCCGGGCGACTTCCCAGACCATGCGGAGAGCGACCGGCTTGATGGCCGGGCCGCTCAGTCCGCCGATGTCGTTGGCCAGGATCGGCCGTCTTCGCCGCCAGTCCACGGCCATTCCCTTGATGGTGTTGATCAGGCTGACCGCGTCGGCCCCGGCCTCGGCTGCCGCGGCGGCGATGGGAACAATGTCGTTCACGTTCGGCGTCAGCTTGGCGATGATCGGCAAGGGGCAGGCGCCACGGACCCGTCGGACTAGCCTGCCCACCGCACTGGCGTCGACTCCCAGGTCCAGACCATGGCTCACGTTGGGACAGGAGACGTTGAGTTCGACGGCCGCCAGACCAGGCTCCTGCCCGAGCATCTCCGCCATCGCGACGAACTGGTCTTCGTCTTCACCGGCGATGTTGGCGATCACCGCGGTGCCCACGGTTCGCAGATAAGGCAGGTGGTGCTCGCGAAAGTGGGTGATGCCATCGTTATCCAGGCCGATGGCGTTGAGCAGGCCCGAGGCTGTCTCGACCGTTCGCGGCGTGGGGTTGCCTGCGCGAGGCCGGAAGGTGACAGTTTTGGGGATGACTCCGCCCAGCCGCTCCAGGTGCACGAAGCCGGCCATCTCGCGAACGTAGCCAAAGGTACCCGAGGCGACCAGTACCGGGTTCTTGAGCTGCAAGCGACCGAGCGTGACACGAAGATCGACCACAAAAGATCTCCACCCGAAGATGGCTCAGCCAGGGAATGATGGTGGCAAGGTCAGCCGATCATCATGTTGTCTTCGGACGGAAGAATCCATGGGGAAGTGGGTCGTCCATTGCCCCGAGGCCCGGAGTCAGAGCTGCTCGCCATACCGGCAATTCGGAGTCGCCGTTGATTATTGATCGTGCCTGGGATCACCTGAACCTTGGAACACGTTACGAAGGTCTGTTCCTCTCGGCAGAGCGACCGTTCGTGATACAATAATCGCCTCGACGCGTTGCAGTTGTCCGGAAGGGCTGAAAGGAGATCCCCGGATGAGCACTGTGCCGGCCATGCCCCCTATCCCCGCCGAATCGATGATCCCGGTTTCGCCACCGACCGCGATCTCCCCGATCATTCCCGACGACATGCTTTACGAGGTGGTCGATGGACAGATCCTGGAGAAGAACATGGGATCACGGGAGCTCGAAATCACCACGATCCTGGGTGGCTATCTCTTCCAGTTCGCGCGGGCAAATCGTCTTGGTCGTGCCCTGGTCGAGTTCGTTTTCCGGATCATCGTCGAAGAAGACATGCAGCGCCGACCCGACGTCGCGTTCGTGTCCCATGCCCGCTGGCCCTATAACCGTCGCGTTCCCGATGTTCCCGTCTGGGACATGGTTCCCGATCTCGCCATCGAGGTCATCAGCCCGAGCGACATGATGTCGGCAGTCCTGAGAAAGGTTCACGACTATTTCAAGGCCGGAGTGACTCGCGTCTGGGTTGTCTATCCTGAACAGGCCGAGGTCTACATCTATTCCACACCCCAGCAAGTCCACGTGGTCGGCGTTGGCCAGGAGCTGGATGGCGGCGACCTCCTCCCCGGCTTTCGACTCCCTGTCGCGGTCTTGTTCGAGGACGATCCCGAATGACCGCGAATCCTTATGACAGGCCGTCGAGATAAGTCGACCGCTGAACGAGCAGCAAACAATGCCCACAACGACCGAGCTCTCTTCCCCCGCCCTGTCCCGCCTGCACGACCGCCTGACTCAGGAGACACGCGCTGAGGTCTATTTTGACCGCGGGCAGCGTGCTCTTTATGCGACCGACGCCAGCCTCTACCAGATCGAGCCGGTGGGCGTGGTCGTTCCTCGAACGGTCGAGGACGTCATCGCCACGGTGCGAATCGCCGCACAAGAGAAAGTGGCGATCGTGCCGCGCGGCGCGGCCACGAGCCTTTCGGGTCAGACCATCGGCGCCGCGATCGTCATTGATTTTTCGAAGTACCTCAATCGGATCGGCGTCGTGGACCGCAACGCGATGACGGTGCGGGTCGAGCCGGGAGTGGTGCTGGACCAGCTCAACGCCCACCTGAAACCACTGGGGCTCATGTTCGGCCCGGACGTTTCGACGAGCGACCGGGCGACGATCGGCGGGATGATCGGCAACAATTCGGCCGGCGCCCGGTCGCTGCGCTATGGCAAGACCGTCGATCACGTACGCGCCGTCGAAGTCGTGCTGGCGGACGGCACCGCGGCCAGGCTGGGTCCGGTCTCGGACCAGGAGCTGTCCGCGATCTGTCAGGAGGCTGGGTCCTTGGGCCGGGTCCATCGCGCGGTGCGTGATACGGTGGCCGCGCATCGGCAGGCCATCATCGACCGGTTCCCCCACATCTTGCGCCGGGTGAGCGGGTACAACCTCGATGAATTCGTCCCGGGGTTGCCGGTGCGGCCGGTGGGCTGGGTCGAGGAGCCCTGGCGGTTCAACCTCGCCAGGCTGATCGTCGGCTCCGAGGGATCACTGGCCGTGGTCACGGCGGCCGATCTGAAGGTGGTGCCCATTCCTCCGGCACAAGGTCTGGTGGTGCTCTCGTTCGCCACGATCCCCGCGGCGCTTGAGCGGCTGGCCGAGATCGTGGCGACCGGTCCGGTGGCCGTCGAGATGCTCGACCGGATGATCCTCGATCTGGCCGCGGAGAATCCGCTTTACTCGCATTACCTCAACTTCGCCGACGGCCGCCCGGCCGCCGTCCTCGCTGCGCAGTTCTACGCCGACTCGCAGGACGAGCTGGCGGCGCGGGCTGACGATCTGGCCAGGCGGTTCGAGGGCTGCGCGGGGGTCCTGGGCATCCGCAAGAGCTTGACTAGCGCTGCCAAGGACGATTTCTGGAAGGTCCGCAAGGCCGGGTTCTCGCTGCTCATGGCCATGGTGGGCGATGCCAAGCCGATCGCGTTCGTGGAAGACACGGCCGTCAGCCCCGACCGTCTCCCTGCGTTCTACGACCGTTTTCAAGCCGTTGTCGAGCGGCATGGCGTCCGCGCAGCTTGCTACGGGCACGCCGATGTCGGCTGTCTGCACATCCGGCCGATCATCAACGTCAAGACAACCGAAGGCGTGGCGACGTTGCGGTCGATCGCCCGGGAAATCTCCGACCTGGTGGTCGAGTTCGGCGGTTCGATGAGCGGCGAGCACGGCGACGGCCTGGCGCGCAGCCTCTGGAACCGCAAGCTCTTCGGGCCCGAGGCCTACTCGGCCTTGCGGCAGGTCAAACTCGCGTTCGACCCGGAGAACTTGCTCAATCCCGACAAGGTCATCGGCGACGCCGATCCGGGCGACCATCTGCGGATCGGCCCGCGGTACCACCCGCACGAACCTGCGGAAACGCTGTTCGACTTCTCCGGCCAGGGGGGCTTCGCCCGAGCCGTCGAGATGTGTTCGGGCGTTGCTGCCTGCCGCAAGACGGCGACCGGGACGATGTGCCCCAGCTACATGGTCACGCGCGACGAGAAGCACTCGACCCGCGGCCGCGCCAACGCCCTGCGCCTGGTCATGACCGGCGAGCTGCCGTCGGACGGCAGCGGGCTGGGCAACGACACCCTTTTCGAGGCCCTCGACCTGTGCCTTCAGTGCAAGGCCTGCAAGAGCGAATGCCCGTCGCAGGTGGACATGGCCAAGCTCAAGTCCGAGTTCCTGCACCAGTACTACGCGAGCGGTCCTCGGCCCTTGAGCCACCTGCTCTGTGGCCAGATCTTCCGGCTCAACCCGATCGGTTCAGCCCTGGCTCCGCTGGCCAACGCGACGCTCCGAAATCCACTGTTCAAGTGGCTGCTGGAAAAGACCGCCGGGATCGACCGGCGGCGGACCATGCCGACATTCGTGCGCAACCATTTCCGGAGCTGGTTCAACCATCATGGAGCTGATCCCCGCTCAGGCCGGCGCGGGTCTGTCGTGCTGCTCGATGACTGCTTCACCACGTACAACAATCCTGATGTTGGTATCGCGGCGGTGCGAGTGCTCGAAGCGAGCGGTTACCGGGTGGTCCTGGCCGGTCTGCGCTGTTGCGGCCGCCCGGCGATCTCCAAGGGGCTCTTGAAGCTCGGCCGCGAGCTGGGCCGGGAGAATCTCGAGAAGCTT
>Ga0187888_1002651_pt1 | contig 14943 bp, 8 predicted proteins | sample June2016WEW_7_40_FD_132987 | JGI IMG/M metagenome (GOLD analysis project Ga0187888, IMG submission 132987) | Peatland microbial communities from SPRUCE experiment site at the Marcell Experimental Forest, Minnesota, USA - June2016WEW_7_40 | ecosystem: Environmental > Terrestrial > Soil > Wetlands... | reverse complement strand
GAATACGAAGGCCAGGCGTTCATCGCCATGGAGTACCTGGATGGCGTGACGCTGAAGCACCAGATTCAGGGCCGCCCCATTGAGTTGGATCGACTGCTGGAGATCGCCATCGAGGTCACGGATGCCCTTGATGCGGCTCACAGCCAGGGCATCGTCCATCGGGACATCAAACCGGCAAACATCTTCATAACCAAACGGGGACACGCCAAGGTGCTGGACTTCGGCTTGGCTAAGGCCACAACGGTGGGCAGCGCTTCCGGTCAGGGTGCAACCTTGAATGGTCTAACCGCCGCCACGGTGGACGAGCCGCATCTGACCAGCCCGGGGACAACGCTGGGGACGATAGCCTATATGTCGCCAGAGCAGGTGCGGGCCAAGGAGCTGGATGCACGCAGTGATTTGTTCTCCTTTGGTGTGGTGCTGTACGAAATGGCGACGGGGACGTTGCCCTTTCGCGGTGACAGCTCAGGCGTCATCTTTGAGGCCATTCTGAACCGTACGCCCGTGCCCCCGGTTCGGCTGAATCCCGAGTGTGCCCCCGAACTTGAACGAATAATCAACAAGGCTCTAGAGAAGGACCGCGACTTGCGCTATCACGGTGCCGGTGATCTGCGCGCGGACTTGAAGCGTCTGAAGCGTGACACCGATTCCGGACGTAGCGCGGGCGTCTCGGCCGCCGTGGCTGGTGTATCCCGCCCCAGCACAGGAGCCGAAGACCGCGTGCAGGAAGCCCACGTCACTGTCGGCGAAACGCCGGCGCTGCGACGGCGCTGGCTGGCAATCGCGGCAGGGATCGTAGTCGCCGTTGGGGCCATTCTGGCCTATCTCTGGACGCGCCCCTTGCCCGTGCCGAAGGTCTCAAACTACGTCCAGCTTACCTACGACGGTGAGCCGAAGCAATTCGTGGGGACTGATGGTTCGCGCCTTTACCTCGGCGTGGGCGGCGGTACTTTTGTGGGCGGCGGCACCCCCGAGGGCGTCGCCCAGGTATCCGTCTCTGGCGGGGTGCCGGTGCGGATCGAGATGCCTTCCGCAACCCTGCACCCACTCAGCATCTCGCCGGATGGCTCTGCCATTCTTGTCGTGGACGCGACAGGTACGGCCTCCACCGGGCCGCTCTGGAGTCTTCCCGTTCTCGGAGGTTCGCCCCGCCGCCTGGGAGACACCGTGGGAGGGGACGGAGCTTGGTCTCCCGACGGCAAGACTCTTGTTTACACCAATGGAAGCGACCTATTCCTGGCCAAGGGTGACGGTACTGAGTCCCACAAGCTAGTGTCCATGCCGGGCTTGCCGTTTTTGCCTGCGTGGTCGCCGGATGGAAGTGAACTGCGGTTGACTGTGCAGGGCCTCAATACCCCCGCGCGGTCGCTGTGGGAAGTTTCGGCCCAAGGATCGAATCTGCACCAGTTGCTTGCCGGCTGGCACAATCCTCCTTCCGAATCGTGGGGCAGGTGGACACCCGATGGAAGGTACTTTGTCTTCCAGTCGCAGGGCCAGATCTGGGTTCTTCCCGAAAAAGGGGGATTTCTCCGCAAGCCCAGCGGCACACCCGTTCGGTTAACCTCCAGCCCGCTCAGATTGTCCTCGCCCCTTCCCAGCAAAGACGGCAAAAAACTGTTCGTGGTAGGTCAGACTTTTCGTGGTGAGCTGATTCGCTACGACTCAAAGGCCGGCCAATTCCTTCCCTACGTCTCCGGCATCTCGGCGGGAGATGTCACCTTTTCCAAGGACGGCCAGTGGATTGCCTATGTTACTTATCCCGACTACGCCCTCTGGCGAAGCAAGCCTGACGGGAGCGAGCGCGTACAACTTTCCTACCCGCCCTTGCGTCCCATCATGCCGCACTGGTCCCCCGACGGCAAGCAGATCGTTTTCTATAGTTCCCCGCGGTGGGGGGAACCTGAAAAGGTTTACTTGATCTCGTCCGAGGGCGGAAGCCCTCAGCAATTGATGCCGGGCGATCCTAAGCCTCAAACGGACCCGAACTGGTCGCCGGATGGTGGCAAGATTGTCTTCTCGCGTCGCGTTACCGACCCTCATTCAGACATCAAGGTTCTTGACCTGAGCAACCACCAGATTTCCACACTGCCTGGATCTCCAGGACTCTTTTCGCCACGCTGGTCGCCGGATGGACGATACATTCTCGCCATGCCTGTAAACTCGCTGAGCATGGTCTTATTTGACTTCCAAACCGAGAAGTGGTCCGAAATCATGAAGGGTAGCGGTGGTTTTCCGAACTGGTCAGCGGATGGGCGGTATGTTTACTTTTTGCGTTGGCCCGAGAATCCGGCAGTGCTGCGGGTCCGTGCCAGCGACCGCAAGGTGGAGCGCGTTGCCGATCTGAAGAATCTTCGAATTACCGGTTACTTCAACATTTGGCTCGGCGTCACCCCCGATGATTCGCCCCTGTTACTCCGCGACACCGGATCCCAGGACATCTACGCCCTAGACTGGGAAGCACCGTAGCCGTCCGCTTACGTCGGGGCGGCAATCCGATTGTCGCGGAGTGCGTGCGCACGGGTCAGGAATTCCTCCGCCAAAAACGAGAACGGGGAACCGCTTACGGCTCCCCGTCTCAGGTATTCGTCGTTAATGCCGTGGCAGCGTCCGCGGGGCGTTACCAACGGTGCGCACCGCAAGAGCGGTGTGATTTATCGACTAACCTCTGCGTGCCCGGCGGAGTCTTAGCTCCTTCGGTCAGCATGCTTCCTTCATACTCCTGTGCGCGACGAATTGCAACACCCTAAAGTACCACCCGCAGTTGCGATTAACCGTTACCCAACCTTCAGCACAACCTCGCCAGACCCGAGTCCCTGAGCCTCTACTCGCACGGTGACGCTTCCGGCAGAGCCAGTGGGTCTGATGATGGCCAGGCATTTGCCATGAAACGTTCTGGGGGTGTGCCGGCGGAAGCTCCGGATATCTTTCGGGTTTGCCGTTCCGGCGGCGGCCAGCACGCCTGGCCCGCTGATCGTGAACGCAACCGGCACGTCGGCGTCGGGCACCGCTTGTCCGGCTTCGTCCAAAACCTCTAATATCACATAAGCAAGATCGTTGCGGTCGCTGCGTATGGACTGCCGGTCTACCTTCAGCCGAAGTCTCGCTGGCTTGCCGGTCGTCACAAATGCGAGTTCGGCGATCTGACTGCCGTGAGCCAGAGCAATTGCCCTCAGTTCGCCGGGGGCATAAGACACATCGAACTCGGCCTTAAACCGGGTCTCGACCGAGACCGGCTTCACGCCGATTTCCTTGCCGTTCAGCATGAGGCGAACCTGATCGCCGCACGAGTACACTCGCACCTTCAACGCCTTGCCTTCGTGGCCGGGCCAAGTCCAGCTTTGGAGCTCATCCGACCAACCCCAGGCGCTGACGACCTCGCTGCGTCCTTCCGGAAGCGGACGCTGCACGGCCATCTCCAATTTGCTTTCTCCCCACAACACGCGCTTGTAATACAACTGAGGCTTCGCTTCACCGATCAGGTCGATGTCTCCGCAATAAGAGTTGAACCACGGGTAGTCTGGAGAGATCAACACGAAACTGGAAATAGGCATGCCTCCAAGTTCGCCCGGCGGCGCAGCGGCTCCTCCCTGGGGGAATGGGTTCGGAGAATTCAGTTGGGCGTTGCCGATGCCCGACTCTCCCAGGTAATCCATTCCGGTCCAAACGAAGTCGCCGAGCACATATGGGTGCTTCTCAACCAGTTGCCAGTTTTCGAAAGCCTGGAGCGGGAAGGATTCGGTCCCCATAATCACGCGATGGGGCAGGCGCGCGTGATCCTTCTCGTACACGCTCCACTGATAGTTGTAGCCTCCCACATCGAGATACTGAAACGCCGGATCGCTCTCAATCCAGGGCCGGGTTCCGCCCGACTCAAAGAAAAACGGGACGGCGGCGGTAATCGGACGAGATGTGTCCAACCGCTTGATCTCGTCGACAATCTGCTTGGCAATCGCCACCCCGGCGGCATCGGCCCGTTCGGGAATCTCGTTGCCGATGCTCCAGAAAACGACGCTGGGATGATTCCGGTCGCGCAGCACCATCGCGTCGATGTCGCGCTTCCACCATTCTTTGAAGTAAAGATGATAGTCCTGGGGATTCTTCTGAATAGTCCAGTGGTCAAAAGCCTCGTCGATCACCACCATGCCAAGACGATCGCAAGCGTGGAGAAACACAGGCGAGGGGGGATTGTGACTGCAACGGACGGCGTTAAACCCATACGACTTCAGCAATTCAACTCGCCGCTGCTCAGCTCGATCAATGGCTGCTGCACCGAGCAGACCATTGTCGTGGTGTACACAGCCGCCTCTGAGCTTGATTGCCTCGCCGTTGATCAGCAGCCCGCGCTCAGCATCGACCTCAATCTTCCGTATTCCAAATGAGGTCATGGTGCGATCTATCGTGCTGCCTCCCACCACCAGTTCGACTTCAGCAAGATAGAGTTGCGGGGTTGCCGTCGACCACAGTTGGGGCGCTTGGATCGCAAAGGAGTGGTCCTGCTGGACGCTGCTGCCCACCCCCACCTGCTGGGTCGCTTCGTGATATCCGCCGGGAGAGTTCTCCGGGCCCAAGAGCCGCACCCTGACCGTTACATCTTGCGCAGCGCTTCCACCGTTCTCCAGCGTCACGTTGACTTTGACATTCGCTGAGTCCTTGCTGACTTCGGGTGTCGTGACGTGCACACCCCAAAGGGGCACGCGCACGTCGCCCGTAACGTTCAGCCAGACATGGCGGTAAATACCGGAACCGGAATACCACCTGCTGTTTCGTCCTTCGTTGCGCACGCGCACCGCCAGGACGTTCTCGCCTTGGCGGTGAAGATGGGGCGTCAGGTCAAAGGCAAACGACGTGTAGCCGTAGGGGTGATTGCCCAAGTGCCGGCCGTTCAGCCAGGCGTCGCTGTTCATGTACACACCGTCAAATACGATCTCAATGTGGCTGCCGACATCAAGTCCTGGTGCCGTGAACCGTTTGCGGTACCAGCCCGTTCCTCCCACGAACCAGCCTGTATCCCGCTTACCTTCGCTCCGGTACCTGTCGAAAGGACCGCTGCGGAATGGCACCACTGTACCGTCCCAGATCGCTCCCTCCCCGCTTGATTCTGAAAGATGCGGAAGATCTTCGACGCTCCAATCATGGGGCAGATCGACCGGGCGCCAGGCAGTGTCATCAAACTCGGGAAGTTCGGCGCCGGGAGCATCTCCGCGGAAGAAGCGCCACCCTCCGTCAAACGACTGATTGCGCTTGTTTGCTACCTCGGGTTCTGCCTCGGCCACCTGATCGCTCTGTCGGCCACGAGCCGGCCCATCCACGAGGGGTAGTGCGAATCCGGCAGCAAATGATTTCAACGCATCGCGCCGGCTTAAACCTTCAGGGCCGCGGCCGTTCGGTTCTGCACTCTTATCACGAGTTTTCATTCTGGTCTCCTACACAGGATGTCTACTCTTCCGTGATTACGCCCGGGTCGTCAGGATTCAGGCGGTACGTCGAGTAGACGACAATGCTCATGGGTGGAATGCGGTCGGACAGATCCTTCCTGACTTCCAGTGTGCGCTCCGGTCGAAGTTTCACTTCGGCCTTGTCCTCCGCATCCCTGCTGAGCGAGTAGCGCGCGAGGCGCACCGGGGCCGTCAGGTGCTCAAGTTCGATGCCGGCGTCGGCGGCCCGATGGCTTTCGTTCACCACCACCACCGTGAGGTTGCCTTTGGGCGTGCGCAGAGCGGTAGCCACCAGCTTCCGGTCCCTTGCAGTGAAGGGCGCCTCGACGTGGGTGGCGAGCACGCTCGAATGCTTGGGCAGGAAGCGTGTAAGCATGGCGAACTGGTAGTACGCGTTGGGCTGGGGTGTGAAGGCATCGAGCAGCTTGTTGTGGTCGATGTCCCAGGTACGCACCAATTGCCACTGCCCGTCCAGATCCCCGCGGTTGGCGAAGCTCCAGCGATTGAATCCGTCCACCCCGGCATTGATGCCGCGCACAATCAGAGATGCGTTCTTCAAGCCGGATTGGTAGCAGGCCGGACCGGCATCCTCGTTGCCCCATCCGAACGCCATGGTACCGAATTCGGAAAGAAAGAACGGCTTGTTCCTGGCGTGCGCCCAGTTAGCCCAGTGGGCCATCCGCTGCTCAGCCTCCGTGAGATTGTAGCTGCCGTCCATGGAGTCCATTACCGCGTTGTAGGAGTGCAGGTCGTAAGCTCCGATGTAGGCGTCGAAGTCCACTTCGGCAGGCTTGAGGTCCGGCAGATCGGTCCAGTCGGGTCCGGAAATCGGCAGGGCCAGACCGCGGCGATCGAACTCCTCCCGAACCGCTTTCAACCCCGGGGTAAAGGGCGCCGACTTCATGTTGGAATCCTGCCACCAGGAGAAATCGTCGTGGCCCGGCTCGTTCGAGACCGAGACCCAACGGATGCACTTATAGCCCTTCACTCGTACCAGGTGCTGGACCAAGTCACCGATTCCTTGAGCCCAATCCGGAATCGAATAAGGCGCGCTGCGGAGCCGCTTGACGGCGTCTTCCGCATTGCCGGGGTAAGCGTTCCAGGCGACGTCGCCCCACATCTGCTGCAGGAAGACATCCACGCCGCGCCGGTCAGCCCAATCCAGGATGCGATACAACACCTGCATCTCAGGATTGTCCCAGTCGAAGACGCCGCGCCTCGGTTCGTAAACGCGCTGTTCAAGCTCCACGCGGCACCAATCCAAGCCGAGCCATTCCGCATGTTTGAACAACTCCTGCCAGTGCCGCTCGTCGCCAGGGTTCGGATTGCCGCCCCAACCGCTCCCTGACCAGGAATCGCCGTTTCCTTTCCTGCCGGGTAATTCCGTCGCCATGACATGAAAGGAGGCGCCGATCCCGCCGCGCATGGTAGAGACCGGAGCGCCGGCCGCTATATGGATGCGGACTTGAACGGGCTGTTGAGCCCAAGCAATAGTGGAACAGAGACAAAGCAAATAAATGCAGCGCATGATTCACCTTCAGCAGTGCCTTCACAAGAGATGGTGGAAACACCTCGCCTCGCGGGCGAAGGGATTGTACCTGAAGTACCAGGCGCCAGCAAAGCACCCGACTTTACCGGTCGCGGCGCAGGCCACCCCCCGCCCCACATAGAAAGTGGTACAATCTCCCCCACATCAGCAAGGCGGACGATAGGCACGAGTTAGCTGGGAGGAAAGTTGTCGAGAGTTCTTCTGATTCTGCTAGGTTTGAGCCTTTTTGCGCCCGGCGGGGCGCGCGCAGGTGAGAACATGTTACGGCTCCCAGAGGAGGTTCGGGGCTGGAAAGCGGACGGCCCGGACAAGGCGTTCACGCGGAAGACCATCTTCGACTACATGGACGGCGGTGGCGAAATCTACCTTGCCTACGACTTCCAACAGCTTCTGGCTCGCGAGTATGCGAGGCCCAACGCCCCGCGCATCGCCGCGGAAGTCTACCAGATGGCTTCTTCCAGGGATGCCTATGGTGTCTTCACCCACGACACGGATGGGCAACCTGTTTCCGTGGGCCAAATGGCGCTTTACTCTGCAGGCCTGCTGCGGTTCTGGAAGGATCGGTTCTTCGTCCGCTTGCAGGCGGAGGACGAGACGCCGGAAGTGAAGACCGCCCTGATGACCCTGGGTCGCCAAATTGCCTCGGAAATCCCGCAGAGCGGAAAGACGCCCTCGCTGCTTATGGCCTTGCCGTCGCAGGGCCTCATTGAACCCAGTGTTCATTACTTTCATACTTCGGTATCACTCAACATTCACTATTTTCTCGATGACTCGAATCTGCTCGATCTGAACTCCAGGACCGAGGGGATTTTGGCTCGATACCAGCAGAGCAGCGACAAGCCGTACTTGCTCATCGTCCGTTATCCGAAACCCCGCGACGCCCGGGCGGCCTTCGAGCAATTCAGCAGGGCTTATCTTCGGGAAACGCCGGCGGGAAATGCGATTTTTCGGAAACTGGAGAAGGGACAGTTCGCAGGAGGACGTTGGGAGCAAGGTGTCCTCCTGCTTGTCTTCGAGGCCGGGTCACGCGCGAGCGCGGAGAAGCTGCTAGAGCTTGCGGCCTCGAAAATGAAAGGAGTCACACCTTGAATCCGCATGACAAGTTCGATAGGGTCACTCGAAGGGATTTCTTGCGCGGCGCGGCTTACGGCTCGCTGGGTCTGGCGATGGGGCTCGAGGGTTTGGCACGCGCCGGGCAAGGCTCCGCCTTTGCCGCGGAGAAGCCTCTCGCTGAGGTGGTGCTGGTGCGGCACGAGGCCGCCGTGGATGCAGGCCACCAAGTCAACTCGGCCGTCGTGGTGGAGATGCTCAACACGGCCATGAAAAGCTTCACCGGCGAAAGCGAGATTGCCAAGGCGTGGCAGCGCTACTTCCGCCCGGAAGACAATGTGGGGATCAAATACACGCGCTGCTCCTGGCATCGTATCCACGTCAACCAGGCGGTGCTGGACGCCATTACGGAGCGTTTGATCTCCAGCGGCATCGCTCGGAGCCGGGTCGCTGCCAATGACTTCGGTCTTCCGGTGAAAGACTGTACAGCGCTCATCAACGTGCCCACGGTGAAAGTCCACGCCCTCACCGGCATCGCCGTTTCCATCAAGAACTATATCAACTTTACCGGGAACCGAAGTTCCTATCACTTCGAGGGCAGTTCGAAGCTCGGAGAAACTTGGTTGTTGCCTGAGGTGAAAGGCAAGACCCGTCTCATTGTGGTCGATATGCTGCGCCCCTACTTTGGCCCCGGCCCGCAAATCAATCCCCTGCATCAGTGGGATTATAAAGCTATCCTCGTAGGCACCGATCCCGTGGCGATCGATACGGTCTGTCTGAGCATTTGTCAGAAGAAGCGCAACCTCTTCAAAGGTGAGGAATGGCCCATCACCCCTCCGCCTCGCAGCTTAGCCGCCGCAGACTCTCTCTACCACCTCGGCACCAGTGACCCCACCCAGATCAAACTGACGCGTTTGGGGTGGGACAAAGAACCACTGATCTGAATCCGAGACGGCCGTCTTCCGAAGGGTGAGTGCAGCATGGAGGTCTATCCGGGGCTTCGAGTGGCGAGTGCGGGCTTCCGGCCTGGGGACGCTACGCGTGTCAGATCCCGGCGTACCACGCGTACCCGCCTTCTGCCGCCGCTGAGCCCATGCCGTGACCGAAGCTTTTCAGGCTATCCGTCAGGGTGAGACGGGTGATGTATTTGACGCTCTTATAGCCGAGCTGCCGGGGAACCCGCAGGCGAAGCGGTCCGCCAAAGCCGACGGGGAGCTCGCCGCCGTTCATGCCGTAAGTGACGAGCGTTTGGGGGTGCAAGGCATCGGCCATGTCGATGCTCTCATACCAGTCGGATTGGAACGAGCGATAGAACACGTAACGCACCTGGGGGAGCACCCCCACGAGGTCCATGAGGTGCGAGAGCGGCACGCCCTTCCATTCGGCGATATAAGACCAGCCTTCCTCGCACGCGATTTCCGTGATCTGCGTGCGCGAGGGGAAGCTCTTCAGCTCCGCCGGCGAGAACAATGCCGGGCGAGCGACCATCCCATCGACGGCAAGACGCCAGTCCGCAAACGCTCCCTGCTGAAGCCGCTGGAACTGATCTCCCAGGCGGTCAACGGCGTTAGCGAAGGGATAGGTCGAGATCTGGCTGGGTGCAAACTCGCGCGCCAGCGCGTGGCGGCCCAATAACCGCTGCGCAGCATAGGTCAGGGTCTCGCCCGCCCCGTAGAGGGTACCCGCATCGGGCGGGATGAGTCCGTAATGCGCCGCGAGCTTCGCCGCCACGGCCAGCCCGGAGGCGCCCGCGACGGTTGCCAGGCCCGCCGTAATCAGTTTCCGTCGAGACATCCCGCTCATACTCACTCCTTACCTGGGGTTATGCGACCGGTGATCATGGCTCCTACCCGGTTTCGGAATCCGGCAAGACAAACCATGAAGACGTGAACCAAAAGGAAGAGGACCAGGAGTCCGGAAACAAAGAAGTGTATCGTGCGCGCGGATTGGCGGCCGCCCAATAGCGTGACGGCGCTCGGAACCACCGAAGTGAAGCCTGGGGACATGGCCAGGCCCGTCCAGATGATCAAGGGAAAGAGAACAAAGACGACCAGCAAATAGGTGAGGCGCTGCACGACGTTATACGACCAGGCTTCTTCCTCACTCGGCCGCCGGAAACGCAAATGCCGGAAAATGGCGGTCGCGAGCCCCTTCGGGGAGACGTCGGAGAATGCGGGAAGCAGGTTTCGCCTGAAATGCCCTTTCCAGAATCCAAAGGCGAAGTAAAGTAATCCGGTCAACACCGCTAGCCAGGCAGATTCGAAGTGCAGGTACCGGCTCCAGCCGTTCTGGTCGGGAAGCACGTAGCCGTAGCCGGTGGGAACGGTGCCTCGCGAGGATGGAATCCGGAGAGTGAAAAGGGGTCGAGTGTTTACGTTGCCGGTTTCACCCCAATAAAAGCGCGGGTGCGAGATGAGAATCTCCACTCCGGTAACGAGCAGCGCCAGGAAGGCTATGGTGGTCAGCCAATGCGTGACGCGAACCAAAGCCGTGTGCCGGATTTCCAGCCTCGGCGAATCTGTACCCGCGGCGCGCCCCTTGGTCCCCGAGAATTGCACCGGAGCGGAGATAGGCGGGGCGTCGCCCGTCTCATGGCCCGCCACCGCCGTCCGGCTGTCGGTCTGGAACTTGTCTGGATTCCCCATTGATTCTTCAGCCCTGTCTTCCAGAATACTTCCGGCAGCTTCTCAATGCAACTACCACGTTTTCCGATCACGTTTTCCGATGGACTGTGCGCGTTACCTGCTGCTGCTTGCTTGGGGGGATCGCAAATGACAGGGCCGCAGGAGTATGATAAAAGAGTGTTTGGAAGAGGATGGTAACGAGATGGCTGTGCTCGATTGGTCCCAATGCCCCGCCGTGGAAAGCGTGCCGGGTCGATTAAGCGGCGCGTGGGTGTTCCGCAACACGCGAATGCCCGTGTCTGCCGTATTTGAGAATCTTGAGGCGGGGGCCACCATCGACGAAATCATCGAGCAGTTTGACCTGACGCGGGAACAGATTCAGACCGTACTGAAATTTGCCGCACGCAGCCTTGACCCGCCGCCACACCCTGCGGCAGAACCCCTTGTCGATGCGCATTCTCTTTGACCATGTAACGCCCAGCGGCGTTGCCCGGTTTCTTCGAGGGCACACGGTAACCAAGGCGCGGGAGCTTGGTTGGGACACGCTCGCCAACGGAGACTTGCTGGCGGAAGCGGAACGAGCCGATTTCGATGTAGTTCTCACCGCAGATAAGAGCATGCGCTATCAACAAGACCTTCGAGGGCGCAGAATAGCCCTTGTGGTCTTGGGAACTCCTCAATGGCCGGTAGTACGCTTATACGGCGAAAAGATCGCGGCAGCCGTAGACGCCGCCACGCCCGGCAGCTATACGGAAGTTCATTTTCCACCCGCGCAGGGTGTGGGTTAATGGGATCCCTGCACCCAACTTTGACTACCAGCACACCTTCAGGACAAGGGACGCGGACCGCGAAGGCGGAGGTCCGTGCTACTTGCTTGGGGCTGCGCCGCGGGCTTCTGTTACGACCTCGCGGATCGCGCTAATGACGGCTTCTTGCGGGATCGTGCCGTGGTTGGCATTGGGGAAGACGACCTGGCGTCCGCGTGTAGAAAGCCGGACGAGCTTCGGTTGTATCTCGTGAATCCACACTTGCTGATACGCCGCAGCCTCTTTGTTCAGTTCGGCATTTCCAAAATCGAGTGACTGGCCGGCCGTCATCACAATTAAGGGAAAATCGCCCAGCCTCGTCACTAACGCTGCCTCGGCAAAGGTCTCAGGCAAGACGATACCTGCTGAGACGTTTCCCACAATCGACTTTGGCTGTTGCCTCAGGGCCGCAACGATCTCTTCGCGCGTCATTTGCGAAGGACCCTTGCCTCGTGCAGGAGAAGACTGCATAAGTCGCACCAAGCCAACGAAAGCCGCCGCCTCGTATGCAAGCTGAAGTGGATGCCAGAGGAATCGCGGCGCGGTGCGGCCCAGAAAGAACTTGGGTGCGCGCTTTAGTTCGTCTTCGTGCGCGGAGTCAATGAGTATCATCCCAGCTACTTCATTCGGGTAAAGGCCCCCATATATGCGCGAGTTTAGACCGCCAATGGACCCACCTGCGAACACGTATGGCGCCGGCACGCCTGCTCGTTTCAGGAGCTCATGAAGATCGTTGGCAATCGCCACGCTGGTTCGAGGGAAAGGCCCCAAATCGCTCCAACCCTCGCCGGCTCTGTCGTACCAGCAGGCCTGTGTGAACTGAGCGGCTTCCGCTTGAAACTGCTCCCATCCGAGGCCCGGGCCGGCTCCGCCAGACTCGAAGATAACGGGCGGCTCACCCGCTCCCGAGCAGAAGATATTGAGACTGCGGCCCCCGATGTTCACCGACCTTCCAATTTGCGGGAGCCGGGATCGGTCACGCCTGCGACCTATTTGCTCGCAGACGATCCCCGCAACCAGGACTATCGCTATCAAGACTGTTAGACTTTGAAGAGCAACCTTCAGCCACCGCCTCAACGAAGGATTCCTCCTTCCTTGAAAAAATGTGTCACGTACGTTTTCCGGGTCGCCCTCGGCCACGCGGCTGGCGCAGAGCGAAGCTCTGAGTTTCGCTGAGTGGTAATGGCTCAAGACCGCAGAGCCTCGCTCTGCGCCAGCCGTGCCACCCGACGCGCAACTTGTACGTAGGGGCGAGGCGGCGCCTCGCCCCTACACGGTTAGGCCAGCTCGTAGCGATCAAGATTCATCACCTTATTCCACGCCGCCACGAAGTCCTTCACAAACGTCTCCTTCGCGTCGTCAGAGGCATAGACTTCCGCGATGGCTCGGAGTTGGGAATTCGAGCCGAAGATGAGGTCGACGCGGGTGCCGGTCCACTTGATTTCGCCCGTGGCGCGGTCGCGCCCCTCATACACGCCTTCGGATGCAGAGGAGGGCTGCCACTTCGTTTTCATGTCGAGCAGGTTGACGAAGAAATCATTGGTCAGCGTCCCGGGCCGGTTGGTGAAGACGCCGTGTTTGGACTGCCCGAAGTTCGCATGCAAGGCGCGCAGACCGCCGACGAGAACCGTCATCTCGGGTGCCGTCAGCGTCAGCAACTGCGCGCGATCCACCAGCCGCTCTTCCGCGCTTCTTGGGTCTCCATTCCGCAGGTAGTTGCGGAAACCGTCTGCGGTCGGCTCAAGTACGGCGAAGGAGTGCGCATCGGTCTGCTTCTGCGAGGCATCCGTGCGCCCCGGCGCGAAAGGAACGTTCACCTTGTGCCCGGCCTTTTTCGCCGCTTCCTCGACGGCTGCGCTGCCGCCCAGAACGATCAGGTCAGCCAGCGAGACCTTCTTCCCGCCGGACTGCGCGCTGTTAAATTCCTTTTGAATTGCCGTCAGCTTCTTCAGAACCTTCGCCAGTGCGGCCGGCTGGTTCACTTCCCAATTCTTTTGCGGCTCGAGGCGAATGCGCGCGCCGTTCGCCCCACCGCGCTTGTCGGAGCCGCGGAACGTCGACGCCGAAGCCCAGGCCGTCGTGACCAAATCGGAAATCGCGAGCCCGGAAGCGAGGATCTTGGCCTTCAGAGCTGCAATATCCTGCTTCCCGATGAGTTTATGATCCACGGCGGGAACGGGGTCTTGCCACAACTGAGGCTCCTTGGGAACGAGCGGGCCAAGGTACCGCGAGAGAGGCCCCATGTCGCGGTGCGTTAGCTTGAACCACGCCTTGGCGAACGCCTCGGCGAACTCCTTCGGACGCTCCAGGAAGCGCTTCGTGATCGGCGCATAGATCGGGTCCAGCCTCAGGGAGAGGTCGGTCGTGAACATGATCGGGGGGTGCCGCTTCTCGGGATCGTGGGCGTCAGGAACGGTGCCCGCTCCAGCCCCCTTCTTGGGAAACCACTGGTACGCACCGGCCGGGCTCTTCCCGAGCTCCCACTCATAGCCGAACAGGTTTTCCAGGTAGCTGTTGCTCCACTGCACGGGTTTGTTGCTCCACGCGCCCTCGAGCCCGCTGCCGATCGCATCGCCACCGCTGCCGCTGCCATAAGTGCTCTTCCAGCCGAGGCCTTGTTCCTCGATGGGTGCGCCCTCGGGCTCTGGGCCGACATACTTCTTCGGATCGGCAGCCCCGTGGGCCTTGCCGAATGTGTGCCCGCCGGCAATCAGCGCCACGGTCTCATAGTCATTCATCGCCATGCGGGCGAACGTCTCGCGGATATCCACTGCCGCAGCGATTGGATCCGGCTTGCCATTGGGCCCTTCCGGATTCACGTAAATCAGGCCCATCTGAACGGCGCCGAGAGGATTCTCCAGCTCCCGTTCGCCTTTGTAGCGTTTGTCCGCCAGCCACTCGCCCTCCGGCCCCCAGTAAATGTCCTCTTCGGGCTCCCAAACGTCTACGCGCCCGCCGCCGAAACCGAAGGTCTTGAACCCCATCGACTCCAATGCAACGTTACCGGCGAGTACCATAAGGTCGCCCCAGGAGATTTTCCGGCCATACTTCTGCTTGATCGGCCAGAGCAGCCGGCGCGCCTTGTCGAGGCTCACATTGTCCGGCCAGCTATTGAGGGGCGCAAATCGCTGGTTGCCGGAGCCCGCCCCGCCCCGGCCGTCGGCGATGCGGTACGTACCTGCGCTGTGCCACGCCATACGAATCATAAACGGCCCATAGTGGCCATAGTCTGCCGGCCACCATTCCTGCGACGCCGTCATCAAGGCATGGAGGTCCTTGATCACGGCATCCAGGTCGAGGCTCTTGAATTCCTTCGCATAATTGAACTCCTTGTCCAAAGGATTGGACAAGGGAGACTGCTGGTGCAGGATTTTCAGGTTTAGTTGATTCGGCCACCAGTCCACATTCGTCGTGGCTCCGGCCAACGTATGACTGAGAGCATGGCCCGCTACCGGGCACTTGCTTTCGGTTGACGACTT
>Ga0187888_1002650_pt1 | contig 14953 bp, 12 predicted proteins | sample June2016WEW_7_40_FD_132987 | JGI IMG/M metagenome (GOLD analysis project Ga0187888, IMG submission 132987) | Peatland microbial communities from SPRUCE experiment site at the Marcell Experimental Forest, Minnesota, USA - June2016WEW_7_40 | ecosystem: Environmental > Terrestrial > Soil > Wetlands... | reverse complement strand
CCGGGTTTCGCTCCACGTAAGCCAGCGCGGCCCAGACGTGGGCCTGGTCCAGCGCACAACTATAGAATCGCGCCTGCCACAGGTGCCCGCAACTGCGGCGGGCCACGTTCGCGTACCGCGCGTAGTCGCTGTGAGTGCGCCCGAATACCTGAGCCAGGCTACGTTCGGCCTCCGGAACCACCACCAGATGGACGTGATTGCGCATCAGGCAGTAGCCCCAGACCCGCATCCCGTAACGGGCGGCGTAATCGAACAAGGCGTCCAGATACGCCTCGCGATCCCGTTCCGTGAAGAAGACATCCTGACGGCCATTACCGCGCTGCGTGACGTGGTGGGGTACGCCCACCGCCACCGCTCGTGCCATTCTTGCCATACCTAAAACAGTGACCCAACGCGGCGGATTGTCTCAGCAAAATGGGTAATTGGTTACTGTCCCCGAAAAACCCCCCACCCGAAAAACCCGAAAAACCCCCTTATCATGGATGTCACCGGTTTTGCAGGTCAGTTCGGGACGGTGCCTGAAATAACTGATGGGTCGCGTTCATCTTCCACCGGATCTCCCAAGCAGCCGACGAAGGAAAAATCGACGCCGCATTGCGTACTTCTGATGACCTCCAGGATGTACTTCGGCAGCGAAACGCCGTCGTGGTCGCTAGAACTGACGACGGAGACCCACACGCTGTATGTGCTAGGATCAAGACCCTCAGATTTCAGGAACTTGTAAAGTGGCTCCAGGTCTGTGTCCTCCCGTAGGACCAGGGCCACGATGTCTGCTCTACGTGATTGAATTTCGACGTTCGACAAACTAGTGCGTAGGTGCGTGGCGCTTTCCGGCGATAAGTGGGTCAGTCGGAAACTGAACTCCTCTTCGTGAAATGTTGCCTTTTCCATCGGTCCTCCTACCTGCTCCCTGCCTTGAATTCCTTTGCTAGATCCAGCAGCTCGTCAAAGCTGAAGTTTTCGCTCGGCCCCCGCCCCTCCAATTTCTTCATTCTGTCAACGTACTTGCCAAAGGCATTTCTATCGACGCCGACTTTCCTCGCTGCAGCGCGGATGTTTTTCGCATCCTTCGCGTTGGCACCTGGAGAAACCGGTGGGAGAAACCGGTGACAGGCTACGTGTTTCCTCATTTCTCCGCCGTCAGGGACAGTGTAGCTCAACCAGTGTCACCGGTCTTGTGTTTAATGTGGCCGTTGTGGGTTTGGCTGGGACCTGTGCAGGGTTAATGCGCCCAGCGTCGACACGAGGACCGTTGGCTGCGGTAAAACAAAAATAGCGTGACGCCTGCAGGGGACGGGCCTGGATGGGCCGCGCCGGGGGGGCCTGGAGATGTTTCGCGGCAAAGTTCAGTACCCGGTCGGGCCTTCGCCCACGAAAGCTCACGCGTGGTCACCGGTTGGGCCGAATCCGAGGCTCATTTCTACGGCATTGATCTTGATCATGATGGTCTGGGCGAGTTCGGCAAAGGCCTCTTCGGTAAGCTCGGGACCGGCTTCGGGAAGCGCGGCTGCGATTTGGGAGAGGTCCTCACGGGGAGCCGACTCCATCACCGACATGCCCATCAGGTCGGCCATTGCGGAGGCGCCATGGACCAGGCGAATCAGGTTGCCATCCCGCGCCTCTGGCGGAGGGGGATTCTCATGTTTGGCAGCGACGTCCTGCAGTTCGCGCGGAACGCCCCACTGGGCCAGCAGCCAGCTACCGGCCTCGCCGTGATCCAGGCCGAACATCTCCCGCTCCACCTCGAGGGGGTCGGTTCCGCGTTCTCCGGCAGAGGCCAGGGCCGTTTCATAGGCCGGAAACACGCTCAGGAACGCAAGTTGCCCGATATCGTGGATCAGGCCGGCGGTGTAGCCGTTGGAGTCTTTGATTCTCAGCGGTTCGGACAGCCGCTGGCAGATCAGGGCGGTAGCCAGGCTGTGGCGCCAGCAGTCCAGGATGGCGCGGCTGGTGGCCTTATTGGTCAGAGATTTGAGGCAGGTGGTGACGACCATGGCGCTGACCATGTCGGCGCCCAGGAAAACGATCGCCTGTAGAACTCTGGTGATCTCCATGCGCACGGCAAATAGTGGAGAATTGGCAATCCTGAGCAACTCCATCGACAATACGGGATCGGTCTGGACCAAGTCGGCGACCTTGCCGAAGGGGACGGAGGGATCGCCCATCATTCGCAATAATTGCACGGCGACGGGGCGGAACGGGCGCACTTCGGTCTTCAAGCGGGCGCAGGTTGTGCTGGCGGCGGTTGTCATACGCCATTCCTGAAGAGCGGGCTTTTGCCGACCATCGCCCACGAATTGATTTGGCGACTCATATCATTCCATATCGGCTAGTAATACGATTTATTCTAGAAAAACAGGGGTGTCCTCCGCTTGCGCCTTGGCGCTCGTTCGAAATCTTGCAGTTGCAATTCGGATCGAGGGGGGGTAAACGGCTGGTTGCCAGTGCGAGACTGGGAGCATGCCCAAACCACCGAGCACCTCTCTGCGCCAGCACCTGGCCAACCTGCTCCGCATGAAAGGGGCGCACCTGACCTTCCACGCCGCGGCCGCCGATTTTCCCGCCCACTTGCGGGGGGTAAAGCCGCCAGGGGCGCCGCATTCAGCCTGGCAGCTACTCGAGCACATGCGCCTCGCGCAAGCAGACATTCTGGACTTCAGCCGCAATCCGGCGTACCAAGAGAAGACATTCCCAGACGACTACTGGCCGGCCGGGGTTGCGCCTCCAACCGAGGAGGCCTGGGACACCAGCGTGCGGCAGTTTGAAATCGACCTGAAGGAGATTCAGGCACTCGTCGCCGACACGAAACTCGATCTGTTAACCGCTATTCCGCACGGCCAGGGGCAAACCCTGCTGCGCGAGGCCCTGCTGGTGGCCGACCATAACGCGTATCACCTGGGCCAGTTGATGTTTCTGCGCAAGATGCTGGAGGCTTGACGTACAAGGCCGCCACACGATTTCCGCAGACGCCGGTTCAACACGCGGGCGCGCCGCCGGGGGTGGGATTATGCCAGCCGCCGTGTGAAGCGACGATCGCGTCGGCCTGCTTCGGCCCCCAACTGAAGCGCTGGTAGGGGCGAGCGCGGGGGTGCGTCTTGAGGACTGGCTCGACCACGGCCCAGGCGGCCTCGACCGCGTCCTCACGGGTGAAGAGCGCTCCATCGCCTGCCATGGCATCGGTCAAGAGCCGCTCGTAGGGCTGTTCCTCGCCCGCCTGTTCTTCCGACAGGTAGAGCTCCCGCTGGTCGCCGACAAACTCCTTGCCGGCGCGCTTGACGCGAGCGGCAAGAGCGACGGCGGAGCTGGGGGAAAGCCGGAAGCGAAGGTAGTTGGAGCGGCTCTCCCTTGGGGCGGAGTCGGCGAAAAGGCGCTGCGGCGGAGGCTTCAGCTCCACCAGAACCTCGGTCGCGGTTTGGGGCAGGTACTTGCCGGAGCGCAGGTGCCAGGGCACGCCTTCCCATCGCCAGGAGTCGATAAAAAGCCGCAGGGCGCAGAAGGTTTCGACGTCGGAGTTTCTGGCGACGCCCGGTTCCTGGCGGTAGCCGGCATACTGGCCGCGCACCAGGTCGTCGCGCCGCAGCGGGCGCATGGCGCGAAAGACGCTGGCTTTCTCTCTTTGCACGGATCCATAATCCCGGTTGGCCGGGGGCTCCATGGCAAGCAACGCGACAACCTGGAAGAGATGGTTCTGGACGACGTCGCGCAGACAGCCGGCGCTTTCATAGAACGCCCCGCGGCCCTTTACCCCGAAGTTCTCGGAAAGGGTGATTTGGACGCTGGCCACGTAGTTGCGGTTCCAGATCGGCTCCAGGAAGGAATTGGCGAAGCGAAAATAGAGGATATTCATGATCGCCTCTTTGCCGAGGTAGTGATCGATGCGGAAGATCGCGTCTTGCGGGAACACCGACTGCGCGACACGGTTGAGCTCGCGGGCGGAAGCCAGGTCGCGTCCGAACGGCTTTTCGACAATGACGCGCGCATGCTCGGCCAGCTTGGCGGCGCCGAGCGCTTGGATGACCGTCGCGAATAGCGAGGGCGGGATCGCCAGGTAATGCGCCGGCCGCCGGGCCTTACCCAGCGCGGTTTTTATCGCGGCGAACGTGTTCGGGTCCTGGTAATCCCCGCTCACGTATTGGAACAGGGATAAAAGACGGTCGAGGGCGCGCCGGTTATCGACGACGCCGGACCGTTCGATACTGTCCGTCACGCGCCGGCGCGCGCGTTCCAAACCCCACTTCGGGAGAGCGACGCCGATGACAGGGACGTCGAGCGAGCCTCGTTTCACCATCGCATAGAGCGCGGGGAAGATCATCTTATGAGCGAGATCGCCAGTCACACCGAAAATCACCAGCGCGTCGGAAAGGGAGGGGGTCATCGGGAAACTCCTTTTCGGGCGCGGCCTACTTCCCGGCTAACATTAAGGGGCGGCGCAAAATTGGCTTCACAACCGCCGCCGTGGCGCGCGCACTCTTCGGCGCCGCGTCGAGTCTCCGAACTCCTGATGTCGTGGAATTTGAGGTCAGGCATGTTTGGATGACCCAGAGGTGGGACAGACCATCGTTCTTCGTGGTCTGTCAGTCCTTCGCCATGCCACAACAGCCTGACAGACGACAAAAAACGATCATCTGTCCCACCTGGTTTCTCGCGCCGATTCCCCTCACTCATGACTTTTTCTCAACGTGTCCGCCGAAGCCAAATCGCATCGCGGAGAGTAACTTGTCGGCGAAATCCTCTTCGCCTCTGGAGGCAAAGCGCTGGTAGAGCGCCGCGCTCAGGACCGGCGCCGGAGCGCCTTCTTCGATGGCGGCGGTAATGGTCCAACGGCCTTCTCCCGAATCGGACACGTGGCCGGAGAACTTGGAAAGATCTTGCTGCCCGAATAATGCGTTTGCGGTCAGGTCGAGGAGCCATGAAGCGATCACGCTGCCGCGGCGCCAAACTTCGGCGACATCGGCCAGATTGAGGTCGTATTGATAATGCTCCGGGTTGCGCAGCGGTGTCGTTTCGGCATCCGCCGTCTGGGCGCGTTTGCCCACGTTGGCGTGGCGCAGAATGTTCAGCCCCTCGGCATAAGCTTCCATGATCCCGTATTCGATGCCGTTGTGGACCATCTTGACGAAATGACCGGCGCCGGAAGGGCCGCAATACAGGTAGCCTTCTTCGGCGGTGCCGGGCGAGTCTTCGCGCCCCGGAGTGCGCTCGATATCGCCGCGGCCCGGCGCCAGCGTTTTGAAAATCGGATCCAGGCGCCGGACGGCCTCCGCCTCGCCGCCAATCATCAGGCAGAAGCCGCGGTCGACACCCCATACGCCGCCGCTGGTCCCTACGTCAATGTAATGAATGCCGCGCGGCTTGAGTTTCCCGGCGCGCCGCATGTCGTCGATGTAGTGAGAATTGCCTCCATCGATGACGATGTCGTCCTTTTGCAGTTTCGCGGCGAGGCCGTCCAGCGTGCCGTCCACCGCCGCGGCGGGTACCATCAACCATGCCGCGCGCGGAGGTTTTAGTTTCGCCACAAAGTCTTCGAGCGATGCGGTTCCGGCCGCCCCTTCCTGGCCGAGGTCCGTTACGTTATCCGGGTTGCTGTCGAAGACAACACATTCGTGACCGCCGCGCAATAGACGGCGAACCATATTGGCGCCCATCCTACCCAGACCGATCATTCCAAGCTGCATTTCGTCTCCCCCAATTCAAAGCTTAGTTTGACCCGGTATGTGCCGGTCGCCCGGAATGAGCGGATGAGTCAACCCGCCGTGCTCAATCGTACAGTGAACCAAGACTGAGCCCTTCGCCAACGCCCTGCAATTTGTGCGTATGCGGCATTACGGCAAACCGCCTCCCTCCGGCCCTGCGCTATCCTCGAAGTTTGCACACCGTACTCGATATTCCGCACGCAGCCGCCGCTATTGGCGCATCTTTTTTGGCTGGCGCGATTAATTCCGTCGCGGGCGGCGGCACGCTGGTCTCTTTTCCCACGCTCATCTGGCTGGGGCTCAATTCAGTGGGCGCCAACGCGACCAGCACGGTCGCCATCTGGCCTGGGACGGTGGGCAGCGTGTGGGGTTATCGCAAGGAATTGCGCGGCTTGGATTCGCGGTTCCTGGCCATGGTCGTGCCCAGCCTCGCGGGCGGGCTGCTCGGCGCCTGGCTGCTGCGTTTCACGCCGCCCGCATTGTTCGACCGCCTGGTGCCGTACCTGATTCTGTTCGCGACGCTGCTGTTCATGGTCCAGGAACCGGTGCAGCGCCTGCTCAAGACGGCCGATGCCGCGCGCCATCGCTCGCGCCGCTGGTTCATCGGCGGGTTGTGCTTTCAGTTCGTGGTAGGCCTTTACGGCGGCTATTTCGGCGCCGGTATCGGCATTCTGATGCTGGCCGCCCTCAGTATTTTGGGCCTTGAGGACATCCATGAGATGAACGCTCTCAAGGCGATCCTGGCCGGGTCCGTGAACGGGATTGCAGCCATTTATTTCGTTTGGGAACGAATGGTCTATTGGCCTTATGTGCTGATCATGGTGGTGGCGGCGATCGCGGGCGGCGTGGGCGGAGCGGGCACGGCGCGCCGCATGGGCCGCACCGCGGTGCGGCGCTTAGTGGTCGCGATCGGCTTCATCATGGCTGTGTCGCTGTTTCTGAAAGCGCACTGAAGCATGCTCGGCCCTCTGTTCGAATCCTCGGCTTTCGACCGCTCCGCGCTGGCGGACCGGCTGGGCGCCATGGCCGCCGAAAAGATTCTGATCGGCACCAGCTCCTGGAAGTACGAAGGCTGGTTCGGACAAATCTACTCGCGCGAGCGGTATCTGGAGCGCGGGCGGTTTTCGAAGCGCCGGTTCGAAACCGAGTGCCTGCGCGAGTACGCCGAGACATTCCCCATTGTGTGCGGCGATTTCGCCTTCTACCAGTTTCCCGAACCGGAATTCTGGCGCCGCCTGTTCGGCCAAACGCCGCCCGGCTTTCAGTTCGCGTTTAAAGTGCCGGAGCAAATCACTTGCAAGATTTTCCCGGCCCACCCGCGTTACGGCCCGACCGCCGGCAAGGAGAACGAAGGCTTTCTCGATGCCGAGATGCTGAAGGCGATGTTCCTGCGGCCGCTCTGGCCCTACCATCGCCAGGTGGCGGTGTTGATCTTCGAATTCGGCGCCTTCAGCCGGCGCAGCTTCTCCGATTTACCGGCGTTCCTCGACCGCTTGGATCCGTTCCTGGCCGCCTTGCCCGCCGAGTTCCGTTACGCCGTGGAGATTCGCAATCCCGAATACCTCACGCCCGAATATTTCCGCGGCCTGCGCGCGCGAGGCGTCGCCCACGTGTTCAACGCCTGGTCGAAAATGCCGGAGCTAGAATCGCAGATGGCGCTGCCGGATGCGGTGACGGCGGAGTTCACGGTGTGCCGGGCCCTGTTGCGCCGCGGGCGCGCCTACCAGGCGGCCGTGGACAAGTTTGCGCCATACACGGAAATCCAGGATCCCAACCCGGAAGCCCGCCAGTCCATGCGCCTGCTGATCGGCCGCGCCCGTGAAAACCGGCAGTTCCTTTTCCTGTTCGTGAACAACCGGCTGGAAGGGAACGCGCCGCTGACCGTGCTTTCGTTGGTGGAATCGTAAATCGGAGAAGGAGCCTCTCTCCAGGAAACCAGAGTAGCAAATTGTAAGGACGTTGTCTTTACCGGGTCGCCGCCGGCTGAGCTTGCGAATTCTGTCACTCCCCCTTTTCCAGGCACTCCAACAGTTCCCGGAAACGGCGCCTTGCGACCTCCAGCCTCTGCCCGCTCTTGAGCACCACCTCTCCCGATCCGCCGGGCAACGGATGCACCTCCACTACCGAATTCAAACCGATCAGCGCGGAGCGGGAAATGCGAAAAAAGCGGGAGGGTGCAAGGCGCCGTTCCAATTCGTTGAGTGTTGGGTCCATGCAATAAGAAGCGCCGTCGGTCACCAGGCGCGTAAGACCGCCTTCCGAGGCGAAGAAACGGACCCGCGATTCGTTCACCACTAAGTAAGATGGGCCGTTCCGAACCAGGAAACGGGCGGCGCTTGCGGACTGCTGGCGTACGGCCTGATCGAGCGGGATCTCCCCGGCATCCGGCCCGGCGGCGCGGACCCGATCGAGAGCCTGGGCCAGGCGCGCACGGCTGATCGGCTTTAGCAAGTAATCCACCGCGGCCAGCTCAAACGCGTCCACCGCGTGCTCCTCATAGGCCGTGCAAAATACAATCAGCGGGCGGGGCGACGGCAGCGACGCGGCGATATCCAGGCCGGTGCAACCGGGCATCTGGATATCCAGCAGAATCAGGCCGGGTTTCAACTCGACGGCACGTTCCATGGTTTGCACGCCGGTTTCGGCTTCGCCGACGATTTCGACGTCGGTATGCGGGGCCAGCAGTTGGCGCAGACGCGCGCGCGCCGGCGCTTCATCGTCCGCCATCAGGATGCGTATCATGATCTCTTTCCATGTCTCCGGCAATGGCGGGTTTCCTCGGAACCGTCAGAACCACCCGCGTAGCTTTCCGTCCAGCCTGCGTTTCGGACGCCCATGACAGCCGGGCGGAGTCGCCATAGTAGCCCTTGAGCCGATCCGCCACGTTGCGCAAACCGTGCCCCGGCGAACCGGCCAACGAAAATCCGGGCGGAAAGCCGGGACCGTTGTCGCATATTTCGACCGACGCGGTGGCGCCATCGATGCGAATCCGCAGACTCACGAACCCCCTCCCTTCCACCGTGGAGGCGCCGTGCCGAATGGCGTTTTCGATCAGCGGCTGCACACACATCGCGGGTACGGAAACCTGGTTCGCCTCGGCATCCACGGCCAGCTCCACCTGTAGGCGCTCGCCGAAGCGCGCCTGTTCCACGCGCAGATACGCCGCCGCAAACTCGGCTTCCTCGTCCAGCCGCGCCCACTCGCGCTCCGATTTCCGCAACGTATAGCGAAACACCTGCGCCAACTGTTCGATGGCCTCGTCGGCCAGGTCGGGCCGCGCCGGAAGCAGGCCGGCGATGGCGTTGAGGGCATTGAACAGGAAGTGCGGATTGATCTGCGCGCGGAGGGCTTTGAGCTCGGCGCGGCTGGCCAGAAGCCTGAGTTGCTGTTCGCGTTCCTGCTGTTTGGCCTGCTGCTCGCGGAAGCGAACGTTTTCGAGCACGACGCCGAGCGTGCGCGCGAGCGAGTCCAGCAGGCGGCGATCGTCGGTCATGTAAGGAATCGCGGAGGCTCGCGGCTTCAGAATCGCCCGTCCCCGTCCGTCGATCGCGGCCACCAGTCCTTCGCTCGCGGTCTCGTCGCAAGGCCAACCGAATTGCACCTCGGCGACACATCCGAAGACATCCGACAAGCTGCGCGCGGCGCGGGCGCGAAGGTCGTCTTCCGTGGCCGCCAATTGCAGCTCGGTGAGGACCAGGCGTTCCGCCTCGGCCGGCGAATAACGGCGCCGCAGGAAGAACCGGTCCACCAGGCGCGCCAGAACCGAATCGGCCCACGGCGCCAGAAGCCATAAGGGCGCCAGCACCAGCACGATCGTCACACGGCCGGGCACATGCGCCGCCCCGAGCGTGAGCGCCAGAATCATGGCGCCAAAGCAGAAGAATATGCCGCGCTTGATGAGCAGATCGAAAAAGATCAGGCGTTCCCGGTAGTAGAGAGTCACGCAGAAGAATGCCAGCAGCAGATAGTCGGGCGCAAGCACCGCGACGGGTGAAACGGAGAGCAGGCTTGCCAGCGCGGCGGCGACGGTCAGGCCGAGCAGGACACGATACCAGAGGCACAGGCGCCGATCGCGCCGATCGAGGAACACCAGTCCCAGCGCGCCCGCAGTGGCGAGCAGAACCGCCGGCGCCTGATCGCGCGCGGGCATGTCCATTAGGGAAAGGTCGTCGAGCACGTGGGCTAGGGAGACGGCCACACTGAGTCCGTAGAAGGTGAACGTCACGGGACGGTTCCGGCCCTGCGAGACCAGGTGGAACAACAGCGGCGGAACCAGGCCCGTCGCCAGATCGAGCGCGGCGGCGAGAGGCGTTTCCCAATCCGGCTCCAATCGAGCCAGGACATTGATGGAAAAAGCGGCCGCGCATACCAGCGTAAAGGCGGCAAAGACCGGGTCCCGGCGCGAGAGGCGCTCCCGCCAGTAGTAGAGTGTCAACACCGAGAAGGTCAACGCCCCCAGGGTGACGATAGCCAACGAAATCAGGTACAGCGAATCGCCCCCGGAGGTCATGGCGCGTTTTGAACCGGCTTGCCAGTCACGGTTTTCAGGGCCTGAAGGATAGCCCGGTAGTTGTTCTTGTCGGCTTCCAGCAGGACCGCGCCGCCCTTTCCATCGTCGCCGCGGAATTCGATGCCAATGAAATGATTCTTGCTCTTGTGCAGGATTCCGAACAGCACCAGCGGGTTCACAAACACCACGCTCAGCGCCACCATATCGGCCACCCGCCGATACGCTTGTTCGCCATAACTCAGAGCGGTGACTTGGGAGGGCGTCAGTTTCAGAGTAGTACGGCCCGCAAACACCAGCCTGATGATATCAGGAGAGACTGTTAGCGTGGTATTCCAATCGTATGGATTGACCTTGGCCGGCACCGTGCCGCCGCTGTAACGGAGTTTGTTCCAGGAATTGCCTTCCGCCCATAGGAGCTGCGGGCAGATTAGAGCCAGCGCAATCGCACGCTGCCGTTGCGGATGCATGGAGAGTCCAGTATAAGGAGGCGGGCGGCGGGTCACAATCGGTTTCCGACGACCGGCGCCAGGAACCGATGAGCGGCTCTGACGCGCTTTTCGCCGGTTACCGCCGCCCATGGCTGCAATTCCGCCAGTCATCCGAATTTCGTTGGTACACTGTTTCGAGCCGGCTTATGATCCGATGCATGCGAACGATCCTCACGCTCACGTTGTTGGCTGGTTCTGCGGCGGCCCAGAACAGCGATCTCGCTTTGCTAGCGGGAATCTCGGGACCTCGGGGTTCGGTTACCGTGGCGAACGGTACGGTGACCGAATCCGGATCGGTTGGGGCGAGTTTGCAGTTGAATTACGCGTGGCAGGTGGTCGAACGCAAAACGTACCTTTACGTCGAGCTGCCGCTGGTGATTCCTATTCGGGTAGGCGGCACCGTCACCAGCAGCCGTGCCGGCACAGTAGAAGAAGGTGAGGCCGGCCCGGACGTTTTCTTCACGCCGGGCCTCCGTCTGAAGATCTCCCCGCAATCGCGCGTTTCCTTTTATGGCGCAGCCGGGGTGGGAATCGCTTCTTTTGGCGCGGGTAGGATCGTCACCTCCCCGGCGCTCACTTCCGTATCGGGGAGCCGGGAGAATTCCTTCGCAGTGGATTTTGGCGGCGGCCTCGACCTACGACTGACGCGCCTGCTGAGCCTGCGCGGAGACGTGCGCGATTTTGTCACGAAGGCCGGTTTGGGCGATGTCTCCGGCAGGAATCACGAGATCTTTCAAGTGGGGATTGCGTTTCACTTTTGATTGGTTACCCGGCCTGGCGATGCCCCTCATCCTCGCGCGCAGACGGCGTGGAATCAGCGGCGCCGGGAGAGACGCCTAAGGGGCAACTTCCGTCTTCAAGCTTCGTACGCCACCTCATAAAGTTCACCAACGTATTCGCCGGCAACCGCTCCCTGACGGTCGCGGCTCGGAAACGCGCGAAACCGAGCCGCGACCGTCAGGGAGCGGTTGCCGGCGCCGGTCGATTATGCGCCAGTTCGGTCCAGGTCCTGCAGGGTTAGGGAGCGGCTACCGAATACGTAGCCGTAATTGAAACCGAATATTAGGGTAACCCTCCGCTCCTTGCGGCATCGAGCGGTTCCTGTGGAACGAACCGGCGGCAAGATGCTGGCGCTACGATCTGCTACTTCGCGTCGCGCCAATTTTCGCCGACGCCGATGTCGACCACCAGCGGGACGTTCAACTCCCGCACTCCCTCCATTTCGCGCTTTACCAAGGCGGAGAGCGGGGCGACTTCTTCGGGCGGGCACTCGAAGACCAGCTCGTCGTGCACCTGCAGCAGCATGGCGGCTTGCATGGCATCCTCTTCCAGCTTGCGATGAATGCGCACCATGGCGAGCTTGATCAAATCCGCCGCCGTGCCCTGCAGGGGCGAATTGACGGCGGTGCGCTCGGCGAATCCGCGGGCGTTGGCGTTACGGCTGTTCATATCGGGGATGGGCCGCTCGCGCCCGAACATGGTACGGGTGACGCCGGTCTGCCGCACCTGCTCGATGGTCCGGTCGATGAAGCGGCGCACACCGGCGTAGCGCACGAAGTAATTGCGGATATATTTTTCGGCCTCGGCGCGGGCAATGCCGAGCTGTGCGGCCAGGCCGAAACCGCTGATGCCGTACACGATTCCGAAATTCACGGCCTTGGCTTCGCGGCGCGCCTCGGGCGTCACCATGAGCGGCGGCACACCCATCACTTCGGCGGCCGTCCGGGTGTGAATGTCTTCGCCGTTGCGGAAGGATTCCACCAGCAGCGGGTCGCCCGAAAAATGCGCCAGCAGGCGCAGCTCGATCTGGGAATAGTCGGCGGTCAGCAGCTTCCAGCCCTCGCGGGGGACGAAAGCGGCGCGGATTTCGCGGCCGAGCTCGGTGCGGATGGGAATGTTCTGCAGGTTGGGATTGGACGACGACAGGCGGCCGGTGGCAGCGCCGGCCGGATTGAAGCTGGTATGGAGGCGGCCGGTGCGAGGGTCGATCAAGGCCGGCAGGGCATCGACGTAAGTGCCCTTCAGCTTGGTGAGCTGGCGGTATTCGAGCACCTTGCGGACGATTTCGTGTTCGGCGGAGAGAGCTTCGAGGACGTCGGCGGCGGTGGAAATGGTCTTGCCCTTGCCATATTTCACCGGCGCGGGCAGCCCCAGGTCTTCAAACAGAACCTTGCCCAATTGTTGCGGCGAGCTGACGTTGAACGGCCGGCCGGCAAGCGTGTGAATCTCCCCGGTAAGCGTGCCGATCCTGGTTTCCATGATGGCCGAGAGGCGGGCCAGCTCGGAAGTGTCGATGCGCACGCCGTGCGATTCCATGCGCGCCAGCACGGCGGCGAGCGGCAGCTCGATCTCGTCGTACAACGGGCGCAGGCCGCGCGACTCGATCTGCGGCGCGAGCAGCTCAAAAAGCTGGAACGCGATGTCGGCGCGCTGCTCGGCGGAAGCGCCCAGTTTGATGTCCAGTTTGCGTGACGCCAGCTCGTCCATGCTGCAGCCGGATGGGTCGGCTTCAAGCAGAAACGCGTAGAGCATCGGGTCGTGGACGAAGCCGCGGGCGGCGAGACCTTTGCGCTCCAACGCGACCAGTGTGCTTTTCACGTCGCAAGCGATTTTTTCCGCCGCCGGGTTTTCGAGCCATGCTCTCAGGGCAGGGAAGTCGCCCTGCGCCACGGCGCGCGCTTCCCCAGGCGCGGCCGCGAGCCCGATGGCGTCGAAGGCGAATTCCTGGTCGGCCGCTGCGGCCACGGTGACGGCCACCGGGCCGGCCGAGTGCGCTTGCAGCCAATCCGCGATGGCTTCGGCGCCGGCGAGCACCTGGTAATCGTGCGGGCGGGTATCTTCGGAGGGGCCGAGCTCCTTCAGCATGCTGTGAAATTCCAGCTCTTTGTAAAGCGGGCGCAGCAGATCTTCGTCCGGGGGATGGATGCGTATGGCGTCGAGCGAAAATTCGATGGGAACCTCGGTCGCGATAGTCGCCAGCCGCTTACTCAGCCGGATTTGTTCGGCGTTGTTCGCCAGGCTCTCGCGATACATCTTGCGCTCCACTTCGGCGGCATGCTCGATGGCGCTTTCCACCGAGCCGAAGCGCTCGATCAGGTCTTTAGCGCCTTTATCGCCGATGCCCGGAGCGCCGGGGATATTGTCGATGGAGTCGCCCTTGAGAGCCAGCAGGTCGGCGACTTGGGCAGGATAGACGCCAAGGAACTCTTTGACGGCGGCGGTATCGTACCACGTGTCGTCCTTGGCGGGATTGAGCATGGAGACGCGCTCGTCGACGAGCTGCATCATATCTTTATCGCTCGATACGATCACCACCTGGCAGCCGGCGGCTTCGATGCGGCGGGAAATGGTGCCGATCACGTCGTCGGCTTCGTAGCCGGGGTACTCCAGCATGGGGATGCGCAGGCCGTCCAGCAGGCGCTTGACGTAGGGGAGCTGCGCCAGAAAATCCTCGGGGGCCTCGGCGCGGTTGGCTTTATAGGCGGGAAACTCCTCTTCGCGGTGCGTGCGGGTGCTGCTCTCCATCACGGCGGCGATGTAATCCGGCTTCGATTCGCGCAGCACCTTGCGCAGCATATTGTGGAAGATGAAGACGACTTCCGTGGCTAACCCGGTGGAGGTGCGCATGGGCGGCGCCGAGCTGCGCGCGCGCGCATGATAGGCGCGGAACAAAAAGCCGAACGTATCGATGAGAAACAGCCGTTGGCCGGGCACGAAGAAGCACAATTCTAGCAAGCGGCAGAGCAACCGGCCGGGCAAAAGCCACATACTTTTCGCGAGAGCGGCACGGCATTCGCAGGGCGGACCCGCTTAGTCCGCGGGTGCGCACGGAGCGCGAAAAGGGGACAGAGCCGAGTGCGACGTTGTCGGCACGTCGAATCGGTGCAGGCTCAGGCCGACCCAATTTTCCTTTGTGCTTTTTTGTGCGGTTCGGAAGAGTAATTAGCCACAGATGAACACAGATAAACACAGATAAACAGTAGGACCGGAGGTCAGAAGCCATGAGACGCCATTTATCGGTGCGCGCCTCCCGCCCGACGGACCGCCGCAGCGCCAGGGCTCGGCGGTTCAGGACGCCTGCAAGGAAGATACTGTTTGAGGCGAAAGTGGCTCATGAAAAGAGGCGGGAAGCAGTGCAGGCCCAAGGGCCACTCGCGGCTGTTGTGCATTTTTGTGCAAATTTTCGGGTTTTTCGACGGCTTGGCCCTAAGCTGCCGGTTTATCCTCTTCGGCTTGGGGCTCTTTGTCGAGTCCGGCGATTT
>Ga0187888_1002645_pt1 | contig 14993 bp, 10 predicted proteins | sample June2016WEW_7_40_FD_132987 | JGI IMG/M metagenome (GOLD analysis project Ga0187888, IMG submission 132987) | Peatland microbial communities from SPRUCE experiment site at the Marcell Experimental Forest, Minnesota, USA - June2016WEW_7_40 | ecosystem: Environmental > Terrestrial > Soil > Wetlands... | reverse complement strand
TGAAACGATCCCGATGAGCGATGTTACCAGGAAGAGGGATTCACCCGCAACCACTTCTACCATGCGAGTCATGACGATGACGCACGACGACAGAACGCGTCTCAAAGCCCCCGGATGGCTAGTACGAGTCCTACCGGGTTTGACGGCGGTTGTGCTGGTCGTCTTGCTCCACCCGGACCTCGCCCGGCAGCTCCCGTACCCGAGCGGGAAGGACCAGGAACTGTACCTGCTCTCCGGCCGGGATTTCGCCGAGGATTTCACCTTTCAGCCGCGGGCGCCCCTGTACGGCGCCTGGGTGGGTCTGTTCTACGCTCCCAGCCACGGCGACCTCTCGCGCTGCTTCGTCCTGGAGAAGTACGCGACCACCATCCTGTTCGTCGCGCTCACCGCGTACGCCGTGTACGCCCAGTCGGGCCTAAGGGCGGCCCTGGTCACGGCCCTGGTTGCAGCGTACAACAAGTACGTCGTCTTCGAGGACAACGGGTCAACCATCTTCGCGGCCGCACTGGTCGCAGCAAGCCTTATCGCCCTGCGCATTCGACGTTCCAGCGTCCGGTATCCCGTCGCGTCCTTGCTCCTGTTCCTGACGACCCTGGTCCACCCGATGATGACGGCCGTATTCCTCGCCGCGATGCTCTACCTGGTCGCACGGACGGTCGTCGCGGCGGTGAAGGATCCAGCCGCCTGGCGCCACGAGGCCCGGTCAGCCGTCGTCGGGTGGATGGCCGCGTTCACGGTCATGGCCTTGCTGGTAGGTCTCGCCAACGCCCGTCCAAGCCGGACCCCTAGCAACTATACTTTCTTCATCACCTTCAGGCACGCGTTCACGTTAACATACGCGAAACGCTATTACACAGAGGAACGTATCCGCGAGATGCACGTAGCTGGCTTGGATAAAGCGTTCGAGGAGATCCTGCCCAGCGTCGAAACGTTCGAGGATGTCGTCCGACGATGCCCGGCCCAAATTCTTGCTCACGTCGCGTACAACGCCCGGCAGACGGTCGTCGCGCTACCAGCCACACTGCTGGGGTTGACGAACTGTTGGCTCGTGGGCGCCGTGGTTCTCATATACTTACTCGCGGAATTCCTTCAGCCCTATCGCCGCGGATGGGCCTCTGGACTCCTCGGCACGGCTGACCAGGCCGCTTGGCTGGCGTCGGTTTTGTTCGTCATCCCTCCAATGGTTGGGATGATGGTCTGGTCCCGATACCTGGTTCCCGTGATCCCGGTGGCCTTGGTCACCTGCGACTCGTTCCTTACCTGGCTGGTCAACAGGTTGTCTCCGCGGTCGCAAGCCGAGCGGGAGCACGTTAAAACGCCGTCAGTGGCTCGCGCTTAGGCGATTGAGGATCCAACCGGCGTTGGCCTCACGCCCGAGGTTCAAGTCGTGCCGAGTCTCCCCCTAGGTTGTTGAGCACAAGTATGTTCCCCAGGCACCTGGCGTTGACTCGAACGAGCGGCCCGCTAGTCTTGTCTGCGACTATCCAAGAGGCTTGACTCGAGACGAGCCATGTTGAATGTTCCCGTCGCTCTCCTGATTTTCAACCGACCGGAAACGACACGCCGAGTTTTCGCGGAGATCGCACGCGCCCGGCCGAGTCGCTTGCTCGTCGTCGCCGACGGACCCCGAAACCCGGAGGAAGTTAAGCTGTGCGCCGAGGCGCGGGCCGTCGTCGACGAGGTCGATTGGGAATGCGAGGTCTTGACGAACTTCTCCGAAGTCAACCTGGGTTGCCACCTTGGACCGTATTCCGGAATCACGTGGGTCTTCGATCACTGCGAGGAAGCAATCATCCTGGAAGATGACTGTCTTCCCCACCCCACATTTTTTCCGTACTGCGCCGAATTATTGGAGAGATATAGGGATGATGAACGGGTGATGGCAATCAGCGGAAACAACTTTCAATTCGGCAGGAAGCGGACTCAGCACAGTTATTACTTTTCGCGGTACCCCATAAGCTGGGGCTGGGCGTCGTGGCGACGCTCATGGGAACTTTATGTAACAAATACAGAAATGTGGAAAGAACTGAGGGATTCCTCCTGGCTGCTGGATCTGCTGGGTGACAGAGCTGCTCGTGATTACTGGACCACTATATTTGATCAAGTATACACCCCTGGTCAGATCACGTCATGGGATTACAAGTGGATTTGCACTTGCTGGTCTCAGAATGGTATGGCAATTGCGCCCAGCGTCAACCTTGTAGAGAATATAGGGTTCGGTAAAGACGCCACCCATACACACGATCCCTCAAATCCCATGGCGGGGGTTCCGGCGGAGGAGATGGCGTTCCCCCTCGCGCATCCCCCTTGCATGGTGTGGCATCGAGAGGCAGATCAATTTATGTCCGATCGAACTATTATTTACAGGTATAGCAACTTGTACGGCAGACTGCTTCGAAGGCTGCGCTCAGTGATGCCTCGCTCTTGTCCCTGGCCTTCCTATGACCTGTATGATTGAGGTCTGTTCGTGGGGAATGACGCGGCGATGCCGAGTTCCCAAGGCATCGGTTGCGATCGGCCCCAGCCGGGGAGATAACAATGGAATTGTGTAAACATTGCATGGCATGCAATAGTTGCCGCGTCATACGCCTTGGCCCGCTTCCTCTTTTTTGTGATGATAGTTTTGTCGGAGTTCCACTGAACCACAAGATCGAGCCGGGAGATCTTTATCGCTGCTTGGACTGTGAGATTCGGTTTCGTTTTCCGGTCCCCGATCATAGTTGCATCCTGGATTTATACAGTAGAATAGAAGTTGAAGGTGTATGGGATTATGGTCCGGATCGCCAAGTCTGGTCGCAGATCTCGCGGATGATCCAGGACGCGCCGGAGCGGTCGGTGTTGGATGTTGGGTGTTTTCGGGGCGATTTCCTGAGTTTCCTGGGTGCATCGTGGCAGCGCTTCGGCATCGAACCTTGCGCAAGTGCGAGGAGAGTGGCCGAGCAGCGCGGAGTCACTATTCTGGCCGACAGCATCGAAACGCTGAATGAGGATCACCGCCGCTTCGGGGCAATCGTGCTGATCGACGTGATTGAGCATCTGACGGACCCACTGGGAATGCTGCAGAAGCTAACCCGGATGCTTCTTCCCGATGGGCGGATCTTGGTCTTCACTGGAAGCACTGATGCCTGGTCCTGGCGCATCTCCGGCGTCGACTATTACTATAGTGCCATGCCGGAGCACGTCGCTTTCTTCTCGCCCACTTGGTTCCGCTGGGCGGCTTCTCCCTTGGGTGTGGTGGTCCGACGAATCCAGCGGCTGTCGCATCATCCGGCTCCGTTGGTCACACGTATCGATGAGGCGGCCAAGAATATTGCATACATCGCGTATCGGCGACTGCAACGACACGCCCTTTTCAATCGTGTATTGAAGTCAGTCCCAGTGAGTAAAAGGATCGGTAGGTGGAGGGGATGTTGGTGGGCATCAGCACGCGACCATATTTTGGTTGTTATGCAAAAATAATCGTTATATCAATATAGAATAGGTGGGGTCGGTTCCGTTTCTTTTCTGCGGCCGTTTTCTTCTGATCAAGGAAGGGACCTTCTCGGAACCTGCCGCATTGTCCCGGAGCCTCCAGCGCCCCTCGCTTCGTTTACGCTCAAACCCTCAGCGCACAGTCAGGCCATTTCGGTTTGTGGCCAGTATGCAGTCCATACGTGGGTTGCTCTTGTTCAAGGCATTCGACGGGATCCTCCGCGGCAACATGAAGATCATGACACCTCCGACTCTGTCGATCATCACTCCTTCCTTCAACCAGGGACGGTTCCTGGAGGAGACGATTCTCTCCGTTCTCAACCAGCGGTACCCCCACCTGGAATACGTCGTGATCGACGGCGGCAGCACGGACGACAGTGTCGAGGTCATCCGCCGCTACGAACACCGCCTCGCCTACTGGGTCAGCGAGACGGACCGGGGCCAGGTCCACGCCATCAACAAGGGCCTGGAGCGGGTCACCGGGAATGTGGTCGCGTTCCTCAACAGCGACGACACCTATCTCCCCGGCGCGCTCTGGACCGTCGGCAACCACTTCGCGCGACACCCGGAATGCGAATGGCTCTGCGGCGATACGCTGATCTTCGGCGAGGGGCACGAGACGCGGCTCATCCAGGCGAGGGTGCCCAAGACGGTGGGACATTGCCTCTGCTGGGCCTATGGGGCCCCCCAGCCAGGCATGTTCTGGAAGCGGCCCATGCTGGCCGAGGGGTTCTCGGAGAAGTGGCAGTACGACTTCGATCACGAGATGTACGTCCGCCTGCTGCTCGCCGGCCACGTCTGCCACCACCTGCCGCTGCCGCTGGCGAGTTACCGACTGCACGCGGTCAGCAAGACGGTCGCCGAGGGGCACCGCCAAGACGAGGAGTTCGACCGGATCGCCGAGTACTACGAGCCCCACCTGCGCGGCGCGCAGCGGCGCTGGTGCCGGGCGACTCGTTTCCTGCGGAGATCCTACTCTGCGAGCCAGGCAGGCAATCTTCGGGAAGCCTCTCGCTCTCTCCTAAAAGCGTTGCTCATTCACCCCGAAGGCCTCCTCAGGCGTCCCTTTTGGGGATGCTTGCGTCAGGCCCTGGCAAGGTCGTTCTCCACATGAGCGACGAGTAGGCCGGGCCGGGTCTCCAGGTAAAGATCTTCACTGGTGGACGTTCTACACGGCAATTTGAACCGCTCCATGGAACCTTTCCGAGAGACACCCCTGGGCCGACCGTCTCCGCGGGTCTCGCTCGTCATCCCTGTCCGGAACGAGGAGGGATCGATTGGCGCCCTCATCGATTCGCTGCGCCGGCAGACGCGGCCACCCGACGAGGTGGTCCTGGTGGACGGGGGCTCGATCGACTCGACCGTCATTCTGGCCAGGACGTTGACGGCTGGCGATCCTCGTTATCGGGTCCTCGAGGCCGGCGATGCGACCCCTGGCCGGGGCCGCAACGTGGGGATCGTCGCGGCTCAGCATGACTGGATCGCCCTCACCGACGCCGGGATCGAGTTGGAGCCGACCTGGTTGGAGCGCCTGGTCGAAGCCGTCGAGCGCGACCCATGTGTGAAAGCTGTCTATGGAAATTGCGAGCCGGTCACGAACTCATTCTTCACGCGCTGCGCGGCGCTGGCTTACGTTCCCGCAAAACAGCCCAGACCGGATGGTTGGATGCGCGGTCCTTTCATAGCCTCTTCACTCGTCCACCGCGATGTCTGGCAAGTCGTCGGCGGCTTTCCGGATCTCCGGGCGTCTGAAGACCTGATCTTCATGGAGCGGATCCGGGACCGGGGGTTTAAGCTCGGATGGGCACCGACGGCGACGGTCCACTGGCACATCCGGCCCACGCTGGCCCAAACCTTCCGCAGGTTCGTTCAGTACTCGAAGCACAACGTCTGGGCGGGCCGGCAGCGGTACTGGCACTACGGTGTGGCGCGGATCTACTTCGCGGCGCTGCCGTTCGTCGTGCTGGCGGCGGTGTCGAGCCCCTGGTGGCTCGGCGTGCTTGCCTCGGGGGCGATGGCGCGCGTGGCCAAGAGCCTCTGGACCAAGCGTGAAGGCCGTGGCCTGGCGTGGCTGTTGAACCCCGTCCAGTTCGTCGCCGTGGGAGCGATTCTGATCGCGATCGACGCTGCAACGTTCGCCGGCTGGGTGCTGGCGGCAACGACACGTCCTCAAGACGCTTCGGTCCTAGAGACCGCGGGACAGACCGAATGTCGAAGATCGACCGATGGAGTCTTCCGGTTGCTACTGGGAAGAAGTTTCAGAACCGTTGCTGTGGAACATCATTCCTTGAAGGAATCCTCGAAACCTGATGCTGCCCCCGCGGGTTGCGAGTCGCCACGGATCAAGCTAAGCGACCGCGATGGTGTGGAGTGACGACCCGGTCGCGGTAGGCGTAAAGGGGACCAGCGGTGCTGTTCTTTCACGAGCTCGAGCGCGACTTTGTAGCGGATTGGCTTTGAATCGGCTCATCGACTCGATTTGATTCGAATGTCGCTTCGGATAAGCGGGATGAGGTCGTCCAGGGGGAGGACGGCTCTCATCTGGGAAATCCCGGTTTGAAAGGGGCTCGCCTTGGCAGGAGAGGAATGTGGTGTGGCTGTAGCTGCTGACGTGACCCGATCGTCCATTCCTCGAACCCGTCCTTTGGGCCGTGACTGGGACGCGGCCGTGTTTGTCTGGGGGAGCTGGGCCCTGATGCTGCTGGCCCTCCTGGTACTGATAGCGCGCTACGGGTACAACGGGCCGATGTGGTGGGACGAGTTGGGAACCGGCATTGTGCCGAGGCTGTTAGGTGGGGAACCCGTCACGCTGGGCTGGCTCTGGGAGCCGTACGGCGAACACCGACTCATCTTATCGAAATTAACCATGGTGGGCCTGGCGAAGCTCACGGGTAGTGACTTCCGCGCCCCGATGTTTGTCAGTGCGCTCGGCTTGGCGGTGCTGGCGTCCTTGCTCATCCGAACCGCGGTGCGGATCCGCGGCAAGGTCAGTGTGACCGATGTGATCCTCCCGTTCGCGTTGCTGAATTTTGGGTACGCATGGGACCTCCTCCAGGGTTTCACGATCAATCAGACGGCGCCAACGCTCTTGGGGGGTATCCTGCTCGCGGTCATCGCCCGGAGCCGCCGGGGGCTATCCTTGCGGAACGCCGTTCTCACGAGTGCCTGCCTCTTCCTCCTCCCCATGTGGGGTGCTGCGGGCATCCTTTTCGTTCCCACCCTGTCCCTATGGCTCGCCTATTCGGGGGCCCTCGGCTGGCTCTCCGCGAGGCGTCCCGCGGGACAGGACGGCCCCGCACCCGATCCGGCCGCGGACCCCGGGCGGCGCAAGGCCCTTCTCATCATGGGCTTGGCGGCCGGGAATGTCCTCTGGGCAGTGACCTTCTCGCTGAACGTGGAGAGGTCCCTTCCGGCCCCCGACAGCCCCTGGCAGGCGTTACGAGCCAGTCTTCAATTCCTGAGCCTGATGTTCGGCCCGGGGGCCCGGTCGACGTTCCCTTATTCAGGCCTCCTCGCGCTAGTTCTGCTGCTGCTGAGCGTGGCGCTGCTTGTGGCGGTCTGGTTCCGGCAACCCCGGGAACGCTTCCGCGCCTTCGGACTCCTCTGTTTTTTGGGGGGAGTCGGCCTCCTCGCGCTGGCCATCGGTTGGGGGCGGGCGACGTCGCCCCAAGGGGGCAGCGGTCCATGGTATTACGTCCTGGCGGTCCCCGCGCTCTGCTGCGCCTACCTGAGCGGGGTCGTTTACCAGGACAGAGGCGGCCGCTTGCTCCAGTGGTGTCTGTTACTGAGCACCACGCTGTTCCTACTTCCCGACCTCGACCAAGGGCTCTTCCTCGCCAGAACCGTGCGAGAGGGGTTTAGAGCGTTCGAGAAGGATGTCCGCGCGGGCATGCCCATCGGCCTGCTAGTGGACCGCTACTCCGGCCGGATAAGCGTTGCGCGCCGGGAAGCCGCTGCGAGTGACCTGGCACTGCTGCGGCGGACAAGGTTCGGCGTGTACAGGCACTTGGTCGACGATATTAGAATGAAAGAAGTCATGATTGCGTCGGAGCCGGACGCCCTGGACGGCGTGCTCTGGAAGGACGGCGTCGGGTACGGTCACACGAACCGGGTGTCCCTGGGCTACACCCTGGAGCGGCCCCGGTTCATCTATGCCCTTCGAATTAAGTGCTCCATGAACTACGGCAACAAGGACTCACGCCCGGTCGACTTCCGGGTGTCCTGGGGCCGGGGCGTTCGTGAGAACCCGCAGGCGGCCTGGCGTGTCGCAGGGGCGGACTTAGATGTCGGCCCAGGCGAAAGGACCGCGGTGGTCTGGGTGAACGAAGAGATCGACTCGATCCGCATCCATCCGGACGACAAGCCGTTTGTTATCAGACATTTAGAGATTCGATTACTGGTCCCCGAGGGCCCCGGCGAGCGCCGGACGGCTGGCCTGGGCAAACCCACCCCCCCGGCTCCCACGACGGCACGTGGGGTCGGCGGTCGTCCGGCGATCGTTCCGGGGATCGATTCGACGCCAGGACCTGGAAACTCCGTTTCACGCCTACTCTTACAGAAAGAACGAGCAGATCATGAGGAGCAGCCAAGCAATGCGCATTCTCGTCACCGGTGGTGCCGGTTATGTCGGCTCCACTCTCGTTACAATGCTCCTGGACCAAGGCCATAGGGTCCGGGTCCTGGACTCGCTCAAGTTCGGCGGACAGGGTCTGCTCCCGTGCTGCCACTATCGCTCCTTCGAGCTGATCAAAGGCGACGTCTGCGACCAGGCCGCCGTCTCCAAGGCACTTGCCGGAGTCGGGGCAGTCGTTCACCTGGCTGCGATCGTCGGCTATCCCGCCTGCAAGAAAGAGCCCCACGTCGCACACGCAACCAACGTCGAGGGCACGCGCACTCTCTTGAGCCTGCGCGGGCCCGACCAGAAGTTCCTCTTCGCTTCGACCGGCTCGATCTACGGCTCCGTCCCGGGCTACGTCTGCAACGAGAACACCCCACGCGCGCCGATCACCCTCTACGGCGAGACCAAGGCCGCCGCCGAGCAGATGGTGCTCGAAGCCGGAAACAGCGTCGCCTATCGCTTCGCCACCGCCTTCGGCGTGAGCAACCGTATGCGGCTCGACCTGATGCCGAACGACTTCACCTACCAGGCCGTCAAGAACCGCAACCTGATCGTCTACGAGGGGGGCTTCAAGCGGACCTTCGTTCACGTTCGCGACATGGCCCGCTCGATCATGTTCGCGCTCGACAATTGGGACGCGATCAAAGACGACGTCTACAACGTCGGCCACGAATCGATGAACTTCACCAAGGAAGAGGTCGCACGCAAGATTCTCGAGTACGTCGACTTCTACCTTCACTTTGCCGAGGTTGGCAACGACGCGGACCAGCGCAATTACGAGGTATCGTACGAGAAGATCCGCACGAAAGGGTTCGAGACCACGATCGACCTCGGCTGCGGGATCGCCGAGTTGGTTCGCGCGGCGCAGCTCATCGAGTTCCAAAATCCGTTCGCCAACGTCTGAGAGCCTGGAAGGAGACGCCATGAAAGGTTTCTGGGCGGATAAGCGGGTCACGGTGACCGGCGGCGCCGGGTTCCTGGGCCAGCACTTGGTGAGGCGACTGGAGAGCTTCGGGGCGAAGGTGTTCGTGCCCCGGCAAAGGGATTATAACCTCACCACGCTCGACGCCGGCTTGCGCTGCCTGCTGGAGCACCCCTGCGACGTCCTCTTTCACGCAGCCGCTTATTACGGCGGCATCGGAATCAACGTCACCGAGCCCGCGAGGCTGTACTACACGAACCTCGTGATGGGCGCCAACCTGATGGAGGCCGCCCGCCTCGCCAAGGTCGGCAAGTTCGTCGCGATCGGCACGGCGTGCAGCTATCCCGGCTACCTCGAGGGGGAGCTGAAGGAAGAGGACCTGTGGGCCGGGCCCTGCCACGCGAGCGTGGTCAACTACGGTCTGACCAAGAAGATGATGGCCGTGCAGGCGCAGGCGTACAAGAAGCAGTACGGGCTCGACTCGATCCACCTGATCCTGACGAACCTGTACGGGCCGGGTGACTCGTACAACCCCGAACGGTCTCACGTCGTCGCCGCACTGGTGCGCAAGTTCGTCGAGGCCGAGATGGCCATGGCGCCGAGCGTCGAGGTCTGGGGGACCGGTAAGCCGATCCGCGAGTTCATCTACGTGGAAGACTGCGCCGACGCGATCGTGCGGGCTGCCGAGACCTACAACGATTCGGCTCAGCCTCTGAACATCGGCACGGGCGTGGGCACGTCGATCCGTCATCTGGCCGAGACGGTGTGCACAGTCTCGCGATACCAGGGGGAAATGGTCTGGAATACCGACAAGCCTGACGGCGCGATGAAGAAGGTGCTCGACGTGACCCGGATGAAGGCCGTGCTCAACGGCTGGACGCCGCCGACCGACCTCCGCGCCGGCCTCGATAAGACGATCTCCTGGTATCGAGCCAACAAGACCCAGGCCGACGCCAAGTGGTGAAGTTCAAGGATCATCCGGGTTTTCTGCGTTTTCGACACCCGAAAGACACGACTCCATTGCCGGACTCGCGATCCCACATGTGGCCAGGTCGATCTTGATCCTGCTGGCGGGGCCGTCGCGCGGGTCGCCAGATGGATCTGGCATCGGCGAGAGGTCTGCCGGTTGCCGTGGAGGCTCAATCCGCTGCAGTTCGGTATCCGTTGCCACCGACGGGCCTGACCGGGTACGCTGGACCGATTCGCGTGACGGTACGATATGTCGGGTGTGACCCGAGGGCTACGACCGGGTCGGGCTATTCCTCGTCACCCGTTCCGATTGCTCCGTTATTCCCTTGCTCGCGGGCGTTCGGCGCACGTCCAGTACGTGGCCAGGAAGGCGGGGCGAGGTCAGGCTCATCTGGGAAACCCCGGCTCAGACCTGCTCTTCCCTTGGTTCAAACCGATCGCGGATGGACCGCACGCGGAGTGTGTAAGATGAGTAAGATTCTGATTCGAGAGCCCGGTCTCGTGCCGTCAGACGATGTCCGGAATTCGGATCGCTCGACGCCGGGAATAATTCGGCGGGCGGTCCCGGCCGTCGCCTCGCTGCTCCTCTTGGTCCTGCTCCATCACGACCTCCCGAGCCGTCTTGAATACCCTCCCGGCATGGACCAGGACCTCTATCTGGCCTCCGGCAGAGATCTCGTCGAATACTTCGGCTTCCAACCCAGGGCCCCCGTCTATGGCGCCTGGGTGGGGTTGAACTACCTCGGCGCGGGGTTGAACCAGGAGAGGTGCTTTTACCTCGAGAAATTTACAAACATTTTATTGTTGGCCGTTCTAACCTCTTACGTCTTCTATGTGTTGAGCGACTTGCGGACGTCCTTCTTCATGACCTTCTGGCTATTGAATTGCAAGTATCTAATCTACGAGTCGAACGGATCACATTCGTTCGCGACATCCCTGGCGCTCGCGAGCATTCTCTGCCTCCACCTCTGCGGCCCCGCCGCCCGTTTGCCGTGCGCTTTACTCGTCTTGTATCTCTCCGCGCTGGTACGTCCGGAGATGCAGATCGTCTTCTTGGCTCTGTCGGTGTCCCTCCTGTTGTTCGCCCTTCGTTCCCCAAAGCCCGGCGGTATATTTAGTCATAAAGATCAATTTGGTCGTCCAGGACACTGGGTCGCGGCGGTCGCATTAGGGCTCGTCCTGACGGTCGGCATGCTCATCCGGCCGGGGCATACTCCAAGCAACAACCCGCACGAAAAGGCATTCCTCGACAACTTCGCTGTGACTTACATCGACAGGAACCACTTACGCCAGCGGTTCCCCCACCGCTGGGATCATTGCCGTGAGATTTTCGCGGAGGTGCTGCCGGGGGTCGAGGGGACATTGGACGCGGTCCGTAAGTACCCCGGGGAAGTCCTCCGCCACATGGCCTACAACGCCATGGTCTCCGCCCGCGCGTTACCGGCGATGGCGTTGGGGTTGATCAACCCGGGGTGGGTTCTGCTTTCGGCAGTTTTCTGGATTCTCAGCTACTTCCTGGAATTCGTCCACGGGATCTCCTTCGCTCAATTCCGTAAGGCCGGGAAACGCCTCCCGAGGGACCAACTGGCTCTGGTCGTCTTGTGGATCGCGGCGATCGCATTGATCGTCCCGATTTGCGTTTTTATCGGGGTCCAGGCGAGATTTTACGTTATCATGATTCCCGTGATTCAACTTATAACTTTTTTTGTAATTAAGATCTCACTACGCTTGATGACAGTCAATTGTCTCCGACTTTCCTGATTGGTTCCGGCTGAGATCGACATGCCGAGCGATGTCCGGCCGCAGCAGCCGCCGCCAGAGCGGCGGTTGAATCACGTTCGCACAGATCACAACGAGCCTCTGTGTAAGGCGGCAGGGTCGTGGGATCCTCTGGCTACCCAGCCCTTTCCGGTTCGTCGGTATCGTGGTCATAGTGGCTATGACCTATCTCGCGACATTCTTGAGGCGGGTTAAGATCGACTAATCGCGCTCATAAACCCCATCCCAGGGCGGCCAGCGGACGTCCGTCGGTCGGCCCCATGGTCGTGAACCCGAGGTTTGATCGTCTGGCATGCGCACACTGTACCTCTGCTACTTCGGCCTCCGCGAGCCGCTGGTGCAGACCCAAGTCTTACCTTACCTGCGTCAGCTCAGTCGCAGCGGAATCGATGTCGGCCTGCTGACGTTCGAGCCCAACCGGCGTGCCTCCTGGTCGCGGAGCGAGGCCGGCGACTGGTGCGATCGCCTCCAGGCCGACGGCATCCGCTGGTTCGCGCTGCCCTATCACAAACGGCCCTCCCTGCCCGCGACCACCTACGACATCGCGGCGGGTGGGTGGCTGGCCGCGCGACTCGTCCGGCGCCACGGCTACGACGTCGTCCACGCGCGGGCCCACGTGGCCGCCGCCATGGGGGCGATCGCCAAGCGCCTGACCGGCTGCCGCCTGATCTTCGACATCCGGGGTTTCAATCCGGAGGAATACGTCGATGCCGGAGTCTGGCCGGAGAATGGCCTGAACTACCGCCTGGCCAAACGGGTCGAGCGGCGGTTGCTCTCGGCCGCCGATGGTTTCGTCGTCCTGACCGAGAAGGCGCGCGACATCCTCTTCCCAGGCTGTTCCGATTCCGACAGCAAAGGACGGCCGGTCGAGGTGATCCCCTGCTGCGTGGACCTGGCTCGATTCGAAGCCGCGGCCGCCTTGCCCAGGGAGCAGATCCGGAGGGAACTGGGCGTCGCTGGACGGCGGGTCATGACCTACGTCGGTTCTTTGGGAAAGTATTATCTGACTTCCGAGATGGCGGAATTCCTGGCAATCGCCCACCGGCAGGATGCTTCGACCTTCTCCCTGATAATAACCCAGATCTCCCCTGAGTTGATTCAGGGCCCTCTTGAGAAGTCAGGGGTACCGAAGCAGGATTTCCTGATACGAGGGGTGCGACCCGAGGAGATCCCCCGCCATCTCAAAGCGGCGGACATCGGCCTCTCGTTCAAGATGCCGAACTATTCCGCGGCCGCGACCTCACCGACGAAGGTGGCCGAGTATCTGGCTGTCGGACTGCCCATCATCACCAATGCCGGTATCGGAGACACGGACAAGATCATCGAATCTGATGCTGTCGGGGTTATCCTGCGGGATTTCCACAGAGACGCCTATCTCTCCGCCCTCGCTGAAGTGGATGAATTGTGCCGTGATCCTGATGTCGCTGCCCGCTGCATCGCCACGGCTCGCTCCCGATTCGACCTCGAGAGGATCGGCGGCGAGCGGTATTGCCGCCTCTACCGCCGGCTCCTGGGATCGCCCGAACATGCACTCGCCGGAGCGGTTGACCGATGATGGACGCCACGGACGTCTTCTCAGGCACGATCGCTTTCTTGCTGCTCGCCATCGTCGGCTGCCTGTTGCTCCTGGTGACGCACAATCATCGATCGGGGCTTCGTGGTCAGTGCATCCTGTTTCTGTGCGCCATCGCCATCCGTTTCCTGCTGTCGATCTTGGTCTACGGCTCCGAGCTCCATACGGTGGTGGTCGGAGATGGAGATGATAACGGGTGGGCAGCAGGGCTGGGCATCATCGCGGGTTGGGAGTACCGGGGGCTGGGACTGCTCGACTTACCAGTCGCCTTGCTGGACGCTTTCAAGGGACACCATCAAGGCTACTCTTACGTGCTCGCCATCTACTTCACTTTCTTGCGTATCTCTTCCCAGCTCTCGGCCGCCGCCCTGAGCTGTTTCTGTGGCGCCATGACGGCGGTGTTTGCCTACCGTCTCGCCCGCAGCATCGCTTCCGACTGGGTCGCCTGGCGCGTGGGCTGGTGGACCTGCCTCTTCCCGATCATGATCATCTGGTCGGCCCAGACGATCAAGGAGCCCTTCGTCATCCTGCTCGAAGTGCTGGCTCTCTACGGCTGCATCCAGCTCAGGATCTCGAAATTCGCGCTAAGACATATCCTGCTCTGCGGTGCCTGCGTGGTCATCGTGGCCTCGATGCGGTTCTACGCCGCGTATCTCACGGGCCTGGTGATCCTGATCACCCTCGCATTGCCGCATGTCCGCAGGCGTAAGTTCTCAGCGGGGGCGGCGATCGGCGTGGTGGCGATCGCCATCCCTGTACTCTCTGCGGTTGGGGCTCTCGATAAAGACACGGAAGCTGCCGGGGAATTTGACCTCCAGCGCATCGATCAGTTCCGCTCGGGTATGGCCAAGGGCGTCGACTCGGGAGTCGAGACCAATTTCGACACGCAAACGACCCGAGGACTGGGGTTGATGACGTTATTCGGCGAGGTGCACCTGCTGCTGGCGCCTTTCCCCTGGCAACTGAGGGCTGGCAGTGTCCGGATGGCGTTGACGGCGCCCGAGATGGTCGTGTGGTGGTATATGTTTTTCGCCCTGGTGTTGCCCGGTTTGAAGCACGCGATCCGGCATCGGTTCGGCGATGTCATGCCGCTGCTCTTGTTCCTCTTGCTGCTCAGCGTGGTCTACAGCGTGACCTTCGGCAATGTCGGCACCGCATACCGCCAGCGCGCGCAGTTGATGCCCTACCTCTTGATCTTCGCGGCGATCGGGCTGGAGCAGTGGAAGCTGCCCCGGACCTTGCGGGAGAGCCTGGATCACGGATCAACCGAGGAGGGCCCTGATGATGGCCCGGCCCGGCCTGCCCCTGAGCGTGTCGCGCCATGGGATTTATGCCGCGTCGGTTCCAACCCCGGCGATCGTCCCCACACGATCGGGGCCATTTCCAAGGTGCAGTTACCGATGCGACCCCGAGGCAACGATGTCGTCGATTCCCGGAGCCGTGGCCCCGCGCAATGACCAACCCATTGAATTCACCGTGAAGCAATGACAAGCCGTTGGTTATTTCGCCCTCTCCCCTTGCGGGAGAGGGTAGGGTGAGGGGTCGCTTGAGTTCACTCGACCCTTCGGACAAGGCGATTGGTCGTGCCCAGCCCCCCTCACCCCAACCCTGGGCTGATGAAAAAGGGCCGGCGAATTATGAGCGGACTTCTGCCAGTTTTT
>Ga0187888_1002627_pt1 | contig 15047 bp, 14 predicted proteins | sample June2016WEW_7_40_FD_132987 | JGI IMG/M metagenome (GOLD analysis project Ga0187888, IMG submission 132987) | Peatland microbial communities from SPRUCE experiment site at the Marcell Experimental Forest, Minnesota, USA - June2016WEW_7_40 | ecosystem: Environmental > Terrestrial > Soil > Wetlands... | reverse complement strand
GCGGGGCGCGCTGGACGCGATGCTGACGCCGGTGATCATGAAGAAGGGACGGCCGGGCACGCTGCTGACGGTGCTGTGCAACCCGGCCGACAGCGCGGCGCTGGAGCGGCTGATCCTGACCGAGACGAGCACGCTGGGAGTGCGCATCCGGCAGGAGCGGCGGACGTGCCTGGAGCGCAGGCACATACCCGTGGCGACGGAGTATGGGGAGATTCGCATCAAGGTGGGCACGCTGGACGGCGAGACGATGAACGCCGCGCCGGAGTATGAGGACTGCCGCGCGGCAGCGGCACGACACAAGGTCGCCATCAAACAGGTGCAGCAGGCCGCCATCGCCGCGTACCTGCGGCCGGGCCCGGCGAAGGAAGGCGGGAAGGCATGACAAGCTCCGCTCTGCTGGAACTTCTCGCCGAGGTGGAACGAGGCACGCTGACGCCGGAGGCCGCGGCCCAGCGGCTGGCGACGCTTCCGTTCGAGGACCTGGGACATGCGCGGGTGGACCATCACCGCAGCCTGCGCATCGGGCTGCCGGAGGTGGTCTTCGCGGCGGGCAAGACGGCGGAGCAGACGGTGGCGATCTTCAGCAGCCTGGCTGCCGACGGCGTGGATGTGCTGGCCACGCGCGTTGAGCCGGCCACGGCACAGGCCGTGCTGGCGGCGCATCCGGCGGCGAGCCACAACGCGGTGGCGCGCACCGTGGCGCTGCGTCAGTCGGCCGGCGCGAGCGGGGCTGGCGCGGGTGAGACGAAGGGGCACGTTGCGGTGATCTGCGCGGGTACCAGCGACCTGCCGATTGCGGAGGAGGCCGCGGTAACGGCGGAGACCTTCGGGGCGCGCGTGACGCGGCTCTATGACGTTGGCGTGGCGGGGCTGCACCGGCTGCTGGCGGTGCGCGACGACCTCAAATCCGCGCACGCCATCATCGTCTGCGCTGGCATGGAGGGCGCGCTGCCCTCGGTGGTGGGCGGCCTGGTTGCGGTGCCGGTGATTGCGGTGCCGACATCGGTGGGCTACGGGGCGTCGTTCGGCGGGGCGACGGCGCTGCTGGGAATGCTGAACTCTTGCAGTCCCAACGTCACGGTGGTGAACATCGACAATGGCTTCGGCGCGGCGTATACGGCGGTGCTGATTGCGCGCGGCGCGGCGCACAAACAGTAGCAGCTACTTCAGGGGCTTGCCGAACTCTTCGGCGAAGACGGTGTGGCGCATGTCGAAGCGTCCGCCGTCGAACTTGTCCGGTCCCTTCAGGTGGCCGACCGCCAGCAGCGCAACGACCCAGTAGCTCAAGGGCAGGAGCAGGACCTCATGCACCTTCTGCTGTTCGAATCCCTCCATGGGCGCGGTGTCGTAGCCCATGACCTCAGCCATCAACATCATGTGGGTAAAGGCGATCATCACCATCTTGTTGAGCCAGGCGTGCATCTCTTCGGTGGAGAAGTGGGAGAGGTAGTTGGGGACGGAGCTGCGGGCCTGGGCGGCGTAGCCCTCGGGCATTCCTCCCTCGATGCCCTGGGAGAGCATGGGCTCGAGGTCCTTGCGCCAGCCGTCAGCGTCTCCGCAGGCCACGATCACGGCGGATGCCTCCTCGACCTTGCCCTGGTTGTAGGAGGCGGCGCGTAGGCGCTTCTTCTGCTCGTCAGACTGCACCACGATGAAGCGCCAGGGCTGCATGTTGTATCCGCTGGGCGCGCTGAGGCCTGCCTCGAGGATGCGGTGCAGGTCCTCGGCGGGGATGGGGGCGCCGTCAAAGCTGGGCGTTGCGCGCCGCTCGCGGATCGCCTGGCTCAAAGTCTTCTCGTGCTTCGCCGTCTTCGCCGTCATCGCTCTTTCTCGTTCCGACCGCTTCTTCGATCCCTGCCTGGCCGCCAGCTCAAAAGCAACAGCAAGCGACTCCCAAGATAGCATTATGCCGCACCATTGCGCATAAAGAATCTCCTGGCGAGCAATCTCAATCCGTGCAACCGGCTCCCAGTGATAGCCTCGGAAATATGTCTGATGAGCTAGTAACGAAGCGTATGAACCTGCGGAGATGGCGTGACTCCGACCGGGAACCGTTCAGCCGCCTGAATGCGGATGCGCGCGTCATGGAGTGGATGCCGGCTCTTCTGACCCCGGAAGAATCCGGACGGTTGGTGGACCGGATCGAAGCGCACTTTGAACAGCACGGCTTCGGACTCTTCGCCGCTGAGCTTCGCCACAACAGGCGTTTCATCGGATTCATAGGACTTGCAGTTCCGGGTTTTGTTGCGGCTTTCACACCGTGCGTCGAGATCGGCTGGCGACTGGACCGCGAGTTCTGGGGGCAGGGATTGACAACCGAGGGAGCGCGTGCGGTGCTTCGATACGCCTTCGAATCACTCGGGCTGAAGGAGGTTGTCTCGTTTACGGTGCCGATGAATCTTCGTTCTCACGGCGTGATGGAGAGGCTGGGCATGGTTCGCGACCGCGCTGCCGATTTCGACCATCCGAAACTTCCGGTAGTGTCCTAACTCTGCGTTGCTGTTGGTGGCGGCCTCGACAGTGAGGGCCGCCAGAGGATCACGCTTTGGCATCCTTGGGTTTATCGGTAAACGACATTTCGAGTTGGATGCCAAACAGTGTGCGAAAGTAGCTCTCGTATTCGGGCTTAGATTTGGCAATCCGAGCAATTGCAAGCAGTTGCCCGAGATGTGTACGGAGAGCCTTTACGCCAATATCGGAAAGAAATTGGTGCAGTTTCTTATGCCTAGCATGAGCTGTGTCCCGCTGCGCTTGGGTCAACTGCAAGATTCTCCCGTTGCTCCTCGCCAAAGGCCAGTAGACCTGATCCACTGTGAGATGTTTGAACTTCCAAGGGCGGTTTTTCTCTGGCCTCGGAAGGTTGTAGAGCCGATACCATTCCTCGTACAGTTGCTCGGGAAACTCTCTTTCGTACTCTCTGGCTTCGTCTTGCACGTACATTTTGAATGATGCAATGATCTCTTCTTTGGTGGCGTCGTATCCGGCAAGCGCATAAACAAGCCCTTTGATCCCAGCCTTAGCCGATGCGCTAAGGATGATGTGCGCCTGTCCGGAAACATTTGCTTGATGTGGCAAAAGTTTCTTTTCGGCCTCCGCTTTGGTGATTGCTTTGCAGAGGTCGATGAGGATTGTCACGTCATACCCATGCACTTGACTGAGGGTCTCAGGCCCGCCGACCTGCGCTTGAAAAATAACGGGTTGCTCCAATTTTTCTCGAAGCTCAGGCCCGACGAAACCGGAGATGGCTTTACCGCTTACGAAGCGGGGAAGTCGGCTCCCGCTCTTGCCTAAACCCAAGGCCGCCCCCATTCCGCGCTGGCTAATTACGGCGGTTTTCGCCTCATCGTTTAGGACATAACAATCTACGTCGATGCCAAAATCTTCTTTGAAATTTCCTTTGTGTGTTGCGCGCGGTAAGGGAATTTTTCCTGCCCTCTCCCACCTTGCCTGAATGGCAGCCCGTGCGATCTCGATCCGTCTTTCAGGGGAAAGACTCAGCGCACGCGCATCTCCGCCTTTTGAAGCACCAAGACGCGAAAGTTTCTTTGCGGCTTCGGACGTTAGAGTGAAGGGTTCTTCTGTCATACTCCACAGCTTATACTTGCCCGGGAAAGAAGTCAAGAAAATAGTTGACTTCATGCCCGAGCAAGTATAGAGTAGGGGAATAGAAAGCCCCGGCCAGCGCGTCAACGCCGATCCGGGGCTAAGAATCCACCACAGCTTGCGCCGCGATGAACCCGCAAAGTCATTATCCGGCAAACAGGCTGTGGATTCAAGGAAAAATCCATGACCTGCCATTCCTGCAATATCGTCTGCAAACGCTTTGGGAAGCACAGAAACGGTCTACAGCGTTTCCGCTGCCGTCAGTGCCACAAGACATTCACCGAAGATCACGAAACGCCCCTAGACACTATGCGGCTCCCGCTGGACAAGGCTGAGAGCATCCTCAAACTGCTAGTCGAGGGGATGAGCGTTCGCAGTGTCGAGCGCGTTACTGGCGTTCACCGCGATACTATCCTCCGCTTGCTTGTGCTGGCCGGGGAGCGATGCCAGCAGATGATGGAGCGCAAGATCGCCGCCGTCACCGTGCATGACGTGGAAGTTGACGAAATTTGGGGATACGTCCAAAAGAAAGAGGCACAGAGGCGCGAAGGCGAAGGCCCCAGGTAGGCGATGCCTGGTGCTTCATTGCAATCGAGCGCAATTCAAAACTCATCCTCGCCCACCATCTCGGAAAGCGCAGCCACGCCTCTACACGGACGTTCATCGACAAGCTGCGCTCTGCGACATCTGAGAGCCACTATCAGCTAACGACTGACGGATTCCGGTTGTACCCCGATGCCATCCATGCAGCCCTGTACGACCGCGTGAGCTACGCGAAGCTGGTCAAGGTCTATGCGTCTCCCCGCGAAGGGGAGCAGCGATACAGCCCCGGTGATGTTGTGGATGCTGTCCCATGCCCAGTCTTCGGAAGACCTGATAGAAAGCGCATTTGCACATCCCACATCGAACGGCAGAACCTCAGTATTCGCATGGGAATGCGCCGCATGACGCGGCTAACCAACGCATTCAGTAAGAAATGGGAAAATCTGCAAGCCGCGTATTCTCTATGGTTTGCGTTCTATAACTTTTGTCGTGTACACAAGACACTGAGGGTCACCCCTGCGATGGAAGCAGGTATAGCTAACCATATTTGGAGCCTAGAGGAGCTTATGGTTTTCTAGTCAGGGGTATTGTCTTCTGTATTGTCTTCTTTGCGCTGATCCGTAGATGGTGAACCGAGCCCGACAAACGTCGCCCATGCTACTTCCGCTTGCCAGAGGGTTTGCATCGCCTTGATCTGCTCGGCGTCACTTGGGACAGGCCAAGACAAATCGGAGGGGGGAAGGTTATTTAGTGCAGTCATTGCACACCGTCTTCAATTTCTCCAGCTCCACAGAACTGAGAGCCGGTTTTTCTTTGTGGGCTTCTTCGAGGGTGCTGAGCAATTCCGTTCCGCCGAAGCAGAATTTGCCATTCCTGATAATAGCAATGTCTGTCAGTTTGCCAACTCCGGGAGCGACCTCGGAAGCGCGCTTTGCCTCGTAAACATTGTACATAGTCTCCACTAGGGAGGCTGATTTGGTGTGCTGGGCCAAAGACATCCGCACAGCCGCATGTATGCCACCGGAACCGATTGCACCAAAGCCAGTAGTCGCCAGCGGTAGAAGCTGCCCCGGATGGATCACTGCAAAGATATGTGCACCAGAATCGTCCACCCCAGCCACAAGGACTTCGGTGTTCAAATTATGCTGCATGAGAGCCCCAAGAACTTGCGTCAAAATCTGTGATGCCGGAGACTCCGCTACAAGCGCCTGAAACCTCGTAAAATCAGCCCCAAGCAGGGGTTTTAGAATCGTCTCTTCGGCTCGATGCTGTTTGTGCTTTGCATAACATTCTTTCACAACCTCGGCGATACGACCGACCGATGATTTGATTTCATCCGTCAGTTGTGGACGCGTCGCAGAAATGATTTCCTCTCCATCTGCTGTATTTCCAGAAAACACTAACAAAACGCGCTCCGTAAGCTCAGTGATCTTCTTCAGCGCAGGCGGCTCGGTCTGAAGATTCATTGGGCTGCCAAATGTAACCATCTTGTCGGCAGCCACTACCACAGACTTTCCGTCTTCGCAGATCGCGCCAATTCCGACTGTCATAGGATTTCTCTTATAAACACAGTGCCACGAGGACGCCAATAATACGCGGCTCGGATTGCAGGTCGCAATGTTTATCATATTGTAAACATCTCCCGGAGGGAGCAACGCACTCTTAGGACACTACCAAACTTCCTGAGGGACACGCTTTGCGGCGCCATGTGCTGTACCGTATCGACAGGGAGCGGTGGGAGCAGATCGCCGATGGCGCGATCGGACTTCCTGAGGGCGCATGGCCTCGCTAAGTGTGTTGCGTGGGAGTTCCAAGCCAGAACCGGCGGTGCAACCGGGCGCGAAACAAAAACCTTCGCGCTCGGGCCGCGTCCTATACTGTAGGGAAGAAGTGAACCTCATCGACACAATGCGTAGAACCGTACTGCCGGGGGCCCTGGGCGGCGGCCTTTTGCTGTCATGCGGGCTGGCGGTGGCCCAATCCCCTGCCCTGCCGGCAACGCCGCCCACGGCGCTTCAGCCGGCGGCGACTGCATCCGCTGCGGGCGCCGCAAAGCCTGCTGCGCAGCCCGCCGGACAGCGCGCCCAAGTCCTCTACTCTGGCGGCCAGCTCACGATCATTGCCGACAACTCCAGCCTGAATCAGATCCTGCGCGATGTGGCGCGGCAGACCGGAATGAAGATCACGGGCGGGGTCGCCGACCAGAGGGTGTTCGGCAAGTATGGGCCTGGCGGGCCGGCCGAAATTCTGGACAGCCTGCTAGAAGGCACCGGCAGCAACATGCTGTTGCGCGAGAGCGCGACGCACGCGCCGGTGGAGCTGGTCCTGACACCGCGCGGCACGGGGGTGTTACCGCCGCCCAGCCCGTTTGCGCCCGGCATCGACGATGACCCGGCAGCCAGCGACCAGACCACGCAGCCTGCACAGCAGACCGCTCCCCCCAGCCAGCAGACGCAGGCCCCGCCGCAGCCGTCTGTCCCGCCGCAGCCAGTTGTCCCGCAGACGCAGCCAGTCTCCGGGTTTTCCGGTGCGCCGGCAGTCGCCCCAGCGGCGGTGGTGGGCACCGCTCCCAGCACCACTCCATCCACCACCGGCGCCAGCAATCCGCAGTCGCCGAACGGCGTCCTGACCCCACAGCAGATCTTCCAGCAGTTGCAGCAATTGCAACAACAGCAGCAGCCAAAGTCAAAATAAGCGGACCTGCGATTTGCATCTGGGACTGGAGTTGAGTCTGCGGAAATAGTCGCGGCTGGAGACGAAACGCTTACCTCAGTGGCTAAAGCCGCAATACACAAGTGCCGCATTTGCAGCACTGCTGAAGCAGTGCCCTTAAGCAAAACAGGGCCTCGCAGCCGATTGGGCCGCAGAGGGAACGCCCGCGGCGGGCAAAAACTGCATCTCAATAGAGAGCAGGTTCGCGGGCATCGAGCCGCTTCGCGGAACATTCGTCTATCGCGATGCGTGTCGAACGGGTTATAGAGCGACGAGGGCGAGATGGGCATGTCGAGGAACGGGAAGAGCCAACAGGTAAGTCGTATTCTGAGCAACGGGTTGGGGCGCGCGGCAGGCGTTCTGCTGCTGTTCTTCCTGGTCCAGGTCATCTGGGCCCATGCCTCCGTGGCGCTGCTGATGGAGGAGCCGTACGGCCACTTCGGCGCCATGAACCCGACCGGCCACTCGGCGGTGTATCTGAACCACGTGTGCGCGGCGTCGCCGACCGAGCTGCGCCTGTGCCAGCCGGGCGAGTCCGGCGTGGTGATCAGCCGCTACCACAAGGTCGACGGACTGGACTGGGTTGCGATCCCGCTGATTCCGTATCTCTACGCGGTGGAGGACGTGGGCCAGGTGCCGCAATCGGTGGACCAGGCCCAGGTGAACGCGCTGCGCGATGTATATCGCAGAAAACATCTGCTGGACCTGGCGATGAATGGCAAGAATGGAAACGCGCCAAAGGGGGAGTGGACGGAGTTGGTGGGAGAGTCCTACCTCCGCACCATCCATGGCTTTGAGGTGACGAGCACGGCAGAGCAGGACGAGCGATTCATCGCTCTGTTCAACGACCGGAGCAACACCGGCCACTTCAACATTCTCTTCCACAACTGCGCCGATTTCTCGCGCGTGGTGATGGACATCTACCTGCCGCACGCGATCCATCGCAGCGTCGTGGCGGACGTGGGAATCACCACGCCGAAGCAGGTGGCGCACTCGCTGGTACAGTACGGCAGGAAGCATCCCGAGCTGGAGATGAGTGCGTTTGTGATTCCCCAGGTTCCAGGGACCATCAAGCGCAGCAAGCCTGTGGATGGCGTAGCCCAGTCCCTGGTGAAGAGCAAGAAGTACCTGATCCCCATGACCATACTGGCGCCGGAGCTGACCGGCGGTTTGGTGGTCGCGTACATGGCCAAGGGCAGGACGGAACTGCCCAAGAACGCGCTGGTCTTCAACGTGAACGACAACGAGATGGAGCCGGGAGCGCCCGGGCCAGTGCAGGCGGCAAACACCGAACCCGGCAGAACGCCTCTGCCTTCGTCTGCACCTGTCTCTACGACGATACCCGCGCCCGTGCCTGATGCTGCAACCGGCACTACGCCTGCGGCCCTGGCTACGGCATTGCCCGCGGCGCCTTCCACGCTTCCCTAGCTCATATCGAACCAGCCTAGCGGCGCTGGCTGCGTGCGATGGCGGCCTTGGCCTCGTTGTCTGCCTCGCGCTTGCGCTCGCTGGCGCGCTTGTCCCACTGCTGCTTACCCTTGGCCAGGGCCAGCTCGCACTTCACCCGCCCGCGGCGGAAGTAAAGCCGCGTGGGGATGAGGGTAAATCCCTTCTGGCGGGTGGCGGCTTCGAGCTTGCGGACCTCGTTTTTATGCAGCAGCAGCTTGCGCGTGCGCAGCGAGTCGTGGTTCATGGCGTTGCCGTGGGAGAAGGGGCCGATGTGCGCGTTAAGCAGGAAACATTCGCCGTCCTTGAGCAGGCCGTAGGCGTCCTTGAGGTTGGCGTTGCCCTGGCGGATGGATTTGACCTCGGTGCCGCGCAGGGCGACGCCGGCCTCGAAGCGGTCGAAGAGGGCGTAGTGGAAGCCGGCGGAGCGGTTCTGGGCGGCGTCGCGCAGGCCCGAGGCCACCGGGTCGCGGTCCTTCGGTTTTGCGGCGGGTTTGGGCTGCGTGGCAACCGTCGGATTGGAGAGCGAGCGGGGCATGGGGGAAGTTCGGGGCGATTCTCAACTGCAAGACCAACGGTTGCGGCGGGCCGCGGCGCGGGCGGAAACGTCTCAGTTTAACATGCGGGCGGAAACGTCTCAGTTTAACATGCGGGCGCAAACCGACTCACCTGTTCGCACTGGCAACGTCTAACAACCACCCCGCAGGCGCGATGCAGTTTTTTGGGCGGGGAAGATTCGTTCAAAGACAGGGGATATGGCGCACAACTTGAAGAGGCCCGTCGCGGTCCGAATGCTATACTCGCCAGAGTTCCACAAGTCCAAGGAGTGCGGCCGTCTGGCAACCGTCACCCCAGAGCGCAGCTCGATTCCCGCCGCATCTCCGTATGTGCGGCTGGGGGCGAGCGGTCTCTCCAGTTGGCACAGCGCCTCATCCAGCGCGGCGATCCAACGGAGACAGGACTGTGGCGCAACACAACAGATTGGCGCAAAGGAAGCACACAGCATCGGCATGACTCGCAGGCACCCATACTTGCTCTCCCGACTACGATCCTGGATGCATGGTGCATTTGCCGCTGCGCTGCCGGTTGTGTTGGCAGCCCTGTTTGCGGCTGTGGTACTGGTTTCTCCGGCGCAGGCGCAGACCGCCGGCGGCTGGGAGAATCGCGGAGTGAAAGCCGAACTGCGCCAGGACTACGACACCGCCTACGAGGACTACCTGCACGCCCACCAGAAGAAACCCAGCGACATGCGCTACCAGGAGCGGCTGGACCGCATGCGCTTCCAGGCGGCGGCCATCCACGTGGACCGCGGGCGGGTGTTGCGGCAGAACGGAGACATCGCGGGCGCGCTGAACCAGTTTACCCGCGCGTTGCAGATCGATCCCGGCAACGAGGCCGCGGCGCAGGAGATCCAGATCACGCGCAGCCAGGACAAGGCGCCCGGAGCTGATCTGTCCTCTCCGATGGGAGTGCCCGAGACAAGCGCTCTGCGCGATCTGGCCGACCTCTCGCCGCCGCTTGAACTGAAGCCGCTCTCCAACATCCCGATCACGCTGCACACGGTGGAGTTGACCAAGAACGTCTACACGGCCCTTGGCAAGTTTGCCGGACTGAACGTTCTCTTCGACCCCGACTTGGACTCGGCCGCCACGGGCAGCGGAAACAAGCGCATCCCGGTGGACCTGACCAACGTCAGCCTCAGCGACGCGCTGCGCATCGTGGGAATGATCAGCAATACGTTCTACAAGCCAGTGACAACGGACACCATCTTTGTGGCCGCCAACACGCACGACAAGCACACCAGCCTGGACGATCTGGCGGTGCAGACCTTCTACCTGAGCAATGTCAGCCAGCAGAACGATACTACGGAGATCGTCGCCACCATCCGCAACATTCTGCCCGTCGAAAACACCAAGATATATAGCGTGCCCAGCCAGAACGCGATCGTGGTGCGCGGCACAGCCGACCAACTGACGCTAGTGCAGAAGCTGCTCAACGACCTGGACCGCACCAAGGCGGAGGTGGTGGTGGATGTGGCCATTCTGGAGGTGAACAAGGACGTGATCCGCAACCTCGGCATCAGCCTGCCGCAGTCCTTCGGCATCACGCCGCAAGCCAACAACAGCACCACGTCCACGTCCACGGCGACCGCCGGGACCACCAGCAACTCCGCCTTCACGCTGAACACGCTGGGCAACATGAACGCCACCAACTTCGCGGTGACTATCGGCGGAGGCACGCTGAACGCCCTGCTGAGCGACACCGACACGAAGGTGCTGCAGAACCCGAGCATTCGCGCCTCCGACGGGCAGACGGCCACCATGAAGATCGGCTCCAGGATCCCCATCGCCACCGGTTCCTACTCGGCGGGTGCGGCCACCGGAATCACGGCCGGCATCGGCGTGCAGACCCAGTTCAGCTACATCGACGTAGGGGTCAACATCGACATGACTCCGACCATCCATCTGGACCGCGAGGTCTCGCTGAAGCTGAGTGTGGAGGTCTCCACGGAGAGCGGCTCGGTCTCCATCGAGGGCGTCACCGAACCCATCATCGGACAGCGCTCGGACAAGAGCGTCATCCAACTGAAGGACGGCGAGCCATGCCTGCTGGCCGGCATCCTGAGCAAGCAGGACAACTACAGCAACAGCGGCACCCCCGGCCTCTCCGACATCCCGCTGATCAAATACCTCTTCGGCAGCATCAACAAGGAGATCTCGGATGACGAGATCGTCTTCATCCTGGTCCCGCACATTGTGCGCGAATCGGTGCTCACCCGGCTGAACACGCGCGCCATCGACACGGGCACCAACACCGACTACCAACTGCGCCGCGCCCCGGTGGAGGAACAGCTTCCGGAGAGCTCCAGCCCGGCCAGCTCCGCGCCCTCCTCGAACACCACCGCGGCCAACGCCGCCAACGCCATGGTGCAGCAGTTCAGGCAGCAGGCCATGCCGCCCAAGCCCGGAGGGAACGCGCCAGCGGGAGCGACCACCGGCGCCGCTGTCTCCAGCCCGCCGGTCATGCTTGCCGTGATGCCGGCCAACTCTACGCAGACGGTGGGAAGCACGTTTCGGGCCTCGGTCGAGCTCTCCAACGCGCGCGATATTTTCTCCATTCCGCTGGAGATCCAGTTCGACCCCAAGCTGCTGCAACTGGTCAACGTGGACTCGGGGGGCCTGCTGGGCGACGACGGCCAGCCGATCGCGCTGGTGCACCGCGACGAAGGCAACGGACACGTCACCGTCTCCGCCTCGCGCCCGCCTGGCACCAATGGCGTCAATGGCATTGGCGTCAATCACGAGGGCCAGGTCTGCATCTTTACCTTCAAGGCGCTGGCCGCCGGCGACAGCAATATCACCCTGGTCAAGGTTGGCGCTAAAAACAGCCTGCAGGTCAGTCTGCCCACAGTCGGCTCCCAGGCCGTCGTCCATGTGAAATAGGTGCGAGGTGCTAGGTTCGAGGTTCAAGGTGAGAGGCGCCCGGTGAAGAGAAAAGGTCCAAGGGACAAGGTTCAAGGTTTAAGGCGCTGGTTGCGAGGCCGTTGCCTCGAACCTCGTACCTCGAACCTCGGACCTGAGTCAGGCCTCACCCTGATCGAACTCATCATCACCGTGGCCATCGTGGGCATTCTGGCGTGCGCCGCGCTGCCCATTGCGCGCTTCCAGGTGAAGCGGGAGAAGGAGCGGGAACTGCGCCGCGACCTGTGGGAGATGCGCGACGCCATCGACAAGTACAAGGACGCCTATGATCGCGGAGGCATCCAGGCCAAGGTGGACAGCATGGGCTATCCGCCCGACCTGCAGAGCCTGGTCGACGGCGTCGACGTAAAGGACAAGAAGGTCCGCTTCCTGCGCGCCATTCCCACCGACCCGATGACCAAAAACGCGGAATGGGGCCTGCGCTCCAACCAGGACGACGCGGACTCCGACTCCTGGGGCGGCCAGAACGTCTATGATGTCTACAGCAAGAGCCAGGGCACCGCGATGGACGGCACAAAGTACAACACATGGTAAGCATCGGACAACTCGGCTCCAGCTCCTCGATCACCAGGTTGGGGGTGCAAGCCAAGGCGCCAACCGCCAGTGGTCTGCCGGGCCTCGAACCGCGTACCTGGAACCGCGAGCCTGACTCCGGCTTCACGCTGCTGGAGCTGATGATCGTCATGACCATCATCGCGATTCTGGCGATGATGGCTGTTCCCAAGTTCACCCAAAGCGTGAAAGCCGCCAGGGAGGCGGTGCTGCGCGAGGACCTGCAGGTGATGCGCACAGCGATTGGCTCCTACACCGTCGACAAGCAGAAGGCGCCCCAGTCGCTGGACGACCTGGTGAGCAGCGGCTACCTGAAGGCCATCCCAAAAGACCCCTTCACCAACCGCACCGACACCTGGATCACCAGCCAGTCGGACACCCTGAGCTCCATCGACCAGACCGACTCCGGCGGCATCGACGACGTGCACTCCGGCGCACAACTGACGGCAACCGATGGCTCCTCCTACAACAGCTGGTAGAAGGGGTGCGTCTGCGCCACACGATCGGCAGCCCCGGCGATCTGCATGGCGCGCAGCTCACACCTGAGCAACAAGTTGCCCCGCCCAGTAGCAGGCCAGCACCGCACGCAGCGCGACAAAAAGGCGCATACTACGTCTAATAGAGTGTGGGGATGCGTCCGTTCGCAGGGTGCGCAGCCCCCGCGGAGAGATCCCATGCGTTCTGGAAGCCACTTCGGTCTCACCACCCTGCTAGCCGCAGTTGTGCTTGCCTGCGCCATTGGCGCCAACGCGCAGCAGCCCTCGACCACCCCTGCGACGACCCCTGCGACGACCAACCCCTCGGATTCCACGGCGACCCCGCCGGCGGCAACCGCTCCGGTCGCAGCGCAGCCAGACGCCACTGCGCAGCCCGCGGCGCAGGCAGGAACTCCCGCAGCCACAGCTCAACCAGCCGCCGCACCCTCCGCGCCAGCCGCCAACAGCACGGACCGGCCAGCCTTCGGCGTTCCCAACGACACCAGCGCCAGCACGGACAGCAAGACCGACAGCAAGGCCGGCGCCGACACAGACTCCAACAAGCCGCCCGCCGCCAAGACCGCCGACACAGCCAAGACGGATGTGCTTCCATCGCCCGGCGAGGCGCTGGATCCGCACATCAAGAAGGGCAGCGAGGACGACGTGGACGCCATCGGAACGCGCAACATCGGCGGGCGCGGCATGGGAAACTGGTACTCCACCAACTCCGAGATCAGCATGGGCAAGCAGTACTCCATGGAGATCGAAAAATCCGCCCACATGGTCACCGACCCGGTGGTCGTCGAGTACGTCAACCGCATCGGGCAGAACATTGTGAAGAACTCCGACTGCAAGGTGCCGTTCACCATCAAGATCATCGACTCGGACGAGATCAACGCGATGGCCCTGCCGGGCGGATTCTTCTACGTGAACTCCGGGCTGATTATGGCGGCCGACGAGGAGGCCGAGCTGGCCGGCGTCATGGCGCACGAGACAGCGCATGTTTGCGCCCACCACGCCATGCGCGAGCTGACCCGGATGAACTACGCGGAGATCGGGTCGATCCCGCTGATCATCTTCACTCAGGGTTCGTGGACCGGCTACGGCATCTACGAGGCGGCGCAGCTGGCCGTGCCCATCAGCTTCCTGGAGTTCAGCCGCGAGTTCGAGGCGGAGGCCGACTGGCTCGGCCTGCAGTACATGTACAAGGCGGGCTACGACCCGCAGGCCTTCATCCAGTTCTTCGAGAAGATCGACGCGCTGGAGAAGCACAAGCCGGGAACGCTGGCCAAGGTCTTCGCCGACCACCCGCAGACGCCCGACCGGATCGCCCACTCCGAGGAGGAGATTGCGACCATCATGCCGGCGCGGCCCGACTATGTGGTGACCACCAGCGAGTTCGACGACGTGAAGGCGCGACTGGCGCGCATCGAGAACCGGCGCAAGCTGAACGACAAGGGAAACGGCAACACGCCCACCCTGCGCCGCACCGGCGACACCAACAACGACCCCAATTCTACCAGCGGTACCTCCACCACGGGCGACGACCGCCCAACGCTGGGCCGGCGCGATTAGACGCGTCTAGAATAGAACCCATGCAGACGCAGAAGACGGGCTACACCGACACGCACGCCGCGGCGGGGCTGGACGCGGAGTTCCCCGCCATCGACACCTGGGCCAACCAGTTTCGCGGCTACGAGATCGTGGTGGACGACCCCGAGTTCACCTCCGTCTGCCCCAAGACCGGCCTGCCCGACTTCGGCCACCTCACCATCCGCTACATGCCGCGCAAACGCTGCCTGGAGCTGAAGAGCCTGAAGGAGTATCTCTTCACCTACCGCAACCTGGGCATCTTTCAGGAGAACGTGGTGAACCAGGTGCTGGACGACGTGGTGAAGGCATGCAACCCGGTCTGGGCCAGGGTCACCGGCGACTTCCGCCCACGCGGCGGCATCTCGACGATTGTGGAAGCGAGCTATCCGAGGCCGAAGGTGAAGTAGGCGCGGCAGGTGCGTAACTTGCGCCATTGCAGAAAACCTGACCTCAGCGGCTAAAGCCGCATTGCAAGGGCAGCAATTCCGGCACGGCTAAAGCCGTGCCCTTAAGCAAAACAAGGACAAATACGGAGATTCTGGCTTCGCCAGAATGACGGAGGGGGGAGGGAGAGGCCGTACCTTTAAGCAAGTCGGTGTTTTTCAGTAGACCGTAAAGCCACACGGCTCGCTCCTGCTAT
>Ga0187888_1002618_pt1 | contig 15098 bp, 6 predicted proteins | sample June2016WEW_7_40_FD_132987 | JGI IMG/M metagenome (GOLD analysis project Ga0187888, IMG submission 132987) | Peatland microbial communities from SPRUCE experiment site at the Marcell Experimental Forest, Minnesota, USA - June2016WEW_7_40 | ecosystem: Environmental > Terrestrial > Soil > Wetlands... | reverse complement strand
CGGCTTCTCCGATGGCACAAATCGATGCCCTTGGGAGAATATCCGCAACCGGCCAGACCAGATAGTTCGCGCAAGATTCCGGTGTGCGCCACTTCCAGCGCTTTCCGAAGCTCCGTCGCGTCCTCCCTGGTCAATTTCAAAATCATCAGTTCGTGTCCCGGATGCCGCGGCGGCCATCTCCCGCTTCTCACGATGCTCCGATGTGCCTGCAAGTTACCCTGCGAACTGGCAGGTGAAATCGTTTTAATACATGTCGCACGCATCGGCGGTGGCGCGGCTCGATCCTCCGAAAGGACGTGATCTCCAAGCACGCAGTTCGCAAGCGCACGGGCTTGAGCGTTGAGTACCGGACCGCAATTAGATATTGCGCCGACACCGCGACGCGGCAAAGCCCCAGGAGTACGGAGAGAGATCCAGTACCCTGCTCGGGTCCGTCCGGCCTTGCGTTCATCTCGATTTCCCGCTGAAATAGAACCGTGCCGGACCCGGACCACTGCCCGGCCGAGCCCGAGGGAACCGTGGAGGCGTACCTGCTCTGCAACTTGCCGGCGGGTGAGGCGCGCGCTTTTGAGGACCACTGCATCACCTGCCCCAGATGCGCAGCGATCCTTGAGGAAACCGACCGGTACACGCTCGCCATGAAGCAGGCGACCTGGAGACTCCGGCATCCAGAGAAGTAGCCCGGTTTCGGCTCGGTTTGCTAGCTGGATACGCAGTGTTATGTGGTGTTATCGGTGTCGGTTTTTCCGAGTCCAGGTTGGAAACTCCGGGCGCTCAGGCGAAATGCGGCCGCGAAGATGCAGTCGGGGATCCCCTCGCGCCGCCGTGTTCGCTATCAGAACTTCCGCCAAATGGGGCTACGCCTTCGCTGCTTCGGTCCTGTTCAGTGCCCAACGCTTCTTCTTGGCGGCGATGATTGCCCGTCTGCCCGCCGCCGAGAGCTTCCGTTTGGGTTTGGGATCCGCTTTCAGGGGTGACGGTCGAGAGGTCTTCCGGGATGCAGCCCACCGCTTCCGCTGCGATTCGGCAATCCGGACACGGCTAGCCTCACTCATCTTCCGGCGCCTACGTTTTGCGGGTTCCGCTGTGGCACCAGTCTCAACGGGGCCACCGGAGCGCATCTGGCGAAGGTCTGCGATCTGAGCGTCGATACGCTTCTTCTGCTCCTCGAAGCCTTCAATGGCTGCGGCAGGATTTCATTCGTGGCTTTGGGCACGTGAGTCTGTCCGATGCGTGCACGATCACGGGTTGGCGCGCGTGAATCACGGCCAGCAGCGAGAATCTCTGTGGCATGTGCAGAGTCACGACGGATTCGCTGCTCGTCGTGAGTCAGGATGCCCCCGTAGCTTGTGCCGGTGAGACGCCTGACTATCTGCCGCACGTTCCACAACGATCTTGTTGCCTCACCCTCAAGTGCCTTGCGGACCTCGCCCCTTTTGGTGCGGAACCAGTAAGCGTGGTAATGCCAGATGGCCGCCCGAAACAACGGGAACGGAGTGGAGCGAGACAGTAATTCATCAAGCGCAACGCAAAAGCCGAGGAATTTCCGAAACCCATCTACAGCCTGCTCCGCTGGGTTCCGGTGGCCCCAGAATAGCAGATTCTCATTTGGAATGACGCATCGTAAACCCGCATCTTTAGCGGGGAAGTACTCCTGGAGATCCGCATCGCTACTGGTGTATGGCCTGCTGGTGGCAGGCTTCTGCTGAGACAGCCAGCGGAGCCCTTACCGCCGGGACGGCAACGCCTTGGTTTTCGACACGGTTGAGCGTGAGGGCGGGAAAGAGATTCCCGAGACGACAGTCTGGACTCTGTCAGAGGATCGTAACAGCTTGCAGGTGAAGAGGCGATCAACACAGTCCGCAGGAAAGGGCGAGTCCTTCACTACCTGCGCTCTGTTTTAGACCTGTCACGTTCACGTAATCCTGCCGTCATTTTCGTGGCTCATACTAGTTCAGTTCCTTAAGCAACCTCAAGCCGCATGACCGATTCCTGGTCACATATTGGAAGAAATCGAAGGAGGCAAACTATTCATGTCCGTGACAACTTCTCGCAAGCATTCCGGAATTAGCCCTTTGCATCTGCTCGTCGGCCTGCTGGCGGCGGGGGTAAGCATTCCGGCGTTCGCTCAGTCCGATCCGTACCCGACGTACGTGGTAGGGGCGAATCAGAACGGGACGCAGGGCCCGAACTACCCGTTGACCACCACCTATCCATGGGTCGCCAGTGATGGCGCGTTCCTCACTCCCGCCGGCACGCAGGTCTACCTCGGCATCACGACCCGCGCAAAGGCCGTCGCGCTGAACCCCAATACCGCGACGCACACCGCCGCCGTCCTTCAGATGGGCGCCCCACAGGCCGTCACGATTTTCAACACCCAGACCGGCAAGGTCCTGCAGACCTACAGCACGCTGAAAAGTACCGATTCAGACGGCAGCCACAACGGCATCAACTATACGCCGGATGGCCTGCACCTGCTGTTCAGCCAGGACGGCAATTACGGCCCCGCCAGCTACGTTGCCGTCGCCAACGTCAGTCCGGTGACGGGCATGCTGTCAGACGGCACCCAAGTCAGCGTTCCGCTGGACGTCAACAACTTGGGCGCTCTGACTAATGTCACCTGCTTCCCCGGGAACAGCCCTCCGGGGACCTCGGGCAGCTTTGCCATTCCGTGCGGCTACCCGTATTCGATTTTCTCGGATGACACGTTCACTTCCTATCCCCTCGGCATCGCGATCTCGCCGGATGGCAAGACTGCCTATGTTGTGCTGGACAACAACGATACGCTGACGAAAATCGACCTGACCCAGGCGACGCCGGTCCAGGGCGCGGAGGTCCGCGTCGGTAACGTCCCACACAGCGTCGTGATTTCGCCGGATGGCACGACCGCCTACGTCTCCAACGAGGCTGGCCGGAGTGCCACCGCAGACGACTTCCAGGAATACTCCAACGGCACCCCGGTCGTCGCCGCCTGGCCGACTGGCGCCACAGCCACAGGCACCGTTTCCGTGGTCAACCTGTCCACGTTTACGGTCACCGGCAGCATCCCAACCGGTCTGCACCCGACTGGCATGGCCTTTTGGAGCAACTACCTGCTGGTCGCCAATACCTATGACGACACCATCTCCGTGATCAACACGAACGACAATGAGGTGGTGTCGACGATCAACCTCGGGCTGCCCATCGCAGTGCCTGGCGCCACAGAGCCGGCCTATGGCGCGGGGCCGAACTCGATCGCCGTCGATGCGGTGAACAACATCGCCTACGTCGCGCTTTACAATGCCAACGCCATCGCGGTCGTCAACCTTGAATCCGGCCTTTGCCCCTTGTCGTGCGTGGCAAATCCCGTCATGGGCATGATCCCGGTAGGCTATGCGCCAAGCTCGGTTGTGCTGGACACGGCGGACGGTGTGCTGCTCGTTGCCAACGACAAGGGCATCGGCACCACCGGCTACGGTGTGGCGCCCCCTCCGACTAATACGGCCGAGAATTCGTACGGAAAAGAGGAGGGCGTGATCAGCTTCAACACCCACCAGGACCTTGGCACCGTCAGCATCGTCCCCGTGCCGAATTACTTGACCCTGGCGGCGATGACCCAGACGGTCTTCGAGAACAACCACTGGGATCTGTCGGGAAATATCGCGTCGGCCGCAGGGGGCAACCCGTTTGCCGCGCCGGTGGCGATCCCGGAAAAGATCGGCGCTCCGTCGAAGATCCAGCACGTCTTCCTGATCATCCGGGAAAACCGCACCTACGATCAGATGCTGGGCGACGTGGCCGGCGGCAACGGCGAACCCTCCCTGGCAGTCTTCGGCGACAACTCCACCTTCGCCGAATACCCTGTCGTAACGCCTAACGCTCACGCAATGGTGCAGCGTTTCCCGCTTCTGGACAACTTCTACAACGCGAGCCGCCAGTCGGCTGACGGTCACAACTGGATCACGCAGGCCATGGCGCCCTACTCCGACGACATCCAGTCGCCTGACTGGCTCCGCGACTACCCCTCCAACGGCGGCGATGCGATTGCCTATCAGAAAAACGGCCACCTGTGGGACGTGGCGGCCGCGGCCGGCATCACGGTGAAGAACTACGGTGAGTACGTCGAGAGCAACACGTTCAACGTGCCGGGTTGCACTCCGACTAACATGACGCAACCAAACAGCTATAACGGTGCCGGTAGTAAACCCGTTGCATTACCGTTTGTTGTTTCCGACAGTTGCGAGCCAACCTGGACCCAGTTCTACAACGACACACTGGAATACGAGTCTGGCAACGAGCCGCAGCTCCAGTACTACAACGCCATCGGCTCGGTCACCCCGCTCCCGAACCTGTACAACATCACGGTGCAAAACTACCCGCAATTCGATCTGGGCATCCCCGATCAGTACCGGGTCGATGTCTGGCAGCAGGACTTCGCCAACGACGTGGCCGCCGGTTCGGTGCCCCAGCTGGAATTCCTGTGGATCATGAGCGACCACACCACCGGCCCGCCGAACGCGACAGCCGAAGTGGCCGATAACGACCTGGCCGTTGGGCGCGTCGTCGACATCATCAGCCACAGCCCCATTTGGTCCACTTCGGCGATCTTCATCGAAGAAGACGACGCGCAGTACGGCGTCGACCACGTCGACGGTCACCGCAGCCCGGGCTATGTCATCAGCCCCTACGTCAAACAGAAGGTGAACTCCGATGGCACCGGGGCCGGGGTCACCGAAGAGAGCACCTTCTACACGCAGGTCAACATGACCCGCACGATCGAGCAGATCCTCGGTCTGACGCCCATGAACCAGTTCGACCTGGTGGCTTCGCCGATGACCACGCTCTTCATCAACAACCCGCCCGCGGAGAACTTCCTGGCGTGGTCGCACGTGCCGAATCAGGTCCCGCTGTGTTACGGCGTTTCGGGATATAAGGCCCCATCGAACATCAGCCCCAGCCTCAACACTTGCAGCTCCGCAACCGCGGCGCCCTCGCTGGAAAGGCCTGACAGGCCTGAAAGGCGTGAAGTCAAAGCTCTGCGGGCTGGCTGGCTCAAAATGAAGGCGGAGGTCTTCGCCGCCAACTATCACATTCCCGACTCCCTGGACGCGGACACCGTCAACCACTTCGACTGGTACGAGGCCACCGGGTTTAAGGTGCCTTTCCCCGGCGAGAAGAAGGTTCGCCCCGCAAGCGACTTCAAACGCCGGGTGCACGCCGCTAAAGCTGACGAGGACGACGACAAGCTTTAATACTCGTCCCAACCACAACGGCCCTCTCCTCGGTCTCGGGGAGAGGGCTTTCTTCTTCCCGCCTCAACGCAAACCCCTTCGTCCCGCAACAACGCAACGAACACTTCGCCCGCGATTTTCCTTCATCAGCAGAACGCATAACCTGGTGAAAAAGGCAATGCGGGTACGACCTGCGCCATACGGCTGCGACGATTTCACTGATTGCTGGGGTCTGGCCAAAGATCATCAGCGAGCGCAGGGCCTTCTCGTAACGTGCAAGAAGTTCGGCGCGGTTCTGCCGCAGATCCAGCCCGGATGGTGCCGCCGGATACGGCTTGTCGCCCATCAGCCCTTTCCAAAGAATACGGTTATACCGGGCGAAGTCGAAGCGGTCCTCCGCGCTGAAGTCCATCCCCTCCGTTGCCTTTGCCCAGTATTCCGCATTGTGAGTGGGACGCAGAAGGCGGTTCGCCGACGAGGGGAAAGTGATGGGAAGCGTGGTGTTCGCCAGCAGTGCCGAGGGAGTCGCGGTAAAACTCCATGTGGTCTGAGTGAGATCGAATACATCCGCCATGGGGACGGCCACCGCGTCGTTGAGATTGAGCGGTCCGATACTGAGCATGTCTTCGATCGTGCGCACAAAGTCCACCGTATTGTACTGGGGCGAAACCACCGCACCCTGCTTCACATAAGGGCCGACGATGAAGGCGATGCTGCGTGGTCGCCGCCATCCTGGGAATCGTCTTCGATCACGAAAATCAGCGTGTTGCTTTGTACTGGCTATTGGCTATTGTCTGCACCAGCAGGCCAACGGCGTAGTCGTTATCCGCCTGGTCCAACTCCGGAGTGGACTGGCCTGGTTGCCGAACTCGAAGAAGTCACAGCTCCAACACACCTTCTGTAAACTGGGGAACCGATGAGTCTCTTGTTGATTGGAATTATGGCGCTCGGTTTCCTGGCGGAAGTATCAGTGCCGGATTTCTCAGGAAGCTGGAAGCAAAGCAATGAGCAGTGCTCACCGAAGCGCACCGGCGATGTGGCGTTGAGAATAGAGCACCGGGCCCCGGAGCTGATCGTTGAAACGACGTCGAAGGGACCGAGCACCCGGCACGCTTTGCAGCGCTACACCACGGATGGGGTAGAGTCGAAATCCATCGGCGCCGATGGCGACGAATTCCATTCGATTGTGGTTTGGAGGGACGATGCACTGGTGTTTGATATCGTAGAGATCGAGGAGGGCAAGCGTCTGAAGTCGACCGAAATCTGGAGACTGATCGACGGAGGCAGGGGCCTGAGGCGGGTGCGGCGGACCGAGAAGGTCGGGGAGCAAACGTTGATTTACGTACTCACAAAATAGGCCCTTTATCTCATCCCCAAATCACGTCGTGGTCCCTGCGTGTGCGGCCGCGCAGTACCCTGGCCACTCCCCTCAAACGCGGTTTCCGAGTTAGACGCTGCCGCCGACCCGCTGACTTAGAACGATATCTTGGCCGAAAGCTGAAACTCTCGAGGTGTGCCGCGTCCAGTCGCATAGCTACTGATCGTGGTGGTAATAGTGCCGAAGTTGGCCGCAGATAAGTTGGCGTTGGGGGCGCCATACTGAGCGCGATTGAGAACATTGAAGATATCGGCCCGAAGGCGCACTTTCACGTGTTCCATCAAGGAGATGTCCTTTGCCAATGCGAGATCCACGTCCGAGATGGCTGGATCCCGAAAGGCATTGCGTCCCAGATCGCCAAACGTCCCGGAAGCAGGCGTGGAGAACGCGGCCGGGTTCACCCACTCGCTCGGAGTGGACCCCCCCGGCGGAGTGAGCGGCACACCATACACATAATTCGGCCGTTCTTCGCCGCTCACCGCGTAGTCGCCAGGCACGGACCCATTCGAACGAGTAAGGGTGATGTTGCAAGGCAGCCCGGTCTGCGAGCTTCCGATTGCGCTCAACGTCCAGCCGCCTAATACCGTCCGCGCTATGCCCGGAGTGCTGAGGTATGGCCTGCCCGCTCCGAATGGCAACTGGTAATCCGCGGAGAGATTGAATAACTGGCGAACGTCGTCGTCGCTGCTCGCCTTGTCGCACGATCTGCAGAAGGAATCCTGCGGTGTGTCGGACTCCCCGCCGCCAATGCTTCCGTCGTTGATGGAATGAGACCACATGTAATTCGCCGAGAAGAGCAAGCCATTCTGAAAGGCTCTCCGAGCGTTCAGTTGGAAGGCGTGGAAGGTACTGTTTCCAACATCGCCGCGCCAGGAAACCGGGCCGAATGCCGGGTACGGTGCGGCCCCTGTCACCGGATTCACCAGGTTCGTGTAAGTGGTGGTCAGAACATCGGTACCTTTGTTGCCGAGATAGCTGGCGGTTCCGAGGACCTTGAATGGCAGCTTTTGCTGAACCGACGCGGTCCAGGACGCGACATAGTCGTCTTTCCGGTTGCGATCCAGATCGCGCGGGGTGACCACGCCCAGCCCACCGGCCTCCGCGTACTGTAAGAACGGGGTCAAGGGATAGGCGAGCGTGGGGAACATGGTGTTGCTGAAGGTGTAGCGTTCAATGGTATTGTCGATCGGCAGATCCTGGTCGTCTACCTGGCCATCCGTATGGTAAATGCCGGCTCCTGCGCGCAGGACGGTGTTGCCATGCGACCACGCAATGCCGAGACGCGGGTCGATATCGTCGTATCGGGGATGAAAGAAGGCGTCGGTGTTGGGGCAATACCCGCCGCAAGTGCCGAAATCGAACGGAACGTCATTGTTTCCTATTGCGTGCAGGGCGTTGAAAAAGTTATAGCGGATTCCGGCCGTGATGGTCAGATTGGGAGTCGCTTTCCACTCGTCCTGTGCGTAGCCGAAATACTCGGTCTTGCGTTGGCGCACCAAGGCCAGCATCGCAGTGTAGGTGGCAGAGCCCATGTCATTGTCCTCGAAAGCGGTCGTCGAGGTGTAGGTCAATGTTCCGCTTGCGGATGAACCCTGGTTCATGAATATCCGCCTTATCTCAAGGCCGAATTTGAGAACGTGTCTGCCCTTGGCCCAGGAAAGGTTGTCGATGAGATCGAAGGTTTTCGATGGATCGTCGGAGGTTGTAGATCCGGTCAGAGAGCTGAACCCAGACACCGAGACGCCGAAGGGAAGCGGCGAAACGTTCGCCTGGTGATAGATAGTTTGATTGATCCCGAATTTCAAATTGTTGAGCAGTGACGGAGTAAACACATGCGAAAGGGACACGACTCCGTTGTTGAACTTGGTGTCGTACTTTGTTTGGACTATCAGGTTACCGCTGGGAATCGACTCCACTGCCTCATCCGCATTAAACCGAATAAACACCGTCGTGCGATCGGAAAAGTAATGGTCGAACCGGATCATCCCCGAGTCTTCGTTGTCCACCTGTCTGCCCACTGCGTCATAGTTCCACACGCCGGGAGTGGAAGTGGGCGAAGTGCCCGCGGGAAAAGCGTCCAGGATGGGAGCCAACGCCGGCGAGGCGGCTGCCGCCGCTGCCGCAAGAGTTGGGCTCGGCACCAGCCCGATCTGCGTTCCATCCAGTCTTTGCCTAAGGCCCTCATAGTCGAGGTAGAAGAAACTCTTGCCGCGTTGGACGGGTCCCCCCAGCGCGCCGCCGAACTGATTCAGCAGAAAAGGGTCGGGCGAGGGCCCGTCGAATGGCGAGCGCGCATCGAGGGCATTGTTGCGGAAATAATCGAAGATCTGCCCGTGAAAACTGTTCGTACCAGAGGGTGAAACCACGGACACCTGGCCGCCCGCCGTCCCGTTCTGAGCGTCCGCACCGAAATTCTGCGACTGCACCTGGAATTCCTGAATGGAATCGAGAGGAACGTTCAGGCGCATATACTCTCTCTGCTCCTGATTCCAAACAGCGGTCGCGTCGATTCCGTCGAGCGTCAGATTGTTATCGTCCAATCCGTGCCCCGCGAAGCGAATGGTTCGCTGATCGCCGGCGCCGTTATCGATGGCGCCGGGCGCGAGTGCTGTTAGCGTCGCCCAACCCCTACCATTGATCGGCAGATCGCTTACCTGCGCGCGCTCGATGGCGGCGCCGACCGTCGCATCCACCTTGTCGAGGTCCACCAGGGGTTCAATCACGGTGGTCTGCTGTTTTTCGTGCGCCAGTTCCAGCCGGACGTTCAACGTCCTGGTTTGCCCGACCAATTGCTCCACTCCCTCCGCGGTCAAAACCGAGAAGCCGGTCTTGAGAAACTGGATGGAGTAAACGCCGGGCGGCAGACCCGATAGCTCATATGTGCCCTGTGACGATGTCAACGTCTCCCGCTGAAAGCCAGTCGCGCTCTCGGTGGCGCGCACACTGGATTGAGGGACGCGATTGCCCTGCTGGTCGGTGACAGTCCCCGTGATGGCCGTGCGGTCCACCTGTGCTCGCAGGGCGAACTGACCCAACGGCTGGAGAAGAAGGAATAGAAGCAGCGGTACGACTCGGAGAGAGCGTTTCATGGGTATTATCGAGTTTCCCATCTTTTCGTTGAAGCGAAGATGAATAATTAGTTACGAGTCTGGTTCGAAATGGTCGAACTGCCCGTGGGACACCAAGGCATCAGCGGCTCCCCGGCAGGAAAAAACCGTGCCACAGTTTCGACTGTGGCACGGTGTGAGGGCCCGTGGAAGGAGTGCCTAGAGACTACCTGCCGGCGTCGGGTTTGTCTTAGGACGCGGATTGAAGTCCGCCGGTATGTTGTTGGGTATGCCCAATTGGCGGTCCGTGGTGAGGATACCCAAGTCGGAACAGCCAAGGCCAGTGACTTGCGGAATCGTCGTCACGTAGCTCGGGGCCACTATGGCGTAGTCCGGCGCCAACGGGACGGATAGCCCCATCAAGCGCGAAACGCTGAATGCGTCGGTCAGGTCCGAAACTCCAGCCGTAAGTGCATCCTGCGGCCCCAGGTCCTCCTGGCCGAGCAGGGCCAGGCCAAGGTAGCGGCCCAGCAATTCGTCGGGCAATGTCGCCAGCGGCGGAAGACCAAATACGGTGTCGACGAACTTCACCACCGACGCCTGGCTTCCCTGATCGCTGGAAATATAACCAAGCTTGGCATACGGAGAAATCAGAATCAGCGGCACGCGCGGCCCGAAACTGAGCGCTGTCTTGTCGGGCCCAAAGTTGACGATCGGCGGCTGGACGTGGTCATAATCGCCCTCGGAATCGTCCCAGGTGATGATGATCGCGCTCTGCGCCCAATAAGGACTATTAGCGATCGCGTTGATTGTGGTGGCCACCATGGCCTCGCTGATCTGCGCATCGGAATAGGCCGGATGGTCGTCGTCGCCCAGGAAGTTCTTCTGGACCGTTGCGTCGGGATCGGCGGGGGTAATCCCCAAGGTGTTGGTATAGCCGCCCTTCACGTAGAACACGCCGCCGGATTTCGGCAGGCTGGTGTTCTGAATGGCCGTGTAGAAATCGCCCAGTCCATGCAGTTCCGACCGGATCGCGGGTGTGTTCGCCACATAGCCGAAGTACTGCGGGCCGTTGTGATGGGTAACGTAGGATGCGTGCGATCCGTTCGCGGTCACCGGACCGGCAGTGTCGGTGGACTCCTTATCGAATCCCTCCTGGTACCAGCCGAAGGCGACTGCCGGCTGCGACAGCTTGCTGAGGAAGGTTACGTCATCGGGAACGTCCACCAAGTCAGTGGCGGCGGTCGGGTCGGTCGCGGTGACCGTGCCCGCGGAACTGAGCAGCATGGAGAGGGGAAGCGTTGCATACGTCAGATTTGACGCCGTGGTGTATCCCGGATAATCGCCGGGGTTCACCGGGAGCGGACTGGCCGACTTATCCGAAGGCGAGCCCCAGAACGGATCGTCATCCACCAGCAGCGGCACAGTGGCCGTTGTGTTAGTGGGGTGCAATGCCCACTGCGTTTGGCCGGCTTGCGCTCCAATAATGCTGAGATTGCCCGGCGTGGATGGTCCGGTCATCGACTCGAAGATGTTGTCGTAGAGAGCAAATCGGTCGGCATACGCCCACAGCAGGGGAACCGTGTCGCAATCCTCGTGAGCCATCGACAATTCGCCCATCTGCTTGGCCTCGAGCGATGGGTTGCCGGTTGGGCTGTATTTCAACTCCTCGGTGGTCGCGAACTTGTCCATCTGGGCCACGCCGTTCTGGACGTCCATCTTTGCGATGGTGAGGGTATGGGAATGATCCATGTCATCCGTGTCGGCGGCATACTGCGCCGGGCCGATCAGGAATGGCGAAATCGTGCTGCTGGTTCCGTCCGTATTCACGATCGTTTGCACAAAGCCCGGAGTCGCCGAAGCTGCCTGGCTGTATAGCCCGTTGGCGCCGGGGAAGGTGCCAAAATAGGAATCGAACGACCGGTTTTCCTGATAGATCACGAAAACGTACTTGATGTTCTGTTGAATCAGGCTCACCAGGTCCTCAGGGCTGACCACCGGTTCTGGCCGGAGCGCGTTGCGGCGCAGACGTGCCTCGTTCGCCGCTTGCTGGTGAGCTTCGAGGAAGTGCGCCCGAGCGGCGTCCTTCCCGGGAACAGTAACTTTCTCCTGAGCCAGTACCGAGCTGAATGGCTGTAACACCAATAGCATGGAAATCCCAATTGGCAACACTTGTAGCCTTTGTCGTGCCATCTTTTGCTCCTGTTAACCGCAATGATTTGAATTACGGAACTGACAGGGTATCAGCCGCAAGTGTCGGAGTATTGACACTTCGATGAGAAATACGTTTCAGAAGCGGTCGAAGCTGTACGATCCATTGCCCCTGGGATTCGGGAGCGTTAAGCGATTTTCCGAAACGGCAAAACTGCCTTCCAACACTGGGCGGCCGGCGACTTCCAGCCGAATGCTATTGCTGTGTTCCGAGTAGCGCCCATGCTCTGTCCGCAAGGTGGTGATCCAGACAGCTTTTCCATCGGGAAAGAACCAAACGCGGGCGGGATATTTGGCGCCATTCCATTCGCGCGTGGTGCTCCACTCACCGGTCAAGGGATTCTTGGTATCGGGAATCTTGCCGAGCCGAGCCAATTCCATGGACTTGCCTGCCGCCTCATCCTCGATTCGCGCCCGATCCTGGCTGTCCCACTCGACTTCCTGCTTCTCCCGGCCATTCTTGGACAAAAGCAGGATCGTATCGGTTCCGATCATCTGGTATTTCTCTTCCGATATTGCGGCCGAGTACGAATCCAACTGGTTGTCGTCGTGGAGCTCGAAGATGGCGCTTACACCGGCGGGTGAGACCTCGGTGGAACGCCATCGGCCAATCAGTCGAGCGGGCTGCGACTGCCCGATCGCCGGGGCAACCGAAATTGCGAACAGGATGACTGAGAACGCCGTGTTCAGCTTTCTGTGCATATCAAGCTAGTGTTGCAGTTTAGCGAACGAATGTTGCGGCGGCGTTACGGTGTAGACTCAGTTTGAAGAAGAGTGCATTGCCACGAGGAGCTATCGCGAACGCCCAGCCGATCAGTAATGCCGGAAGCCAGCGCGGAGACCGAGTGCAAGGATCGCGCCGCGCGTACCTTGCAAATTGGGCGCGCTTGCGACTGTCGATCGAATCATTAGGTCCTGCTTATCGAACTGAAGGAAGCCTTGGAGGCGGTCTTCTTGCCTCCGGGGCGAGAGATCGGCCTTCGAGTCAAGCCTTGGCAAACTATCTGTCGAACCACGGTGTAGGGAGGGTGGCGAACCGCTTCCTCCCGCAACGGCGGTTCAGATCTTCGGCCATGGCCGAAAGCTTGGACCGTCGGTGGACGTACCGTTACGAAGCCGTAGCGATGCGCTACCTGAACCAGTGGATCGACCAGCTACGCTGGCAAAGGTTGAAAACCGTTTCAGAAACTGGCTGAGATGCTGCTCGGTCACCTGGAAGGGAGACTGAACGCCACCTCCTGCTGAAAGCGCAGCGGCTGGCGGCGCTGAAAGCGGAATTCCTGGTTCTCCGCAAAGCGGCGTAGGGATGGAGCCTGTTCAGATTCTTGCTCAGAGCCTTATTTACAAACGTCACCTACGATGGCCGTGGATCATTAGCGCGGGTATGATTATCTGCCCCAGTTCTAGTCTAGTAGAATTGTTGGTGCACCTCCTGCGGGAGGGGCCTCGGCGCCTCCGGTTCGCCGGGGAGCGCGAGATTCCGGCTGGAGATTCCGAAGGGCAACGGCATGGCGGGCGGGAGAGGGTTGCGGTGGATTTGGGCGGCTTGGCTGGGAGTCGGGCCGAGTCTGTGGATGACTGCCCGCGGGGGCGGCGGCGACAGTGTCACGGTTCATCCCCCGGTAACGACCTATATGCTGACGGTGAACTCGGCCAACCCGGCCAGCGGAGTGGCGGTGAGCGTCTCGCCAGGAGACATCGACGGCTCGACGAACGGGACGACGAGCTTTACGCGGACCTACGACGCGGGCACATCCGTCACCGTGACGGCCCTAGCCAGCTCGGGCAGCAACAGCTTCTCCTCATGGAGCGGATGCGCCAGCACCGTCACCTGCGACGTGACGATGAATGCTAATACGGCGGTGACACCCAGCGACGCCGCGCCCGCGGTGGCCGTGACGCCTAATCCGGCGAGCGCCGCGATCGGCAGCCAGATGCAGTTCTCGGCCGCGATCAACGGCACGGCCAGTTCGGCGGTGACCTGGTCGGTGGCCGCGCCTTCGGGCAGCAGCCTGAGCCCCGGCACCATCAGCACAAGCGGCCTCTACACCACGCCCTACCCGGCTCCGGCGACAGTGACGGTTACGGCCACCAGTACCTCGGGCGCCACCAGCGGCATGAGCGGCAGCACCACCGTAACCCTCACCCAGCCGGCTGCGGCGGCAGGCCCTGCGCTTACAGTGGATGCCAGCACCTCTGGGCAAACCCATGCCATCAGCCCCTACATCTACGGCATGAATGGCGGTTCCAGCGACAAGGCCGGAGCCGCGGCCATTAGCCTTCCCATCGATCGCTGGGGTGGAAACGAAGCCACCAGCTACAACTACCTGTACGACCTTGACGCCAAAGGCAGCGATTGGTACTTCGAGAACTATATCGACAACAGCAACCCTCTCAACACGCCCAGCGGTGCTCCCAACACCAGCGGGTTCAACACCCAGGTCGAGAACGATGCCGCAGTCGGGGCCAAGACCCTGGGAACGGTTCCCATCATCGGATGGGTGCCGGCGGACAACTCGGCATGCAGCTTCTCCGTGGCCAAGTACGGGGCGCAGCAGGCGGTCGACCCGTACCGGACCGACTGCGGCAATGGCATCCTGACCAATGGCAACAGGGTGGTGAACGATCCCACCGACACCTACTACCAGGTCGATCCAGCTACCTTCGATGGCACCTGGGTGAGTTTCCTTGTGAACAAGTTCGGAAACGCGGCCAATGGCGGCGTGGCCATCTACGAGCTGGACAACGAGCCGAGCTGGTGGGACGGCGTGCACATCGATGTGCATCCGCTGCCCTTCACCTACGACGAGCTGACAAACACTAGCATTGCCACGGCAGAGGCCGTCAAGAACGCGGATCCGACCGCCGGGGTAAGCGGTCCTGTGATGGATTACTGGTGGGATTACTTCTATTCCAAGAAGGATGTCGAGAGCGGTTGGGGCAGTGGGGGGGGGCCCTGCTGGCAGCCGTGGAGCAATCCGGTCGATCGCGAGGCGCACGGCGGCGTCCCGTTCATCGAGTACTACTTGCAGCAATTCGCGGCAGCCTCGAACACCTACGGCGCGCGCCTGCTCGATTACCTGGACCTGCACACCTACTATGCGGCCACGTACGACGGGAATGGCGTCGCCTTTAGCACAGCGGGCGACACCGGGGAGCAGCAGGCGCGGCTGAACTCGACGCGCGTCTTTTGGGACCCAACCTATACCGATCCCAACGAACCGCAGCCGAACTACATCACCGACGCGAACT
>Ga0187888_1002612_pt1 | contig 15116 bp, 16 predicted proteins | sample June2016WEW_7_40_FD_132987 | JGI IMG/M metagenome (GOLD analysis project Ga0187888, IMG submission 132987) | Peatland microbial communities from SPRUCE experiment site at the Marcell Experimental Forest, Minnesota, USA - June2016WEW_7_40 | ecosystem: Environmental > Terrestrial > Soil > Wetlands... | reverse complement strand
TCATACACTCGCGGAATTGGCGCGCAATTCCGAATTCATATACTTGCCGTCCGTCGTACCTGCGCTGGAGGATAGTAAGTAGCACCTGAGCTGGTTGAAGAGCCGTCCGGTGAATCCTCATCCGGCGCGTGGCGCAGACGTCGGTTTGTGATCTCTGCGACATGCTGATGCCGCTTGAGGCTGAGGTAAAATTTTTGCATGCCTCGGCTGCGGCATTTTTACGGCCTCAATCATCTTCATTACGTGACCAATAGAACAGGATTCAGGAGTCAGGAGTCGGAAGAGCAGGTGTCAGGCGTCAGGTGTCAGGTGCCAGAAAAGCAGGTTTCAGGTTTCAGGTGTCAGGTGCTGGGGGCTGGAGACGGAAGAGCAGGTGTCAGGTAACAGGGGCTAGGGGTTGGGGACTGGGTGCTGGGGCAGGCGCTAGAGCAACGCTGAACTCTGAGTTGTCAATTACGGATTGTGAGCCGCCTTCCTACTTCTGGCCACCGCCGACTGCCTTCTGCTTTCTGCCCTCCGCTTTCTGCCTTCTGCTTACTGCCGACTGCCTACTGCGACTCGGGTGTCGGGATGGCGACCGCGCAGCCCTGCGCCGTGCGGGAGCGGGAATCTGAACCTCCTTGGCGGAGAGGGCAGGATTCGAGCCCACGGACCTGTGACGGGCAGCTCGATTAAGGGCGGGCATTCGCAACAGATGCTCATAATTCCGTTTGTAAGTCCCGTTCTTCGGGTCAAGCTTGAAGGCTACCTTGGACTCATTTAGAGCGCCAAGAAGATTACCTTTCTTCTCAAGAGCAAGGGCTAGGCAGTGGTGAGCCATGTGGTCGCGCGGGACCAGCCGCGCGGCATGCCTGAACTCTGCGACCGCCTCGTTAAACTCATCCTTCTCCGCGAGAGCAACTCCAAGATTGAAGTGTGCCTCTGCGAAGTTAGGGTCCAGGGCAAGCGCCTTTCGCAACTCCGCGATTTCATTGTCGTCATCATACTTTTCCCATAGCGCAACGCTCAGCCTGAAATGTTTCCTGGCCAGTGCCTTCGCCGAGCGATGTTGCCGCTTGGCGCAGAACGCAGGAATCGCTAACAGAAAGAACAAGACCAATACCGCGATTCTTTTCATGCTGGCCTCTCAACCGCTTAATCAGTTAGGGCTTCGTTTCCGATTACCGCAGCATTTGGCCGACTTAAAAAGGATTGTCGCGCCCGTCAGCAACCCAAAAGAATACATATACGAATCCACCATCGCGCCGTCCAGGAAGCGAATCCTTCCCTGGCAGAAAATCTATCGCTTGAATCTTTCCGAACTCATTTGTGCTTTTGCTAATGCTAAGGGACCAATTATTTCCAATTTTACCACAATACTGCTCCGCTGTTGGTGATGTCAACCTGCTTGAGGGCGGTGACGAGCGGAAGAGCAGGTCCCAGGAGTCAGGAGTCGGAAGAGCAGGTGTCGGGTGTCGGGTGTCAGGTGTCAGGGGCCAGAAAAGCAGGTTTCAGGTTCCAGGTCTCTTGACAAGCGGAATAAGATAGGCTAGTGTAGTAGGTGATGGATTCGGGATTCAGGAAGTGAAAGAACAGATTCCAGATGATAGGTGGCAGGTGGGGAAGAGCACCGGGGATCGCGCCCGCCTCTTCGACTCGGAGCGGTTTAAGCGCGAATTCGCCATCACGCTCGCCGACCTGCGAGGCGAGCTGGGCTTCCGCATCGTCAGATACGTTCTCATCCCGCAGGGCGGGATGCCGGAGCAGATCCGGGTGGTGAAGGAACAGTTTGGGGTGGGGGATGTTAGTGTTTGTGGAGACCGAGGCATGGTGAAGGCCCCGGAGCAGGAGGGCGAGGAGCGCGAGCCTAGGTGCTCGGGCTCGCCACAACCAATCGGCGCGACCGTCCTATGCCTCGAAGACGCTGAGCGACGCCGAATCGAAAAGTGCGCTCCTTCCAGAACGCCAGTTGCAGGTATGCCATCACGGGCGCGAGGAGCAGCCAGTTGGCGGAGAAATAGGCGGTTGATTCCGTCACATTCATGATGGTGAAGAAGATTAAGATGCCAGGAACTTCAGCAGCGAGAGGAAGCCGCCTCGACTCTGGACCGAGCCAATAAAGTCCCACCATAAAGGCCAAGGCCACCGCAAAGGCCGCCACGAACGCCGCAGTTCCCATTAGACCCGACTCAAGCAGAGCGTGAAGCAAGCCGTTATGGATATGCCGCGCTCCAGGCAGAAACCACCGGTCTGCTTGAAACCCCAAGCCTACCCAGGGAGAGGTATTGAACACTTCCCAACCTTGCCGCCAAGTAATCGTCCGACCGGACAGCGTAGGATCAAATCGCCCGCCTTTGGTCGCGTATTGCCAAAAGCGCTGGAAGAAACCGCCCGTGGCCAACAGCCACGTGGCTACGATTCCCCAGCTTAACATGACCAGCCGCGACATCCGGCCGAGGACTAGAATTACGAAAGCTCCCGCGATGAACGCCAGGATCTCTGTGCGACCACGGGCAACTACCAGGACGTAAAGAGAGGCGGGCAACACCATAGCCCAGAACAGTCTCACCCAACCTCGCTCCTGCCCGAGCCTGCCCAAGGCCGCCAGCGCAGCGACCCCCGCGTATCTGCCCAGGCCGGTGCTTCGGGGTCCCGCCATGCCGGCAAAGTCATTGACGGTGAAGGTATGGCCCATATGCAAGGCGGGGCCCTCGCCTGGCACGAAGGACGGTCCGCCGATGAAAGGCAGGGCCAAAATAATGGCAACCATCATGGCGATGTCGACGACCCAACTCAAGGTCAGCAGCTTCTTCATGGCATAGTCCGGCTGAGGATCCGTTAGGACCAGAACCAGGATGGCGGCGGGTGCGCCAAACGCGACGCCCCACCACACCGCCTGCCAAGCCTGTACTGCCGGGAGCAGGAATGAGGTGGCCAGCCCAACCAGCGTGAAAAAGCTGAACAGACCTAGCGGGCCCATGATTGCGGGCCTCTTCATACCGCCTCGAACCAGCAGCAGCATCAGAGCCAGCCAGGCTGCTAATATGGGGAAAAATACCCTGACACCATGGATCAACTCCCGAGTGTCAGCGGGGAAGGAAGGATCAAGGAAATAATAGGGTCCAGTATTGTATCCGGCCCACAGCATGAGCCAGAGTACGAGGTACAACAGAGTACTCCGGTGGGGAGACCGGCGAAGGGGGGTGCCGCGGCTTTGCGCCTTCCCAATCAAGCTTTGCCCCCTCTCCAGTGGGCGAATGGACTGCACAGTCTATTTGCCCTCGCGAAGACTGATCCCTAGAACGTCCCTATAAACCGCTGCGCGCCGCGGGCCCATGACAGTCAGGCTCTCTCTCGCACTTTCTTCATTTACCTTGTGTAGAGCTTCATCCAGCGAGGCAGGGTCGCAGCGACCGACAAGAGTCACGGCGCGGTTTTGAACGGAGGTGAGAACCCACAAGGCCCCGTTCCCCCTGCAAGACGAGGGCGGAGCGGGAGCCAGCGCTTCGGCAGGGCGGGTGTTGTGCGCTTCATCCCCCCCATTTGTCGGCCGTTTTCGATCGCTTGGTAGATTCGCATCAACTCATCCCCCAGGTGGTCCCAGCAGTACATCTCTTCAGCCCTTCGGCGGGCGGCGGCTCCCAACCGGCCCCGGGCTTCCGGATCGCTGTAGAGGGCGCGCAGGGCCGAAGCTGCGTCGTGCACTGCCTGGTCTGGGGAATGCGGCGGGATCTTGATGCCACACTCATCGGTGACGTGCAACGCGGGACCGCCCATATCGAGGCATACTACCGGCTTGCCGGCGGCCATAGCCTCGAGCACTACCGCCCCGCCGCCCTCGCGCAAACTGAGGTGAAGAAAGACGTCAGCCTCCCTCATGCGCTGCCCCGCTTCCGTTCGCGCGGCCCATCCGGCAAACTCAATCTGGTTCAGGCACCCAAGCGCCTCGGCCAGAGCGCGAAGACGCGGCAACTCGGGTCCATCACCCACGATAATCAATCTTGCCTCGGGTACCGTCGCCGCAAAAGTCGCGAAGGACCGAATCACGAGCCCGAAGCCTTTCCAGTGGATCAGCTTTCCGGCCGATAAAACGCGAAAGCCTGTGTGGGGGCCGCCATCCTGGAGGCCCGCCGCAACCTCGGACTCGCTTACCCCGTTCACCGGGAAATAACGCACCTTGTGACGCCAGCGCGGCCTCATGGCTTCGAGCGACTCTTGATTACACACCAGAATGGCACTCGCACGATTCTGGCTCTTCACAAACACCGGGTCCAGCCGAAGCACTACTTGGCCTATCGCCCGGAAACGCTCCCAGAATTGATCCCGCCGCGAAAACTCGCTCCGGAAGGGTTTGGGAACCTGCTGCGCCCCCCCGCACGGACCACGAACATAAGGGAGCTTCAAAAACGCCCCGATGTAACTCGCCATCCAGTCATTAGCGTAAGTGACGTGATGGAAGAGTCTGATTGGGACTTGCTCAGCTAGTCGTCGGGCTTCAGCGTAAGCCCAGATTTGCCACAGGTACGCGTAAACCTGAAATGTCCCCTGCCAGCGAAGCAGAACATCGAAACACTTCGGAACCCGAACGTACTTCACCCGCAACTGCTTTAGGGGAGTTTCCATGCGCCGGCGCTCGATGCCAGGACGGTTTGCGGGGTGGGTGAGTAGACATAAGGCATGCCTCTCTGCTACTTGCTCCACGATGTTCCACCCAAGTACGTCCTCGCCGGTTCCCATTCCCGAACGGCCGTCCGGACTACACGCGAAAGCCGACAAAAGGATAGTTCCCTCGTTCGCCTTATCCCTCACGGGCGGTGAACCTGATTTCATATCTTCGCGTGGCCAATGTAAAGGCCGTGCAACCGCCTGGTGGCGGCTGAGAATAGGCGACGATATAGGCTCTGTCCCAAAACGGAACAAAGCAGCGCCGCAAAAAGGCTCGGCTGCCTCCAGTCAAGCTGGATAGCTTGGTAGGCAGTCGCCCGGCCCTTCGCAGTGTCGTAATTCATCAGCATCGTGGCGAGAGCAGCCAAGTGGTTGGCCCGCACCTTAGGCGGCATGTCCCCGCCGTGCTTTCGGAGGATCTGTTCCTTTCCCCTGCATATTGCGCGCAACGAGCCGGTGACCTGATCGGCCCCCAAATAGCGCGTCACCAAGCACCGCCGCACGGCGGCGACTTCGTAGCGCTTGGCGATGCGCAGCCACAGGTCCCAGTCCTGGGAATTGACAAGGTTCTCGTCGTATCCGCCGGCCTCCAACAGGGCCTCCCTCCTGACCGTCACCCGCGAACAGGAACCTATGAAGTCCCAGGCCAGTAGACTCTGATATACCCGCCCTTCCGTGGTGGGCATTCTGAGACGCAACAGCCGGCCTTCCTCTTCACGAATGCGCTTACCACAGTAAAGTAAAGCCACTGAGTCACCGAGGGAGCGGATTCGTTCGGCCTCACACGATAATTTCTCACCTTCCCACTCGTCGTCGGAATCCAAAAACGAGATCCAATCGCCTCTGGCTCGTGCGATCCCGGTGTTTTGCGCAGCAGACTGTCCGCGGTTGCACCTGTGGCAGATATATTGAATCCTGGCGTCATCGAAGCTGGCGACAACACTCTTTGTATCATCAACAGAGGCGTCGTCAACGACCCATAACTCCCAACCATGAAAGCTCTGGGCAAGGACACTGCGAATGGCCCGGCCTACCAGGGAGGCTCTGTTGAACGTGGGAATGACAACGCTTACCAAGGGAAGATCAAGTTGCTTCACGCCCCCGCCGCCCATTGAGGATAGGGTCCGCGGTCGACGCCGATCGGTCGACTAGCACTTGTAGCAAAGTGCGTGTTGAACCGTTATACGATCATGCAGTTCAATCCGGTCAAACCCCAGTGATCTTAGAAACGCGACGACGTCCTCTGGTGCGGTCCCGGAGGGCGCCAGCCTCTCGTGAATCTCACAGCACACAAATTGGCAAACAGGCTCGGTCAAGGTCTTCGCGAGCCCCTGAATGACTGCATATTCGTACCCTTCAACATCGATCTTGACTGCTCTGGGGATGGGAAGTTTCTCCGCCCGACGGAAGTCGTCCGCGCATTCAACGCGTACCAGGTCTTGATGCGCAGTTCCCCCTGGCGGAGCTACTAAAGTGGAAAGGCAACCGGCACGGTCGAAGGCATACAGCCTCGCCCAGCACGTTTCGTTTCCTAGAGCTATGCAGAAGGAGTGCACATTCGTTAATCCGTTAAGCTGCAAATTCTCTTGAAGCCGTGTGTAGTTCCCTTGGTCCGGCTCAAACGCAACCACCTGACCTGTGGCACCTACCGCTATTCCCAATATGGCCGAGTAAAGGCCGACGTTGGCCCCGATGTCGTATACCGCGTCGCCTGGCTTAAGAAAACTGAGAAACCGTCCCAATGTCTCTACTTCCGAGCTCCGTAACGAGCTCGCCACAGCGGGTCCTTCGAGTGTTCTCAGTTCTTCGGCTGTCCGCGCCCAGAAGTGACATGTTACGTCTCCGACCTGAAGACAGACGACGCCGCCGGGCGCCCGCCAGTGATGGTAGATTCGAGACATGGTCTTGCGTAGACCAAGCCAGCGCACAATGGCCTTCACCTCGGATTGGTAGGTAAGTCTTCTGATGAAGCTCACGAGTTTCTCAATTCCTTTAACGGAGTTTGCCACAAGATGACTGGAATGCCTGCTTCGAGACTAATGTTGACGGTTTCTGGCACTCGATGAACAGCGACTCGTCGGGGTGGCGATCAATCTCGATGACTTCTGCAAGGGAGCAAAAGCCACTTTGGGGAAACGGCGGCTGTTGGAGATCCTTAAACCCGACACCCGCCAATAGGCCTCGCAGGCGCTCGAAATCAAACACCTGGTGGTGAGCCCCGTACCAGTGGCACGTCAACTGGAAGCGTTGGCCTCTCTCCGCCAGTTCTGTGCCGTCGGTAGCATTGACGTATTGGGCGACCGCCTTGTCCAGGCTCGGAACGCTGATCCGAAGGTAGCTGCCCGGCCGCAGGACACGGTACATCTCGCGCAAAACACGGTCGAGTTCGTTGTCGAAGAGGTGTTCAAGAAAATGGGACGTGACGATGGCCGCAATCGACGCGTTGCGGAACGGCCACCGATTCCGCATGTCCGCCCAGATGTGGGGCGAACGTAAGGGGTTCGCGTCTATGTTCAGCCACCCAGGGAGCCGGCTCGCCCCAGCCGCAACGTTAATCCTAGCTCCCGCGTACTTGCCCATGCCCGCTCGGAGCCAGTAATAAGGCCACACAGCCAATGTGCCCATCCGAATGAGATCCCATACGTAGACTTGCCTGCGCTTGCCGGTGGTCAAAAACTTCTTGGTGAGCGGCTGGATACGCGCTTCGAAGAAGTCAGGTTGCGGCGCCGAGTTCGATAGCCCTTCACTTGCCTTTGTCATCATGGCTTTCCCGTTGAGTTGGCAGCCTGGCTCCCTCGCCGCCAAGCCGGTGGACTCAACAATCCCTGCGAACTCCGCGCCAGCCCCGCCATGTTCCCGGCGACCCTGCCAAAAGAGCGAATGTCCCGCTCATGGATAGCCGAGAGAAGGTTGAGTGCCATTCGAATCACAAGCGCGACATAGCATAGCCCTACGGACAGTTCCTGGTGCTTGCGCACGAACCAAAGTCGATTCAAGATCTCCTTCTTCCCGAACAGGACGGCATCCGGCCGGCCCGTGCCGGAAGGATAGTGATGGATTCGGGCGTCGCTGACCATAGCCAGCTTGTAGCGCCTGCTGATGCGGTAGCTCAGGTCCAGGTCTTCCAGGTAGCTGTAACCCTCGAACCAATTGTCGAACCCGTATTCCATAAAGATCGTCTTGCGGTATACCACAGCCCAACTGGGCAGCCAACTTCCCAGCATATCCGCGGCAACATAACCATAGGTGGTCTGGAAGCCTGACCGCACCACGGCGCCCCTCTGATCACTGTACAGTCCCAGCCTCTTAGCAAGCGCCGTTCGCTTCAAGCGGGATACCGGCATCGGAAGGTGATTCACCACGTTAAAACCTGCGCCGCCAAGGTCGGGTGCAGCCTTGTCCCAGAAATCCATCATAGCGGTGAAAGCGTTCGGCTCCAGCACAATGTCGTCATCCAGAAAGGCCAGAAGATCCGTGGCAGGATGAGAGGCGCTGGCGCCCGCGTTGCGAGCCTGGGAAATTGACGACCCGGGTTGATGAATGAACCGGGGCCGGAGGGTGGGAAACTCCGACGGGACTTCACCCACATCCTCCCCAACAACAATGACCTCGTGGGGCAGCCTCGACTGCCCCGCCAGGCTCTCCAGCATTTTGCGCAGGTCGTCGCGCCGGCCGATGGTGGGAATAATCACCGAGGCTCTACCCATCACGCCCTTCCCTCAACCCTCCCGGCGCATCTTTCCGGCTTGATTCCCTCGCTGTGCGTTTGACCCCTTTCGTAGTCACCCGACAGCCAGCAACGGATACTCAGCGCAAGCCCCACTACGTTTCCGGCCGCCATTCGCAGATACCGGAAATCCCGCCGTCGCAGGCTAGTAACTACGTTGAGACTGGTCTGCAAGAAAAGAAAGACGTAGCACAGTGGAATTGACAGTTCTTTGTGCTTGGAGACAAACCGGAGTCGGTTGAGAATCTCCATCTTGCCGAACAAGTAAGCGCTTGGCCGCCCCAGTGGCGATGAATAGTGGTCGAAGCGCGCCGAGCTGACGACAACTAACCGCCACTGCTTGCCTATTCTATAACTGACATCGAGATCTTCCAGATACCCGTAGCCGGAAAGCCACTCGTCGAAACTGACTTGCGAGAAAACGCTCTTCCGAAAGACCACCGCTCCGCTAGGCAGCCACTTCACGAAGGTGTCTTCAGTAACGGTACGCACTGGGACGTGGAACCCCGAGCGAACTACGTCGCCCCCCCGGACACTATAGAGTCCCAACCATCTAAATGGCGCCGTCGTCTTCAAGCCCGACGGGGGCCTCGAGGGGTGGTTCGCCCAATTGAAGCCCGCGCCCCCTACGTCAGGGGACGCTCTGTCCCAAAAGTCCATCATTCTCGTGAAGGCCTCAGGCTCAAGGACTGCGTCATCATCGAGGAACGCGACGAGGTCGGCTTCTGGATCCGACGCGTGTACACCGATGTTTCGCGCCTGTGTGACGGGTGGTTTTGGCAGGTGGACGAAGCGAATCCAGCCCGCCGCGAACTCCTGTGCCACATCTCTTACATCCTCACCGACGATAATCACTTCGTACGGGCGTCGGGATTGGCTGGAAAGGCTCTGCAGCAACCTACGGAGCTCGGCTCGTCGTCCGACGGTGGCCACAACGACAGAGACCTTGTGCTTTTGCTCTCTCACCATGACTCCAGACATCCGTTCTCGCTGGCCTTGTGGGTACGTCTTTCAAGGTTCCATGAGGGTCGTGCGAGCGCTTGCTCTTCCCATTTATACTGCCTTCCCCGAGCGCCGCTCGGCCGGCGAGGGTCTGGTCAGGTCAAACGGCGGCGCCGACACGGGTCCCCCCAGGCGCAAAGCTTCCCTGCCAACTGCTCCCCGATATCCATCAATTACGCCGCGAAGAATTGCTCGAAGCGCATCCGGCCGCTTGTGTACAAGGGTCCTTGCTACGGATAGCGCGCACATCACGATGTTAGTAAAATGAAATACAAGGCGCCATCGACCCGGCAAGTAGGAGCGCGCCAGGAAAATATGATTGCGAACTGAGTGGTAGAACCTTCGAGGATCCAAAGGGTCCCGATATCTGAGGTCCCCTTTGTGCCAGACAAAACTGCGATTTGTTCCCACGGTCCTGTACCCGAGCTGCGAGCTGAGGGAACAAACTTCGAACTCCCAGCCGTCACTGAACAGTGAGGAGTCCAGGAAATCCTCTCTCGCCGCGCAGACGGCCATGAGTACGTCCCTGCGAACCAGCATCGCCCCACCGTTTACGTTACACGTCGTCCATGAGCTGATGCCTGCCGGGGGGATCCAGAGTCCGTCCTCAACAAACGGCGTAAAGAAGAATCCCAACGTGGTGGTCCTTTCGGCGTACTGGATGCGCCCTGTCTCTAAGTCCAAGATTCGTCCGCCCACGATGCCTGCATCCTCCCTCCGGCTGACATCGATGAGTTGCTTCAGGGTCCCGCGATCGACTCGGGCGTCGTTATCCAGCAAGAAGACGTAGTGCGCTGAGTGCTTTCTCCTGAGAGCATACTCGATCCCGAGGTTGCCGCCACCGGTAGGCCCGGAATTGACGGTGTTCCTGATCAGCACAGTCCTGTTTGCAGCCGATGTCACCTCAAGAGACTGTTCTTTGGCAGGCTCTCCCCCAGCCTTAGCAGCCGCTTCGGCGTACTCTGCGAGCACGTAGCCCCGCCCTTCCCTATCGCGCGCCCATGCCCTTATCTGCGCCACGGAATCGTCTTGCGAATTGTTGTCCACCACGATCATCAGATAGTTCGGATAGTCGAGCTGGCGGACGGACTCCAAGCATTCAAGCGTGTCGCGCCAGCCATTCCAATTGACCGCTACAATTGCGACGTTGGGCTTCTGACCTGACGGTGTTGCGATTTCTCCGGCCATTACCGTTTGCTCCTAGTCGAACGCAACTCAGGACTTCGCGCCGCAAGCGCCGCGCGGCGAAGTGTCGATTGGGACTGCCCCTTCAGCGCCTCGAGGCCCATGGAGGCCGAGCGTCCGGGCCCCATTGCCGGAGTTGGAGAGGACTCATGGCCACGCGAGGTGACATCAATGCTGCGCCGGCACCTTCTCGGCTATCAGATGGATTTCGCTTCCGCGTGCTCGCGAGTGGATGCGCTTGAATCCGAGGGATCCCACAAGCGCGACAATCATTTCAGGGGAGACCCCGGAAGTGAGAAAGGGGGGGTGGATTTCACAACACAACAATTCGCAAATTGGATTTGATAGCGTCTCGAGAAGACCTTGCAATACGGCGTATTCTGCCCCTTCCACATCAATCTTGACCGCCTTGGGTACCGGAAGCCCTGCCGTCTGGCGGAACTCGTCCCCGCGCGCAACCATCGTCTTGCCGAACGGTTTGCTTCCGTGCCATGCCGCCGCACGGGGCACGATCGTCGCCGTCTCCCACGCCCCGAAAAGGTCAGTCTCGCATTCCCGATCGCCGAGGGCTATCCCGAAGACTCTAACGTTCCCGAGCTGGTTTAGTTCGATGTTTCTCGCCAGACGCTCGTAATTGCCGGGATGAGGCTCAAATGCGATCACCTGCCCGAATTGGCCGACTACCTTGGCCAGCGGGATCACGAATTGGCCACAGTTGCTGCCCACGTCGTAGCACACTCCGCCGTTCCACAGCTTCGCGTACAAGGCGGTTAGAAAATCCGTTTCGTCAATGGCGTAGTACTGCTCGACCGTACGGAATTGGGTGGCGTTTGGAGCGCTAAAGAGCACCTCCACTCCTAAAACGTTATGCCGCACAACGCCATCATTTGGCCCTCGGATGCGGTATTCAAGCCACTTGAGAGGAGAGGCTATCCGAAGCGTGCGTGCCAACGTGACAAGCCGGTCGTCAGTCGTTGCCGAACGAATTACGTTGTCGAGGAGGCGGAACAATCAGTCCCTCCGGGTCTTGTCGATCGTCCTTATGATGGCCTCGTGCGCTGCAATCCGGAAGCAGTCCTTAGCGTCCGCGGAGAGGGCAATTCTCCGGACTGCCGACATGCAGACATTCGTTTTGAAACAGCGCGGCGCCCTGTTGCTCCAGAGGAGGCTTGTTCAGCGCGCCACTTTGAGCCACAGTCTGATGTGCCACCTTTCCTCCAGATCCAGAACGTAGTGCCAGCCGCCCAGCAGAAAGCCAGCGGTCAGAAGCAGGACGAAACAAGCATCGGTGAGCAGCACGTGGCTTGAGAGACGGACAATCGTCAGGCCTGCTGCGAGCCCCGTCAGCGTCGCCACACTTCGCAACAGGTCCCTTCCCGCGAGCAGGCGAGGCGAGGTGCGCGTGATCCAGCAGGCCGCAACGATGAGCAGAAGAAAATCGAGACTGACACGCAAGGTCCAGGCCAGCGCCGCGCCGGGGAGACCGAACCGGGTGACCAGGAACCAGACGAGGGCAACGTGCAGCGGAACTTCCAGAAGGTGGAACTTGGCCGTCAGGTCAGGCCGGCCCAACCCTCGCAGGAGCTGGTAAGGGACGTAAGCAAGGGAGCTGGTCAGCACTCCCACGGCAAGGATTTGAAGGACGAGTGCACCTTCATCCGCGAATTTGGCTCCCAGCCAGACAGTCAGGAGCAGACGAGCGAAAAAGATCAGCACCAGCGCCGCCGGCCCCACAGTCAGGACCAGGTACTTGAGGGAGCGGAGGAGGGCGCTCCTGATCCACTCACCGTCTCCGCGCCCAGCCGAGGTGCTGAAGGCAGGAAACAGAGTGGCGGCCAGGCTTCCAGGAAGAATCCCCACCTTGCTTGAGATCATGAAAGGAGGCGTATAAAAGCCGACTGCGGCGATGGATTGGAGGGCGCCGATGAGAAACCGATCGAAGTATAGCAGGATCGGGAAAACCGCGTCCGACACGGTGACCCAGCCGCCGAAGCGGAGCAGGCAGCGAACGAGCGAGCGGTTGAACGCGCATCGGCGACCCAGGGATGGATAGAGTCGAAGACAGAAAAAAGAGGTAGCCCCCAATCCCGCCACTCGACTTAGGACCAGAAAGAGCACAATTCCCGGGAGGTCAAACCCTAGCGCCAGAGCCCCGGCGGGTATGAGGTACCCAAGCGCGCTGCTCGGGATTCCGATGGCGTTGAGCAGGTCGAACCTTTGAGACGCCGCCAGCACGCCGCGAAGCGAGCCGCCGGCGAAGTTGATCGGTAAGGAAACAGCCAGAATCAGGAACACCCAGTGGGCGTCGGGGCGGAGTCCGGGAGGGATCTTGAGAAGGCGATTAACGAAGGCCGGCGAGGCTGCGGCGAGCAGAATGCCGGCTAGGAGACCAAAGCCCGATTGCGTAACCAACGCGGTCCAGACCAGGGCGGGAAGCTTCTCAATGTCACCCTTGCCGAGAAGCTCGGCGACGAACTTGGTGGTGGCGGGACCGATGCCCAAATCGAAAAGGGCGAAATACCCGACTACCATCCAGGCGAGCGACAGGAGGCCGAAACGGTCCGGCCCCATGTGCCGGATCACATACGGCATGCTGGCAACGCCGATCAGGAGCGGAATTACCTGCCCGACAACGTTCAGCAAGGTGTTGCGGGCCAGCACCTTGCCCCCCATTTTGAGGGCGGGCGCACGAGAAGCCTCGGTTACGGTTTCAGTCGGGTTCATCGTCCTGCTTTGCCAGAGCGGAAGAGGCAACCGGTCGATTGCCGCGCTATCATCAACTCTTTCCTCGCTGACCCGTATGTTGCTTACCATGTCGCCGGCCCGGGTCTAGTTGCGGATTACGCGACCGACCCTTTGGTGAAATCAGCGGCGAGCCGGGCGGGCCGAGCCGTCCGGCCCTCCGTAGTCGTAACTCCGGAAGCCCGATAGTTCCAGAATGGTGTAAAAGGCAAACTGCGGCCCATAGACCATCGAGCGGCGCCAGCAGCGCCTTGGCTCCCGAATGAGCCGCCAGAGCCACTCAAATCCACGCTCCCTGATCCAAGTGGGCGCAGGCGCGACGCTGCCGCTCACGAACTTGGCCGCAGCTCCTGCGGCGATCACGATAGGCACGTCAAGCTTTTGCCTGTTGGCGAAGATCCATCTCTCTTGTTTCGGCAGCCCCAGGCATACCCACAGCACATGGGGCTTGGCCTCGTTGATTCTCTTGATTATCTGGTCGTTCTCTTCCGTGCTCAGAGGCCGGAAAGGGGGTGAATAAGCGCCAGCAATTCGCATGCCGGGGAACTGGCCGCGGAGTCTCGAGGTGAGGCGTGCAAGCACGTCATCCGTATCGCCAAAGAAGTAAGCGCTATAGCCACGTTCGTTGGCGAGCGCACAGAACGCCAACATCAAGTCAGCTCCGCGCACCTGCTGGGGCGCAAGGGAGAGCCGCGCCGCCGCGGCGCGCGCCGCCCACTTGCCGTCGGGAACCGATAGGGCTGCCGACTCGAGGATCTGTTTGAACTCCGGATGCTCGAATCCCTCCATGATGCCGTGTGAGCTGGTCACGGCAATCCAGCGCGGGCGGTCCCCTTTTTGAATCCACCCATCCATTTGCCGTACCACCTCGTGCAGGTTGATCACATGCACGGGAACTCGCAAGACACGCGCACGAGGAACACTTCCGTCACTCGCGAGGTGATTTCCAGCCGTCATGCTCGCTCCACGGATAGCCTCATAAGGCAGGCGGTGATTGCGAGGAACCTCTTGAAAGTGGCGCTTTAGCCAGCCGGGCAATCCCAGCGGAGGCTGGCTTTCGATAACGGCGTGGAGCTCGGCGCAAGATCTTCCCTTCCCGGCGCTCCCACCGGCCCGTGAAACTAACCGCAAACGATATGAGGACCAGGCGAATGTCCAACCAGAGACTTTGCCGCCGCGCGTAGAGCAGGTCGTAGCGAAGCTTGTGGCGTCGAGACATTTCGCTGTGGCCGTAGACCTGGGCCAGCCCGGTAAGGCCAGGTCGAACCTGGTGGCGTAAATCGAAGCAAGGAATCTCTTTCCGGAACTTTTTCACCAGCTCGACCCACTCCGGCCGTGGGCCGACAAAGCTCATATCACCCTGGAAGATACTCCAGAGTTGTGGGAGTTCGTCCATAGCCGTGGCCCGCAGAATTCTTCCCACCTTCGTTATCCTGGGGTCGTTGGCAGCAGCGGGTACTACGCCCCACCTTTCGTCGGAGTCAGGAACCATGGAGCGGAACTTCAGCCCCGTAAAGACCCGCCCATCTTTCCCCACGCGCTCTTGCCGATAAAAGACAGGGCCGCCGTCGTTGAGCTTCACCGCCAGGGCAATAATCCCCCAAAAGGGCAGCGATACGATAAGCCCCACTCCGGACAGTAGAATATCAAAGCCCCGTTTGAGCACGCGGCCTCCTAGTTTCGTGGATTTAAGAAGGAATCAGGCACTTGCGGCGGGAGCGAACAAACCACGAATGGATACCATTATGGCGTTATGATGCCAGTCAAACCTCAGGTTCCCATTCAGCCTGGACAGCAGATCGATTCCCTTTGCCCT
>Ga0187888_1002608_pt1 | contig 15128 bp, 6 predicted proteins | sample June2016WEW_7_40_FD_132987 | JGI IMG/M metagenome (GOLD analysis project Ga0187888, IMG submission 132987) | Peatland microbial communities from SPRUCE experiment site at the Marcell Experimental Forest, Minnesota, USA - June2016WEW_7_40 | ecosystem: Environmental > Terrestrial > Soil > Wetlands... | reverse complement strand
CAGCCATCTGTAGGGGAACCCTGCGGCGTTGTCGCGGTCGCCACCATCGGCGGCATGTTGCAGGACGATATCCAATACCACCATGAGTCCGGCCTGGTGGCAGGCCGAAATCATGTCCCCGAGGCGGGAGAGCTTCTCCAGCGGATCGGTCGGATCGGTTATGTAGTTGTACTCGGCCGAGAAGAAGTACGCGGGGTCGTAGCCCCAACTGAAGGTGTCCGAATCGGGCCAGGCGATCCAAGGCATGAACTCGATCGCGTTGGTGCCCAGGTTCTTGATGTAGGTGAGCTTGTCTGCCACTGCATCGACCGGGGCGCGACCATTCAGAAGGCCGGATGTGAAGTCGGAGATCATCAATTCGTAGAGGATCAGATCCTCTCCGCTCAATCGCTTGGCGGGGTCCAGCGGCGTGACCGAAACGGGCGACCCTCCGACGACAAAGGCGGAGTTGTCGGAATCGGTGCCGCCGTATTTGGTGCAAGGATCGCCGACCTTACGCAAGGTTCCGTCCTGGAAAGTGACGAGGTATTTGTACTGGTAGTAGCCGTCGGGGAAGCCGGCGGGCAGCGCTGCGGTGAAAAGCAGGCCGTTTGGGTGCGGCTGGAGCGTCATCTTCAGCGGAGTGTTGGGATCCCAGTTTTGTGTTGAGAGTCCAGCCGCGATCTGGAAATCGCCGAAGACGGCGACCGATGCGATGTTCGGGCTGCCGCCGCCCGTGTATTGCGCCGGGTCGATGGCGTTGTCAGGGACGAAGAGTTGAAAGCCATACTGGCCGCTTTGCCACTTGCTAAATCCGAAGGCTTCGTACATGGGGTGCCCCTTTCTGATCGCCCAAAGGATGAATGATCCACAGACGCCGCCGATCCGAGGAACATCCTGCCTTCCCTTGTCGCGAGATGCAAAGGAGCCAAGGGGGCGATCTCCATGGCGCGTTGGCCACGGAATCGTCAACCGGCGTGGTCGTTCTGCCACCGTCGATAATGTTGGGGCGTCTGAACCGTCTCCCCCATGTCAGCCACCGGGCGTACAATGCTTGTCGGCATGGCATCGAAACGCGCCCTCCTGGAACTCCTCTCCCGTGACGAACTGCTGGCAGCCGTCGACCTGTTCGGCGTCGAGGTCCCCGACCGGCGAGCCAAGGACGGTATTGTGGACGCCCTGGTTGCGTCGCGGAAGGTCAGCCTGGCCCAGGTTCTGGCGGACTTTCCGCGCGACCGGCTGAAGGATCTGTGCCGCTCGCTGTGCCTGGATGACGCAGGCCGAGAGAAGACCGCCCTGATCGACCGGCTGACCGGCGCCAGCACCACCGTGGCGGCCGGCAACGGCAACGGCGTCGCCGCTGCCCAGCCCAGAACCAACGGCAAGCAGGCCACCGCCGCGCCGCCCACCGGCAAGCTCACCCGCGAGCAGCTTGAAGGCTACCTTTGGTCGGCCGCCGACATCCTGCGCGGGTCCATCGACTCGTCGGACTACAAGAACTACATCCTCGGGCTCCTCTTCCTAAAACGGCTGTCGGACCGTTTCGGAGAGGAATGCGACACCTTGGTCGACGCTGGCGACGATCCCGAGGACAAGGACAACCACCAGTTCTTCGTGCCCAGGCGGGCACGCTGGTCCGAGATCCAGAAGGCGGCCAGCAACATCGGCGAGGTTCTCAACAAGGCGTGTGCGGCCCTGGAGGACGGCAACCCCGCGCTCGACGGCGTGCTGGCCGGGATCGACTACAACGACGAGCAGAAGCTGGGCGACACCAAGAACCGCGACAACGTGCTGTCGCGCCTGGTGCAGCACTTTTCCGGCTGCAACCTGCGCAACGCCAACCTGTCCGAGCCGGATATGCTCGGCCGCGCCTACGAGTACCTGATCGAGAAGTTCGCCGACGACGCGGGCAAGAAGGGCGGCGAGTTCTACACGCCCAAGAAGGTGGTCGAGCTGATCGTCGAAATCTTGGCGCCCAAGGAGGGCATGCGCATCTGCGACCCGACCTGCGGCTCGGGCGGCATGCTGATCGAGTGCGCACGCCACCTGGAGCGGCACGGGCAGAACCCGAAAAACCTGTCGCTCTTCGGCCAGGAAAAGAACCTGGGCACCTGGGCCATCTGCCAGATGAACATGCTGTTGCATGGGATCACGTCCCACATCTTCAAGGGCGACACCATCCGCGATCCGAAGCTGGTCGATGGCGGCGAGCTGCGCCTCTACGACCGGGTGATCGCCAATCCGCCCTTCTCGCTGGATGACTGGGGCCGCGAGGTGGCCGAGCACGATCCCTGGGGCCGTTTTCGCTTCGGCATCCCGCCCAAGACCAAGGGCGACCTGGCCTTTGTCCAGCACATGATCGCCACCCTGAACCTGCACGGCCAGCTTGGCGTGGTCATGCCCCATGGCGTGCTTTTCCGTGGCGCGGCCGAGGGCGAGATCCGGCAAGGCATCTTGAAGGAAGACCTGGTCGAGGCCGTGATCGGCCTGCCGCCCAACCTGTTCTACGGCACCGGCATCCCGGCCGCGATCTTGATCATGAATCGCGAAAAGAGGCGCGAGCGCAAGGCCAAGGTGCTGTTCATCGAGGCGTCGCGGGAGTTCCGCGAGGGCAGCGCCCAGAACTACCTGCGCGACGAGGACGTGAAGAAGATCGCCGCCACCTTCCACGCCTGGAAAGACGTGCCCAAGTACGCGCGGGTTGTGGACCTGGCCGAGATCGAGAAGAACGACTTCAACCTGAACATCAGCCGCTACGTGGAAACCACCGAGGCCGCCGAGAAGGTCGATGTGGCTGCCGCCATCGCCAAGCTGCGCGAGGCAGAGAAGAAACGTGCCGAGGCTGAGGCGAAGATGAACGGGTTCTTGAAGGAGCTGGGGTATGACGCCTGACAATCTGCCGCCGGAATGGTCCTGGCGGCTAGTTCAGGACATCGGGAAAGTCGTCACTGGAAGCACTCCAAGCACCAGCGAGGCAGCCTTGTGGGGCGGCCCGATTCCATTCGTTACCCCTACCGACCTCAGCCAATCGGCAATCGTATGGAGCACTGCCCGAACGCTGTCCGACGAGGGTGCTGCAAGAGCGAGGCTGCTTCCTCCCCGAAGCGTTCTGGTGACGTGCATTGCTTCGATAGGCAAGAACGCATTGACCAGCGCACGCTGCTGCACCAACCAGCAGATCAATGCGATCGTCTGCAACGAACTGGTGTGGCCCGAATTTGTTTACTATGGTTTATGCCATCGCACGGCCGAGCTTCAGCGTCTCGCCGGTGCCACCGCCGTGCCAATTGTGAGCAAAGGCAAGTTCGAGCAGTTTGGCTTGCCTCTCCCACCACTCCCCGAGCAGCGGAAGATCGCGGCCATCCTGTCGTCGGTGGACGACGCCATCGAGGCGAGCCAGGCCGTGATCGACCAGCTCCAGGTCGTGAAGAAGGCCATGATGGCCGAGCTGCTCACCAAGGGCCTCCCCGGCCGCCACAAGAAGTTCAAGAATACCGAAATCGGCCAAGTGCCGGTCGAATGGACGGTATGCACCATTGATTCTCTCGGCATGAACGCTGAGGCAACAGTGAGATCTGGCCCATTTGGATCGTCGATGAAGACGAAGGATTTCGTAGCTTCCGGCGTCCCAGTTCTCACCATCCAGTCGCTTGGTCACGGGGAGCTGCTTCGGGAGGGGCTGTTTTACGTCAGCAATGAGAAGGCTCGGGAACTGGCCGAGTACAAGGTGCGCCCGAATGACGTGGTCTTTTCTCGTGTTGCGGACATTGGGCGATGCGCGTCGATTTCCCGAGAGGAAGACGGATGGCTGATTTCCCCGAATCTCTCGCGAATCCGGTTGGACCCGGGAAAAACCGACGCGCGATTTCTCATGTACCTCATCACCATTGGGGCAAGCGTTCTTCGCCAGGTTGAGATGGTCGCCGGGAACGCTGGACGGTCGGTGATATCGTCGGCCACGCTGAAGGAATTGCGCCTCCCCGTTCCAGAACTACCGGAGCAGCATGCGATCGCTGCCGCCGGGCAGGAGCTTGAGCAGCGTCTCACCGCCGAGCGCCAATACCTGATTCAACTCCAGGATACCAAGTCCGCCCTCATGTCCGTCCTCCTCACCGGCGAGGTCCGCGTGCGCGTGGACAAGGACGCGGCTGCCTGAAGGTTGATCGGAAGGCTGAGTGGATGGAACGGAAGATCTTTCACATCACTCACGTAGACAACCTGGCTTCCATCGTCGCTGATGGAGAGCTGGTGTCAGACGCGACCATGATCGCGCGTGGTGGTCCAACAGCGAGCGTGGGAATGGACGAGATCAAGCGGCGGCGACTCGGGCTGCCTGTGCCTTGCCATGCAGGAACCAAGGTCGGCGACTACGTGCCGTTCTACTTCTGTCCCCGGTCGGTCATGCTGTACGTTCTTCATTGCGCCAATCATCCCAGTTTGACCTACCGGGGTGGCCAGGATCCGATCGTCCACCTGGAAGCGGATCTGGATGGGGTCTTCGCCTGGGCGGAGACGCAGAAGCGGCCTTGCGCTTTCAGCCTGTCGAACGCGGGGGCGCGCTACGCGGAGTTTCGATCGGATCCCGCAGACCTGGATCAGGTCAACTGGGGCGCGGTGGGCGCGACGGACTTCAGCGATCCGTCGGTGAAGGAAGGCAAGCAGGCCGAGTTTCTGGTCTACGGCACATTCCCGTGGAAACTTGTGTCCCGCGTCGGGGTCCGCTCGCAAGCCATGCGAACCCGCGTCACCTCGGTCCTTGGCACGGCGAAGCACCAGCCTCTGGTTGAGATCAGAACGGATTGGTACTATTAGAGGAGGGATCTGCGATGATCACCCGCGCAAGTGGCGACCTGCTGAAAGCTGACGCGGAAGCGCTGGTCAATACCGTGAACTGCGTGGGGTTCATGGGCCGAGGAATCGCGCTTCAGTTCAAACGCGCTTTTCCACAGAACTTCAAGGTTTATCAGGCGGCCTGCAAGCGCCATGAGGTTCAGCCCGGAAAGATGCTGGTGGTTGAGACGGGCCAGCTCACCCATCCTCGCTACATCGTCAACTTCCCCACGAAACGGCATTGGCGGGGCCCAAGTCGCCTCGACGATATTGAAACAGGGCTGGCGGCGCTGGCGGCAGAGGTGCGCCGGTTGGGCATCCGGTCCATCGCCGTCCCGCCGCTCGGCTGTGGACTTGGAGGGCTCGACTGGTCCGAGGTCCGGCCGCGTATCGAACGCGCCTTCGCGGCGCTGCCAGAGGTCCATGTCCTTCTGTTCGAGCCATCGCAGACAGTCGACACACAAATGGGCAACCGCAGCGCCGAGGTTCCCCACCTCACACCCGGCCGGGCCGTGCTGGTGGGCCTCATCGACCGCTACCTGGCAGGATTGATGGATCCGACCATCTCGCTGCTGGAGATCCACAAGCTCCTCTACTTTGCCCAGGAAGCACATGAGCCGTTGCGCTTGCGCTTCACCAAGGCACTCTACGGCCCCTACGCAGAGAACCTGCGCCACGTTCTGGCCTGCATCGAGGGCCACTACGTTGTCGGCTATGCCGACGGTGGCGATAAACCGGAAAAGCAGCTCGAATTGGTCCCGGGTGCGGCTGCGGAGGCGAGTCGGTTTCTGGAGTCATGTCCCGAGACCCGCTCGCGTTTCGAGCGGGTCGCTGACTTGGTTCAAGGTTTTGAAAGCCCCTTCGGCATGGAGCTGCTGGCGACTGTACACTGGGTGGCGACGAGAGAGGGGGCGACCAGCCCCGCGGAGGCCACCAAGGCGGTCCACGATTGGAACCTACGCAAACGCTGTTTCACACCGCCACAGATTCAAGTTGCGTGGGACGTGCTGGCAAGCAAGGGCTGGCTTCCCTCGGTCGCCGCATCGGCCGCATGACAGCTGCGAGTTCCAGGACTAACAGGAATGGCCGGAAATGGCCCGGAGAATGGCCAGAATGGCCCACGATAGAGCAAAGCTACATGGTTACAGCATATTGCCGCATGCGTCTCGTGCGCATATTGCACGCATATCTATGTGCTGCCGACCCGAAATACCTCCCCTGAACAACAGAAAGCCCCGGGAAAGCCCGAGGCCAGTTGCCGACCGGGAACGCCCAGTCCTTGGGTCGGAACTTTGGACCTGCGGATCTGTCCGGTCAAGGCGCACGCCAGTGGCTTCACCATCGGAGACAGCGCCGTGACCCCATCCCTCGGCCGCGACTGGAACGAGGCCAAGCTCTCCGAAAATCCGGCGGTCGAGCTGCTGCAACGGCTTGGCTACACCTATGTCCCGTCCGAGGTTCTCGAAGCCGAGCGCGAGTCGTTGAAGGAGGTCGTGCTCACCAAGCGGCTGGCCGTTGCGCTCAAGCGCCTGAACCGCTGGCTGTCGGACGACAACCTGGCCAAGGCCGTGCGGACTGTGACCACGATCCAGGCGACCGGCCTGATCGAGGCTAGCGAGCGCGTCCACACCATCATCACCCAGGGCATAGCGCTCGACCAAGACCTGGGCGACGGCAAGAAGGGGCAGACGGTCCGCTTCATCGACTTCGATGACCCGACCAAGAATGAATTCGTCGTCACCCGGCAGTTTGGGGCGATCGGCAGCAAGAAGAAGATCATCCCGGACCTGGCGGTCTTCATCAACGGGCTGCCGGTGGCGATCGTAGAGTGCAAGAGCCCGACCCTCGGCGAGGGCTGGAAGGCCGAGGCCATTGACCAGTTCTCGCGCTACCAGGAGCTGGAAGACCGCTATCACGATCTGGGTGCGCCCCGGCTGTTCGAGACGGTGCAGGTGCTGATCGCGGCCTGCCGCGAGGCGGCCGTGTACGGCACTGTGACCACACCGCATCGGTTCTTCGCCGAGTGGAAGGCCACCTGGCCGCGCTCGGCGAGCGAGCTTGAGGCTGTGTGTGGACGAAAGCCGACGATCCAGGATGTGTCGTTGGCCGGGCTGCTCGCGCCAGAGACGCTGCTCGATCTGATGCAAAACTTCGTGGTGTTCGAGCGCGATTCTTCCAGCGGCCGGATCATCCGCAAGCTGTGCCGCTATCAACAGTACGTCGCCGTAAACAGGGCCGTGCAGCGCGCACGCGCCGCCAAGAAGCCCACCGATCGCGGCGGCGTGGTCTGGCACACCCAGGGCTCGGGCAAGAGCCTGACCATGCTGTGGCTGGCGCTCAAGCTGCGCAACGATCCGAGGCAGGACAACCCCACACTGGTCATCGTGACCGACCGGACCGATCTCGACGATCAGATCACCAAGACCTTCCGCGCCTGCGGCTTCCGCAACCCCGAGCAGGCCGAAAGCGTGCGCCACCTGCGCGAGCTGCTTTCCGGGCCGACGGGCAAGACCATCCTGACGACCGTGCAGAAGTTCCAGGAACTGACCGCCAGCGAGTCCAGACGGCGGACCGATCGCGCCCAGCACCCCACCCTGTCGCTGGCCCGCAACATCTTCGTGCTGACCGACGAGGCCCATCGCACGCAATACGGCGGTTTGGCGGCCAACATGCGCCAGGCCCTGCCCAATGCTGCCTTCTTCGGCTTCACCGGCACGCCGATCGACAAGAAGGACCGCAGCACCCTGACCACGTTCGGCAGCTACATCGACACCTACACCATCGAGCAGGCGGTCGTGGACGGCGCCACGGTGCCGATTTTCTACGAGAGCCGCCTGCCCGAGCTGCGCATCGTCGGCAATACCCTGGATGCCCTGTTCGACCGGGTCTTTGCCGACCGCAGCGAGGAAGAGCGCGAGGCCATCAAGAAGAAGTACGCCAACGAGGCGACCATCGCGGGTGCGCCCAAGCGGGTCGAGGCCATCTGCCTGGACCTGGTCACGCATTTCACCCAGTTCATCCGGCCCAACGGCTTCAAGGCGCAGGTGGTGACCTGCTCGCGCGAGATTGCGTGCCTGTACAAGGAGACGCTGGATCGCCTGAACGCGCCCCAATCGGCGGTCGTCGTCTCGGCGTCGAACAAGGATGACGATGCGCTGGTCAAGCACCACACCGACGAAAAACAGCGCAAGGACATCATCGAGCGATTTCTGAAGCACGACAATCCGCTGTCGATTCTGGTGGTGTGCGACATGCTGCTGACCGGGTTCGATGCGCCGGTCGAGCAGGTCATGTACTTAGACTCGCCGCTGAAGGAACACACACTGCTGCAAGCCATCGCCCGTGTGAACCGCACCGCCGACAAGAAAACCTACGGCTTGATCGTGGACTACTGGGGCGTGTCCGAGGCTCTGCAAGAGGCGCTGGCAATCTTCGCGCCGAGCGACATCAAGGGCGCCATGCACCCCAAGGGCGACGAGTTGCCGCGCCTGCAAGCCCGGCACGCTGCCGCCATGCGCTTCTTCGTGCGGGTGAAAGACAAGAACGATCTCGACGCCTGCGTGGCCGTGCTGGAGCCCGAGGATGTCCGGGCCGAGTTCGATAGCGCCTTCAAGCGGTTCGCGCAGTCGCTGGACATGCTGCTGCCCGACCCGAGGGCGCTGCCCTATGTCGCCGACGGTCGCTGGCTGGGCAAGATCCGAGGAACGGCCGCCGCGCGATTCCGGGACAGCAAGCTGGACGTCTCCGACTGCGGCGAGAAGGTGCGCAAGTTGATCGAGGAGGCTGTGATCGCGGACGGCATCCAGATTCTGGTCAAGCAGGTGTCGCTGTTCACGCCCGAGTTCGACGCCAAGCTGAACGCGCTCAAGACCGACGAGGCCCGTGCCAGTGAGATGGAGCACGCCATCCGCGACGAGATCCACATCAAGCTAGAAGAAGATCCTGCCTTCTACACGTCGCTGCGCCAGCGCCTGGAGCAGATCATCGAGGACCGCAAGGCCAAGCGCATCGACGCGGCGGCGCAGTTGAAGATGTTCGAGGCGCTGACCAAGGACATCCGAGGCCGGGCCGATGCGGCCGAGAAAATGGGCCTGAGCCAGACCGGCCTGGCCATTTACGGCCTGCTGCACCTGCCGGGCGCCAAGGCGCGGGACGACGCCGAGTCGCCCTATGGCAAGCCCGACGAGGCCAAGACCGCCTTGGCTGGCCTGCTGGAAGAGCACCTGGCCCCTCACGCCGAGATAGTCGATTGGCAGATGAAGGACGACGTCCAGCGCGAGATGCGCAAGGTGATCAAGAAACACCTCCGCGCGGCGGCCTATCCAGCCGAGCGGGTCGACAGCCTGGCCGAGGGCATCGTGGACCTGCTCAAGCGGAGGCGCCCTGCATGATGGCGATTGAGCGGTCCGAGGTGCGCTTCGGGCTGACGGCCATACCGTACGTGGTGAGGCGCAGCCAACGGCGCGGCACCGTGTCCATTGCCATCGACCCGGCCATGGGCGTCCTGCTGACAGCACCCCAGGCCACACCGATCGCGCGGTTGGATCGCGTGGTGCATGACAAGGCGCGATGGATCGTGGAGCGGCTCCGGCGTGGGCCGACGGGGGCGGAGCGCACGGCACCGCGCGAGTTTGTGAACGGCGAGACCTTCCTGTACCTGGGCCGTCAGTACCGGCTGAAGATCGTGCCGGGTGCGGTGACCAGGGTAGCGCTCACGAGTGGCCGGCTGATGGTGACCCTGCCGGTGGGCAGCGCAGCGGCAGTGAGGAAGGCAGTGGTGGCATGGTACCGGCACCACGCCGTCGAGCGCCTGCCCGAGCGAGCCGCCATCTGGGCCAAGAAGACGGGCGTGCCGGCGCCGGTGGTGCTGATCCGCGACCAGCGGCGCCGCTGGGGAAGCTGCGACCCCAAGGGCAACCTGCGCTTCAACTGGCGGATTGTGCAGGCGCCGATGCGGCTGGTGGACTACGTGGTGGCGCACGAGCTGGTACACTTGGCGCACCGGAAACACACGGCCGCGTTCTGGGCGGCGCTGGGCAGGGTCATGCCGGACTATGAGGCGCGGCGGGAGCGATTGTGTCAGGTCGGGAGGCGCCTTGAATGGTGAGGGCGCATCCCGGATTCCTGCACAGAGGCGATGGCAAGGCAGAACCAATTGGACCGACGGAATCGCGGCCGTCTTCCTCCCGCCTTCTATTTCAATTCATCGAGCAACGCCTTGGCCTCGGCTAGCTCGGGATCTTCTTGCAACGCCCGCTTGACGAAGATGATGGCTCGGGCCTTGTCACGGGACTTGTGGGCGATGCGGCCCAGGCGGTAGTAGGCCACCGCGGAACCCTTGGGATCCTTGACCGGGTTGGCCGTCACCACACGCAGGGCGCGCATGGCCAGTTCGTCGTCGCCCGCGGCTTCGGCCAGGTCCGCCACCTCGCTGGCTATGGCCACGCTCTTGCGGTCGGTTTCCAGCGCCTTCTTCAGTGCTTGCAGCCGCCCCTCGTTGTCCCCCTTGGCCGCGGCCAACTGGGCCTGCCGCTGATAGAGGACTGCCAGCTCCTCGGCGCGCATTGTCTTGGCCTCTGCCAGCAGGCTGGCCAGCACTTCGGCGCCGCGAGCGATTTCACCCATACCGATATAGGCATCAATGAGCAGCGTGCGGCCGGCCCGTTCCGTGGGCCGAAGCGCCGCGGCCTTCTTCAGTGCGGTGGCGGACGCGGGAAACGCGCCGGCACCGAGCAGGGTCTCGGCCGCGCCGACCAGCAGACGGTAGCTCTCGCCTTCATCGGTCTCCCGGTCGGCCATCTGGATCTGCAACTCCGCAGCCTCGATGGCGTTGCCGCCGGCCTGAAGAAGCTGCGCCAGCCGCGCCAGCACCGGAGCGTGTCCCGGTATCTGGCGCAAGACCTCCTGCAGCCAAGGGATGACCTCGGCGCCACGGCCAATCTTCTCGCAAGCCGCGGCCATGGCCAGCACGGTTTCGGCCAGGGCCTCGCCTTGCTCGATCTGGGCCAGGCGCGACCACACGCTGGCAGCGGCGTCCCAGCGCTCCTCCGCCTCGAAGCGCACACGCATGCTCTGCAGAACCTCGCGGTCAGTGGGATGGGCGTCGATCCAGCGGAAGAGAATCTGATCGGCCTGGGCCTGGTCGCCCGAGCCGCGCACCACCTCGGCCAGTCGCAGGGTGGCGGTGCGGGCCGCGGCCAGATCGCCGGCCGCGGTCGCGCGTTCCGCGATGCGAGTCAGGGTCTGGCTCAGCGACGGCACCACTTCACTTGCACCCAGGGTCAGGGCTTCCTCCATGTCCGCCACCGCGGCTGCTTCATCCCCGCCCGCCGCGGCCAGCTCAGCACGCAGTTGCAGAAGGTCGGCGCGCCCTTCCTGGGCACCGTCCGCCAGGGCGTCAGTGACCACGGATCTCGCGGCTGCCGAGTCACCAGAAGAGGCGAGCGAGGCGGTCAACTCGCGCAATGTTTCGATGTCTCCTGGTGCGCCCTCCATGGCCTGGCGCAGGCTGCGGGCAGCGCCCGCTTCGTCGCGCAGCTTGTCGCGCTGGATGCGGGCCGCCTGGTGCAAAAGTGGACCGGCCTTGTCGGCGTCCACGCGCGCGGCCTCGCCGGTCAGCAGCGCCACCAGTTCCGGCCACAACTCGTGCTCGGTGTAGCAGGTCGTGAGGCGCTGGAAGAGGTCGGCGTCGTCCGGGCAGCGATTGCGGCCCAGTTCCAGTGCCCGTCGCATACCGGCGTCGTCGTGCAGGCGCGTGCGCAGCTCGGCGAGCTCCACCGCGCGCGCCGCGGCCTCGGCGCCGCTCTCGCCAGCCAGGATCTCCTCGCTCAGCGCCGCACGCTCGGCCAACTCGTCCTGCTCGGATAGAAGATCGAGCAAAGAGAGTTGCAGCGACCGCCTGATCCCCAAATCGGAGAACGGCGCGGCCAGTACCTGGCGGTAGACCTTCTTGGCGGACGCAGGCTCGATCTTCTTGACCAGTTCGCCGAGCCGTCGCGCCAAGGCAACCCGTCCGGCCCCGGTTCCCGCACCCTCGCCGCTCGACAGCGCCTCGGACAAGACAGCCACGGCCCGGGTCATCTCGCCCCGCCGTTCATGGAGGTCAGCCAGCACCATGAGCCCCTCGGGATGGCTCGGATCCTCGGCCAAAACCTCGCGCAGGACGGCTGTCGCCTGCTCCTCCGTCTTCTTCTCGCCCAGCAGAAATTTGGCCCAGGCCAGGCGGGCCGTGTTGCGGTCGGAGCGGGCCATCAGCTTTTCCGCCAACTCGCGCACCAGGCTCTCCAGGGCCGCGCGGTTTCCCAGCCCCGCGTACAGGCGCAGAAGCGGCTCCCAGACCTCGCGGTCCAGGGGATAGAGCGTGCGCAGGTGCTCGAACAGCCGAGCCGCAGCTTCGGCGCTCTCCGGGTGCTCCGAGGCAGCGCGTGCCATCTCTCGCACCACCGGCGCCAGACGCGGATTGGGCCAAGCCTCGCGTGTGTCTTCCAGAATCCTCGTCACCCCGTCCCAGTCGCCGCGACTGCGCAGGCGGCGCACAAGATCCAGAATGGCCCAGGTGGCACCGCGCAGGCCGCCGGGCACCGCGCGCGCCAGAACGATCGCGCGCTCGATGAGCTTCTCGGCCCTGGCTCCTTCGCCCAGAGACACGGCCAGTTCCACCCCGTCGCGCACGTCCTCGCTGCGCGCGTCCGGCAGAGCAGCACGCCGCTCGTAGAAATCGAGGAGTACATGCTCGTCGGACGACGCCCGCGCCACTTTCTCGTACACCGGCATCACGCGGGCCAGGTCAGCCTCGGGCACGTGGGCTGCTTCGACCAGGGCCGTGGCTCGCGCCAGATCGGGCGAAAGATCCACGGCAAGCGCCAAGGCGTCCAGGCCTTCATCGCGGGAGCCGGGCAACCCGAGCTGGCACTCGGCCACGCGGAAGAGAAGATCGGCCTTCTCGGCCGGGTTGCCGGCGAGCTGGGACATGCGACGCAACTGCGCCGTCGCCCGTCGCTGCTCGGCCTCGTCGCCGACTTTCAGGCTGACCCGCGCCAGACCGGTCAAGGCCTCCGCCAGGCGTTGCCCGGTCTGCTCGACCCGGTGATAGAGCGCCGTCGCGCGCGCGACATCGCGCAGATCGTACTCGGCCGCTTCCCCGGCCCGCAGCAACAGATCGGCCACGCGAGGCGCGTCGTTGGCGCGGCGAAGCTGATCGGCCGCGCTGGTCACCGCTTCGAGGTAGCGGCCAGCCTGGCCGAGCTTGGCCGCCAGGGCCCGCGCCTGCCCGTGCGCGCTCGCGCTGTCAGGCACCTTCTCGACGATCTTGAGCAGGGCTTCCAGCGCCTCGCCGCGACGGTCGAGCTTGTCCAGCACCTCGGCCAGCTCGCACACCACCGCCGCTTCTTCCGCGGCCAGGTTGGCGGCCGCCCGCCGCTTTGCCAAAAGCCCGAGCAAAGCCTCACTCTCGCCAGCGGCGAGCAGGGCAGCTTGCACACGGCGGGCCTCGACGGCATCGTGCATGGCTCGCGCCAGGGCCGAATCGAGCGCCTGGGCAGCGGCCTCGTTGCGGCCCAGGGCCAGGGCCACGCGGCGCAGGCGCAGCAAGACCTCGCCGGCGGTGATCACGGCATCGGCCGACTGGCCCCGGCGGGCCAGCACCAGCAGCGCTCGGTAGGCCTTGTCGGCGCGCTCGAACTCGCCCACTTCCTCGGCCACCTCGGCCAGGGCAAGCTGCACCTCCATGTTGTCGAGCAACACGGAGGAAGCCTGTTCCAGGTGCTGCAGCGCCAGCTTGGGGTTCTTCTCGGCGCGCGCCACCTGCGCGACCTGATGGTGTAGCGCAGCCCGCTCGCGCGACTGGCGACGGCCGTGCTCTTCCAGCACGCCTTCCAGCACCGCGCGCGCTTCGGCCAGGCGGCCGGCTGTGCGCAGACCCTCGGCCAGGGCGAGGCGCAGGCTGCGATCGGCGGGCGCAAGGGCCAGCGCCCGTTGCAAGGCCGGCACCGCCCGCTCGGGGCTGTGCAGATGCTCCTGGCAGACCAGCAGGGTCTCGCGCGCACAGGCGACCACGGCGTGCGGATTGTCCAGCCGGGCGCAGCGGTCGGTGAGAGCCCGCGCCAGCGCCTCCCAGCGCTCGGCATCGCGGTACAACTGGGTAAGCAACACCCACAGCTCGTCGGCAACCGGATCTTCGGCCAAGGCGCGCTCCAGTGAGGCCACCGCCCGGTTGTGCTGGCCGGCCGCCACGTAGGCGCGGGCCAACTGCGCCGCGGACTGGCGGCGCTCGCCCGGATTGCCCAGCGACATGCGCTGCTCCAGCCACTGCGCCGCGAGCAGGGGCTCGCCCGAAGCGATGCACAGGCGGGCCAGGCTGTCGAGCGCAGCCGAGCTGCTCTCCAGCACGACCACGCGTTCCCAGGCCGCGACGGCGCGTGCGCTGTCGCCGAGCGGGGACTCGGCCAGGGCCGCGACTTCAGTCCACAGACGAGCGGCCCGCGCGCTGTCGCCCAACCCCTCCAGCTTGCGCGCCTGCGCGGAGAGAATGTCCGCCAGCTCGCCGAATCGGCCGCGCGCGCGCAGCAACGTGCCCAGGGCAGCCAGGGTGGCCGGGTGGCCAGGCAACTCCTCCAGGTTGGCCAGCAGCGCCTCGAATCGACCAGTGCGTCCCTCGACCACTTCGCCCAGTCGGGCGATCTCCAGGCGCAAGGCCAGGCGCGCCTCGCCGTCGGACAGCAGGTCCAGTTGGCGACGGCGCACGGCGATCAATTCGGAGAACTGCTCCGCCTCCTCGTACAGGCGGGCCAGAACCGCCATGGCCTCGCGGTCGTCGGGTTCGTCTTCGACGATGTGCCGGTAAACCTCGCGCGCCACGGCCTTGTCCGCCTCGATCGCAATCTTGCCGACGCGCGCGCGCAGGCCCTTTCTGTCATCGGCAGACAGGGGCAGCCGACTCGTGTCGAGCAGCAGGTCCACCGCCTGTCGAAGGTCGGCCGGATCCTTGCTGGCCAGAAGCGGGCTCACCAGGCCATCCACGGCGCGCAACACAGCTGCGGCCGGCACCAGCTGGCCCTCGGCAGGGCCGCCCAGACGGAGAAGCTCGACCGCGCGATGGTGCAGCACGGTCAGGCAGCGTTGCCCGAGTTCCATGTCGTGCAGCACGCGGCCGGCCAGATCGGCAGCCTCGGCCATGGCATCCAGATCGCGCGGGGCGAGCGCCACGATCTTCATCAGCGTGTCGAGCAAGGGTCGGCCCCCACGGCTGCGCTGGACCTGCGCTAGGCGACGCAGGGTCGGCAGGTGCTCGGGGTCGTAGGCCAGGGCGCGCAGCAGCGCCT
>Ga0187888_1002596_pt1 | contig 15188 bp, 16 predicted proteins | sample June2016WEW_7_40_FD_132987 | JGI IMG/M metagenome (GOLD analysis project Ga0187888, IMG submission 132987) | Peatland microbial communities from SPRUCE experiment site at the Marcell Experimental Forest, Minnesota, USA - June2016WEW_7_40 | ecosystem: Environmental > Terrestrial > Soil > Wetlands... | reverse complement strand
TGATTTTGCGTAGATGGGTCACAGAGACCTCCTTTCTCTGTGCCCCAAGTTATCGCAAGACTAATCCCGGAGATCGTGCACGCGCAGCGTCCGCCGCGCCAGCGGCTTCGTTCTAACGGCGTAATGGCGAGTAATCCATTGACGCCGGATTAATCTACCCTTGGCGGGTAATCCGGGATTTGAGTGCGTGCCCACTTTTACGGGCCTCGATCACCTTTCCGGCAAGCGACTACACGTCCAAGCAGCGCCCCGGTCTGAGGAACGATTGTCGGGCCCAAGCAGGCGTATTCGAGATTCTTTGGAACTTTTGGGTGACTGCTATCGTATTCCGATAAGAGGACGCATGAGCGAAAAAAGAACCGATCTTCTACGTGGAACTCTCGACCTGCTGGTATTGAAAGCGCTGTCCCTGGACCCCTTGCATGGAGTTGGCATCTCCCGACGCATCACGCAAATCACCAAGGGAGCCTTTCAGGTGAGCTTTGGGTCGCTCTTCCCCTCTTTGCACCGCATGGAGGAGAGGGGATGGGTGGAAGCCGAGTGGCGCTCGTCAGAAAATAATCGCCGAGCCAAATACTATAGGCTCACTTCGACTGGGCGCACCCAGCTTAAGTTGGAAGAGAGGGAGTGGAACCAGGTGGTCAAAATCATGACGGCGGCCGTTCAATCCGTCTGAGTCCAGATGGGAGGCATTATGACGACGCGAATCCTGAGTTTTTTCCGGAACCTCCTGCGCAAACAAGCGGTCGAGCAGTCACTAGACAAAGAGCTCCAGTCTTCCGTGGAAATCTTGACGGAGGAGAAGATGAAGGAGGGGTATTCACGGTCAGCGGCCCGTCGACAAGCGCTGATGGAACTCGGCGGCATGGAGCAAGTTAAGGAGGAGGTCCGCAGCATCCGGGCTGGGCGCTTTCTGGAGGACTTTGCCAAGGACGTCCGTTTTGCGTTCCGCACTCTGGCCAAGTCGCCCGGCTTCACAGCCGTGGCAGTGCTGACGTTGACGCTGGGAATCGGCGCCAATACGGCCATTTTCAGCGTTGTCCACGACCTCGTTTTCAGCCCGCGGCCCTACCCCCACGCGGCGCAGGTCATCCAGTTGTACACGCAGGACAAGAAACACCCCGGCAACTTTCGCCTGTTCTCCTACCCCACCTACACGGACATCCGCGAAGAGAGCGCCACCAGTGCCGTCTTCGCCGGCGTGCTGGCCCACAGCCTAGACATGGTCAGCATCGGGGACGGCGGAAACTCCCGCCGCGCGTTCGTTGCCGTCGTTAGCTCCAACTATTTCCGCACGCTGGAAGTTCGGCTGGTCGAGGGCCGCGGCTTTCTCCCCGAGGAAGAAAGACCGGGCAGCGATGCTCCCGTCGTCATCGCCAGTTATCTTTACTGGAAGAACACCGGCTTCGACCCTCACCTGATCGGCAAAACTATCCGCGTCAACGAGCGTCCGTTCACCGTGGTCGGCATCACGCCGGAGCATTTCACCGGAACGATGATGATCTTCGGGCCCGAACTCTACTTCCCTCTCGGCGATTTCGACCTCCTCGCCAACAATCTGCAAGGCGGGGCTATGAGCAGCTTTGAGCGGCGCGATGCTTATGATCTCTACGTCGTGGGACGCCTGAAGCCCGGGGTTACCGCTGCCGCCGCGGGCGCCTTCCTCCAGACTGTCGCCGCCAATCTCGAAAAGGCCCTTCCCGTGGAGCAAAAGGACCAGACCGTGATCATCCGTCCCCTGCCGCGCCTGAGCACCAGTACCAGCCCTCAAGACGAGAGCTTTCTGGCCGTGCTGGGTCTTATGCTCTGTGCCTTGGCCGGAATCGTGTTGTTCGTCGCCTGCCTCAATCTCGCGGGCGTCCTGCTCGCCCGCGGCATGGCGCGCCGCAAGGAGAGTGCCATTCGCCTTGCCCTGGGCGGTGGCCGCGGCCGCATCGTCCGGCAACTCCTGACCGAGGGCCTGGTGATTTCCCTCGCGGGCGGCGCCGGCGGCTTCCTGATTGGGCTCGTGTCGTCCGACCTGGTGGCGGCCTCGCTCGGCGCTCACATGCCGGTGGCAATATTTCTCCGCGGCGGCACTGATCCCGCCGTGTTCGTGGCCACCCTCGGCTTCTGCGCCCTCGCCACGCTGTTCTTCGCTCTGGGCCCCGCGCTCAAGCTGACGCGCGCCGATGTGATCACTGATCTTAAGGATCAGGCGGGCGAGGATTCCGCCCCGCGCCGCCACCGCTGGCTCCCACGCAAACCCCTTGTCGTGGCGCAAATCGCCCTTTCGCTTGCCCTGATCACTGCTGCCGGACTCTTCATCCGTGGTGCGCAAAAGGCCGGCAGCGTCAAAACCGGCTTCAAAGCCGATTCCACCATTCTCATCGAGGCCGACGCCAGTCTCGGCGGTTACGATCAAACTCGCAGCTTGCAGCTTTATCGCGCTGCTTGCGATCGCCTGGCCGCGCTGCCCGGGGTGCAGGCCGCCAGTATCGCTTCCATCGTGCCCTTCGGTCTTGTTACCCTGAGCCGTCCCGTACAGCGCGCCGGGGCGAAGGCCGCCCCCGACGCACACCCTACTACCGCCGCCGATGGCCTGGCGTTCGACGTCCGCTGGAGCAGCGTGGGCTCTGATTACTTTGCTACTATGGGTCTGCCGCTGCTGCGCGGCCGCGCCTTCACCAGGATCGAAGGTGAGACTCCCGGCGCCCCGCCCGTGGCCATTATTGACGAGGTCCTCGCGAAAGAGCTCTGGCCCGCGGGCGACGCGCTGGGCCAGCGCATGCAATGGGCCGAAAGCGGCGCTCCCACAGCCGCGGGTGGAGGGGGCGGCGCCATGGGAGTTAACAACGACGTCTCCAGACGCGCCGACGACGCCTCATCGGTCGAGATTGTCGGGATCGTGCCCGCCACCCGCTGGGATATCTTCCAGACGGCGGTCGGCGGCCAAGTCTTTGTCCCCTTCGCGCAGGATTTTCGGAGCGACGTTTTCTTCCAGGTGCGCCCCGCGCCCGGCGCGCTTGAGGCCGAGGCTGCCCTGCTTGATTTGATTCGCCGGGAGGTTCGCACCGCGGCGCCCGGCGTCCCGGTCTTCACGGTGAAAACTTTCCGCCAGCACTTCGACGACAATACCCAACTCTGGCTCGTCCGGGCAGCCGCCTCCATGGTTTCCCTCTTTGGCAGTCTGGCGTTGGTGCTCACCGTCGTGGGCGTCTACGGGGTCATGGCTTACACGGTGGTCCGGCGCACCCGCGAGATCGGCATCCGCACGGCGCTCGGTGCTGAGCCGGGCACGGTGCTGCGCATGATCCTCCGCGAAGGCCTGCTCGTAACGCTCGGGGGGTCGGCGCTGGGTTTCCTGCTCGCGCTTGGGATTGGCCGCGTGGTGAGCGTCATGCTCTATCAGGTCAGTTCGGCCGATCCCGTCGCCTTTACTCTCGCCCCTGCAGTGCTCGTTGCCACCGTAATGTTTGGATGCTGGCTCCCGGCGCGCCGCGCAGCCAAAGTCGACCCCATGGTGGCCCTCCGCAACGGATAGGGATCGACGTATCGACCTCCTCTTGATTTCGCCGGACTGCAGGGCCACGGCAAGATCTCCGGACAAGCCCGGCCTAATATGCGGGGAACTCAATCTCGATGGCGAGTTTAAACCTGATGGTCAGAAGGTGAACCTTCGGGAGGAAACTTTGTGACGGATCAGCTTCTGACCTCAACTGACGCGCATCCCGCAGAAATGGGTCATGTGTAACAGGGCAGTCCCGTTCGAGGAAGTTTTGCTGGCATAGCACTGGCTGGGGATTAATCGCGAGCAACGGCGTAGTGTAGACCGAAGTCGCTCAACTCCTGTATCGGCTATTCGGAAGTTAACGCCCAGAAACCAGCCGGCAAGGTCAACTTCTAGCCCGTCCTGCTTAAGTTAGCGCTTATGGGCACGAGGCCTGCCCCTACGGTCTTTCCTACGGCCGCAGATCTAATTCGAGCGAGGTGATGGTGAGCGGGCTGAACGTGAAATCAAACCGTGTCCCGCGGAGTTCCGCCGGCCGCGAAACGACTGAAATTCGTTGAGGATCGTCGCGGCTGTTCATGACTTCCGACGTCCCGGCGTGCGCGTGGTCTTCCAGGGTGAGGACGGTCCCGCCCGCTGCCGCCGCCTTGAAGCCTTCCAATTGGAAGCGTCGCGCGAGGGGGTCGAGCGTCGAGTTGACGGCGTAAATCCGCAGCTTCTTTCCGTCGGCGCTGACGCTCGCGCTCAGATCTGGTTCTTGCAGATGCCAGGCGAGTTACGAAGAACGCTCGATGCGGAGAGGATAAGTGCCGGCGGCGCGCGCGTACATTTGCTGCGCGTAATAGGGCAAACATGGAGCAGATCCTGGAAAAGCGGACGCCCATCGAGAACGGTTGCCCGTTCCATTGCCCGCTGTACACGGGGCCGGAGCAAAAGTATTGGAAAGGAATGCTGCCGCAAACCGACGCCCTGCTGGCGCGCGCCATCAATATCGGCATCGGCGTATCCGACCCGGGGTTAGGCTCGGCGTTTGGGGTGACGATGCGCGACGGTTTCGACGCGGTAGACGTCCGCGCGGCCCAGTTCCGCGAGGTGGCGCAGAAGTATTTATAGTCGCGCGTATTGTAGTGGCGACCCTCGTGGTCGCCCCCGGGCAGGCACGAGGCCCGTAAGCGCTAACTTAAGGGGGGTTCTTTCCGGTTTACCCGTACGACAAAATGCGTAAGTGCGGCCCAACAACGCGTAGCGCGGCGTCGTTCTCAATTGACAACTGCTGACACCGTCGCAGATACTGCAATCTGCGCATGTAGGATGCAACGGCACGTCGCCGAAGGGCAATGCCCACCTACGATCTCATCGTGGAGGCCTACATGCCCAATCTAGAGAACCTTAAAAAGCAAGCCAAGCTCATATTGCGGTGGCATCGCGAACGCCACTATCCCGTCGCCGCACAAATCCGCGGGCATTTGCCTCGTTTCCTGAATATGCCCGACTCCGAGATTCTTGCGGCGAGCTTTAAGCTCAGCGATGCGCAAGAAATGGTCGCAAGACAGCAAGGCTTCGATAGTTGGCAAGCCCTGAAAACCGGACTTTCCCCCACGCCGCGCAAGGCGAAGTCGTCGCCAATCAAAGCGACGATTGTCTGTGCAGAGCCGCAACTGCTCGTCGCTGATATCGAGAGATCATGCGAATTTTTCTGTAGGAAGTTAGGCTTTTCGCTTGTATTCAGTTACGGCAAACCTCCCTACTATGCACAGGTGGGTCGCGACGCGGCGCGTCTCAATCTAAGGTGTGTCGAGCGACCAGTCATCGAGTCGACGGTCCGTGATCGGGAGGAACTGTTGTCGGTATCTATGACCGTCGCTACAGCGGACGAGATCAAGCTGCTGTTTCTTGAGTTTCAGTCCGCCGGTGTTGCCTTTCACCAGACGCTGAAAAAGCAGCCTTGGGGCGCCAAGGATTTCGTCGTCAAGGATCCGGATGGGAATCTCCTGCTGTTTGCTGGACCCGCAAACTAACAGCTACTAAGCCGAAGAGTGCTGGTTTAAGGGGACGCTGGTGCCTGTCCCCTTCGCCTCCCTTCGCCTAGACCACAGGCCCGCGCTACCTTGCGGCGAACTGGCGTTGACTTACGCGGACCGCCCGTTATACACTTGTATGACGATGCGCTTCGAATGGGACGCGGCGAAGAGTCGAATCAACCAGAGGAAGCACAACGGTTTGGATTTCGAAACTGCGGCTCGCGTCTTCAGCGATGAGCGTTTAGTTCTGATCGAGGATCGTATCGTCGAGGGAGAAGAGCGATGGCATGCGATCGGGGCCGTCTCTGCGGCTCTCATTTTGGTAGTGCATGTTTACCGTGAGGACGAGGTCGATGGCGAAGAAATCATCCGCATCATCTCGGCGCGGGAAGCTAATCAGCGTGAGCGCCGAATCTATCTTCAGCAGGCCGCTGAATAAGCGGCAACAGGCGGTCCTGGCCCGGATCGCGAGGCGTCAGGCCGCCGGAGAGGATTCCGATATCGACTACTCGGACATCCCTCCGCTGACCGATGAACAACTGGCGCAATTCCGCCGTGGGCCCAAGGTGCTGATCGCCGCCCGCCTGGACCGCGACATTTACGACTGGCTCAGGCGGTATGGAGCTGGCTATTCCACCCGCATCAACAACATCCTGCGCGCGGTGATGTCCAGGATGCGATAGTGCGGCCCGCTTCCAGGATTTTCTAAAGAGCGAGCATCCGCCAGCGGCCGTGCAGTGGGTGTGATATGATTGTCGTGGAGGCCGGATTTGAAGACAAAAGTGCATCCCGTGCGGCGCCGAAATCGCAAGCGCGGCGCTCCCGCCGATCGTAAGGCCGGCATCATCGCGGGCAAGACGATTCAAGAACTAGCCCGGGAACGTGGTGCAAAGCCATTCGACCCGAACGCGTTCGCCCGCATCGTGCCGCCAGACGAGGATATCGGCGCATTCGTCGAAGAGATCTATCGCGCCCGGACGTAACCGTCTTTGATCAGCGACCCGCTAGACATCATCCTGCTCGACACGGACGTTTTCTCTTACCTGATGGAGCCGGGCGACCCGCGCGGTCGGCCATACCTCCGCCATGTGGAGGGTCGCACCACAGCTCTTTCATTCATCACGGTTGGCGAACTGCTCTTTGGGGCCTTCTGGCGTGGGTGGGGAGAACGACGAGCGGCCGAACGAAAGAGACGTCTTGAGGCGGCATTCATCCTTCCGCTTGACCACGAAACTTCGCTCGCGTACGGACGCCTGAAAAGCGAGTGTAGCGCGGACCTGTTCTGTAGGTCCGCGGCTCTTCTCTTCGGGCGTGTCTAAGGGCCGCGGACCTACAGAACAGGTCCGCGCTACACTCGCTCCTATGGCCGCAAATCCAATTCAAGCAAAGTGATCGTAAGCGGACCGAACGTATATTCAAACCGTGTCCCGCGGAGTTCCGCCGGCCGCGATACGAGTGAAATTCGCTCGTGATCATCGCGGCTGTTCATGACCTCGGACGTCCCGGCATGCGCGTGGTCTTCGAGGGTAATAACGGTCCCTCCCGCTACCACCGTGTTGAAGCCTTCCAATTGGAAGTTTCGGGGGAGAGGATCAAGTGTTGAGTTTACTGCATAGATTCGCAGCTTCTTTCCGTCCGCGCTGATACTCGCGCTCAGGTCAGGTTCTTGGAGATGCCAGGCGAGCTTCGAAGAACGCTCGACGCGGAGAGGATAAGCGCCGGCGGCGCGCGCGTACATCTGCTGCGCGTAGTAGGCAGGCGACTTGTAAATCCAGCCGGGGCCGGTGACCAGAAAGCCGGAGCCGCGGCTATCGGCAAAATTCGAGCGGTTGGCGATTTCAACCAGGTCGGCGTATCGCTGCATCAGGTTCAAAAAGCGCGAAATGCTCAGCGCGTTGCCGAGCGTCTGGAGCATGCCTCGCTCCAGGCCGAAGTTCCCTGCGGTGGTGTTCCACTCGGTCACGCCGACGCGAATGTCCTTGCCGCCGGCGCTCGCGGCAATCCAGTCCCCGATCTGCTTGAAACTGCGTTCCTCAGTGACAATGTCGTTGACCTCATAAAGGTGGGGACAGAGATAATCGAAGATAGTCCCCGCGGCGTCGAGCAAACCCTTGGTGGGGAAGGAGGACATGAGCTTGATGCTGGGATCGGCTTTCTTCATCGCCTCCGCGAAGGCGCGCACGGAATTGCCGTAGTCGGAGACATCAACCTCATTGCCAATCTGCCAGTACTTCACATGGTAGGGAGCGGGATGGCCATTCCTGGCGCGAAGGGCGCCCCAGCGCGTCTCGGTGCTGCCATTGGCGTATTCCACTTCCGCCGCGGCGTCCTCCGGCTTCTTGCCGGTCCAGCGCACACAGATGAGCGGCTCCGCTCCAATGTAATCGCAGAGCCGCACGAACTCATCGATGCTAACGAAATTCTCCTCCCAGCCGCCCCAGACGGTGGTAAAGGTCAGCCGGTCGTCCCAGGGCCCAATGGCGCGGTCCCACTCGTATTCTTCCGTGGTGCTGCCGCCGAAGCGAATGATCCCCGGATGCATGGCCTTGAGCGCAGCCACCACGTCGGGCCGCCAGATTCCCAGAACCGCGTCGGAGCCGATCAGGTAAACGCGGTCGAGCCAGAGAGTGCCCGGACCTTCAAAGTCGATAGTCAGGGTGGCATTGTCGGTGGTCCGGTTGGCGCGCAATTCGGCCTCAGCGGCAGCCCACTTTTCATCAGCGCGGCCAAGCAAAACCGGGCCGGCGATGATCCGGCCGCTGCCGTGGAGGGAAGCCCAAACGGGAACGTTCCCTTCCCCGCGCAGGTGCAGGCGCAGCTTGTAAGAAACTCCCTGCTTGAGGTAGAAGCCGTCTTGCGAGATGCCGGCGCGGGCGTGCGCTGCCGGCAACACAATCTTTTGCGAGCGAGCGCCACTGAAAGGATTCGTCGTGTCGAAGGAGTATTGCGCAACCTGCACTGCGCCATCCGGGTACCAAGGCCGATAGGGTTCGTCGACCTCCTTATTGTAGGCAACGTGACAGGGTGGCGCATCCTCGAAGCTCGTTGCGACGACTTGCTGGGAGATGATCATGGGAATCAGGTTGCAGAGCAGCTCAATGAACTGCCCTTGCTGCTTGCCATCAATCGGCCGCTTCGTCGCGTGCTCGGCAAAGATGTGAACATCCTCGCGCGCATCGGAGGGCAGAGATTCGAGTCTCACATCGTCAAACCAGGCTCTTCCCGTGCCGCCGCGCACCCCGACGAGGGTCAAATCAATGTAGCCCGGCGAAGGCACGCGGAATGTTACTTCCTCGTCCTGCCAGGGAGTTGTGCTCGATCGGCCCACACTCGGCGCAATTTCCGCTCCGGGCGTGTCGACCGCAATGCCCCCGCCCCGTTCACCACCCGCCTCGAGGTTTTCCGTTTTGATCCAAACGCGCACGCGCCAAAGCGAACCGACCGGGAGGAAAATCCTCTGCCTCACGGCGGCGTCGGCCGGATCCAGGGCTTCGATCAGCAGGGATTGAGCCCCTTCCTTCGCATCATTGGGATCGGCAGTCAGCGTGGGCATTCGCCCCTTGTCTTGCCGGAGGCGGGTCTCAACTTTCCATCCCGTTAAAACCGGGGCGGATTCGAAGCCGGGATTCTGCACTGCGGATGGGGTCCCCAGCGACGGAAATAGTGTGAAAAACGCGAGGGCGACGGAAAGCATGGGACCTCCTCGAGCGATGTCATTTCCAGAATTTTTCGCACGGCCTAGGCGGGATTATAACAACTTAGCATGGTGGAGGCGGGGGCTGTCAGACTGACTACCAAGCACCCGGGCCGGGCAAGGTGCGGGTGTGAATGAAAGTATACTCGCCGAGCAGACGCTCTCCGCCTGCTTCACGGGTGGGACGCAAGCGTGCTCCTCGAAGAGACACAAAAGACGTTGCTCTGCTCGGACCTCTTCCATCAAAATGGCGATGTCGAACCGCTCACCTCTTCTGATATTGTGGGCCGGTCGCATCAGTCCATGAAGGAATATCAGGTGGCCATTCTCGCGGAGTACGTGCCCTACACACCGCTCACGGCGCAGAACTTGCAGAAGCTCGCCGAGCTGAAGCCCAAAACGCTCGCCATCATGCACGGCTCGAGCTTCGCAGGTGACTGCGCCCGCGCCCCTGATGACCTCAATGTCGTGTTCCGCGAGGTCTTCGGTTGGCAGACATAGAGGCGGCTGAAGCGCCTCGCTCTGCCCCGCGGTCCCAGTCATGTGCCCGCTGATTCTTTGGTCTCTTTGGAGGAGGAACATTAGATGAGCGCAGATAAAGGAACCGGGACGAAAAACCCACTGAACGTCATCGCTGCGGTTGGCCTGGCTCTTGGCGGACTGTTTGGAATGCTGGGGACTCTGGTCGCAGCACGGAATCTTCAGTCGGCGTTCTGGGCGATCGACGGTGTTGGTGTGGTGGTGGGTACCGCCCTGCTTGGCATAAAACTGTTCAGAAAGGGAAATGACGTGGTCGCCGGCGGTTTTCTGGTATTCACGATTGGAGAGAGCGTGATGCTTGCCGGAACGGCGACGACCCTCGCAGGAAGCGTTCCTTCGTTTGCCGCAGGCACAGCCTTATGGTCTGCCGGCCTTCTGCTCACAAGTGCTCCCAGGGAATTTGCCGGTTGGGTTCGCGTGGCGGGGCTTATCGGTTCAGTCCTTTTCGCGACTACTTCGGCAAGAATATTTTGGGGAGAACAGGTTTTGCCCACCTCCTCTCCGCTGCCCTTTTTCGCCTACCCCTTCCTTGTCCTGACGTTCATCGGCTGGATTTGGACACTGCTGAAATCAGCTTGAGAAGATCAGATTGGAAGCGGCGCGGGTTGCGTTATGCGAGCAAATGAAGGCTCTACCCTCTTCGAGAATTGCGCGAACCTGTCAGGGGCAGACTCGATGCGACGCTTGCAGCATGAAATCAAGGCGCCCAAGAACGTGAGTGCGTTATTGATGCGAAGTACTTATGGTGGAGGCGGGGGGAGTCGAACCCCCGTCCGGACTGGATCGCCTATAACTTATTGATTCTGCGTGCCGCTACACACGCCAAAACCGCCCAAAACGCGGCAGTTCAGTACAATTTACGTACAATTTAGGTCACGCGACTTCGGCCTTATCCCAACACCTTGGGTCGCGAAGCCGACTTCATCCCTTGTGAGCTTGTCGCCCGATTGGCATCGCGTTGCGAGTGGAGAGATCATTTCTCCGGACTCTGTTCCGGGGCCGGTTTGAAGTGTTCTCGGGCGGCGCGAAGAGCTTGGTGCAGCCTACGTTCCAAGACTTCCCGGGGCGGCAACTCCGTCATGTACTGAGCGACTCGAATGCCGCTGCTTTCAAGCTCCAGGAGTTTCACGTGTTCGTCGGACTTGTCGGCGCAGAGGATTAGCCCCAGAGGGGATTCCTCTCCAGTCTGGCGTTCGTGCTTTGCGAGCCAGCGTAGATAGAGTTCCATCTGTCCCTTATCAGCGGCCCGAAACCGTCCGATCTTGAGGTCCACTGCGAGCAGCCGGCGCAAGCGCCGATGAAAGAAAAGCAAATCAAGGTAGTAATCCTCGTTATCGACGGTGATTCGTTTCTGACGAGCGACGAAGGTGAAATCCGAGCCCAGCTCCAGCAGAAAGTTCTCCAGGTCTCGTAGGATTGCGGTTTCAAGATCCTTCTCGCTGTAAGCGTCCTTCAATCCGAGAAAATCGAGGAGGTAGGGATCACGAAAGACCAAGTCCGGGGCCACCACATTGTCGCGCAGGGCGGCGAGATCCTTGCGGGCCAGTTGGCCGGGTTTTCTGCTGATCGCGGTTCGTTCATAGAGCATTCCCTGAATCTTATCCTGGAGAGTCCGCGTGCTCCAGCGCTCAATGCGGCACATCTCGGCGTAGAACTCGCGTTGGAGAGGGTCTTCCAGATAGATGATCTGCCTCAGGTGAGTCCAGGACAATTGTTCACTCAGTGCGTGGACAATTTGGCTGTCTGGGAAAACCTCGGCAAAGCGGATCATGTAAAACAGGTTGGTGCGGCCGAATCCAGAACCGTAATCTTCGCTCAATTGTCCACTCAGTGCGTGGACAATCTGCTCCCCATAAGCGGCTCTCTCGAACCCAAGAATGTCCTTGCGAATTCTCTCTCCGATCGACCAGTAAAGCCTGACCATCTCGGAGTTCACGGCGACAGCCGCACGGGCGCGCGCGCCCTCGATAAGTAACCTGACGTCACTCAATAGAGCGGGAGGAAAGATGTGGCCGGCGCTGGACGACACGGTACCGGTTTTCAGGGCGATGGCAGTCTCACTTTTCCTTTGTTTTCTCGATTTCTTTGTCATCATGAGCAGTAATTCCAAACCCGAACGGTGACATCGCGCGCCGCGATCGATCACAAGTGAACTTGATCCGAGTACGTTCAGCAAATACATGTCTCCGAAAGGCTGAACCAGGATTCTTTCCCCTACCCTTCGACAAGTATCAATCTTTTGTGGATTGAAGGCAAGAATCCGCAGGAAGGGCCTATCTTTGCGGCGCCCCGTGCGCCTACCGCGACATAATCGCTAAAGGAGAATAAACCCATGTCCCAGCCAGGGATCAATAAGCTCATAGTGTTAGGATACGCCGGCAACGACGCAGAGCTGAAATTCACGGCCGGCGGCAAGCCCGTCGCAAACTTTTCGGTGGCCGTAAATGAGTCGTTCAAGAACTGCAACGGCAAAAACGTTGAGCGGGTCGAATGGTTTAGATGCGTCGCGTGGAACGGTCTCGCCGAACTCTGCGGGCAGTACATTCTCCGCGGAAAGCAGGTGTATCTCGAAGGAAGGTTGCAAACGCGGAAGTACGATGACAGAAATGGAAACCCGAGGACGAGCACCGAGGTGGTCGTCAGCACGCTGCGATTGCTGGGCGGTCCGAAAGATGGAGCGAGCCATGCCGAAGCAGATCAAGGGAGACAGGCGTCGGCGATGGGAAATGGCTCAGCAGAGGATACCGAGGACATTCCCTTCTGATCGCTATCAATCGTGGGTTCGGGCTTGGGCATCCTTAACTGAGAGTAGGCGAACGTAATGGGACCACGGGAGGGGAAATCGCGGAAAGGCGTTAATTTGGGGAGGGCTGGATTTTCCAGACACCGTCTGGAGATTCTCTTGGTTCGTGCCACTCCCCAATTCTCCAGACAGCGTCTGGAGTTTTTGTTCGCCTCCCTGCGGCAAGCGCTTGCTTTCTAATTGTGCAGGCACTGCTTGCACAATTGGCCAGGCCATGTAAAAGTCCCACATTTGCCATAAGTTACTGCGAAAGAATCCCCTGCCAAACTTCGCTGTCAAGTCGGCGGCGACCCTCTTGATCAACGCCTCACCGTAACCCGCGCGCCTCCTGCCCTCTTGCTCGCGCTCGACTATCCGGTGACCAATCTCCCAGTAGGTGGCGGTCATAATGGCGTTGACCGATCGAGCTGAGGTTTTTCGCGCCTCTTCCAGCAGATGCACGACTCCATGAAGCAATCCGTCATAAGCCTCGGTGACCAATGGGTTCTTTTCTGTCATCAACGGCACCCGCGAGCCTGGCGGCACATCTGGAACTCAACCACCGCAGGGATTATAGTGCATGCCAGCCGAAAGGTTCGACCGGCTAAAATCTGTCGCCATTCCATCTCCCGAAAGCCCGCATTTTTCAGATTTCCAAATGTATCCAGCGCTTACTTCGATTGCAAAGCAAATCACAAAGGAGGACCAGAAAAGTGTTTGTTGAACTCATGCCAATGCTGGCGGGCCGCACGGTAATGATCACCGTGGCCCGCGAAAATGACAAAACGGTCCGGGTATGCGTAATCCCGAAGAAGGTGAAAGAGGACGACAACCCGGCGCTTACAACCCCGTTGAGTTACACCGGCACACCCGAGGAGCTCGACACGGAACTGGGAAAACACTTGGCGAGCTACGTCGAGTGCCACACGCAATTAGGCAGCACGTTGGCCCAGGCAAAAGCTGAAATGGAGGCTGCGGCCAAGGCTGCCCAGGAGGAAGCCCGCAAGAAGAACGCGGAGCGCAACAAGAAATCCGCCGAGAAGGCAGCAAATCCCACCGGCGACAATCTTGCCACTCCACAGCAAGGTGTGGATACCGCGGCGAGGGCCAACACACTGTTCGGAGACACCATGCCGACCGAACCCGCCGTTGCAACCAAACCGACAGGAGGTGAAAGCCCATGCAGGCTAGCATTGTAAGCCGCGAATTCACTTGGAATGGAGTCAAGATCCCGGACCCTGATCGTAAGCTCTCTCCGGAAGAAGTACGCGCCGTTCTGGCGACCATGTATCCGGATATTGCGACCGCGACGATCACCGGGCCCGAGGCCGTGGGCGACAAATTACTCTATCGGTTCGCGGTCGCCATTGGCACAAAAGGATAGGGCTAATGAGAGCCGAATCTAAAGTTCGAAGAGAGCAAGCGAAGCAGGCGGTCCTCGATGAACTCGCACGGCTGAGCGAGGACCGCCATCCCCGCAATCAAACCCTCCTCGCAAGGTTCGCCCGATGCACCCAACGTCAACAAACAGTCCTCATAATGTCGCGAGCGGTCGACGCCGAACGGCGCGCTTACAGCGCAACGCCACTTGCGCCCCCGCCCGGGTGGCTGCCACCGCTGGCGTGATGGGAAGCGGATCCCACTTGCTCATTCCATGCCTTGACCGCATTCCGCCTGAGTATCACTTTCACGCCGGCGAGCGCGCCGCGATTCGCTTGGGGCAGGCGTTGCTTGAGCTGGGTATCGCTGACCCGAGCGATTGGCGGCGCGTCCGCCGCGATCCTACCGACTATGTACAGGCGACTCTAAATCGCTGGATCGATGTCCATGGCGGAAAGACCGTTCGGCGGCGCTTTTGCCTGCGGTTGATGCTAAGCGAGGTTGTGGACGAGTATATGGACGCTAGCGAGTCCGACCCTGATGGCCGGCGGCTATACCTGTTTCTTCACCCCGACAGCGCCGCCTTTATTGTAGCCGGACCGACACTCGAACTGTTAGGGCAGGAGCACCCCCGGTTGCCGGTGACTTTCTACCATCTGTTTACGGGAGCCCTCAACCGGTGGGTAAATGTGTACGACTTTTGTTGTCGACAACAAAAATCGTATTGGACTAAACCGCTACGCGGTAGGTGCAACCCAACTTCCCGCGCTGAGATGTCGGGAGCCCACGAACCCACAACCTACCCCCCCAACCATTCCTTCCTGAGCATCTTTGCGAAATCATGGAGAGGCTGCTTGCAGCACATTCCCTTTCGCAAAGGAGCTTTCCATGACCTCGCTTCGTCAACGCATGATGGAAGACATGCAGGTGCGCAATCTCTCCCCACTTACGCAAACCTGTTACGTCCAACAGGTCTCATTATTCGCACGCCACTTCAGCAAGTCACCCGAAGTCCTGGGCCCGGAGGAGATTCGCTCCTACCAGGTGTATCTGACCAATGAAAAGAAGCTGGCTCCCGCTTCCATCCTCATCGCGGTGGCCGCCCTGCGTTTCCTCTACAAAGTTACCTTGCACAAGGGTTGGAGTTTGGAAGACATTATCCCCGCCCCCAAGAAACCCCAGAAACTGCCCATCGTTCTCAGCCCAGAAGAGGTTCGGCACTTTCTCAGTTGCGTGGCCAGCCCCAAGCACCGGACCATCCTGACGACTTGTTACGCCGCC
>Ga0187888_1002594_pt1 | contig 15200 bp, 13 predicted proteins | sample June2016WEW_7_40_FD_132987 | JGI IMG/M metagenome (GOLD analysis project Ga0187888, IMG submission 132987) | Peatland microbial communities from SPRUCE experiment site at the Marcell Experimental Forest, Minnesota, USA - June2016WEW_7_40 | ecosystem: Environmental > Terrestrial > Soil > Wetlands... | reverse complement strand
TTGCCCATAACCGCATCTTACAAGCCTTTCCTCCATTGTCAATAATCAACCCCACCCTCCTCCCCAAAATCTTGAGACTTGATCTGTGGGGAGCCAAAATCTATCTCCGACAGGCTCCTAGGCAGAATTTCTGCGCCTGCCGAAAGTGGTAGCGCCTCTGCCTGAGGGCAACTCAGCGTTACCTGCGTGCTTTCGACAGCCGCAGCACAACTTCGTACAACAATCTGGATTGGACTAGCCCCATCGCATACTATTTCGGTCGGGGATGATTTGTCAATGGTGTTGTTGACAAATCTGGCAAATCAGTTTGGTTTCCCGTATCGGTGGTCGATCCCCGCCGGTATCTGGTTTGAATAGGAAGTGGCGGTCATCCACGGCGTACTCGGACAAGCTGCATTGCGCAGCGACTCCCGAATGACCTTCCTAAAACCCACGCAAACGGCTCAGAAACGCGCTATTATCTTACCCACATCGTAGGGCCCCAAAACTAAGGAGGTTTCCATGGGCGACACGAAACCGATTTCCATCTCGAGGCTCATTGCTGTTCCCGCGTTCATCACGCTGGGCGTCACCATCTTGCGGTTGGTCGGTGAGCTTGCCCACTGGCCCTCGCCGTTCTTCAGCCCACAACCCGGCGGAGGGGGAGCAATCGTCGGCATCTCCTGGCTGCCCATCGTCTTTGGCCCATATTTCGCGCTGAAGCTGGCGGCGGCCGGAGAGAGCTCCGCAAGCATGGGCAAAGCGATCGGCTTTGCAGTTCTTTCATTGGTGGTTTTCATCCTGGCAGGGTTTTGGTTCGGCGCGACCATCGCCCACCCGACCTTCATTACGCTCCTCCCTCTCTTGCTGATGCTAGTTGCGGCATTTATCCCCGGCATCGGTTGGCGATCGCTGGGCAACACGCTGGTGGCATACGCCTTCGCCGCGCGGATTCCCGTGCTGGTGGTGATGTTCTTTGCTATGCACGGAAACGGCGGCGCCGGGTGGGGGACGCATTATGACGGCGTGCCTCCGGCTATGGCTCACATCCCGCTGGCAAAGAAGTTTCTGTACGGGGCAATCGCACCCCAAATGACGATGTGGATTGGCTGGACGGCCGCGGTGGGCTCCCTATTTGGCACCGTCGTTGCCGCCATCGCGCGCCGGGGGAAGCAAGCTGTCCCGGCAGCAGTCTAATGGCGATGAACTTCCTCCTTGACGCATTACGGCCGTCCGATTGGGAACAGGTGCGCGGCATTTACCTCGAAGGAATTGCGAGCCGCAACGCCACCTTTGAGATCGATGCTCCCACCTGGGAACGATGGAATGAGACGCACCTCCAGTTTGGGCGCATGGTGGCACGCGCGGCTGACGCAGTTCTCGGTTGGAGCGCGCTCAGCGCGGTCTCCGACCGATGTTGTTATGCGGGAGTGGCGGAAGCGAGCGTTTACGTAGGTGCGCGCCATCGAGGGCAGGGAGTCGGCAAGGCCCTGTTGCAGGCCACGATCGACCAGGCAGAGGCAAACGGGATCTGGACACTTCAGGCAGGCATCTTTCCGGAAAATCGCGCCAGCCTTGCGCTGGTCACGAAATGCGGCTTTCGTGAGGTGGGCAGGCGTGAGCGCCTCGGCAAGTTGGACGGCGTTTGGCGCGATGTTCTCTTGCTCGAGCGCCGGAGCAGCGTGGTGGGAGTTTGAACTGCTCCGGCCACATTGTGGATAAACCACCAATGCCCGCATTTCCTAGACACAGCCCGAGGTGGGACGTGGTCCGTCAGGGCGCCGAACGGCGGGGCATTCGATGCCATCCCACTCTGGCGTTCAGTAGAGTTACGACATTTTGTCCTATTCTTGGCCCCGCTACGCTCCGTAGAGCGACTCGGTATTGACGGGCAGCCCCAGCAGCTTCAAATAGGTGAAAAGCTGCATCTTGTGATTATTGAAGTGCCCGAGAAAGGCAACGCTCATGATTTCAAATTTGGCGTTCCACCCCCAGGGCACGGAGACCACCCGGTTCGTGAAGTCCCCCTCGCTAATGCCATCCAGCGTCGCGCGAAGGGTCTTTTTGTCCTTTTCGAGCTTGCTCAGGGCTTCCTGAACTCCGCAGGACGGCATATTCTCCAATTTCATGCCCGCATCCATTTCTTCCATGGACGGCCACTTGCCTGTCACGAGTGTTTCCAGTCCTCCTCCGATTCCGTCGCTCAGGTGGGCAAGGACCTGGCCGGTGCTCATAAACGTCGGCCCGGGTTTCCAATCGAGTTTGTCAGCCGGAACCATGCCGATCAGCTTTTCGGCAGGATTCATCGATTGCAACACCATTTCACAGTATTCATTTTTGGTCATGAGTCCTCCTTCTGGAGCGTGCCTTGTGCGTTGCGCACAGGCGGATGATTACCCTTCGTCATTTACGACCGTTTTACCGCAAGAAGAACTTTAGCGCAAGATCACTCCCAATCCAGGGCAACTCAAAACATCCGGGCGCCGTACTGGCCAGTCGTTTCAAAAACGGAAAGCAAATGGGTCATGCCCAGCAGGTCGCGGATCTTCTTTGACAGGTTGATCAGTTGCAGCTCGCAGGGGGCCTTCTTGGCGGTGACGTAAACCGCAATGATGGCGCCGAGCCCGGAGCTATCCATGAACACGACTTCACCCAGGTCCAGTACGATTCGCTTGGTTTGAGGAACCAGCGCCCGGACCTCCTGCTTGAATTCCGCCGCGATGTCCGCCGTCAGCCTGCCGCTACAAATCACCAGCGTAGACTCGGGAGTGGCCTGTATTCGTAGTTTGAAACGCGAGCCGGGAGCAGCCGGAGGATTGGTGGACATCAAAGCTCCTTTTCTTTACGGAGTCCACAGTATGGGCGAATGCCGACATCAAGTCAAAAGTCAAAACGCAAAAGTCAAAAGGCAAAAGTGAAAGACAGTATACCTACGAATGTTCTCGCTAAGGAAACGAGTATTGATGACCTTGCATTCCAAAGGCCCGAGAAAGAAGCCGCATGACTGGAACAGCAAAAGCAAGTCAAAAGTCAAAACGCAAATGTCAAAAGTGAAAGACAGTGCGCCCACAAATGATTTTGCTAAACAAGCAAGAATCAACGATCTTGCATTACAGAGACCGCGCCCCAAAAGCCCTTTTGCCGGAGCCGGCAAGGATTCCTTTCGACCTTGCTTTCACTTTTGCCTTTTGACTTTTGCGTTTTGACTTTTGACTTGCTCTTGCTGCTCCTCCGCGTTGCACCCGCGACGCCGCCGGATAGCACCCCTTCCCCCACAGAGGGCGAAAGGTGCGCTCACGCCCCCGCCGCCTCCAAAAGCACCTCGCGAAGCCGCTTGGCCACCACCAGATCCTCGCCGGGCTGGAGCATCCACACGCCCACGACGATGGTACTCGCGCCGCTTTCCAGGCCTTTGCTGGCGGAGCCGCCCCCGGAGGCCGGGTTAATCTCGATTCGCGGCGTCCCCTCGCGCATTTTCGCCATGACTTCCTTCCCCGTCAGTTTGATCCGGCTGGGGTCATAAGTGATGATCAGGTGCGGGACATGATTGGCCACGGGCGGAACGGAAATCCGTGTTTCGACGCTCGGCAGGCTTTTCACTCGCTCGGCAATACGCTCGGCGCGCCGCCGGAACTCGTTCTGCATGGCGTCTTCATCCTGGGCCAGCAGCCAATCCACGGCCGCCACGAGCCCGACGATTTCCTCCTTAGCCACTTTCATGCCTCGGCCGATGGTGTTGGAATTGGGAGAATTGTTCTTCACGGCGGCTTCGATCAAGTCCTTCTTTCCCAGCAGCAGGCCCGTGCACTGCGGTCCGCGGATTCCCTTTCCTCCCGAAAACGTCACGAGGTCGAAACCCATCTTGGTGTAGTTCCACAGATTCGCGATAGGGGGGACGTCCGCCGAGGCGTCGTTGAAGCAGGGCGCGCCATGTTGGTGCGCCACGCGGACCCAGTCCTCGCGGCTGATCTCGCCTCGATCGGCGGCATTGAAAAAGTGCGCCATCACCGTCCGGTCGTTAAACGCCGCGTCGTATTCGGCGAGCGTTTCGACTTCCACAAAGCGAATCCCGCAGTTCCGCAGGGCGTGATCGTACTCGTAGCGATGCGTCTTCTGGACAATCACCTCGTTCTTGAGACCGGTCATGTCCGGCGGAATGTTCACAATCGCGTTCGGATTTCCGTTCGTGATGCAGGCAGCGGTCCCGAGCGTGAGGGCGGAGGCGGCGCCCGCGGTCACCAGCGCGGCCTCGCATTGCAAGCGCTTTGCCAGGTACTCGCCCGAGGCGCGTAACAGCTCCTCGAGTTGCACGGGACGTTTCGAGGCGATGCTGATGGCGGCCTGGACTTCCTCCGGCATGGTCGAGGCGGAAAGGACGGTGTAAGTGCCCGCGGCGTTGATGAAGGTCTTGACGCCGAGTCTTTCGTAGTAATCAACCCCCTGCGCCGGTCCCGGCGCCGCACCAAGCGCCGTAACGGCTGACCCGCCATAGACCCCCGCGCCACCCACCGCGAGCGCCTGACTCGTCTTGCCCATAAACTTGCGCCGTGTCATGCCATTCGACATGGGAATTTCCTCCATTACTCAGGTTTCGCGTAGGAGAACAAATACACTTGAAAGACTGATGTTGTGCTCAGGAAAAACATCTCACGCCAAGGCGCAAAGACGCGGAGAAAACAGAGCAGTCGCCCGTGTCGAGCCTTCGCGCCTTTGCGTCTTTGCGCCTTGGCGTGAAGTGTTTAGCACTGCCGCAGAATGGTTCACATTCTCTGCTGCATTGGACTTCTTCGCGGTCCCCGTTAGCTCGCCGGGGCCGCGGGGCCACCCGCGACTTCCGCGCTGCTCATGCACACGTCCGCGCGGTGCACGATGCACGTATCCCCGAGTTCGTGCGCGTCGAGGCGCACGGACTTCAACTTGAAGAAGCTTCGGCTGGTCAAGGCTTTGGTGATGGCCGCATCAAGCTGCGGGTCGCGCGCGCTGGCGCAGGAGAAGATTCCCACCGCGCTGACGATCTGGGCGGAAAAGCCGCCACCCTCGCGAGCGATCCGGATCATCAGGCCTTGCCCCAAAGCGCCGCCGGTTCCCAGGGTAATCGGCAGCACCAGCCGGCCTCCCTCGCCGAGCCGTACCAGCCACGGCCGGTGCGGGTGGGTCACTCCGGCGTTGATGAAGATGGCGTCGCAAACGCCGGGATCGAACACCGCGCCGTCGCCCTCGTGAACGCTGACGGTCGGATATCCGGCCAGATTCTGCCGAGCGCGAGCGGCCAACTGCGGGTGTACTTCGCTTCCCACTACGGCGCCGCCGGGCCCAACCACTTCCGCCATGATCGCGGTGTAATATCCCACGCCGCAGCCGACGTGATAGACGCGGTTGCCGGGTTCCAGGTCGAGCGCGTCGATCCACTGCGCGAGCGCGCTCGGTTGGCCGTTGTTGATGTCGCGTGCGGCGTCGAGCGCGATCACCACGTTGTGGTAAACATCCTGGGGATTTTCCGTCGCGGTGTACTTCAGGCTTCCGACACCGGCAAGCGCCATCGCCCTCTGCATCGGCGATCCGATTTGCCAGGGCGGCGCGCCAAGATATTTCTCGCGAGGCACGCGCGCAAAGGCCTCAACCAGGGCGGTGGAGCGAACGTTGGCGGAAAAACGCACTTCGTCCGCGTAGAATCGGCGGCAATCTTCAAGGGTCAGCATGAGGCGAGTATCCCATACCAGTAGGAACGCGGCAACGGGGTTCCCCGGGGATCCCTATCAATGGCTTTGACTGAAACCCACGGTTAAAGGCAGCGAAGATACGGATCGATACCCATTGAGGATTGCAAAACATAGTAACGAACAGTTTTCGTAGCGCGGGCGTCTCGCCCGCTGGGGCGTGGGCATCCTGCCCGCGCGCTGGCGGGAGCGGGACGCTCCCGCGACAGCGGGCAAGATGCCCGCGCTACGCACGATTGCCGTCACGCTTCCTTCAAAGAATAGTTCGTACTGCGACCCCCGGCGGAGTCTTTGATAAGAATGCCGCTGTTGACCAAGTCGAGGATATCGCGGTGTGCCGTGTCCTGAGAGCATTCCGTTAGCTTTGCCCATTTTGATGAGGTCAGCTTTCCATCAAAGCCATCCAGCATCTTATTCAGGATCAGGCGTTGCCGTTCGTTGAGCGGTGTGTCCGTATGTTTCTCCCAGAATCGCGCTTTGCGAAACACGACTGACGTCTCGGTCGCGTCAAAAGCGCGATCAAGGCAGCCCAGGAACCATTCCAGCCAATCGGTAATGTCGAGTGTGCCTTTTTGCGTCTTTTCCAGTATGTCGTAATAGGCGTTCCGTTCCTGACGGATTTGCGCGGACATACTGTAAAAACGCTGTGCGCTTTTTTCTGACTGCGCCAGCGCCCAATCGGCGATTGCGCGGGCGATCCGGCCGTTGCCATCGTCGAAGGGATGGATCGTAACGAACCACAAGTGGCCTATAGCCGCTCTCAAAACCGGGTCAGTGTCGCCGGGCTGATTTGCCCAATCGATGAATGCGGTCATTTCAGCATCGATACGCTGGGCCGCCGGGGCTTCGTAATGCACGCGCTCGCGACCGATGGGGCCGGACACAACCTGCATCGGGCCGTTTGAATCGTCGCGCCATGCGCCAACCCTGATTTTATCGAGACCGCTGCGCCCTGTGGGGAAGAGGGCGGCGTGCCAGTCGAACAGCCGTTCTGCCGTCAAGGGCTTCTCAAAATGTTGCGTAGCGTCGAGCATCATCTCCACCACGCCTTCAACGTTGCGATCTGCGGGTACTAATCCCGCAACATCCATTCCCAGCCGCCGTGCAATTGAGGAGCGGACCTCGACCGGGTTAAGAATTTCTCCCTCGATCTCGCTCGACTTCAAAACATCCAGAGTGAGTGTTTCGAGGACAGCCTCTTTTCTGAGAGAAAAGCCCAGGGACTCCATGCGTCCGATCAGGCGTCCTTGCCGATGGCGCACCGCGGCCAGCGGCGCAACCACCGCCTTTTGATCCCATCGGAATTTTGGCCAGTCGGGCCGTTCGTGGATATAGCGGCTCATTCTCCGTCCTCCATGCGGAGATTATAGCCGTTATTCTCCGCACGCTCAACGGTAAAATACGCAAAGTATGCGGAGATTATGAGGGGTATTCTCCCCATAGCCTTTTGGGAATGAACTTGTCTAAATAGAGGAAAACGAGAAATACTCACACAGTTTCTTACCCACTTACACATTTACAGAACATCCCGACTGTTCCGACTCACCCTTATTCTCACCATGGGCCTTACTCCTCCCATGTGGCAGCGTGCACGGGGACTGCCTCCCCTCGCTGAATCAGGTGCCTAGCCCACGTGAATCCACGGGCAATGGCTGCATGGATCGCTCTAACTCGGCGCTGCCGAATCAGCTCGGCTTGGTTTCGTTGCTCCCGCTCGGCAATGGATCTTTGGGTCAGCATGTTTACGTAGAATGCCTCCACGTTGGCACTCTGACTCCTCTTAAGGGCCTTCTCGGTCTTGAAGAGCTGGTAGTCGTCGTAAACCTTAAGTGTCAGGTTTCCCAATTCCTCCCAGAAAATCCACAGAAGAAAAAGGAGAAAAGCGAGCTCCGGGTATGGCAACAAAATCAAAGCTGCGGTGACTCCTACGGCTTTTTTCAATTTGCTCCCTCCTCAGTTTCACCCTTTCACGTGCAAACAGGTGGACGAGCGCATGGTCAAACTCCGCCTGATTTTCCTGGGCGGCGCGTGCTGGGTAGAAAAATGGCGACGGCGAGAGCAACGATACCGAGTGCGGCATGGCGTTGCCACTTAAGCCTTAACAGATATCTTGGCAGTTCCTGGCACTCTGAAGTAAGGCAAGCGGGGAGCCAAAGCGGGTTATCTAATCTCCCGGGGGATAAGTTTTACCGGCTCTTGGGATTGAACGAGAAGGGGACGACCGGGTCAATCCGATGCGGAATCATGTGTCTCAGTGTGAACAGTCGATGATGACCCACCGTCACCAAATCCTGACATACCTTCCGGCGGAGGTTCGCCGAAAGTTGACTGGAGTCAATTCTTGCCAGCTTGTGCGCAAATCCACGCCTTAAACTTAACGAACAAGGTTTGAATTGAGAGTTGACGAGCGTACACCAGCGACTCCGCGTTTGGCTGCTGTGGGGATGGCGAGGGGAAAAGAACCCTCCCCACCCGAGTGAGCGCCAAGCGTCAACTGCGCTGGGCCCTTAAGACTGGCCACGCCAAGGCTCCGCCAATGGGGCGCGAAGATTTTCTCAACCGTTTCTTAATGAGTTGCACGAGGCTTGTGATCGGTCCTTTGTTCGAGGCCAGGTGTCTAGCGCAACTCGCGCCGAAAAGGCCCGACGCGTAACCCGCCACGCTGCGATTACGCCGATCGTCCATGGCGGCCGTACTTCCAAACCCACGATTCATCGTGGCAGCGGCTCAAACCTCGGGTCCCGTGGCGACGAGTGCGTGAGCGTGGCGTGGCGGCACTCCAAATCGCCGTTTCGTATCCCCGTGGGTAGAAAAAGAGACTAGGGGGACGCCACCACCTGAATGGCGTTGACCAGGGGGTTGCCGGCAGTTCCTGTCGTGAACTGGATCGTGATGGTGCCGGTGCTGGTCACCTTGAATGTCTCGTCGATCGCCTTGAGGGTCCCACCGGCTGCGGCGAAGATGTCGAAGTTCGAGAGGACCTTCGTTCCGTTGATCGTCACATTGAACACGCGCTTCCCCGCGGCAGTCCAGTAGAGCTCGGCGAATTTGAGCGTCACTGCGTACGTGCCCGCCGGCGCGTGAATCGCGTAGCTGAATGACGCCCCATAGCGCGAGGTTTGGTACAACGTCGGGTCAGTGGTATTCGCAATCGTTTTGGTCGCCGAGTAGGGACCGCCGCCCGTGTATCCAGTATCCGCAGTCCATTTTTGACCCAGAGAATCGGTGTATGCCGGTCCGCCGGAATTGATTCGCACCGGAGTGAAGCTTGGGGGCGGATTGACCGTCAGAGTGGCGGTGACGCTGTTTGATCCACTGAATGCGGCGGTGATCACCACCGATGCCTGCGAGGTGACGGAAAGAGACGTTATCGTGAAGGTGGCGGAAGTGGAGTTCGCGAGAACTGTCACGCTGGCCGGCACGGTTGCCGCGGAGGTGTTGCTGCTCGTAAGCGTCACGAGCTTACCGCCCGCGGGGGCGAATCCGTTGAGGGTTACCGTGCCGGTCGAGGTGGCGCCGCTCCCCGCGACGGTCGTCGGGTTCAAGGTCAAGGATGTGAGGCCGGTGGCCGCGGGATTCACCGTCAGCGTTGCCTGAGCCGAAGTGCTGGAGCCGCTGAGGGTCGCCGTGATGACCGAAGTCATGGAAGAAGTGACCGCCAGAGAAGTGACCGTAAATGTCGCGGACGTGCTACCGGCGGGGATGCTCACAGTCGTTGGAGATTGAACCGTCGCCGCGGAGGTATTCGCACTCGCCAGAGTCACGGAAGCCCCCGTGGAAGGGGCCGGGCCGTTCAGCGTCACCGTGGCGGTCGAGTTCACGCCGCCGCCCACCACGGTTGCCGGATTCAGAGATAGCGTGGAAATTGCGAGGGAAGGCGGCGTGGTCGCCGCTGGTAGGGTGTAGGAATAGGCGACGGTTCCGTTGGTCCCGGCACCCTTGAGAAATGCCCTCACGTAAGCGACGGTCACACCCTGCGTCGGGGAAACCGTCACGCGCAGGTGGCCGGAATTCGGGAGAACGCTGATGGTGTACGGATCGGCCGCATCGACATGATACTCCCCGAAGCCATACCCATAAGTAGCGTCGGCGGCCATGGGAACCAACTGGTAGACCACACCATCGCGCTTCTCATAGGCGAACTCATGGTCGTGGGCGTGGAAGAAGGCCGTGACGTGGTTGGCGACGAGCAACTGGTGAACGGGGACGGACCATCGAGCGTCCACGTCGGACCGCTCCGTATTGAATGCCCAAGTGGTCCCGTCGTCGTTATTGCCTCCCCACTCGACGAAAGGAACCGCGTTGGCGCCGCCTCGCCCGTAATCGTCCAGGCCTCCGGCTACCTGGTGAGCAAAGATAAACTTGTATTTGGCTGTGCTGCTTTCGAGCGTCTGTTGAAGCCACAGATACTGGTTTATTCCCAAAGTCCAATCCCACCGATCGCCGGACCCTGGGGTGCTGGATTCTCCTCCGCCTTCGTCTCCAACATAAGGCTTGGTGGTCGAATACCAGTACGGATCAATGACCACAAAGAGCGCATCGCCCCAGGTCCAGGCGTAGTAATCCTCAATCGCCCCGTCACCGTTGATCGTGGACTCAGGAGTGTCAGTGTTGCCTGTGTAAAAGGATGCGAGCGACGGATCTAACGGATCGGGATTGAGATAATACTCGTTGCGCGCGTTGGTGCTCATGACCGGCGGGCTGACTGCGAAGCCCGGGTCGCCCAGGTGCCAACCCTCTTCCTGCTCGTGGTTTCCCAGAGCCAGGAAAATCGGAACCGAAGGACTGATCAGACCGAAGTAGGATCGAAGGTTGAGGTAGCTGCTATTGGCTTGAGCCTGAGTGGTGACGCTGTCCATCGCGAAGGTGTCGCCCAGGTCGAGGTGAAAGTCAGGGCTCTCACCCGCAATATTCTGCAAGGTTTGCTGGAACAGGGACGAATTGCCAAAAACGATGTTGATATGAGAATCCGCGGTCACCGTGAACGTGAACGGGCTGCCCGGCGGCCTTGGGGTATGGAAGGAGTGCTGCGAACTTTCCGTGGTCCAGGTGGACGTACCGGAGGGCCTGTAAACCATTCTGTAGAAGTATTGTGTGTTGCTCGCAAGTCCGCTCAGGACCGCCACCAGAGGTACATTGGCCGCTGTAGAAACAAAGCTGGTGGGCGCAGAAGCGGGGTACGTTAAGTTGTACACTCCGGACTGCGTTCCGTATTCAAAATAGGCGTCGATGGCGGTGTTGGGCACCACGTTGATCGTTATCGAGGTATCGGTCGGACGTCCCAGGAGTTCAGGCCCCGGAAAACTGACCTGACCCTGCGCGCTCGATAGAGGCAACAGCGTTGCAACCAGCCCCGCCACGAACAAAAGCACCTTGGACGGTTTCATGTCTTTTCTCCCTTTCTGAAAGCGTGAGATCCAAGCTGGCGAAAAATAGGCGCCCACCCCTCACGATGGAGAGGTGGCTTCCATCTAGTTTCCCGAGGTGGTCCGATTTTGTGTAAAGAGCCCACCTGCTCTTCGCAGCAGAGAATTGGAGAAGCAGGTAGCGCAATGCTAGCAGATAAAGAGATGATGTCAACACAAACCCAATTGGAGTGCTTCCGATCGTAATGACCGGAACATATACATCGATGGCGTTTCAAAGGGTATGGAGAAACTCGACGACCTGAGAGTGATTCCTGAGCCGCCGCCCCCCCCCCCCTGATGTAGCGCGGGCGTCCCGCCCGCTGTCGTGGGAGCGTCCCGCTCCCACCGAAAATGCGCGGGCAGGATGCCCACGCCACGAGGGGGAGGCTGGGATTCGTGGTTGCTTTAGGGTAATTATTCGGATAATAAGGTATCGAAGGGACGCTCGCTGAGGGGGTTGCTGTGCGTGACGATTTTCCAGTTCATCGTAAAAAGCCAGAGTTGATCTGGATATTCAGGCGCTACGCAAGGGATCGAGACGAGCAGGGTTTCAAGCAGTTCCTCACCGAGACACTGGGTATGCAACCTGAGGATGAGAGCTACGCCGCCGCGATGAGCGCTTTTTGGAATCTCGTGAGGTCATTTGAGCGTGAACCACATCAATAGCTTCCAACCGCTTTTTCCTCTCAGCGGCGGGAAGTTGGTTGAGATGCCCCTCCACAACCTTGTAGAGCCTCTCAGCGGCTACATCGACCGAGTCGATAGTGCGATCAGGCGAGGCTTTTGACATCTTCCCCCCCGCTCTCTCCAAGGCTGGCATTCTATAGCTTTGGGTCTTGGTCGCCTTCAAATCCCACCCCGCTTTCCATCGTAATCCATAATAGCATCATCCGTGGGGTTTTTCGGCAAGATTTCGTCCGACCAGGTGATTTTACAGTACGAAAGCAAGACCATGCGCAATTACGCCTCGTTGTCCCCAAAAGGAATGATCGGAGATTAAGACAATCCCAGCCCTTGCGCCGGGTGGTTATTTTTTTTCATTCTGATATCATCTTTTGAATCAAATTAAGAGGAGTTCGGCAATTTTGAGCGGGAACCTAATTCATAAGGAGAGGAATAATGGCAAAGCCATCGTTGGCCAACAAACATCCCAAGCCGGACAAGAATGGCTTGATCGTTATCGCGGGGGCAGGCGGATTTATCGCGGGCGCCCTGGTGCGGTATTTTCAAGAGAAAGGGTTTACGCGCATCCGCGCTATTGATAAGAAGCCCCTGCCCGAGTGGTACCAGCACGTGCCGGGCGTCGAGAGTTTGTGTCTGGACTTGAGCGAACAGGAAAGCTGCATTCGCGCTTGCGAGGGGGCGTGGGAGGTCTACAACCTGGCCGCCGACATGGGGGGCATGGGCTTTATTGAGCGCTTCCGCATTGAATGCCTGCGAAGCGTGCTGATCAACACGCATATGATTGAGGCTGCCAACCGCGCCGGAGCGGAGCGCTACTTCTACTCTTCCTCCGCCTGCGCTTACAATACGGAATTGCAGAAAGACCCGAAGGTCCGCGCCCTGAAAGAGTCAGACGCCTACCCCGCCATGGCCGAACGCGGCTACGGATGGGAAAAGCTCTTTTCGGAAATGGTCTGCCAGGAGTATTGGGCCGAGCGCGGCATGAAAACCTTTATTGCCCGCTTCCACAATGTATACGGACCGCATGGCACCTGGGATGGCGGGCGGGAGAAGGCCCCCGCGGCAATTTCCCGCAAGGTGATCGAATGCAAGGACACCGGAAACAACACCGTCACGATCTGGGGCGATGGCACGGCCACGCGCAGCTTCATGTATATCGACGACTGCGTGAAGGGCATCGACATGATCACCCATTGCGAGAATCTGATCGCCACCCCCATCAATTTGGGATCGAGCGAATTGGTTTCCATTAACGAACTCGTGGATATCGTGGAGGCGATCGGCGGCGTCAAGCTTCAGCGCGAGTACGACCCCACGGCGCCGCGCGGGGTGGCGGGCCGTAACAGCGATAACACCATGATCCAGAGCATCCTGCATTGGGAGCCGCGCACGCCCCTGCGCAAGGGGATGGCCAGGACCTACGCGTGGATCGCCGAGCAGTACCGAGACCGCAAAGCCGGCAAGCGCACGGTGAGTTAGCGGCGGCGGGTTTTTCGCGCCCTGCTGGGGCTGAACGGCCTGGGGAAGAACGCATCGCCCGCACTTGCGGTGTGGGTGCATCGAGTGAAAAGAACATGGCAAAAAAATTCAAAGACCTCACCGAGCAGGAAATCCTGGCGCTGGCGATTACTCTCGAGGAAGAGGACTCGCGCATCTATGGCGATTTTGCCGAGGGATTGCGCCAAACCTATCCCGCGAGCGCCAAGATGTTTGACGGGATGCAGGAAGAGGAAAACGGGCATCGCCGCAGCTTGATTGAAACTTACCAACAACGATTCGGCGAGCACATTCTGCTGATCCGCCGCCATGACGTGAAGGGCTTCATTCAACACAAGCCGGTGTGGCTGGTGCGTCCGCTGGGCATCGACACGGTGCGCAAGCAAGCGGAAATCATGGAGCTTGAGAGCCGGCGCTTTTATGAGCGCGCTATAGAAAAGGTATCGGACGCTTCCACGCGCAAGCTGTTGGGCGACCTTGCCGCGGTCGAAGCCCAGCACTCGGCCAAGGCGGAATCTTTACAGGAAAAATACCTGACCCCCGACGTGCGCCGCGAGGAAGATGCCGCAAATCGCCGCCTGTTTGTCTTGCAGATTATCCAGCCGGGTCTGGCAGGATTGATGGATGGCTCGGTATCAACGCTGGCCCCCGTCTTCGCCGCCGCCTTCGCCACGCGCAGCAGTCCCACGGCCTTTCTGGTGGGCCTGGCAGCTTCCGTAGGAGCCGGAATCTCCATGGGATTTGCGGAAGCGCTTTCCGACGACGGATCGCTGACCGGCCGCGGGCATCCCTGGGTACGGGGCGCGATTTGCGGCCTGATGACCGCCATGGGAGGCATTGGGCACACGATGCCGTTTCTCATTCACAATTTCCATCTGGCCATGACGGCCGCCGTCGTCGTGGTGGCCGTGGAGCTTGGGGTCATCAGTTACGTCCGCCATCGCTACATGGACACGCCCTTCCTTTCCGCCGCCTTTCAGGTGGTGGTGGGAGGAGTGCTGGTTTTTCTCACGGGGATTTTGATAGGGAGCTCATAATTATCGGGTCATCGAACCATCGGATCATTTGTTCATTGGGTCATTGAATACCTTCCCGTCGTCTATTGCTTCTTGTCGAATGCACGTGAATCGCGGAAACTGGAAGCCTGAGACCAGTGACCACGGACCACGGGCCACGGAGAGCTTTTCAATGACCTGATGACCCGATGGCCCGATGGGCAGATGACCCGATGGCCCGATTCTGTTGGAGGAAACTCTCATGCGCCTCGTTCTCGGTTCGGATCATGCTGGCTACGAACTAAAACAGGAATTGGTTAAATCTCTGCGCGCTTTTGGCCACGAGGTTCTGGACGTGGGTACCGAAAGCACCGCACCGGTGGATTACCCGGATTATGCCGAGGCGGTTTCCGCTGCGGTGCTCGACGGCCGGGCCGAACGCGGCGTGCTGATTTGCGGCAGTGGCGTGGGCGCATGCGTGGCCGCCAACAAGATTCCCGGAATCCGCGCCGCCATTTGCCACGACGGCTATTCCGCCCACCAAGGCGTTGAACACGACGACATGAATGTCCTGGTGTTGGGTTCCCGGATCATCGCCGGGGAACTGGCCAAAGACCTCGTGCGCGATTACCTGCGCGCCAACTTTACCCACGAGGAGCGCCACGTCCGCCGTTTGGCAAAGGTGAAGGCGATCGAAGCGCATTACTTGCACCCCAAGCCATAAGGAAGCCGATTCGCCTTCGCAGGCCAGCACGGCACCGCCGCAGCGAAAGGTGTAGGGGCCAGTGGCGCTGGCCCTAGTATTACTTTGTTATGTTCTGTCGGCCTGAGGTCCACGAATGTCAACGAAACCGGGTCTGTCAGTGCACTCTGAGTCTGCCGAGAAGCCAGCATCGTCCGAGTCGTTCGGATGCGCATTT
>Ga0187888_1002578_pt1 | contig 15269 bp, 5 predicted proteins | sample June2016WEW_7_40_FD_132987 | JGI IMG/M metagenome (GOLD analysis project Ga0187888, IMG submission 132987) | Peatland microbial communities from SPRUCE experiment site at the Marcell Experimental Forest, Minnesota, USA - June2016WEW_7_40 | ecosystem: Environmental > Terrestrial > Soil > Wetlands... | reverse complement strand
GCGCGCTTGGGTTCGGGCACAAATTTATCCCACTCGGTTACCGGCTTAATCTCCTCCACGGGTGAAGCAGCATGAAAGCGGACGGTAACAATCTCGAGCGGCCGCACAGGAAAGCGATAAGAAGGACCACTTCCCGTGAGAGGCTTGGGATTTCTGCCCCGCAGGTCGGTCAAGGCCGCCCCCCGATGCGGCAAGTTCAAAGTTACCTCCGCAGTTCCAGCCGCTCCCAGGCACTCCGTCAAGCGCATTTCGATGTCCTTGCCCTCGCGTCGAAGCACCTCGACGATGACGTTGCCCGACGTGTGTACGAATGACTTTGCCGCCATCGCTTTCCGGCCGGTGACGAGCACCGGAGGGCAGTTGTATTCCCACGCCATCTGCGGGAGTCGCGCCTGGTCCCATTTTTCCCCGTGGACCACCAGCGCATACTCCAGGTGGTGTTTTCCTTTGCCGCTCAGCCAGGCATTAGTATATTTGTAATATGTATCCGTAGCATTAAGCAGATAGATAATAGGCGTCCTTTCATTGAGCTCCCGGCCGGTGAGGCCACGGTCGAGGATGGCCACTCCTCCGCCTCCCGCCAGGCTGTAGTCACTCCAGCGCGCCGCCGGAGTGATACCCTTCGTCCAACCGACCAGGTTGGGATTCGGCTTGGCCCAGGCGCCGTGGGAGAAACCGCAAGGGATGCCGCGGCGGACTTCCTCAATATCCTCCGCCAAGGGGAATTCCGCCACCACCACGGTGATATTAGGAACGTCCTGGACTTCAGTTTCAAAGTCGATGCGTGGAAGCTCCTGGTAGAATCGCATCACTCGGCGGCTGGCTGCGCCGCCATAAAACTCACTCGCGACCTCCACCGTCAACGCCAGCGGTCCGCTGCTGGCAGTTATGGTGGGCGCGAAATCGCTCGAAGCAGCGAGCCGAGTGCGGTCCGGGCGCCAACTCATAAAATCGCCATAGTCTTCCTTCTGCGGCTTGGGTTTTTCGGCGACGATGACATTGGCAGGCCCGCCCAGCATCTCCCGCCCGGAGGGCTTCAGCTTCAAACTCACCAGGGCCCCGGTTTTCGAGTCAATTCGCGCCGTGTAATGGCGTGTTTCGATGCTTTCGGGAAGGCCGATCTTTTTGGGGTTCTCAGGGGGCTTGGAGACGAGTGTTACACCCGCCACTCCCACGGAGGGCAGGCGGAGATTGCAGAGCGTCTTGCCGTCGGGAGTCGTTTGGGAGACCGCGCCCTCCAGGCTCTTCCCTTCCGGCAATTCCACCACCACGGGATCGCTGCGCTCCCAATTGAGCGGATTGAAGAGCGCCGCCGCATCGCCTTCCGCACAGAGCGAGCTCAATGCGGCCCCATGGACTTTCTTATTGCTCGTTTCCACATAGTCCATGCGGTCGCGGACATCCCACGAGTTGTCGCTCTCATAGACAAAGCCGGCGGCGGAACCCCAAAGCGTATTGCGGTCCATGTTGAGCAGCATCAAAATCCAAGCCTCATAAAGGGCCTGGCCGGGATAGGTGAACCCGGAGTTGAGGCTGGCAATGGTGGAAATCGTCTCCGCCGCTTGCAATCCGTGCTCGTTCATTCGATACGAAGTTTTAACGCGAGGACATTCGATCCAGAAGGCGTCGAAGGTGTATCCCGTGCCTCCCCGCATGGTCGGAATCTTGATTTGGCCGGACTTGATTCCCGGCAGAGTGGCATCCAAATACTCACTGACGACGGCGATGCGGAGGTTGGTTTGGGGGAAGGCCTGCTTCCACTGCTCGAGGAATTCTCTGGGGTACTCCTTGCGCAACGGGGCCTGGCTGTAGTCGCCACTCCCGGCCAAAACCAGCACGGGCGCGCCGGCCGGGGTCTTCTTCGCCCATTCCGCCAATTCCTCCGCGAGCTTCTGGAGTTCGTCGGTGCCCAGCCGCTTTTTGGTTTCGAACAACGCGCTGAACGATGCGTATCCGTCGGGGCAGAGCGTCAGGATGCGCGACCCGTCCGGCGACTCGGTCCAGTGGATGGTACTGTTCGTCTTGTTCATGCGCTCGTAAACCATGGCATCAAGGCCGAGACCGGAGGCGATCTGGGCCATCTGATCATGGAATCCGCAGGTGTCGATCATCCACATAAAACGGGGATGAATTCCCATGACCTGCTCCTGCCAGCGCAGGCCCTCCACCCCTTCTTTCAGCAAGGCTTCACCACCCGCCAAATTAACGGTCATCTCCAGAAAATTGGCGTTGACCAGCTCCACCCGCCCCTCCTTCGCCCGCTGCTTGATCTCCTCGATCCGCTGCGGCTCAAAGTTCATAATGGCGATCATATTGTTGACTTCAGAAAGAGCGACCTTGTAATGAGGATCGTCGCGGACTCGATCCAGGTGGTCCAGATAATCGTTCGCGCAATATACGCGTTCCTTGGAGAAGTTCGTCAGCCAACCGCAACTGGCCGGATGGAAGTTGGGTACAATGAAGGCCTCTTGGGGGGCGTTTTCGGGAGCCACCGGCTGGCGGCCCCTGCAACCGAGCGCCAGGGCGGTTCCCGCAAGCCCTCCCAGAAACTCCCTTCGGCTACCAGACAATCTTGACGATTTTTCGCTCATGGGACTGATCCCCCGTAATCACGTAGGGGTAGGGCTTGCCCTACCCGATCTTCAGGGGACGGCAAGCCGTCCCCCTACAATCACGCATCAGGGATTGCGCGCTTCGACCTTGGCCTGGATGCCGCGCATAAATGTGTCTTCCGGGAAGAGGGCGACGTAGCGTTTCAGCGCCTCGTCGGCCTTGGGGAATTGCTTCAAAGTCACGTAGCGCAAGACCAGGGCCTTCTGAATGTCCGCTGAAAACGGCCAGGCGGCGACGCCCTGCTCGAGGACTTTTGCAGACTCTTCGACTTGTCCGAGGTGGGCTAACGCTTCGCCAAGATCAATGTACGTCGCTTCGAAGTTAGAGCCATTCTCGAGCGCCCGCTTAAGGTACTCGACCGCCTCCGAATCCTGCTTCTCCGCTATCGCTTTCCTCCCCAAACACGCCAGGACCGTAGGGTCATTCGGCATGGAGGTTCGCAGTTGCTCGAGCAGGTCATAGTAGTAATGGCTGAGATGGGGATCCTTATCATGGCGTCCGCGTAGGCTTGCAGCCTGGTCAGCGGAGGTATCGGCCTGGCCGCATCTTCGCCTTGCCGGTCGATGCAGATCAGGCCCGGCAAATCCTTCGCCGGCTCGTCAAAAGCATAATCCGGGTAGGGCTGCCCCACCCGGCGCACGATCCGATGGCTGGTATCGTCCGAGTGGGGTATGCCGGCCAGGGGTTTCTTGGGCATGTGGCAACCCACGCAATCGTTGGGCGGATCCTGCCGCAGGCGCTCTGCTAACGCCACTTTACAACTTTGATCATTATGACATGTGAAGCACCTTTCGCGGTAATACTCAACCTTGTTCGCTTGCCCCGGCGGGTGGTGAATCACGTGGCAGGTGATGCATCTCAGCTCGCCATTGCTGTCGTGAAAACACCTGCTCATCTGGAGGTTCAGGTTCTTCCACCACTGAGGGGCAACGATGCTTCCCCTCACCGGCGGCAAGGTTTCGAGGCGGTTCAGTTCCGCCCGCTGGTCGGTCGTCAACGGGACCTTGAATAATGCCATCGTTTCGTAAAGCGGCGTCCCGGGCCGAAAATCCAGGATGGTCTTGCCGGGCTGCAGAACGTACGAATGCCCGCCTTGGTGGCACTTCATGCAGACATCATTGGCAAGGCGCGCCGAGAGCCTGGCGGGATTCACGATGGTAGGATCCGCTTTGCCCAACTTCCGCCTGGGGCGCCTTGCCGTCGCCAGCAGGTGCAATTGCCCCGGCCCGTGGCAACACTCGCAACCGATGCTGTATTCCATGAACCTGAAGGGCGGGTCGCGGTACATACCGTCGTGATGGGCAACCGGTTGGGGTTGTCCATTATGGCAAGCCAGGCAACCCGTAGCGACAGGACGATTGAAGGCGACGTCTTTGGCGAAGTAGCCGGGAGAAAGATCCCACTGCTGGGGTCGGTTATAGTACGAGAGCGGCGCTTCAAAGAGGTATTGACCCTTGCGGACCAAGTACGTGTAAGCGGTCAGGGGACCTCCCACCACGTACTCAAGCTTTTCGGCCGCCGTGAATAGCTTACTCCCCTGCTCGTCCAGTTGATACTCGGTCTGATATATGTCCGAGCCTTCGCGGACCACCTGGAAATATCGATCCAGTTCCTTGTTGTAAACCGTAATCCGGCTGGGCACTTTCGAGAGTTCAGACGGGGCATTAGCAGGCGCCATGGAGTGACCCATGGGCGTGAGGTGAAAGCTGCGGTCGAGATCGGCGTGGCAACCCGAACAGGATACTGACCCGGTGTAAGCCACGCCCGGAGCAGTGTTCTGATACACGACGGGCTTGTGGTCTTTGCCCCAGACAGACCCGCCTGCCGCAAAAAGAACGAAGATCAAAACCAGCCAGGGGATTTTTCCCGTCGTTCTAGTGTCCTGGATCAGAAGTTGGTTGAAGAAATCAGCCCGCGGAGCGGGCGGCAGCGTGTAGCCCACGGCGCGAGCCGTGGGTCTCCAACCCCCACCCTCACCCCCGTCCCCTCTCCCGCTCAGCGGGAGAGGGGTGCCGAAGGCGGGGTGAGGGCCATCCAACCCAGGGCTTCCGCCCAGGGCTACTCTATGTCGCCCCTTACGGGGCTGCGAAAAACGGCCACACCCGAGGGAGCCTTTGCTGACACTCACGTTATCAGGCTCTGGTGCTCCTGACATCAAACCGCATCCTCGCTCTCTCGGGATTCCAGCCGAGTCAATCCATCACAGCTACTATGTGTCTGCGCCACGGCAGATATTACTCCTCACGCCCTACGTTCATCAAGGCTACGAATTGGGCTACTATTTGTCCTGCTCGCCGCCCCGATCCATAGCCACGGTCACCATCCCCTCGGATCGAGCCTCCAGGCCACCGTACTCAGCCCGAATTGCCTGAGCACCAGGCGGCGCAGTCGACTCACGCACGCGCAATTCCGCCTTGAGGACTCTGCACTTTCTCTCGCCACTCTCGGCACGCTGATCCGAACTCATGAGCGTTTCGATCAACATTTCGGCAGCCACCTCACCCATTTGGTGTGACGGCTGGACAACGGTCGTCAGCCGGGGGTTGAAGAGTTCAGACCATTCAAAGTCGTCGAAGCCAACCACGCTCACGTCCTGGGGACACCTCATCCCGAGATGCTTGAGAGCGCGCATCAGGCCCATGGTCATTCGATTATTGCAGGCAAAAACCGCCGTGGGCGGGTTCGGAACCTGCAACATCTCGAGCGCCGCGCAATAGGCGGGTTCCGTCGCAAAAGAAGTTGAGCGAACGTACTCCAACGGCAGCGCAAGACGTGCTTCCTGGAGCGCCTGCCGGAAGCCCGCCAGTCGTTGGGCCCCGGTCAAGATGGTTTGCGGTCCGGCGATGACGCCGATCCGCTCATGGCCCAACTCAATCAGGTGGCGGGCGGCCTGAAAGCTGGCGAGGACATTGTCCACCAACACGACGCCGCCTTCGAATCCCCCCGGCTCGCGGTCAAGGCAAACTACTGGGGGACGCCGCCCAGGCAGCCGGCTCTCCACTAAAGTCTCTTCTGTGGAGGCCAGCAGTATGCCGTCCACGCGCCGGCGAATCAGCATGGCAAGCAACTCTCGCTCCTGAGCGGGGTCTTCATGCGAATCGCATAGCAAGACTGAGAACCCGAGTTGCCGGGTCTTGGTTTCAGCTCCCGCCAAAATGTCATTGAAAAAAAAGTTGGAGACATCCGGAACGACCATGCCGACGGTAAACGTCCGGCTTACCCGAAGGCTGCGCGCCACTTCGTTCGCGTGGTAGTCCAAAGTGGCCATCGCGTCCTCGACGCGCTGCGCCAGCTCCGGGCTTACTCCCCCTCGTCCATTTACGATAGCTGAAACCGTCGTCACTGAGACGCGGGCAAGCCTTGCCACGTCACGCATGGTATACGATGGAGACTTTTTCATGGGCGTGCCACTCATCGCTACGATTGACCTCGTCAGAGCGCCTACCTCGAGCCACCTCGAAGCCTGCCGCTCCAACCCTGCGCTGCGAGCAGTATATGCACTTCTGCACGGATGTCAATGGTTCCTTACGCAAAGAATAGAAGTCTATTTAAGTCATTACATATGAATATCTTAGGAGTTTAAGCAGAAATTCCTCCGTAACGTTACACTTTTTTCTTGACAATCTAATTGCTTTAGATTGCAAGGTCTAATCAGCAGGTAAGTTCTCTTTCCAATTGAGTATTGCGGGCTTGCGCGGGTTTTGGACAGACCGAATAAGGAGGTTACATGGAAGGGTCAAGTTCGTGGTCCCAGTCAAAGCGAGGGTCACTGCGATTTGGGCTTGTCGTTGCCTGTCTTGCGCTGTTGGCTTTTCCCAGCGCGAGTTGGGCGCAACGTTCGGCAGCCTCAATCAACGGCACCGTAAAAGATACTACGGGGGCCGTTATTCCGCAGGCGGCCATAACCCTCACCAACACTCAAACCAACGTTACCCAAACGGCGGTAACGAATGACACAGGCGAGTATGTAATCCAAAACATCCTTCCGGGAAGCTATCTTTTGAAGGCTGCCAAAGAGGGATTTCAGACCGTCACTCAGCCTGCTATCAGTTTGGAAGTAAACCAGACCACCACTTTCGACTTCACTTTGCCGGTGGGCGCGACGACGCAAACCGTCACGGTAGAGGCTGCGGCGGCAGCACTCGAGACCTCGACGGCAGAGATCGGTTCGGTGGTGACCGTCAAGATGGTGAACGATCTCCCTCTGAATGGGAGAAACTTCACCCAACTGCTCGAACTGACGCCCGGCGTCAGCCCGATCAGCACGGCGCAGAACAGTGGTGGATGGGGCGGCCAACCGCTTGGCACCTACACCTTCCCCTCTGTTAACGGTCAGTCCAACCGCAGCAACCTCTTCTTGATGGATGGTGTTAACAACCAGGGCGAGTTCGAGAGCACTTACAACATCGCCCCTCAGATTGACGATATCGAGGAATTCAAAGTTCAGTCCCACAACGATGAAGCGCAGTTTGGCGGCTCCTTGGGCGGAATCGTCAACTTGGTCACCAAGGGCGGTACGAACTCGGTGCACGGAGATGCCTTCGACTTCCATCGCGATCGCGCGCTGGATGGGCGGGGCTTCTTCCTGCCTTCCGTGCAGAAGAAGCAAGCCTTCACTGAAAATCAATTCGGTGGCACCTTGGCCGGTCCTGTCTATATTCCTCACGTCTACAATGGAAAGAACCGGACCTTCTTCTACACGTCGTACGAAGGGTTTCGCGACCACTCTGCGTCATCGATTCTAAAGCGCGTGCCTACGCCGGAGGAGCTAAGCGGGGACTTGACCGACTTCAGCGCGCAACTCTACAATCCCTTTAGCACGACGGCTGACCCCGCTCACCCTGGCTATTCGTTGGTTTCTCCGTTCATGTGCCAAGGCGGAGTTGCAGAGCCGGACGTGAACGGCATTCAGGCCGCCGGGGGTACCCCGTGTAACATGATCCCCCAGGACATGATCAGCAAGAGCGCCCTCGCCTATGCTACATCCTGGCCGGCGCCGGTCAACACGGGCTCCCCGGGGTTTAACGCGCTGGATACCTCTCCATACATTCTGCGGCAAGACGAAGGGAGTCTTCGGATTGACGAGACGGTATCGAGCCACGATAGCGTATTCGTTCGCTATACCGCGCTCAACCAACCCGTGAGCGGATCGAACGGTTTCGTTGGATACAAGTACGGCGTCTTTTTCCACGCCGATAACGCCGCCGTCACCTGGACTCACACCTTCGCGGGCAGCGCTGTCCTGGACTTTTCGTTTGGGCGCAACAACGCGGAATACAACAACCCCAACTACTACACCAACCTTCCGTCAGGTTTCTTAGCGAACGTCGGCTTCTCGGACACCTTTGCCGGCGGGTTCATCGGCGGAGCGAGCGCGGTGCCGGGCATAAGTATTACGAACTTTGCGGGTGGCGGAACGAACGTCAGCAATACACACATGTCGGACATCTACGAATGGAAGGGTGATTTCTCGAAGCTGTACGGACGCCACACCTTCAAGATGGGCGCCGATATCGCCAGCAACAACGCTTCCGCGCTTTATGAAAACGTAAGCGTTACTTTTCAAAACGTCGAAACCTCCCAATCGTACACTTACGCCGCTAGCGCAGCCGGCGGTGGAGCTAAACCGGGCGGCTTGGCTTTCGCCTCGTTCCTGCTCGACGCGCCTGACAGCGCGGGGCGGCGCAACGTGCATGAAACCGAACACGGTGGATGGATTGACGGCTTCTACTTCCAGGATATGTGGAAGGCTAGCGACAAGTTGACCGTCAACCTGGGCTTGCGTTATGACTTTAGCCTCATGCCCATCTATGGAAATGACAAAGAGAACACCGACACAACCGGCGACATTGACTTCAATAACGGAACCTACGTCATCCAGAAAGCGGTACCGGCTTGCAACCCGCCCTCGGTTGTCGCGCCCTGTATTCCGGGTGGCACCTTGCCCGACCACGTCGTCATCAATCCCCGAAGCGACCACAAGGTATTTGCCAATATGTTGGACAATTGGCAGCCTCGCGCGGGCATCGCTTACCGCTTGAAGCCGGCGCTGGTTTTCCACGCGTCCTACGGGCGATTCTATGACGACTGGGCAGCCGTTACACAAACCGCCCAGAACACCGAAGGCTCGTGGCCGCAACTCGGCCAGCTTCTGGCCAATAACCTGAACCACAATACGGTGCCGAACGTCAGTTTGAGGGATCCGTTTGCGGGGGCTTCAACGGCGGGTGTGCCCTCTGCCACTCCGTTCATCAGCCCCGGGTTCGTCGAGTGGTATATGAACCCGCTGCAAAAGAACCCTTATTCCGACCAGTGGACGGTCGGATTCGAGCAGCAATTGGGAACTAACACCACGATAACTGCGAATTATGTTGGCTCCCATAGCGGGCGTATGGACGTGGGCGGCAACTGGAACGTCGCCAACGTGCCCGGGCCCGGCCCTATTGACACACACCCCAAAAGCGGGCCGGATGCGGGCGCCACTTGGACGCCCGATCCTCGCCAGCCTTATCCCTACATACCGCCCACCTTCTACGATCGGGATAACGGCTTTGCCAACTACAATGCCTTCCAGTTCTCCATGAACCACAAGACCGGGAAAGGTCTCTCCTACCTCGTCTCCTACACCTACTCGAAGGTCATCAATACTGGAACCGACGGGTGGTACGGCGCGGACGGCGGCGCTCCTCAACAGCCCTACAACCTGAATGGAGATAAATCCGTCGCGGGCTTTGACCTGACCCACATCTTCTCCGCGAGTTGGGTTTATCAATTGCCGTTCGGTAAGGGGATGCGCTTCACCACGGGCAATAGGGGCCTGGACTACGTGGTTGGCAATTGGCAGTTCAACGGGCTCTTCTTCGCCTCCAGCGGCCAGCCGTACAACATTGGGTCCAGCGGCGATATAGCCAACACCGGCAATATCACTGAGCGTGCTAACCGTTTGCAGGGAGTCGCAACCACGGCGAACAAGGGGAGTCCGGGATCGGAGGGCTATGCCATCAACTGGCTGAACAAGGCTGCCTTTACCGCTGCCTCAACCTACACCTACGGCACGGAAGGAAGAAATGACCTGCGCATGGATTGGCCGAGAAACTTCGACCTCTCCTTGTTCCGGTCTTTCCCCGTCTCGGAGGCCAAGCGACTGGAGTTCAGGGCGGAGTTCTTTAATGCCTGGAACACTCCGCGATTCGGTCAGCCGGACAGCACGGTGGGCGATCAATACTTCGGCCAAATCAATGGCACCGCCAACAGTCCCCGAATCATTCAGCTTGCCTTGAAGTTATATTTCTAAGCCTCTAGACTATGGGTCTAGAGGCGGACGAGCAGCGCGGGCCCCGGATTCCGGGGTCCGCGGCTTCTTCCAAGGCGAGCTATCGGACCATGAGTTTTCAACGGGAGGTGCGGCGTGCATTCAGGTCAGGCACCCGCGGCTCCCGTTTTTTTTCTGCTCAACCCACGCAGCGCGGCAAAGCTACGACCAAATGCAGATTCTTCGCTTCGCTCAGAATGACATGGCGATGCAGTTTCTTTGCTCCGCTCAGAATGACATCTCATCCCGAGAGAAAAATGCCATGTCATCCTGAGCGAAGCGAAGGATCTGCTTTTCTTCGCGCGCCGCTGCTACCGCGCTTCTTGACATGGGCGTTCATAGGGGCGACTCTTGTGGTCGCCCTGCCCTTCGCACACGGACGGCCACAAGCGTCGCCCCTACAAAGTCCGTCCCTCCCGGATTCCTGCCTGAAGGAATCCGGCGCGTCGACCCAGATACGCAACTTTCTCCAAACGGTTGAAACCCATCCCACCGCCGAAGCCTATAACACAGTGGGCGCCCTGTGGGCGCGGGACAGGAATTATGACTGCGCCATCGCCGCCTTTGACGCCGCCTTGCGCCTTGATCCCACCGTCTGGGAGGCACGCTACAACAAGGGCTTGGCGCTCATCTCGGATCAGAACTACGAGCAGGCTGTTAAGGAATTGCATCGGGCGGTGAAAGAGAAGCCCGGCTCATTCGCCGCGCACAATGCCTTGGGGCGTGCCCTGCGATCTCTCGGGCAGCTTACCGAGGCCACCGATGAGTTCAAGAAAGCACTTGGCTTGAACCCCCGCTTTGTCGATGCATCGCTTAACCTGGCGGACATCGCGCTCGACCAGAAGCGCTACGTGGCGGCCGCTTATTACGTCCAGCAGGCGCTTGCCAAGTCCCCTCCCCAGCCATTCTCTGACCGACTCGAAATGGACCTGGCATTGGCGTACTCCGGAAATCAGGAATACGAAAAGGCCGCCGGCGTTTTCAAGAAGCTGGTCGCCGCCCATCCGGACTCGAGCGAGTTGCATTTCGATCTCGCCAACACTTACGCCCACTACAACGAATGGGATCCGGCGGCCGCGGAATACAAACAGGCTCTGCGGCTCGACCCGAAAAACGATGCCGCGCGGCTGTCGATGGCGAAGGCTTACATCAGCCTCAATCAGGTCAGCGAGACCTTGCCCTATTTGCGCGACTACGTTCGTAACCAACCACGCGATCCGGAGGGATACGAGATCGAAGGAGAGGTTTATCGCAAGCTGGGGCAATTTGGCGAGGCCGTAGCCGCTCTCCGCAAAGCCGTGGCGATGAATCCGCAGAGCTACCAGGCGCATTACAACCTGGGCTTTTGCCTGGCCCGCCTGGGGCAAACCGAGGAAGGCATCGAGCAGCTCAAGGAGGCTGCAAAGATCAAGCCCGGGGCCCCCGAGCCGGCTTATGAGCTTGGCATGCTGCTGTCTAAAAAGGAGGGAGCCAACGCGGGCCAGGGCGAGTTCGACAAATTCCAGCAAGTGAAGCAGGAAAGCAAGCGCAATTATCGTGCCGACACCCTCAACGAGCAGGGCAACAAAGCCATGCGCGAAGGCAGGTGGCGCGATGCGGTGGAGGATTACAACGAGGCTCTACGCCTGAACCCGGGAGATGCGCCGTACTACTTCAACGTGTCGTTGGCTTACGCGAAGCTTGGAGACCGCGGCGCAGAGGAAGCGGCGCTCGCCAAGGCGGTCCAGGTGGACCCCAAGCTGGCTAAGGCCCACAACCAACTCGGCCTGCGCTTCATGGAAGATGGAAAGCTGGCCGAGGCCGAGAAGGAACTCAAGGCCGCCCTGGACGTCGATCCGCATTATGCGGAGGCGGAGAGCAATCTTGGTGTGCTCTATGCGCGGCAGGGGAAGAATAGTGCGGCGGAGGCGTTGTTCCAAAAGGCGCAGGAAGACGATCCGCAGTACGCACAGTCGTTCGTAAACCTGGGGCTGGTGCTGGGCAGCGAGGGAAAGCTGAGGCAGGCCGCGCAACAGTTTCAGGCCGCACTTAAACTTTCTCCGGATAATCCGACCATTTACACAGACCTGGGGATGACTGAAGGCAAGTTGGGCCACGGGAAAGAGGCGGCCGAGATCTTCCGCACGGTGGTCCAGCTCCAGCCTGCGTCTGCCCATGCGCATCTGAATTTGGGCATCGCTCTCGCCGATCACTACGACTTACAAGGCGCCCTCGAGCAGTTTTCGGAAGCCGCGCGACTCGACCCCGGTTCTGCGGCTGCACATTGCAACAAGGGTCGAGCGCTTTACGACCTCGGCAAGCACGACGAGGCGCGGGTTGAACTCGAGAAGGCCTGCTCGATCAACCCGAATTATCCGGAAGCCCTCTACTTGTTGGCACAAGCCGAAAGACGGCTTGGGGACACGCAGAAATCGGTTGATCTCCTCGAGCGCCTCGTCAAGCTAACGCCTGGCAATGCCGACGCCCAGGCGCTCCTGGGGCAGAATCTCCTGCGCCTGGGCAAGACGGACGAAGCCATTGAGCACTTGCAGCTTGCCGTCAAGTCAGACCCCAACAACACGCAGGCGCTGTATAATTTGGCCGACCAGTTGGCCAAGTCGGGAAGGCCGGAAGCGAAAGAGTACATGACGCGCTTCAATGAGCTCGAGAAGCAGCGCCAGCTCACTGACCGCGTTCAGAAATTGGGCAACTTCGGCCTGGAAGCCGCGAGCGCCCGCAACTGGACCCAGGCTCTCGAAGACCTGAAGCAGGCGCTGGAACTCTGCGGCAATTGCCGCTACGGCGCAGACCTGCACCGCAACCTGGGATTGGTTTACTTACGCACGGGTGACACGCCGGATGGGACGCGGGAATTGGAACTCGCGCTGAAGCTCAATCCCAACGATGATGACGCCCGAATGGCGCTGGAGGCGATTGGTTCGGTTAAGGTCAGGCCGTAACGTTTCCTCTTGGTGAGCGGCCCAGGGTCCTCGGACCGCTTATGGACCTGAGACTCCCGAACGTCGTCCCCGCGCAGGCGGGGACCCATTGGCGGTCCAATGGATTCCCGCTTACGCGGGAATGACGTGATGATCGGGAGAGCGGAGCGAAGCATCCCCGCAGTTCGTGCGTTCAATCGATGAGCAAGACCAACTGCAGGGATTCTTCGGCCGCCCCAAAACCACGGCCTCGGAATGACAGGTCATAGTTTTCCTGATTGCGAGGGGCATTCCCGATGAAAAGCACGCGAAGAGAATTTATGGGGCTGGCGGTTGCGGCAGCATTGGCTAAGGCCAAGGTTTTCGCAAGCGACGCCGGCACTCTTTCATTCACGCCGGATTTGGAATCCTTCAAGCAGTACCGCGCACCGGACTGGTTTCGTGACGCCAAGCTGGGATTCTGGGCCTGCTGGGGACCCGAAGCCGTCCCCGAAATGGGTGACTGGTACGCACGGCAGATGTACATTGAAGGGCACCCCCAGTATGAGGACCACCTCACGCGCTATGGCCATCCTTCGAAATTCGGCTACAAAGACATCGTTCCTCTATGGAAAGGCGAGAACTGGGAGCCGGACCGGCTGATGCGGCTGTACAAGAAGAGTGGAGCGAAATACTTTTGCGCGATTGCCCAGCACCACGACAACATCGACTGCTGGAACTCCAAGTTTCATCGCTGGAACTCCGTGAAGATGGGACCGAAGCGAGACGTGATCGGTTTGTGGCGCGAGGCCGCGCGGAAGCAGGGACTCCGCTTCGGTGTCACCGAACACCTCGCGGCAAGCTGGAATTGGTACGGGGTTACGAAGCTGTGCGATCAGAAGGGCCCCATGGCGGGCGTGGCGTACGACGGAGTCAACCCCGAATTCTTCGACCTCTACCACTCCGGTAACGAGAAGTCGAAAGTGGATTGGTGGTACCGCAACGCGCCGGATGCGTGGAAGCAGGAATGGTTCAATCGCATCAAGGATTTGGTGGATAGCTATCAACCCGACCTGCTTTACAGCGACGGCAGCCTTCCGTTCGGCGAGTACGGCCGCAAGCTGCTGGCCCACTTCTATAACTCCAACATCCAGCAGCACGGGGGGAAACTCGAAGCTGTGTACAACTGCAAGTTCAACGATGACGGAGGGGAATATACCGAGGGCATGTGTGTACAGGACCTGGAGCGAGGAGTGCAACAAGGGATAAAGGCCGAGGCGTGGCAGACGGACACCTGCGTGGGTGATTGGTATTACAAACGCGATATTCGATACAAGACGCCGGCTACGGTGATTCGGATGCTGGTGGATATAGTCAGCAAGAACGGCAACCTGCTGCTGAATTTCCCAGTGCGCGGTGACGGCACTTTAGATGCGCAAGAGGAGAGCATCCTGGCGTCCTTGGCAGAGTGGATTTCAGTTAATGGCGAAGCGATCTACGGCACGCGCCCCTGGAAGGTGTACGGAGAAGGAGCCGGCAGCGTCTCCAGTGGAAACTTCAACGAAGATAAACTGCATTACACGGCTGAGGATATTCGCTTCACCACCAAGGAAGGAAACCTCTACGCCATCGCACTGGGATGGCCGGAGACCAGCAAGCTGACGGTCCGCTCGTTGGCGGGAGCTAGCGCTCACTCGGTTCGCTTGCTGGGAGATTCGGAGTTGCTGAAGTGGAGCCGGGACCCGCAAGGGCTCGTTGTGCAGCTCCCCAGACAGCAGCGGGGTCAGCACGCTTTTGCCTTGCGCATCGAGGGCGGCGTGTGATGGTCGAAGGCCGAGGTAACTCGCACCGTCCACTCAGGAGAATTAAGTGACATCACCCCCTCACCCCCCGACCCCTCTCCCCCAAGGGGGCGAGGGGAGAAATAACCCGAGTTTATGCCCTCGCCCCCTTGGGGGAGAGGGTGTCCGTCAGCCGACGGACAGGTGAGGGGGTTGTTCCGTCACGATATTATGTAACCCTCAGTAGAAAGAAAGCGCGGAGCTTAAGACCGGAACCCGCGCCACTTGAATTCGAGAGAGGAGGCTTAAGCATGTCAGCAAACAAGATTTCCAGGCGGGATTCTCTTCTTATAATGGGCACTGGAGCTGCTGTCGCCGCAACTGCTTTCAACACGAGTTGCGCCAAGCAAGAAGCCCCCGCGCCAAAACCAGCCCAGGCCGAGGCGGAAAGCCCTGAGATCAAGGCTGACCGCCAGCGCCGCATGAAGTGGTGGCACGATGCCAAATTCGGCATGTTTATTCACTGGGGCCTTTACAGCACGATTGGCCACCATGAGTGGGCAATGGAGATGGAGGGCATCCCGGTGCCCCAATACGAACAGCTCGCCAAGATTTTCAAGCCGCAGCCCAACGCGGCGCGGGCCTGGGCCAAGCTGGCCAAGCAAG
>Ga0187888_1002577_pt1 | contig 15271 bp, 16 predicted proteins | sample June2016WEW_7_40_FD_132987 | JGI IMG/M metagenome (GOLD analysis project Ga0187888, IMG submission 132987) | Peatland microbial communities from SPRUCE experiment site at the Marcell Experimental Forest, Minnesota, USA - June2016WEW_7_40 | ecosystem: Environmental > Terrestrial > Soil > Wetlands... | reverse complement strand
CCGATGGCCGTTCTGTGCTGGTTCGCCTACCTGGGCTACCTTCCCCTGGAGGGCACCTGGGCGGCGTGGATGGCCAGCGTTGCGGCGGTTGCGACGTTCACCGTGCTGGCGCTGGCGGAGGTTGTCGCTGACAAACTGCCGCGAACGCCCGACCGGATTACGCTTGGTCCGCTGACGGCGCGGCTGGTCTTGGGCGGACTGATCGGCTCCATCGCCGCGACGGCGATGGCCGGGCCGGGGCTGGAGGGCGTGCTGCTGGGCGTGGTGGGCGCGGCGCTGGGGGCCTTCGCGGGGTTCATGATCCGGCGCGATGTGGTGGAGAGTACCGGCTGCGCGGACTGGAAGGTTGGGGTGGTTGAGGACCTGATCGCGCTGCTCTGCGCGGGCTTCGCCATGCATGTGGTGACCAACTGACGGCGGTTGTGCGTTCTCCGGCGTGTGCTATGTGTTCGCTGTTGTCAACTGCCATTTGTGAGCGGCATCACAGTTCGCCAGGGACTCGCGGGGGCCATAAACTTACGAACTCTTAGCAAAATCCCTACCCATTCTTAACGCAGAAAAGCATCTCCTTTGACTAGCGCTGGCTGGAACCGGCGCCAGGCCCGGGGTGAGTGCTATGAACCATCTTCGAGAAAATTCGGACGAATTTGCACGGAAGCTGTGGCTGTTCATCTGGCCGCTTCTGTTTGTGGTTGGGATGACCGTACTGAGCGAATTCGGCCCGAGACTGTTCTCTTCCGCGGCGGCGACGCCCGTCGCCAGCCAGCAGGCCACGCAACCCATGAAGTGACGCCGCGAGGAGATCGCTACCCTTCGATCGCTTGGGGCGTTCCGAAATCGTAAGCGAGCGCTACTTTGGCAGCAGCGACAGCACGCCCTGGCTGGGGCTGGGGATGACGTGGGCGGCGATGAGCTTGCCGAGGCCCTCCACGTGGGCCTTGCCGGCGTCGATGGCGGCGCGGACCGCGGCGACGTCGCCCTTGATGATGATGGTGATATAGCCGCCGCCCAGCTTCTCGCGGGCCAGCACCTCGACGTTGGCGGTCTTCAGTGCGGTGTCGATGGCTTCGAAGGCGGCGGTGAATCCCTGGGTCTCGATGAGTCCCACGGCAAAGCTGGCTTGGTCGTTCATGGTGTTCTCCGGTCTCTGGACTGACGGCTGTTCGATGAGTGGGTTGAAGTCGGGCGCGGCCTCCCAGGCGGCGCGGGAGCCCTCCGCCGGCTGCGGGATGACGTGCGCGAGGATGGGGACCTGCATGGCCTGCGCGGCAGCTTCCGCGGCGTGCGCGGCGGACTGGATGTCGCCGATGCGTCCGGCGAGCTTGATGCATACTCCGGGAGCGTCGTTCAGCTCGGTCTGCAGCACACGGACGCGGGCGGTCTTCTCCATGGCGTCGAGCACGACCATGGCCGGCGACCAGCCGCCAATCTCGAGGATGGCCATCGCTTCAATCAGAAGAGGCCCCGATTCTTGATCTCATGCACCACCTTGTAGACGATCTGCTCCAGTTTGTCGTGCGCGAGATCTCCGGTGCGCACCGGGCATCCTGAGGCCGGCGGGTTTACCAGCTCGAAGTCGGACAGGATGCACTGCATCACGTCGCTCAGGACCTTGTGCTGGGAGTGCTGCGCGCCAGTCTGGGGCAGCCGGGTGTGGCCGAAGTGGAAGCCGCGCAACGCGGCCGCGGCACGGAAGCCGTCGGGGAACTCGAAGGGGAGATTGAGCATCACGTCGAAGAGTTCGAGGATGCGGTACTGCCACTGCATCGCCCCCGCGGTGTCGCCCGCGCGATACATGTCGTACATCCTGCGCGTAATCTCCGGGACGACGTTCGACGAGGCGTGCGTTCCGCCGTCGCAGCCGATCATCAGCATGGGGATGAGCACGGCCTCCCATCCGGTGAGGAAGGTGAAGTCGGGGCGGTTGGGGCGGATGGCCGCGATCATGCGCATCATGAAGGCCAGATCGCCGGAGGAGTCCTTGATGCCGATGACGCGCGGGAACTCGTCGGCCAGGCGGCGGATGGTGGTGACGTCGATGGGGCTGGCGAAGGCCGGGATGTTGTAGAGCGTCAGGTCGATGGGCGAGTTGCGCGCAATCTCCGCGAAGTACGCGAACACCGACTCCGGCGCCAGCTTGTAGTAGTATGGCGCAACAATGGCGACGGCGCGCACGCCCATGTCTGCGTAGGCCTGGCAGGCAAAGAGCGTCTCCTTGACGTTGGCTTCGGCGGCGCCGGCCAGGATGGGAACGCGGCCGGCACACTCTTCGGAGACGATGTGCACGATGCGGCGGCGCTCGGTCGGGGTGAAGCGCGTAAACTCGCCGGTGGACCCGTTGGGATATAGACCATGCACGCCCTTCTCGATCAGCCAGGAGACGAAGCGGCGAAATTCCGCCTCATTAATCTGGCTGTTTTCGTCCAACGGCACCAGAAGCGGAGTAAAGATTCCTTCCAGTTTGCTCAATTTACTTCCTTTCACAGCAGACGCGATTCATCTAGAACCAGTAATTAAGAGTACTCCAAGACTCCTGCATGGATGCAAGCCAAACCGGGTGCGGGGCCACTAGTCTCTCCTGGATCGCAATCAGGCGCCGCACAACTCTTCAGCGAACTGGTCGCGATGGGTGAGGACCAGCCTGTCGGCATGGCGCAGCAGCAGGGCGTATGCCCCGACTGCGGCGGCGGCGAGGGGAGCGAAGACCCAGGCACCCAGCCATGGATTGTCGAAGTAGCTGCACAGAAGCGTAACCGGGACCTGGAGAAGAATGCTTCCGAAGAGGACCGCAAGGACGAGCAGGCCGCTGGTCCGGCTGGCCGAGGCGGGACGCATCTTGCGCGCCTGGCCGGGCGCGATCTTGCGCGGCGACTGAATGGAACGCAAGGTGCCGAGGGTGAGGTTGGCGAAGAGGATGAAGATGATCCAGAACGCGGCGGAGATCTGGTTTGACAGCGGAATGGGGGCGCTGGCGAGCGCCAGGACGACGCACCAGGCGAGCGCCGCTTCCAGCAGCAGCAGCGCCAGGCTGGCGATGTTCTTGGCCAGGATGACATCGCGCAGGGGGACGGGTGCGAGCAGATAGAGCTGCACGCCCGTGCCGTCGGCGCCGAAGATGTTGTACAGCGCGGCAAGCAGCCCGAACAGAGAGTAGCCAATCGCTCCGCTGAGAAGATACGACGGATGGTGAGTGAGTATTCCCTTGCTGAAGATGGCGACGAAGATCAGCGGCATCAGCAGGCTCATCAGCTGATTGCTATTGCCGCGCAGATAGATCCACTCCTTGCGCAGGCACGCTGCGATGCTGGGCGACAGGAGCACGCGCGCCGGTTGTTCCGGCGGTGCGACGGCGGATGGCGGTTGCGCGAGAGTCCTCGGGCTGGAGATAGAAACGGAGGGTCTGCTGCGCGGCGCGCCTTCGCTGAGGTACTCGCCGAGGAACTGCTTGTGCAGGCGGAAAGCGAAGGCAGTGAAAAAAAGTGCCGTCCACACCAGCAGCGCGGCGAATTGCGCCAGCCGCGCCAGCGGATGTCCGGTCGGCAGGATGGAGTTGGTCGCGAAGCCGGGTGGCAACCAGCCCAGGAATTGATTGGTCCCATGCAGAAAGTTAAGCAGCCAACTGCTGCTTGCCCGGTGTGGGTGCAATGCGCGAATGCGGAAGTTCACGACCTGTACCGCGACGAAGAAGAGCCCCATCGCAGCGCCGAAGATCTCGCGGGCGCGGCGCGTGGAGAGCCAGCGTTCCATCCAGATCGCGATCATGCGCGAAAAGAAGATGTTCATCGCGGCATAGGTGGCGAGAACGATGAGGGCGGCCGGCGCCAGCGAAAAGTCCGCGACCGCGATCCCGATGAATGCAGCCAGCAGCGCGAGGCAGCCGATGATGGTGCTGGCGGTCAGCAGTCCCAGCAGCAGGCGCAGCACCAGATAGCGGCCAAACCGCAGAGGAAAACGAAGCAGCGAGGCTGGGTCGAAGTTGGATACCGTGGCCGCCATGCCGGTGCCGTTAATGGCGATGAACTGCCACAGGATCGCGATGCCCGCGAACAGCGGAGTCAGCCTCTGCGGATGTTGGTCGGAGACTGCCAGCCAGGCCAGGAGGCCGGCTCCGACGGCGGGACCGAGCGCCATTATCGCGAAGATGGGCCAGAGGATGATCCGCAGGATGATGGAGACGACCAGTCCGGCGATCTTGCCCGGGCCGGCCTGGCGGCGAAAGCCGTTGGCGAAGATCCGCCAGCGCAGCCAGGCGATCGCCAGAAGCTGCGCCGTCGCTGGAATGGCGCGAGAAGATGGCGCGGGGCCGGGAGAAGGCGCCGATGCGGGGAGATCGTCTAGCTGAGCCACGATATCTCCTGCTCCGGCGGAGTCGCGGCGAGATTGCCGTCGCGGTCGGTGCCCACGATCTCCAGGAAGATCTGCTCCAGGGTCAGGTCGGCTGCGCCACTCGGCTGCGCCTCTTCACCGGAGATCTGCGGCGATGCAGTGCGCCGAACTCCGGCGCGAAGCTCGTCAATCGAACCCTGAGCGACGAGCTGGCCGCGGTGAATGATGCCAATGTGCGTGCACAGGCGCTCGACGATCTCCAGCACATGCGAGGTGAGGAAGATGGTCGCGCCGCGCGCGGTCATCCGCTGCAACATCGACTTCAGCGTGCCCGCGGCGATGGCGTCGACGCCTTCAAACGGCTCGTCGAGGAAGAGAATCCTGGGGCCATGAATGACCGCTGCGGCCAGAGCCAGTTTTTTTTGCATGCCGTGGGAGAAGTCGGTGATCAGCTTCTTCTGCTCGTCGGCGAGGCTCATGAATTCGAGCAGCTCCTGGGTGCGCTGCAGGCTGGTGGCGGCGTCGAGGCCGTACATGCGGCCCACGAAGCGCAGATATTCGTTCGCGGTCAGGCGTCCGAACAGCGCCATGCCCTCCGGGACCACGCCGATCTGCCGCTTCAGCTCCGCGGAGTTCTGGGTGAGGTCCTGGCCGAGGATGCGGATGGTGCCGGAAGTGGGCGCAAGCAGGCCGGTCAGCATCTTGATGGTGGTGGACTTGCCGGCGCCGTTGGGCCCGAGAAAGCCGAAGAACTGTCCGGCCTCCACGGTGAGATTCACATTGTCCACGGCAGTGAACTCGCCGAAGCGGCGGGTCAGAGCGGTTGTATCGATCGCGGGTGTCATGCTTACGGATAATTCTATGGGGCAAGCGTGCGCCCGTCGATGAGTATTCGCAGAATGGGCGAATGGCGTGAGGCGAGATGAGGGCGTCCAGAACGTTGGTGGCCCCGCAGACCTTTCGGAGAGCGGGGCCACGTCCCTTGCAGGCGGCCCGTAAGCCGGATTCTGTTCTAGACGATCATTCCTCTAGGCGACGCGTTACCGCGCCGCTCCAGCAACCTACCCGCAAGTTCCGGCAGCCTGGCCGAAGCCAAACCAAGCTCTCCTGCCTGAGCGCATCGGGCCGATACGCCGGTGCCCGCTGGAGAGTGCGGGCGCCGTCCCTGCCTATTTGGTCTTGCTCCGTGTGGGGTTTACCGTGCGGCGTCCATTGCTGGCCGTCCGGTGCGCTCTTACCGCACCTTTTCACCCTTACCTGCGGTCGCTTGCGCAGCCGCCGGCGGTATATTTTCTGTTGCACTGGCCGTCTTTGCGCCTTGAAGCGCAAATCCCGGACGTTATCCGGCACACTGCCCTGCGGAGTCCGGACTTTCCTCCCCCTCCCGACACGCTGGCCTGGTTCGACCGGGCGCGGGAGGCGGCGATCATCCAGCCGCCTGCTTTGTAAGTGTATCGCGGGAGGCGGGTTGTCGGTGAAGTTGTTATGCGACGGCTAATTCTCTGTAGGCTTCTCGACGTGGTCGACAACGATGGTTTCGTAGCTACCCGTTGCTGGCTGGAGTTTCAATCCAATCTCTCCCAATGCCGTAAAGATGGAGGGTGCGTCATTTGTGGGCGAGTTCCCGGCTGCCGCGCTTGCTGAATAGATCGACCAGTCCAGCGTGAAATTATACCTGCCAGTCAATCCTGTTTTGTCCAGCACCGGCCGGCCGATCTGAGCTGCCGGGGCGGCCGAAAGCTGGACGGCAAGGGCTGCCATCGAAAAAGCCTGCAGGATGGTCGTGTAGTGCAAGCTATGGAGGGTGGAAAGCGGTTTGCCATCCTCCCCTTTGCCCAGTTGCGGCGGCGCTGTGTCGGTCGCTGAGTCTTTCATCTTGATACCGCCTTTGGCGACGACCATCTCGTAGACGGGAACCTGCTTGGTCCCATGGTGGAGTTTGAGAGAAAAACGCTCTGCCAACAGCGACTGTAGCATCGCCTCGATCCACTGCTCTTTCTCGTCGTCGTTCAGCTTCTGGAAAGTGGTGATATCCTCGGCACTCATCTTGGCTACGATGTCATACTTCTGGGGTAATAACATACTTGACTAATGTTACCCTCAAATGACAAACTCGAAGATGCCGTGACAGGGCAGTGCGAAATGGTTCTGGTTCCCCGTGTGCCCACAGACAATATGCTTCGGGCGGCACAAGATGCAGCTTGGGCGGAGGACGCTGCACAGGTGTGGTCTTCTATGGTCGAAGAGTGGAGATCATCCAGTCAACAAGTCAAATTCGGGAGCAAGTAGTGGCTTACTTCCCCGTTTCCTAAATACCATGAATCTGTTCATGATTATCCAAGAACGCTTGAGGATTTCATCAACCTCGGCACCTGTAATCCATCGTGTTCTGTCCCCGTGCCGGGGGCCCACAGAGAGTCCAATAATGTAGCCTCTGTAGGCTTGGTCAAGATTGAGATTCTCTTGAAATAACCCCCACGCTTTCCCTCGGTCTGGCTCATTGGGAACCATCAGGTTCCGTAATCCTTCTACCGCCCGAGCGCAATGAACGGCGGCCAGCTCTGCATCGCTAAGTGCGGAAACTAAATCTCGAAGAGCGAGGAACATCCCTGGCTCTCTAATGATGGTGTCTAGCGCATCAAAGCCAATGGCTCCAGAGGTCACAGGGTTTTGGCTTGTCACTGTGCATAGTTCACCGAGCGTGGGATGTATGGCGCGGAGTGATTGTGCCACACCGTCTGGGCCGATTGCCGTATCGAGGATGACGTATAAAGGTGCGCCCGTGGCAAAACAGTTCAGGTCAACGAAAGCACGCAGATACGCAATCGCTCGATTATGTATTCGAGAAAGAGAAACGGATTTCTGTTCTACGACACAGATCAGATCAATGAGTGAATGATTGATAGCGATGGTGAACTCACCAGTAAAGCCATCCGGAAGATCTGGTAGGTGCGGAAGTTCCGAAAAATGTACCGTGGGGACATTCCAGATGCTAAGGTCTGCGAACTCAGGTAAGATACGCCCCTTGAATAGGAAAATCGGCATATAATCTCTCCATGCGACCGAAACCACAGTCCGATGAATACAAGGCTTTCGAGAGCCTATTGGGGAAGGTTCTCAGTGTATCGAAATCTGAGCTACAGGCGCGAATAGCAATGGAAAAGCGCGAGAAGCGGGCTAGAGGCCACGTTTCCCGCGTTTCTGGCGAACCATCCAAGCAAGGTTAGACTTGCGGATCGCCCACCTTGCCGGTCAGTTCTGCATAGGTCAGTCTACGGCCTGAAATCTGCGAGAGAACCATCGCAAAGCGGTCTGCATCGGATACCGGATTGTCTGCGGTCGCCCTGTTGTTGTAGCGGAATGCTTGCTCGTCCACATAGCGGTCGAGGTGGAAAGGCTCCACGCTGATATAGGTTCCTCCGAGAGACCGCTTCAAGAGGCTCCAGAAGTTTTCGATTCCCTGAGTGTGAACTTGCCCGTTCACATATTCCACGGCATGATTGACGACCGCGTGTTCAAAGTTGATTCCCGCGTATCCGCCCCATTCATCGGTCACAAGCGAAGTTCCAGGGGCGAGGTGCTTGTTTGCCACGGACCGGAGGATGGGTTGGGTGCGCTCCATGACAATCTCGGCCTTGACGCGGCCTTTGCGCTCCAACATCCCAACCACAATGGCCTTGCCCATAACGCCACGCTTCTTTCCTCCGAGGGTTGCCCGCTTCGCCTTGTGCATGTTGCCAACTTTACCGCCGATGAAAGTCTCATCCATCTCGACAGGCGCGCCGCCCGATCCGAGTTTGAGGACGGATTGGTTCTTCATGGCAAGGCGGATGCGTTGCAGCATGAACCATGCGGACTTCTGAGTCACGCCAACAGACCGCGCAATCTCATACGAAGAAATGCCGTTTTTGCAGTTCGCCAGAAGCCACATTGCAGTGAGCCACTTGTCCAGCTTGACGGCTGAATCCTCGAAGATGGTATTGACCTTGACGGAGTATTGCTTGCCGCACTCCCGGCACTGCCAACGCTTCTGATTCTTCAACCAGTGCTGGCGAGACTCATGGGCAACGCAAGCGGGGCACACAGGGCCACGAGGCCAGCGCATATCGGCCACAGTATCAATGCAGACCTGCTCATCGGAGAAGTATCTGATTGCATCGGAAAGGGTTTTGAGTTCGTTTTCCATAACAAACCCAGAATACAGAAAGATTCGTCATTAGTCAAGTATATTATTACCACTTCTGGTTAACCGCCCAGTCGGGAAGCCCGGTGACCTGCCCGTCGAACCGGATGCTCTTATAGCCATAGGCGACGCAGAGCAACTCCGGCAACGCCAGCGAGGCAAACTCAATGCCATCCGGATGGTACCGCGTGCCCACCCAGTCTTGGGTAGGCCGCCCGTCTGGTGGAAGTGGCTTGATCGTGGCCACATCGAACGCAGGTGCAGCGGTTGCGCTCGCCGTTGGAGTTGGAGACGACTCTACGGCGGGCGCGGGGCTGCTCTGGGCGAACAGCATCGGAGAGGCGAGGGCGATGGATGCAGCGGTGAGAAGCAGAGATTTCCGGGAGCATTTCATGGCGCGAGATGGGCCGGCGATGCGGGTGAGAAGCCATTCTGTGGGTTGGGTCCTGCGGGCTGCGACTGGGGGCATCTGTATCTCCGATCTCAAGGTAATGCGATGCGAGTCTTTCCTCGCCTCAGGCAACCACCGCTGCGGGAGAGCGAAGCATCCGTCGATAAAGCCATAGGCACAGCAGAGCGGTTGCAATGGGCATTAACACAAGCTCAATCCACCAGAGGGAGTGGAAGAGTGCCCGGTGGCGGTACTGATCGATATAGGGAGACGCCTCAAGAAGCGCCAACCGGGGCGCTAGACACAGCGCCAGCACGACCATCGGGCGGCGCCACGCCCTCAGGCATAACGCCACGAAGACAGCGACCGCCGTAAGGGCTTCAACCGGTATATCCAGCAAAAGCCGATTACTGTAACCCGTCAGTACCAGCAGGAGCAACGCAGACGCCAGGCGGGTCAAGCGGTCGCGCAGGCCGAAACGAACCAGCAAGAACGGGGCCAGGAAGTAGAGTCCTGTGAGAAGGCTCCACAGGGGCCGGAGATAGAACCACCAGACGGGCGGCTGGTATGCCGGGTGGGCATACGGAACCCAGCGAAATAGCCAATGCATCGACGACTGAATGGTTCTTAGAACCCAGATTGAGTGGAGATACGCATATGTAACGAGGAGGGCGACAGGCGTGCGCCAGCCGAGGGAGATGAGCGTGCGGGCGTAGGCAGTCCAGAACCATAGGAGTCCACGTGTCCCCGCCATCTCCGTCAGGTCGCCCATGATCGCAGCGGCGCGTGTGGGGTCTGTGATGCGGGCGAGAAGCCACTCTGCGATTGGCGTCTTAGGCATTTGCGCCTCCGAAGAGTTTTGCGTCGAGCAGATCCAGCCCCTGCAGCAGGCTTCGATAGGCCGACTGCGCGCTGGCCAGGGCGTTGCGGCCTTCGCGGGTGACCTGGACGAAGCGCTTGGCGCGGCCTCCGCGCTCGGGCGTGGGGCTGCCGTCGCGGAAGGTGACCAGCCCCTTGTCCTCCATGCGGTGCAGGGTGGTGTATAGCGCGCCGGGAGCGGGGTTGCGGCCAGTCTTGGCGGCAATCTCGTCCAGAATGGTGACGCCGTAGGCCTGGTCGCCCAGGCGCAGCACAGCGAGCAGTACGATCTGCTCGAATTCGCCGAGAGTACGTTCGGGATTCATATGAACTACAATGTAGTACTAAGAGCGTCTTAGTGTCAATAGGATTCTGCGACAGGCTGTTGGGGTGAACTGACGGCGCGGCGGGTGCGTACAATCAAGCAAGAGCGATGGAATTCCGAGAGGCGATCAAGCTGGCGTTGCAGTCCCTGTGGCAGAACAAGCTGCGCACGGTGCTGACCCTGCTGGGCGTCACCATCAGCGTGGCCAGCATCATTGCGGTGGTGACCCTGATCAACGGCGCCAACACATACATCACCACCAAGTTCACGCGCTATGGCGCGGACGTCTTCACGGTGTCGCGGATGCCGTCGCTCATCTTCGACGCGGACCAGTACGAGCGGTTGCAGAGGCGGAAGAACATCCTCTACGACGACTACTTGTATGTGCGCGACAACTGCACGCGCTGCACCGGGATGGGGGCGGCGCAGTCGACCGTGGCCAAGGTGGTGCGAGGGACAAACTCGGTGACCGACTCCACGATTCGCGGGTTCACCTGGCAGATGCCGATGCTGCAGAACCTGGACATAGCTCAGGGGCGGGGATTTACGGCGGTCGATGAGGAGCACGCGGCGAAGGTGGCGATCATCGGGACGGACATTCGCGACAACTTGTTTCCCGGGATCAATCCGCTGGGCCTGGAACTGCGCGTGGATGGGATGCCGTACACGGTAGTGGGCGTGGCGGAGAAGCAGGGCAGCACCTTCGGAATGAGCCAGGACAACTGGGTTGCGGTGCCTCTGACGGCGTATCAGAAGACCTACGGGACCATGAAGTCGCTGACCATCTATGTGAAGGCGGGGTCGGCGGGGCCGGTGCTGGAGGCGGCGGGCGACGAGGTGCGGGTGCTGATGCGCTCCAGGCGGCACGACGCGCCGGGCGCGGAGGACTCGTTTGAGCTGGACGTCAACAATACGCTGGTGGGATTTTTCTCCAAGGTGGCGGATTGGTTTGGTGCGGTGGTGGGGGCGATTGCGCTGATCTCGCTGGTGGTGGGCGGCATCGTGATTATGAACATGATGCTGGCCAGCGTGACCGAGCGGACGCGAGAGATTGGGATCCGCAAGTCGCTGGGCGCGCGCGGCAACGACATTATGCTGCAGTTTCTGGTGGAGTCCTCCGCGCTGGCGCTGGTGGGCGGGTTCTTCGGCGTGCTGCTCGGGATCGCGGTGGCGCAGGGGGTGACCCTGCTGCTTGGGTTCCCATCGACCATTGCGCTGTGGAGCGTGCTGCTGGGGCTGGCGTTGGCGGCCTCGGTGGGGATCTTCTTCGGGGTGTATCCGGCGCGCAAGGCGGCCAACCTGGACCCGATTGTGGCGTTGCGGGCGGAGCTTTAAGGCAGTTGTGAGTTGTTAGTTGTAAGTTGTGAGTAAAGGCAAACTGAGATGCGGATCGGCGACTTCAAAGAGACGGTGACGATGGCCCTGGGCACGCTGCGCGCCAACAAACTGCGCAGCGGGTTGACCATCCTGGGCATCGTGATCGGCGTAATGACGGTGATTACCATCTCGTCGGTTGTGAATGGGTTGAACTCGAGCGTGGAGGGGCTGGTGCAGTCGCTGGGCTCGAATGTGCTGTTTATATACCGCTTCCCGGCGTTTTCCGGACGGCCGACCACCGAGATGCTGACGCGCAAGCAGTTGACCTACGACGATGCGATTGCTATGCGGACCCTGCCCCATGTGGTGGCCGTGTCGCCGGCGCTGCAGTATACCGACAACAACGCTCCCGGGCGCAGCGGTGTGACCGCGATCAAGGGCGGCGGCAAGAACATGCAGAACACGATCCTGACCGGGGTCTCCGATGAAGAGAAGGATGTCTCCGATCTGGACATGCTGGATGGGCGGTTCATCAACGAAGGCGACCAGGAGCGGGCGGCCAAGGTGACCGTGCTGGGCTACGACACCGCAGATCATCTGTTCCCCGGGCAGAGCGCCATTGGCCGCGAGGTGGAAGCTGCGGGAATGCTGTTCACCGTGGTGGGGGTGCTGGAGAAGGAGAAGCAGGCCTTCGGCGGTGGCAAGAACCCGGACGACAACCAGGCGTTCTTCCCCGTCACAACCTTCCACTACATGCATCCCGAGGAGCTGGACTACTGGATCACGCTGAAGTACGACGACCCCAAGAACCGGCTGACGGTGGTGGACGAGCTGACGGAGCTGCTGCGCCGGCGGCGCAAGGTGCTGAATGAAAAACCGGACAACTTCGCGATCTTTGGAACGGATGTCATCACGCGTCTGTGGGACGAGATTACGGGCGGGCTGTTCCTGCTGCTGTTCTCGGTGTCGAGCGTGGCGCTGCTGGTGGGCGGGATCGGAGTGATGAACATCATGCTGATGAGCGTGACCGAGCGCACGCGCGAGATCGGAGTGCGCAAGGCGATCGGCGCGAGCAGGAAGACAATTCTGGCCCAGTTCACGCTGGAGGCAATTACGCTGTGCGCGGTGGGCGGGGTGATTGGCATGGCGCTGGGCAGCCTGATCACGCTTGGCGTGGCGCATTGGGTGCCAGCTCTGCTCTCAACCCTGTGGATGACGACGGCGTTTGCCAGCTCGTGCGCCATCGGGCTCATCTTTGGCATCTATCCGGCGTGGAAGGCCGCCAACCTCGACCCCATCGAGGCGCTCAGGTACGAGTAGTTATCTGTAATTGGATAGTTCCCTCCGCTTGCAGCGGGCCGTCACTCCGCGAATGGGTTGTGCAGCTTCACATCGATGTCCTGCACATCGCTGGTGTTGCGCGTGACCAAAGTCAGCCCATGGACGACAGCGGTTGCGGCCAGCAGCGTGTCGATGACGGGACGCGGGCGCTCGGCGGACAGCTCTCCCCATAACCGTGCGGTTGCGGCGTCGATGCCCAGAATGCGATCAGCGAAGCTGAACTCCAGGCCGTCCACCCATGTCGCGATGCTCTCTGCTGCGGAAGGATCGGAGCGGTGCTTAAGCGCGACGCCCTTTCTCAGTTCGCCGAGCGTGAGAACGCTAATGTAAAGCGTAGAGGGATCGGATTCCGCTACGAATGCGAGAACTTTTTCGTCGGCGTGTCTCTTCCTCGTCTCGGACAATACGTTGGTGTCGAGTAGATATTGAACCGGATCGCTCATAGGCTGACATCGCGCCCGGTGTCGCGGTCCCGTGGCACATCGAAGCTGTCAACCTTTGGCCCGCCCAGCAGGTACGCGCGCAGGTCGGGTTTGTGCGCGGTGAGCGCGCGATACTCAGTGATGGAGAGAATGACCGCTCGTTCCGAGCCGTGGCGCGTTATGATCTGTGGGCCTTTACTGTTAGCCTCTTCGATCACCTCGCTCAGCTTCGTCTTTGCCTCCTGCACCTGCCAGACAGCCATGGTAGCCTCCATCTATTTCAATCAGAATTATAGTCGTTATAGTTTGAATTGTCTATAGGCATCAGGCGCGTGAGGACTTGCTGTGATGCCGGTTGGGTAGACTGGTTGCATGGCGACGGCGGTTGAGATGGTTACAACTCTGCTGACGGTGGGCGGGCTGGTCTACATGCTGCTGGCGCTGGCGGGCGCGCGGCAGTTTGGGCGGGATTGCCGCCGGGTTGCCGCCGCCGGCGCGAATGGGGCGGCGAATGCTCCGGGGTTTGCGCCGGATGTCTCCATCCTGAAGCCGGTGAAGGGCGTGGACGCGCGGATGTATGAGGGGCTGGCGAGCCACTGCCGGCAGCAGTATGCGGGCCGGTTTGAGATTCTCTTTGGGGTGAGCAGCGCGGACGATCCCGCTGTGGAAGAGATCGAGCGACTGCGGGCGGAGTTTCCCCAGTGCGCGATCCGGCTGATCGTGTGCCCCGAGCGGCTGGGGACATCGGGCAAGGTGAGCACTCTGGTGCAGATGCTCGGCGAGGCGAAGTACGATTACGTGCTCATCAACGACAGCGACATCCGCGTCTCGCCGATGTACCTGACGCGTGTGATGGGGCGCTTCGCCGATCCCCCGGTGGGGATGGTGACGGCGCTGTTTCTGGGGCGGACCGCACTAGACGGCCCAGCATTGACGCTGTGGGCGCGGCTGGAGGCGCTGGCAATCTCAACCGATTTTATGGCGGGCGTTCTGGCGGCGCGCAGGCTGGAGGGAGGGATTCACTTCGGATTGGGTGCAACCCTTGCCATGTCGCGCGAGGCGCTCACCCGCGCTGGCGGCCTGGAGCCGCTGGTCGACTCGCTGGCCGACGACTTTGAGATGGGCGTGAGGATCGAGCGCGCCGGTTATCGCATCGAGCTGTGCGGCGAGGTGGTGGAGACCACGGTGCCCTCCTACAACCTGCGCGGCTTCTGCGAACACCAGATTCGCTGGTCGCGCACCGTGCGCGACGCGCGGCGATGGGGCTACCTGGGGATGGGTATCACCTACTGCATTCCCTGGGCTGTGCTGAACTGCGTGGCCAGCGGGTTTGCGCTGTGGAGCTTCTCGCTGCTGAGCCTGGTGGTGCTGGCGCGGGTTGCCGTGGCGCTGACGGTGGGCGTCGGCGTGCTGGGCGATGCCCAGGTGCTGCGCGACATCTGGCTGCTGCCGCTAAGAGACTTTTGCGGGTTGGGCTTCTGGGTCTGGAGCTACGCGTCCGATACGGTGGTCTGGCGCGGGGAACGGTTCCGGCTGCGCAATGGCCGCATTTCTCCAGCGAACGAAGAAAAGGCTTAACACCGATCTACACCGACAGGCACCGATTCAAATGAAGTAAATATCACAGAACTCCATCCACATTGGTGTCAATCGGTTTCATCGGTGTAGATCGGTGTTAAGTATTTCGGGCGGCGTGTTCCGCTGGTTGCTGACGATCTCCTTGCCGCCTGAGCTGGCGATGATATAGACCGGGCCGGGCAGTGCGGGCATTGGGCTGGGCTGGTTGGCCAGGTCCTGCCAGAGGAAGATGCGCTCTGGGCCGGGCCACTTCTCTGCGAGCGACTGCGGCGTCTCGAAGATCGGTGGTGTGTCGGGGAAGAAGCTGCCGTACCAGAGGTTGGAGCTGCGACCGTAGTTGGCGACGCCGTTGTGCTCCGGCTCGGTGAGGATGTGGATGGGGTCGACCGCGACGGGCTCGCCGTTTTGCCAAGTGTAACCGGGACGGCGGAGATAGAAGCCGAGCGTGCTGGCGAACTCGTACTCCTGATGGATGACGATGAGGTCGCCGGAGTGGATCTGTGGCGCGATTGTGTCGGCGAGTTGTTGTG
>Ga0187888_1002564_pt1 | contig 15326 bp, 6 predicted proteins | sample June2016WEW_7_40_FD_132987 | JGI IMG/M metagenome (GOLD analysis project Ga0187888, IMG submission 132987) | Peatland microbial communities from SPRUCE experiment site at the Marcell Experimental Forest, Minnesota, USA - June2016WEW_7_40 | ecosystem: Environmental > Terrestrial > Soil > Wetlands... | reverse complement strand
TCGGTGTGCCACTGCATCACGTCCTTGTTGCCGCCGTACATGTAGCGGACATACCACTCGCTCGCATGCGCGGGCACGGAGTAGATGCCCCAGTGCATCATGATGCCGAACTTGGCGTCGCGGAACCAGTCGGGGTCCTTATAGTTCTGCTGGATGGACTCCCACGTCGGCTGAAAGGGCCCAGCCGGAAGCGCGGGCAGGTTGGCCAGCGCTGCGGCAATCAGCTCCGGCGAATCGTGGCCCGACCATTGCGCCGCAGGGTCGTTTGAAACTGGAGTAGCAGCAGCGGGCTTGGCGGGCACTCCCTCCGGGGCGACGGCACCGGGCTCTTCCACCTGCGGCGGCGGGTTCTGGGCCAGCAGTGCCGTGGCGCCTTGCGCGTGTGCCCGTGCCAGACCTGCCGCAACCGCGGAAGCTGCCGTCATCTTTGTGAAATCCCTCCGCGTGAATGTGCGTATCATCTTCGAATCCCCCCGACGAACTGAAAGCCAACCCCCAACAAGCTAACAGTTAGTACCGTTGGCTGGCCATCAAGATTGCGTCGGGTGCAGTTCAATACCACCGATTGCAGACGTGCAAGCCGCCCTACCTGGCACGGTCAATTGTCGCGCAATCGCCGAATCATGACCTGACGGGAAGCACGGGGCCAGCGCCGGCAGCTCAGTTCAAACACCGTATTGACTCATGTGCTTCTAGCGCCTGGGGAGCGGCAGGTCGACGGAACCCATGCGGCCGCTGGCGGAGTCGCGGACGATGAAGCGCAGCCTGGCGGACCCACGCGAAGGCACGGCGGTAAAAGCGAAGTCGGCCATTCTGGCGGGGTCATGCAAATCCACTCCTGGCTTTGCATTGGCCTTCATTCCATGCAGGGTGTGGCCGAGCATCTTGTTCCTGGCATTGAGCGAGACCGCCATGATGTAGACCGAGGCGGTCGCGCCGCCGTCGTCCAGTGGCCTCCAGGTGAGGGCATCCACGGCAACGCGGACGTGATAGTCGTTGGCGGAGGCGCCAGCGGAGACGTTCGGTTCGACGGCGACATGAAGACCGTTGAGCGGCACTGCGCTCTGGGCGGCAGTGGTGAGGTCGTAGGCAGCGGTGGCGGCAGACTTCTGCTGCTGGGTCTGCCCCGGGTAGTAGCCGCTGCGCGTGGCGGCGGTGAGGCCGGGGCGCAGGCAGACGACGCGGACCTTGCGGTACTGCGCAGCCGCCTGGCTGGCGGAGCTGGGCGTATAGGAGAGGGTATAGAAGTTGGCGCCGAGATCGACGGACGCAGCGATCTGCTGCGCGATGTCATTCCTGCCGCGGATGACGCGACCGCCGGTCATCGGGCCCAGGCGATCGAAGTCGTCGCTGGCGTTGAAGGGGTCAAAGTTGCCGAAGAGCGCGTCTCCGGCGGCCTCGGCGAACTGCAACTGCGTGGAGCCGGTGATCTCGGTGACGCCCGCGGCGGAGCTGGAAGGATCGATGGCGTAGAGCGTGATGTGGGTATCGAGCAGAACGTCGGTGACGTGCTGCAGCGTGTCCTTGACCTCCTGCGCGTCGTCGCGGTCGATGGTGGCGGGGTCGATGGTGGGAAAGCCGCCGCCGACCCAGATGAGGTTCTTGCGGCCGGGGATGCGGGCGTAGCTCTGGGCCATCTCTTCGAGCGCGCGCAGGCTTTGGTCGAGGCGCTCGACCGGGCCGTACTCGGTCTTGCCGTTTATCTCGAGCTTCCAGGCGTACTCGGCGGGAGCGGCGGTGAGCGCGCGCAGCAGGGCGTCGCGATCGCGCGTGAACGCCTGCTGCAGCTTGAAGTGGTTGTCGTAGACGCTGAGCAGCGTGGCCGGCTGCGGCAGAAGCGCAGGCTGGGCGGCGAGGTAGTCGTGCAGGCAGCGGCGAGCAAAGGAGCTGTCGGCAAAGTGCGTGTTGAGCTGGTCGAGCACAAGGATGTTGACCGGCGAGCGTCCGAAGCTGGCGGGCTGCGCGGGATCGAAGACGGCAGACGCGCCCTCGGCATTCGAGGATGGCGGCAGAGCGTGGGCGGAGGGCGGCTCGAGCGAACGAATGCGCTGCTGCCTGTCGTCTTCAAAGACCTGAAAGTCTTTGACGGTGAGGCCGTCGACGGGCCTGCCGGAGTTGTCCGTAACGACGACGTCGAGCACCACCAGGCGCGCATTGACGCTGAGCGAAGAGGCGCGGGCCGGCGAACCGGAGACCGAGGCCTCGGTCTGAATGGGAGAGGCCTGCGCGCGCAGCAGTGGCGTAACGCGAACAGGCGCAACGATTGCCAGCAGCACGACTGCCAGAGGCCAGCAGAGGCACCGGCGAATGGAGAACAACATCAGCAAGTTCTTTTCCTTCCCAGGGCCGAGTCGGCCTGCCCAATCTCTTCGTCTCTTCCCATCGCATGCTGGAGTCGCATTGTGCAAGCCGCCCATGTTGTCCCAAAAACCGTCGTGGGCGCGTACCATCGCGATATGATCCATTCTAATGAAATGAACCCGGCAAAGATTGAGCGAACGGCGCGGATATGGAAGCTGGTACGCAGTGTAGTGGCATGTGCGCTGCTGTTGTGCGCCGCGGCCCCGCAGTGCCACGCGTGGGGACGCGAGGGGCACCGGCTGACCGCGCTGGTGGCCGAACAGTATCTGACCCCCGAGACGAAGGCGCAGGTCGCCGAGCTGCTGCACGCCGATTCGCGGAGCAGCGAGACGCTGGCCGACGTTGCACCGTGGGCCGACAGCTATCGCGTGGACCATCCGGAGACAACCAAGTGGCACTACGTGGACATCCCCAAGTCCGCGGCCAGCTTCGACCGCAACCGCGACTGCCCGCTGTCGGAGAGCGACCCGAAGTCGCCCTGGCGCGACTGTGTGACCGATCGCATCCTGTACTTCGAAGGCAGGCTGGGCGACACGTCGCTGAGCATGGAGCAGCGGGCGATCGCGCTCAAGTTCCTGGTTCACTTTATCGGCGACATCCATCAGCCGTTTCATGCCTTGGGCGATGAGCGCGGAGGCAACGACATTATCGTGTACTTTCTGGGCTCCAGCACATGCGGCGACTACCACTGCAACCTGCATGGCGTGTGGGACGACTCGATCATCGAGGAGCAGGGGCTGAGCGAGAAGAAGTACACCGACAGGCTGCTGCAGGAGATCAAGGACAACAACTGGGAGCGGCTCTCCGGCGGCGAGCCGACGACGTGGGCCAATATTTCGCACCAGTACGCGGTGCAGGCCCTGGTCCCGAACGGCGCCTTGCTGACGCATGAATATGTTGCGGAAGAGTCGAAGATCGTGGATGCGCAACTGGCACTGGGCGGTCTGCGGCTGGCGCGCGTGCTCAACCGGATTCTGGGCACGCCGGATGCGCCAGCGACGCAGCCTGGACGCGCTCCGCTGCCCAAGGCGGACCCGACGAATCGGCCCGCGGCGGTCCCGGCTGCGCAGCCGTAGCCGGCAAGGAGCTCCAGCAAAAATGAGGGGCGGCCGCAGCGGGCCGCCCTTCATCGTCAGTGCGTGAGATTTGCGACTAGAAATGCAATCGCGCAGCCACCTGCACCTGGCGCGGGCTATAGGTGTAGTTGCTGTTGGAGTTGGTGTAATCGCCGTAGTTGTTGTACGTCGTCAGAGTGGTTCCGCTGAGCGTGTATGCCTCATCGGTGAGGCCGGTGATGTTCTGGTGGTTGGCCACGTTGAATATCTCCGCGAAGACCTCGAAGCGCGCGTTTTCGAAGCGCGCAGCGTGGATGTAGAAGTTCTTGCCAACACGCACGTCGATGACCACGGTCCTGGGGAAGTTGGAGCTGTCGCGCTGAATCCAGGGCAGGCGGTCCGCGCTCGACCCAGAGCCGTTCAAGCCTTTATACGCGGCATTCACCGCGCAGGTGGTGGCCGTTCCAGTGGGGACGCAGCCGTCGGTGCCACTCGGCACAGTGAGGCCGGAGACCGAGCCGCTGACGTAGGGCGTGAAGGGCAGGCCGGTCTGCGCCTGGATCAGCGGAGCGATGCGCCAGCCGCCGAGGGCGTAGTCCTTGATGCCATGGAAGTGGGTCTGCGGCTCGAAGATAACGGCCCCGACAACTCGATGGCGAATGTCCTCGGCGCCGTTGCCGTACTCCGCTTGCGGGTTGGTTGGATCCAGCATGCTGTAGCTGGGCACTACCGTGGACTGATAGGGATTGTCGTCCAAGGTATGCGACCAGGTATAGTTCGCCATAAACGATAAGCCATGCTCGTAGCGATGGTTGACCTGGAGCCCCAACGCGTTGTAGTTGGAGTTGACGTTGCTCCTGACATCCAGGATCTCGCCATAGGCCGGGTTCGGTCGAGTCGAAGCAGCGACGCCCGCGGGCTGCAGAAAGACCTTAGTGGTGTAGGTCTGTCCCGCATGCAGCGGAGGCGCAGCCCCGCCATGAGGCAGCGTGACGTACCCGCTCACCGGAGGTTGCGGATAGTTGGCGAAGCTCGCTTCCGCTGTGGTGCTGATCGGATACGAGGTAGCAGTCGTGGTAGAGGTGGTTGGATTGGCAACGGTGAAGGCGTAGTTGTAGGTTGCACCGGCATTGAAGTTGGTGTCGATGGCGCTGGGAAGCTCGCGGCCGTACGACCCCATATAGGTGATCCCAAACGTCGTGTTATGTCCAAGATTGCGTTCGAGGGCGAGGTCGACCTCATGCACCTGGGGGTTCTGCATGTGGGGATCGAGATACGCAACCGTGGATGACGGAGCCTTGACACTGCCGGCAGCGAGGGAACTCAGTCCGGTCGTCTGACTTCCCGCGAGGCACTGGTAGACCTGCGTAACGGAGGTTGCAATGGCCGGGAAGACTGGACCGCAATTGGCCTCATAGAAGGAATTGGTAAGGCTGATCTCCCCATTGGTTGCGCCAGATTCCAAGTATGTCTGAAGGATGTTCGAGTTGACGATGCGCCCGAAGAACATGCCATAGCCGCCGCGCAGGATGGTCTTGCCATCGCCGAACATGTTCCAGTTGAAGCCAAACCGGGGAGCGAGGTTGTTGCGATCGTTCGGCTTATCGGCAGTCTGTGGCAGGGCGACGTTGGCCGGGGTGATCGAGGTAGCCAGACTGGTCGAAGCGAAGGCTGCCACCAGAGCAGGATTTCCGGTGTTCGGGTACGGGTTGGGCGGGACGTACTCATACTCGTAGCGCAGGCCGAGGGTCAGAGTGAGGTTCGGCGTGATGCGCCAGTCGTCGGTGGCGTAACCGGCATACTCGCGCGTCGCAATCTCCGCTGCCGGATTGCCGAAGCCCTGATCGAAGCTGTAGTAGAGCTGCGGGTAGCTTGACCCGCCGACACCCGTGACGGCGTTCAGGTAGTCGGCGATGAAGGTGTAGGAATAGTCGTAGCTGTAGCTGCCATTGCCGTTGTAGAGGTTGTTGACGTAATCGGAGACGCGGTTGAACTCCAAGCCGGCCCTCGAAACGTGCAGGCCGTGGCTCCAGGTCATGCCATCGAGCAGTTGCAGCCGGCGTTCATCGGGGTCCGCGAGCCGGGTCAGGTCGGGATTGCTGCCTGCATAAAACCCTCCGCTCAACTCATAGCCGATCTGCGTGCCTGGGGCCGCTCCGTAGGCGTTGTTCGCCATCGGAATCTCGTTGGGCAGCGGAGGATTCTGGTAGGTGTATTCGAAGTCCCGGCCATACTGCACCAGCGCATCATTGACGAACGAGGATGAGAGCACCGAGGTGAGCCGGGCGATGCCGAAGTCCTCTTTGACAAAGTCGCTTCCCCAACCGGAGCGGCCCTCGACCTCGGTGGTCGGCTGATACAACCCGTTGGGCGCCGAGTAGCGCATGCGGTTGTACGTGAACGAGAGGCGCTGGCGGTCGTTGATCTGGTAGTCGAGCTTAGGCATGTTGATGACCTGATCGCCGGTGCGTGGGACCGTTCCGATGAAGGAGTTCACGATGCCCAGACCCTGCGTATAGTAGGCCGAGCCAGCCTGGAAGGAGTTCAGGCCGAACAGCGCAGAGATGGCGCAGGCGTTGTAGTCGCCTTCGGTGGAAAGGGTGAGCGATGTGGCCGTGAATGCGGAGAGAGAACAGGTCTCTCCCGCGGGAAGGACGGCATTGGACGGAGCAAAGATGTCGCTGGGGTCCGTAGGACGGGCGGTGCCGGGAAAGTTCCTTCGCGATTGGTCGTAGGAGTAGAACCAGAAGAGCTTGTCGCGCAGCAGCGGGCCGCCGATGCCGAAGCCCCACTGCTTGCGCCAGTCGGTTGGCTTATACGGGACGCTGTTGTAGCCTCCGCTTCCGTTGGGAACGGACAGCAATGTATACGGGTTGACGGCGCCGCCAAGGTCGTTGTCGCGATCATAGAAAAACAGTTCGCCATGCAGTGTGTTGGTGCCGCTCTTGGTGACGGTGTTGATGACGCCACCGGCCGAGCGCCCGTACTGCGCGGAGTAGTTCGAGGTGTTGACCTGAAACTCCTGGACCGCCGCCTGGGTAATCGAGTAGGAAGCGCGCGTACGGCCACGCGCCTCGGAGAAGTAAGCCTGATTGTCGTCGGCCCCATCGACCGTGGTGTTGTTCAGCAGGTAGCTGATGCCACGGAAGCTGAGCAGGCCATAGCCGTCGGCGTTGGAGACGACGCCCGGTGTAAGCAGCGCGAAGTCCGACCAGCGGCGGCCGTTGATGGGCAGGTTGTCGATCGCACTCTGATCGAGCGTGGTGGAAATCTCGCTCGTTTCCGTGTCCATCACGGCGTTGCCGGCCGTGACCTCAACCTTATCAGCCACCGAGCCCACCTTGAGCTTGGGTGAGACCGTGGAGAGACTGCCCACGGTGACGGTGATCGAGTTCTCCTGCGCGGTCTGGAAGCCGTCATCCGTGAAGGTGGCGCTGTAGTTGCCTGGCTCGAGGTCCGGGACGCTGTATTCGCCGGAGGCATTGCTCTTGACCGTGCGCGTAAGGCCGGTGTCGATCGCCGTCACCGTGACGGTAGTCGCGGGCAGAAGCGCTCCGCCGGTGTCGGTGACAACGCCGCCGATGGCGCCGGTGGTGGACGACTGCGCGAATGCCGTGCCCGGTGACGCCGAGGCGAGAGCCAGGACCGTGAGCAGAGCGGCGATGAGTGAGGACTGCGCGATATGTGCGAATTTGTTGGAGTTGCGATCGATGAAATGCATCCCGTGAATCTCCTGACCTAGAGCGGTGCCTGAGAGTAAGAAACGCCAGGCGGACCATCAAAGAATTGCAGGCGAGTGGTGCCTTGAATTGCAGGCGAGTGGTGCCTTGGTTTGGCCCACTCGTCGAAGCGGGCTATTTGACCGTGAGTGGGACAGAGAAGCTGGTTGTGGTTCCCGCGGAGCCGGTCGCGGTGACCGTGACGCTGTAGGTTCCGGCTGGCGTCGAAGGAGTGGACTGGATCGTACTCTGGCAGGCGACGGTCCCGAGGGCAGCCACAAGCAACGCCAGCGCCATCCATAGCGGACCAAAACGCAGCGCAGCGCGGCGGCGGCGCAGTCCAATCAGCAGCGCCATACCAACGCCCAACAGCGTGCTGAAGATTCCCCATGGGCCGTAGCCGCCCAGACCAATGGAGCTCTGCAGTGCCGACGCAGACTGCTGGGTGACGATATTCAGCGCAACCGTGGAGGTGGTGGAGCAGCCGTTCGCCGTAATCGAAATTGTGCTGAAGGAGCAGGAGGAGTACGCTGGCAGCCCCGAACAGGCGAAGGCGATGGTTCCGGAGTAGACAACCTGGTTGATGTTGAAGCTGTAGAGTGCGGTCTGCCCCGGCGCAACCGCGCTTTGCTGGTAGCTGACCACCGCGGTGGTGAAGGTGGGAAGAGTTGAGGTGATCGATGTGGTCGCAGCGCCGGTCGAGGTTTTGAAGTAGCTGTTGCCGCTGTAGGTTGCGGTGATGGCGTAGGTCCCGGGTGTTGCGAAGGTGGTGGTCAGCGTTGCCCCGTAGACCGGAGCGCTGCTGGTGCCGATGTTGCCGACGGCGACGCCTGTGGTTGGAGCCAGCGCCGTCCCGTTGGCATAGAAGATAATGTTGCCCGTCGGTGCGGATGGGCCGTTGGCAACAATGGACGCGGTCAAAATGCTTGATGCGGTCGTCGCGTAGACGGTGCTGCCGCTACAGGTGGGACTGGCAGCAGCCACCAGCGTGCGTGTCACCGGACTCTGCACGAAGGTCCCGCTGAGCTGGAATGTGCTTTTGCCATTCAACTGCGATTGGACCTGCAGCGTTCCGGTGAAGGCCCCGGGGGTGCTGGGCGATGCCGTCACCGGGAGCAGGCAATCCGTGGTCGAATCGCTGTTGGTGGTGCAAGTGGGGGTACCGAGAGAGAAGATGCTTGCTCCCGACGTGAGCGTGAATCCGCCCGTCGCCGCAGAATCGTTGGCCGCGAAGTGGACTTCGAGAACATCGGTCTGGCTGGCGCCAATGTTGCCAAACTGCGTGCCCGTCACAATCTCGCGCACCAGGTTGAGCTCGGTGTCGCCGACGTAGAGGGTTGAATTGGCATCGACGCTGATCGCGTATATGCCGGGGCCAGGCAGCGTGGCGGTGGCGTAGTTGCCGGCGCCGCTGGAGCCGAACTTGGCCTGCAGGGCGGGACAGCCATCGCCATAAGTATCGGTTGCGGCGGAACAGACCGAGGTTGCGCCTCCGGCGACGACATACATTGATTGGCCGGCGCCATCGACCCGCCAGATGGCGCCACTGCTTGCGTCGGTGATGTAGATATTGCTGTTGGCGTCGGCCGCGACGCCGAACATGCTGCCAATCCCGAAGCTGCCAGCCGCGCCGCGCTTGGCAAGCGTCGGCTTCACGCCCACGGTGTTCTGAATTCCCGCGAAGGTCGACATCACGCCCGCCGCAGTCACCTTGAAGACCGAGTCGTAGTATTCGTCGCCAGCGTAGACGACGCCATTGGGATCGACTGCGACCGAGTAGGTGGAATCGAACTCATCCGTGTTGGCCTGAATGTTCTGACTGTAGAGGCCGTAGCTGCATCCATAGCTGCCGCTCGTTCCATTGACGCAGTACGGGGCGGACGATCCGGTCGCCGTGCCTGCGATCTTCCAGATGGTGCCAGCGGCCACGGGCACACCGTTCACGGTGTTGGTTCCGGTCGCGTTGGTGTTCACGACGAGGATGGCCTCGGTGTATTCATCGACGATGAAGAGGTCGCCCAAGGCGTCGAAGGCCAGGCCGTAGGGAGAGCGCAGATAGCTCTGCGTAGCGGCGACGATCGTCGTCGTGCCATTGCTGGCTGCGTAGCCGTAGGTTCCGGCGACGTTGCCGGCGATCAGAGAGATGACGCCCCCCGTGGCTGGAACGACGCCTGCGGTCGAGGCGATCTTGCGCACCTGGCCTTGTCCAGTGTCACTGAAATAGAGGTCCCCGTTGGGAGCGAAGGCGATGGCCACAGGATGAGAGAGCTTGACCAGGGTGCCGAGGCAGCCGTCGCCGATCGCATCGCTGGAAGTGTTGGTTCCGCAGGTCGCCCCGGAGGCGGGCGATGATGTTGCGCCGCCGGCGACCGCCGTCACGATTCCCGTGACCGCATCGATGCGCCGCACCAGGGCGTTGCTGTAGTCGGTGAAGAAGACGTTACCGCCAGCATCGGCCACGGCGCTGCGAGCGCCTGGCGTAGCGCCGCCAATCGCCGTGTTGCCAAGCTCAATCTCGGTCGCCAGACAACCATCCCCGTAGGCGTCCGTGGACTTTAAGCCGGAGACAGGACACGTCGCGCCACTCGCAATGGCCACAGTTCCGCCGCCCGCAACCAGCTTGACGGTGTAGGGCAGCAACTGTGGCGCCAGGCTCTGCGCCGATGCACTGCAACAGAGTCCCGCCAGCACTGCAAATGCGAGCGGAACGAGCGAACGACGATTGGCAAAACTGGAGAGGTAATTGGTTATAGACACGGAGGAGAGCTCCTTGACGCGGTGCGGATTCTGGCGATGGGCCTGCTCAAGATGTGCGCTCGCCGAAATTCTGAGTTAAACAAGACAAAGCGTGTGCGAAAAACGCACACCGAAAACGATCGTCAAAACTCGTTTGAGAGACGCCCGAACCAGTACAGTACCACTTAAAACCGGAATCAGACAGCAATAGCCTGTGAATATCGCGACCCAATTTACCCGCGCGCGTGCAGGACCGGACCGGCGAGCAGTACTTGGATTGAAAATGAAATTCAGTGATTTCGTGACGAAATGAAGCGGCTCCAGAAGGGGAACTGCAAGCGCAATGGCGGGAGGCGCAATGGCGTGCTCGAACTCCGCAAATCAATCAGCCGGTTGGACTTCGCCGCGGAAACGTGCGGCCTGCCGCACCCGTATCCCCAATATCGTGGGCCGGCTGCGCCTCTCAGTTTGCCACGCACTTCTCTCATCGGATAGACTTGCCCGCCATGAAGCTAAAAGCCCTTCTGCCCCTAGTTGCGTTCGCCCTTCTCGCCTCCACTCTTCCGCTCTGGTCGGCGGATGCGAAGTTCACGCCTCCCACCTCGCCGCGCGTGACCTACAACTTCAACTCCGACTGGAGGTTCATCCGCCAGGACGTTCCGGGGGCCGAGGTCCCGTCGTTCGACGACTCGCAGTGGGAGAGCGTCAGCACGCCGCATACCTTTAATGATGTCGACTCGTTCCGCGTCATCATCGACCACAGCGGCGGCGATCGCGGCACGTACAAAGGAATCAGTTGGTACCGCAAGCACTTCAAGCTGCCCGCCGCGGCCGCGGGATCAAAGGTCTTCATCGAGTTCGAGGGCATGCGCCAGGCCGGCGACATCTATCTGAATGGCCTGCCATACGGGTTGTACGAGAACGGAGTCACCGGATACGGCATCGACATCACCTCCGGCGTTCACTTCGGCGACCAGGAGAACGTAATCGCGGTGCGCGTGGACAACACCACAAGCTACCGGGAACGCGCCACCAACACGGCCTACCGATGGAACGCCAACGACTTCAACCCCGACTTCGGCGGCATCAACCGCCGCGTATGGCTGCATCTGACGGGCACAATCTACCAGACGCTGCCGCTCTACTACGGACTGGGCACGACGGGGACCTACATCTACTGCACCGACTACAACATCGCCGGACATAGCTGCACGGTCAACGTGGAATCGCAGGTGCACAATGCTACGGCGGACCGGAGGGTCCCCGATACGAAGGTGACGCTTTCGGCCACGGTGGTGGACAAGGACGGCGTGGTGCGGGCCACGTTCACGGGCACGCCAGTGGATATGCTGGCCGGCGCAAAGACTGTGCTGACGGCCACTGGCCCATTGACCGGCGCGCGCTTCTGGAGCCCCGACGACCCGTATCTCTACGACGTCTACACCACGCTGACCGTTGACGGAAAAGTTGTCGACGTCACCAAGATCACCACCGGATTCCGCAAGGTCGAGTTCAAGGGCGGAGTGGGCACGGGCGGCGTGTATATCAACGACAAGTTCGTTTACCTGAAGGGATTCTCCGAGCGCTCGGCGGACGAGTGGGCCGGCGTCGGCGTGGGCTACCCGGAGTGGATGCACGACTTCACCGCGCAGATGATCCGCGACGACCACGCCAACTACATGCGCTGGATGCACGTGACGCCACAGAAGGAGGACGTGGAATCGTTCGACCGCTTCGGCATCGTCGAAGTTGCGCCGGCCGCCGACAAGGAAGAGGATGCCCAGGGCCAGCAGTGGGAGCAGCGCGTAGCGGTGATGCGCGACAGCATCATCTATCTGCGCAACAACCCCAGCATTCTCTTCTGGGAGGCGGGCAATACCGGAGTCACCGGGCCGCAGATGGAGCAGATGGTGGCGCTGCGCAAGGAATACGATCCCCACGGCGGACGCACCATGGGATGCCGCTCGCTACAGCAGCCGGGCGCGGTGGCTGTTGCGGAGTGGTGGGGCACCATGCTGGGCGGGCCGTATAACGACAGCGCGCGCGACCGGATGCCCATCGTCGAGACCGAGGACTTCCGCGACGAAAGCTCGCGCCGCTTCTGGGACGACTTCTCGCCGCCCTACTACGGATTCAAGAAGGGGCCGAACGACACCTGGAACTATAACTCCGAGACCTTCGCCGTCGCGCAGGTCAAGCGGTACTGGAATTACTACTCCAATCGCATCTCCAACACCGACCCCGCACACGCCAAATACGCCGCCTACGCATCCATCTACTTCACCGATGAGAACGCCGACGGCCGCCAGGATTCCAGCGAGGTATCGCGCGTCAGCGGCAAGGTGGACGCCGTGCGCCTGCCCAAGGAAGCCTACTTCGCCGAGCAGGTGATGCAGAACGAGAAGCCCGACATCCACATCATCGGGCACTGGAGCTACCCGGCCACCCAGCCCGACGGCTCCAAGACGGTGAAGACGATCTACGTGGTCGCCAACAACGTGGACAGCGTGGAGTTGTTCGTCAACGGCGTCTCCAAGGGCAAGCTCACCCAGCCCGAGAGCGGCTACCTGTATGCCTTCCCGAACATCGCCTTCGAGCCGGGAACGATCAAGGCCGTCGGATACAAAGGCACGGCTGCGGTCGCAACGCACGAACTGACCACCGCGGGCGCTCCCGCGGCGATCAAGCTCACCCTGCACACCGCGCCCGGAGGCGTGCGCGCCGACGGCGAGGACATCGCCCTGATCGACGTTGAAGTGGTGGACGCCAAGGGCCAGCGTTGTCCCACCGACGACGCCCGCGTCGACTTCAACTGGAGTTCGGTGGGCAGGACGGTGTCGGCCACCGGCCCGGCCGTCTGGCGCGGAGGGTATAACAGCGGCAAGACCAACTCCACCAACAACCTGTATCTCAACACCGAGGACGGGATCAACCGCGTGGCCATGCGTTCGACGCTGGTGCCGGGGACCGTCCGGCTGACGGCCACACGCGCCGGTCTGCAACCCGCAACCGTCTCCTTCGACACCAAGCCCGTCACGATTACGGACGGTCTCTCGCAGGAGGAACAGATAACGCTATCGCCTGCCGCGGCGAAGTAAGACCTGCCCGGCGAAGAGCATTGCAGTGTGGGGCAGGGCTTCGGCTCTGCCCCATTGCTGTCTTCTCTGCGTTGTTCTTCGCCCGTGAGTGATGACAGCCGGGCGACGCACCCTCTTCGCAAGCTGCTTTTTTTTATAGCGGCCCAAGCCCAGGATTACTGGGAGTGGGAGGATTCGCCGCAGGCGCTGCGCCTGGAGCTGGTGGTGGACCTCCGGGGCGTGGCCCGCGTCCGCTGCTGCTGGTAAACAGCTCGCCGAGATTGAGCGCGGCGGCGGTGTCGGGATGGGCCGGATCGAAGTTCTTGAAACCGTCGACGATGTAGTTGGCCAGGTCGAGCTTGTTCTGCTTGATCCCCATCACGATGCACTTGGCAAACTCGTAGCCGCCATACGCCGTGGAGTGGGTTCCATCGGCCAGCAGCTTGCCTGCGTCCGCGCCGGCGGACTCATATAAGGTGTCGCTCATGCTGTAGAGGTCGATGAACGCGACGTGCTCCTCGTCGGCCACCTCGCGCATGGCCTGCGGATAGCCGTCGTGGCCGTGGGTGGGCGCTCCGGTGCCGCGCGCGCCGCGGTCCATCGCCGTCACCAGCACGGGGGTTGCGCCGCGCAGGCGTGCCTCGGCGATGTAGACCTTCAGATAGGCCTTGTAGGTGGTCTCCGGCTCAACGTAGGTCTGCGGCCAAGCTGCCTTGGAGTCGTTGTGGATGAACTGGATGAAGAAGTAGTCTCCCTTCTTCATCTGACTCAGAATCTTGTCCAGGCGCAGAGCGTTCATAAACGACTTCATCGTCTCGCCGGACTGCCCGTTGTTGGCAACCGCGACACCGGGCTTGAAGAAGACGGGCAGAATCTGTCCCCAACTGACATCGCCGCCGCCATCGCGATCAGTAACAGTGGAGTCGCCCGCGATGAAGATGGTTGGAGCAGTCGGCGCGGAGACGATCTCAATCGATCGCAGCGCGGCGTGCGGGCTGACCACTTCAACCGTCAGCTTGTTGTCCCAATCGCGCGAACTGCTGGGGTCGAACTGGTCCAGCGTCACCTCTTCGCGGCCGGTGGCGTTGTTGGGCAGCTTGGGCAGATGCGGCGTGCGGACGTTGGTGGTGAAGGTGCGCTCCGCCACCTGCCCGGCGGGCACCTCGACGCGCTCCAGCATCAACCGGCCCGATTCCGCCTTGAGCGTGGTGGTGGTCGCCACGGTCGAGTCGCCAAAGGTCACCGTCACGTTGAAGTTGCCCTCGGGAACCTTGGCGGAGAACAGGAAGGGCTTCTCGCTGGTGGTGGTCTGGCCGTTGTCGCTGATGGAGACCTGCGCGCCGGGCTCGTAGCCATAGCCAACCGCATCCGTGTAGACGGCAGTCGGATCCACCAGTGTGTATCCCTGCTCGGCGGGACCGGAGCTGAAATCGAACTTCAGATCGATGGGCGCGGCCAGCGGCTGCATCAGCGACGGCGTCCGCGGCGCAGGCCGTTGCGCGCCCGATGGCGCTGCGGGAGGCGCGGACTGTGCCATAGCCAGGGACGAGCAGACCAGAGCGGTGCAACAGACGAGAGCGAGACGGTGGATAGTTTTCATGGGGCGGAGGCCTTTCGGAGCGAGCGCTGACAGAATTTTCGCCGCGACGATGTGGCGGCTGATCTACGCTGCGACAGTTTACATTTTCAGCGGGTTGCCCGGCCAATCCGTTTCGGGATTCTCCGCACCAGTCCACGTTTTGAAAGGGCGGGACTTTAGTACCGCCGCAAGCGGACTATTTCCAATGCGGCTTTAGCCGCTGAGGGAATTTCGCCAAACCGCTGCATGGCGAGGGACCCGCGAAAGCGCGAATGCGGTACAGTCTTCAGGGAGGCGTATGGCAGAACGGATTCGTATCGGAATCGACCTGGGCGGCACCAAGATCGAAGGGCTCGCGCTGGATGGGCGCGGCTCGGAGATTGCGCGGATGCGCATTGCGACGCCGCAGCACGACTACGCGGCCACGGTGCGGGCGATTGCAGAGGTGGTCCAGGAGCTGGAGCGGCGCGTCGGCGGCAGCGCGCGCGAAGCGGCCTCGGTGGGTGTGGGGATTCCGGGCACGGTTGTGCGCGCGACCGGGCTGGTGAAGAACGCCAACTCGACGTGGCTGAACGGCCAGCCGCTGGAGCGCGATCTTGCGGCGGCGCTGGCCAGGCCGGTCCGCTGCGCCAACGACGCCAACTGCCTGGCCGTCTCCGAGGCGACCGACGGCGCCGCGGCTGGCGCGGGGCTGGTCTTCGCGGTGATTCTGGGCACAGGATGCGGCGGCGGCATTGCCGTGAATGGACAGGTGCGCGTGGGGCCAAACGGCGTCTCCGGCGAGTGGGGGCACAATCCC